>Ga0315273_10001552_pt1 | contig 26328 bp, 18 predicted proteins | sample YL17G02_0_MG_FD_205753 | JGI IMG/M metagenome (GOLD analysis project Ga0315273, IMG submission 205753) | Sediment microbial communities from Yellowstone Lake, YNP, Wyoming, USA - YL17G02_0 | ecosystem: Environmental > Aquatic > Freshwater > Lake > Sediment | place: USA: Wyoming | collected... | reverse complement strand
AATCAATCACGGAGAAACTGTCACGCTGCCGGCGGACTTTGGAGAAGATTCAGCCCGGCTGCACCAGTCCACGGAGCAGGAAACGGGGGAAATAGCTGTCCATCTAATTCGTGGACACTACACTAGTCTTCGAGAATGACCTCGATGCCGCAGAGCAACGGCGGAGTTCCAGCCTCGGGGGAGACAGGCAGACACTCGACGGTGAGAGCGTCTTTCACCGGGATCTTGGCGAACGTCTTGACCACCGGCTTGTTGACGCCGCCCGCCGCCTGGGCAATGTCGAATCCTTGCAGGACCTCGCGGCCCTGAAGCCGGACATTGAAGAGCCGCTCGCCCGGCTTCTTGTCTTCCAGCTCGGCAAAGTGCAGCTTTACCGTATACATGGCGCTGTTTGAGGGTTCGCCGGCCAATGTGATTTTGAATTTGAGCGGCCCGGCGAGGCCAGAGGCCGCCACCCACTCGTACCCGTTCGGCTGCAAGCTGAGCGCGTGCCTGCGGACCGCGCGTGTCTTCGCCGTATCGAACTGGATCGGGAGGTCGGGCGATTTGCCGCCCACGCTGGGAAAATCCACCCAAAGCGTGCCGTCGGACGCAACCCGGTCGCCGGGGCCATTGAGGTTGATCCCGATCCTGTGCACACGCTTGCCGTTCCACTTGAAATCGTTCGTGGTCCAGTACTCCAGCTCGGGCATGTGGATGAACGCCAGCGACGTCTGGTTCTGATACGAGCACTGGCACGTGCGGGTGTAATCCGGCGCATTCAGCACGCCGTCCGCGGCGATGAGATTGGAGGTGCACCCCGACTTGAAACCGCCCAGGTTCCCGGTGCCGCCGTTCGAGACCAGGTCATAGAACCCGGCGGCGGCGGAACGGAACGACAGGAGGTATTCGCTGGCGATGTTGTAGTTGCAGCCGTAACCGCGCGCGTAGCTCCAGGGCATCGGGTCGCCGGTCAGGGGATCGGCGCTGAGCTTCCGTTCGCCGGTGGCCAGCTCATAGGCGGCGTTGTCGGTGATGATCTGGTCATGGTGCAGGATCGGCGGGTTGGCGTACTTGACCGGCTTGTCCCACACCAGGGCTCCGATCGAGGCGATATAGACGGCCATGCGTTCGCCGGTCTCATCCGTGACCATGTCGCGGGAAGGCCGAGTCGCCTGCAGCAGGCGGTCACGCTCCTGCGAATAGCTCAACCAGCTTCCGAAGACGCCCGTGTTCCGCTCCCACAGGACCCGCCCGGTTTCCAGGTCCAGGGCCAGCAGGCGATAGTCGGAGGGCGTCTGCCGGCCGCGGCGCTGCAGCCTCTTCTCGAGCGCGGGCGGCAGTTTGTCGAGGCAGAAGAGCACCTGATCGCTCGCGGCGATCGCGTTGTGGATGAAGCCGTAGCGCGCGTTTAGAGTCCATTTGACCGAACCGGTATGACGGTCCATCACTACCAGCGACCTGCTGGCCGTAACGTCATACCCGCCAAATACGTTCAGCTTGGTTCGTTCCGGTTCGGTCAGGGCCGCCGTTTTCTCAGGGCTTTCGGCGGTCTCCGGAAACGCGCTCGCGAAAGGCACGAAGTCCCTCCCCGCGATCAGCCTGTCCCGGGAGACGCCGATATAGCCCCACCGGGCCGGTTCGGCGCCTTTGCCGGCAGGCAGGGAGAAGACTTTCTTCGTCTCCCCGGTGGCGATATCCAGGGCGTTACAACGGCTTCCTTGAAGGACGTAGACCCAATCGGAGGTGGCGACGAAATTCGTCCCGCGGGCATTGGCGCCGGGGATGTGCCGCTGGTTGGTGATGACCCTCAACGGGAGGTCCTGATGCGTCTGGTCGTAATACAGGCCGAACGTATCGGATTTGTCCAAAGGCGTCTTCCACAGCACCCTGCCGGTGTAGACATCGCGGGCGCTGAGGGCATCGATGCCCTCTATGATCAATCGGCCGTCCACGATCTGTTCCGGCGGGCCGTGCCCGTGGCGCGGCAGAACATCGATATTCGAGACGCCGCCGAACCAGAGCACCCCGAGCGGGAGCTTGACCAGCCCATCGTCCGATTTCACGGTGTTGGCGACATTGCCGTATTGGTGCGTCCAGTTGGCGGTGTTGGGCAGCGGGCCGTCTTTGCTCAGCACCACGCCGGACGCCACTGACCGGGCGGCCAGCGCCGGGCCGTCGGTGCTCGCCAGCAACCGGGCCAGGAAGGCCGGCGGCGCGGCGCCCGAAGGCAGCCAGATCTTGCCCCCGTAAGGCCGCACGGACCGGACCATCCTCTTCAGCGACTCGTCGTTTCCCCAGCGATCGGCGCCGTCCCCGAGCACGATCAGAGAGGCCATGTAGGGGGGCGCTGCGAACGTATCGGGAGTTCCCGCGAGCAGGTGGACCCGCTTTCCCAGCAGCCCCCACCCGTCGAATCGGCGGCGCAGCTCGGCCACCCTCTCCGCCTGCGGTTCCACCGCCACGATATCCAGGTCCGAAGCCAGCGCCAGGGCGGCGAGAAGATCTCCGTTTCCGGCGCCGTACACCAGGGCGTACCCGTTTCTTGCTCCGGTCTGTTCCAGAATGGCGCGAGCCTGTTCGGCGGCTGCGCGCGGGACTTGCGGGGCGCCGGCGTTCTCCGGGAGGGTCTTTACGGGAACGCGCTCCTTCCCAAAGGCGATCAGCTTGCCGTCCAGCGTCACGGCGAAGAGCATGCCGTTGGCCGCCACCAACCGCTCGACCTTGCCCGGGACCTTCCGCACCCACACTGTTCTCAGGGTGCGCATCTGCATGGCGGGAATCCGTACACGCTCTACGGCGGTGATCTGCCCGTCGCCGCCGGCGTAGAGCCGCGACCCAGCCCGGATCAGGTCGCCCGTCGCATCCACTTTCAGCGTGGATTGCGGCTTCTCTGGTTCCCGCGCAACGCGGATGCCGATCGAGTCGCCGGAGGTATAGTAGGCGCTGCCGGCCAGGACCGGATACTTGCCGATTCGGCGCGCCACGGACTTGCCGGTTTGCGTGTCGTACAGGTCTGTTTCGCGGTCCCGGTAGTGGTTGAAAAAGAGGCGCTCATCGGCGGCCACAAATGCGCCGCCGGACTTGTTGTACTGGGCCAGGTGATAGTAGAGAAGCTTCCCGGTGCGGCGGTCGAAACAGGCCGGCACGGACCGCCCGCCGGGGACGAGCAACCGGTCGGCAAGGGCCACCATCGCGCCCTGGGGCGCGACCCCGGCGAAAGAGGGAGAGTTGTGCGGCTGGTTCTGATAATCCGCGCCGGTGCCTTCGTTGCGCCAGATGACCGCGCCGGTCTCCGCGTCCAGGGAGTAAATGAAAGTGCCCATGAACGGCCATATGCTGGCGGCGAAATACACGGCGTTCCCGTACAGGACTACGCCGCCCCGTGCGGGCCAGGTGGAAATCAGCCGCTTGTTGCCCAGGATCTTCCGGTCCGCGGGCCCGCCCCGGAATTTCCAGCGCAGGGCGCCGGTGTCCGCGGCAAGGCAATAGAGATAGCCGTCGTCGCTGGTGAAGTAGATGCGGTTGCGCCTTCCGGCCAGCGGGAGGCGGACCGGTCCGTCGGCATAGAAGGTCCACTTCTGCGCGCCGGTGCGTATGTCCAGGGCCACCACTTTGTCGCGGTCGTTGAAACCGATGTACAGGGTATTGCCCAGCACGATCGGCTCGAACACGCGGTCGAGCGGCATGAGGTCCTGGTTCAGGGCGTCGTCCCAGACCGGCTCCCGCTGGGAATACTGCCGGATCCATTGGGGATGAAGCTCGGCGGGCAGTTCTTCCGGAGAGAAAGCCGTGTGCCCGGCGTTATGGCGCCACATCGGCCAGTCACCAGCCACGGCGGACGGCAACAGAGCTGCAAACATCATGACCAACAACTTCACCGCGGGGCCTCCAGTTCTCGAGGGTCGGGCAGATACTCGACGCGGTCCGCCTGCCTCGCGATTTCACGATCGTGCGTCACCAGGAGGACCGACCCTCCCTTTTTGACATATTCCCTGAGATAACCCAGGACGATTTGTGCGTTCACGTGGTCCAGGTTCCCCGTGATTTCGTCCGCCAGCAGGATCTTGGGTTGAAACAGGAGCGCTCGAGCCAGCGCCGTGCGCTGCTTTTCCCCGGAACTCAGTTCGGCCGGCGTGTGGTCGAGCCGATGATCGAGGCCGAACTGCTCGGCGAGCGCGCGGCCCCGGGCCTGATTGTTGCTCCGACCACGCGCGGCTTCCGGCGCGAGGATATTCTCCAGGACGCTCAGATAAGGTATCAGGTGGTATTGCTGAAAGACGAACCCGATGTTTTGCGACCGGAAAGCGGCGAGTTGGTTCCGCGACATGGCATCCAGAACGTGGCCGTCGACCAGGGCCCGGCCCGAGTCGGGGTCGAGCAGCCCGCCCGCGATCAACAGACAGGTGGTCTTGCCACTGCCGCTGGGCCCTTCGACGGCCACAAACTCACCCGCGCGGACCGTCAGATCGATGGGCGCCAGGGCCGTGATGCGCCGATTGCCCTTGGGATAGGTCTTGACCACTCTCTCGAGCACCAGCATACGGTCACTCTTCCCTCAGGACTTCCGCCGGCTCCTGCTGCGCCGCGTAAAACACCGGCGCCCAACTGGCGGCCAGCGACAGAATCACCGCCGTGCAGAAAGTCAGAAGGAACAACCGCGGATCCAGAAACGAAACTCCGATTTCCCCCTGCCGGGCCAGGCCGATCGAGGTCCCCAGAACGTATCCCGTCAACCCGCCGGCGCAGCCCATCAGCAGGGCTTTGGTCAGGAACAGGCGGAGTATGGTGCGGGTCCGGGCGCCGAGCGCCCTCAGAATACCGATCTCGCCGCGGCGTTCCCGGACATTGGTGTAGAAGACCAGGCCGACCCAGAGCGCACTGGCCAGAAGCGCCAGCGGCGCCAGGATGGAAGAGAATTTTTCCAGCTCGTCGCGGAGTTGCCGCCGGTTGCCCACCTCCCCCGCCAGGGCCTCCGCGGCCTCCTGCGAGGCGCGGTCCCTGGCCTCGGCGCGGGTGAGCACTTTGGATCCTTGCTCGATCACCTGAACACCCGGCAGAATGGAGGCGACGTCCCGCCGGACATTGGCCAGTTCGTTCCCGGCACAGTGGCATTTGAGCGCCAGGATGGCATTGATCCGGCCGGGTTTGCCCAGTATTCCCTGCGCCTCGGACAGATCGATCCAGATCGAGATATCGTCTTTGGAGCCGCGTTCCTCGTTGCACTGGCTGAGGGTGAACGTCCGCCCGAACAGGGTGATGCGGTCCCCTGCCTTGAGGCCGAGGCTCTCGGCAAGCTCGTGCCCGACCACGGCGTGCCCCTTCTTTACCGCGACCAGGATGGGCTCTCTCGCATCGCGGAACATAGACGGGACCTCGCCGCGCGTTCCGATGAGGATGACGGTGCGCTTCCTTTCCGGCCACAGGACCTTCTCCTGCAGGCTCGGCAAGAGGTGGCGGATGGTCACTATCTTCGCTTCGGCCAGCCGGGTCGCGTACGTGTCCGGGAAATACGCGGAAACGGCGTCGTCCGCGTAGAAGTCGGATAATTTCTGACTACTCGGCATGATCAGCAGGTTGAAGCCCAGATTCTTCATGATCTTCCGGTAGTCGTCTTCCAGCACCGCCATTCGCTGCCGGGTCTCCCGCTCCTTCCGGGCCAGGATACGTTCCGTCCGCAGGTCGTGGAGCCTGAGGATGGTCATGGACCCGGCCAGGACCGCGGCCGCCAACGTGACGGCCACCAGGCCGGAGACGAAGTTCACCTTCCTTCGGACGATTTCCTTGATCACCAACCGCCAGACGCTCATCTCTTCGCCTTCACTGTCAGGAATACTGAGAGCGCCAGGAGCGCCACGCCGGCCGCTCCGGCCAGATACAACACGTTGCGCGCCAGCGGGCTCTGGCCCGAGCGCGGGGCTTGCGCCGGCGCGCCCCGGGGAACGGGGCCCGCGGCCGCCGGCGCCGCCGCATACACCGCCACCGGCGCCGGGGGCTTGGGGGCGCGCCGCGGCACGGCGGTTTCCGCCGGCTCCCGATTCTGAAGAAAGGCGCTCGGCCCGGTGAGGGGCAATTCCGGGTCTTTCACCATCCGGCCGCCAAACGGCCGGGACCAATCCGCGGAAATCAGCAGATCGGTTCCCGGACTCTGGGCCTTGATCTCGCAGGAACACCACGCCAGCATCGACTCGCAGGCCTCCCGTATGTTCTTCTCCTGAATCCCGTCGCCGACCAGCGCATACAGGGCGCGGCCCCGGCCAAAGACGGGGAAAGCCATCGGTTCGCCGTACCGCTCGAGATCGGGCTCCGACTTCAGGAGAGCGCTCACCAGCAGATCTTCGTCCGGGTCGTCATGCGCTATTTCCATCAGACTGAAACGCACGGGGTAGGTTTTGAAATCCGTGACCTCGACCGGGTTTCCGTTCACGTCGGCGCCGGTGTCGGGAATCCGGAGAGTCGCCGACGCCCGGTCCAGGTGAGTCTTGAGAGACTCCAGCGCGCGACGGTCTTTCTGATCGTGGCCGCTTTTTATCAGGATCCAGACCGCGGCGTCCCCGCTCAGCAGCGTTCGCGCCAGCCGGGATCGGATGGGCGAATTCACGATCTTCCTGGCGCGGTCCAAAGTTAGCGGCCCCGACCAAACCGGGGTGCGAACCTGGGAGTGAATGGGGTAGTAGATTTCGACCCATGGGAAAGCAACAATACTTCGCTGCCCCGCAAGCGCCTTCCCCTCGGGCTTCGTGACATCGATGTCTTTCAGGGAGTAATTGGCGGCGCCGTCCGGTTCCACCGCACCCTTTCGCAGCAACTCGAAGGCTGCCCCCTGCGAGCCGGTTCGATGGTAAACCAGTACCTGATAAGAGTCCGCGGGCCATCTTTCCAGCGCATAACGAAAAGCCGGCACGTTGCAGGCCTGCGAGTTGTCAGGCATCCCCGCGCAGGCGATCCCCACGACTATGAGAAAAGAGCGCAGAGACATGTGGACCGGAATTCCCGTTTTCGACTCCTGGCTAAGACAAGATTGTACCTGAGCCTGCCTGTGGTCCGCATTGACCGGCCATGTACGAGCGCGCGGTGGCCCGTCAAGGGGCGGCCCTGGCTCTCTTATTCTGGCTCCGGCATTCCCAGATAACACGCCCAACGCACCGGATGGGTTGTTCGGTTGGCTTGCGGCTTGGGCGCTCTGTTCGGCGCCGACCAACGGCAGGCGCTTTGGTTTTTCTTTTCACATTGCCCCTGTGGTCCGCAGAAACTCCGTACCTAGAATCAGCGACTTGGAATAGCGTGTTGCGACACGTTACGAGACGTTACGTGCCCGCTTCTGAAGGTTTATTGGCGATTTTGCGGGCTTCGGGTCGTCTCAATAGCCCAGGCTTCCGGAACGCCCGGAGCGGACCGGATTGCGGTCCGATAACCCGTGCATGATCAAGGCATCTGGCGCGGGATCACTGGGGGTACTTCTGGAACGCCGGTGCTGCATTCGCCCATAGAGATTTCGTCGAGTCTCCACGATCTCGCATGTTAGAAAGCCGCTGTCCCTCGATCAAGGTGGCGAACACGACCGACGGCAACCGTTGGAGCATTCGATGAAGCGACGGCGGACGATACTGGCGGGCCGGTCGATCGGTCAACAGGCTTCGTAGCGGAATGACGAGTTTTTGCCCGCTCCAACGGACGCGCCAACGGGCGGTTCGTGCGAGTGTCGGCGCGTGAGTGTTGGGGCGCGAATCGGCCCGTCCGGGAGGGGAGAAATTCTCGATCCGCGAGCTAAGAAAAAGAGTCAAATCGGGGCTTTCCTGAGCGGAGTTTTTTCCTGGTCTTCTGTCTGTTCGCAGCTTTCTCAAAACAAAGGGGTAACGAGTCCACTGCAGGGCGGTGAGACAAGACTCGCACGCGAGGTGTTCTCCGCGGTCCCGACCTTCGCCGACGGCTACGTGGATGTCGGAGACCAGCCCGGCCTCGGCATCGACGTGAACGAGGCCGCGGCGAAGAAGTATCCGTACCTGCGCCGCCTGCGGCCGACCATCCGCCGCGGCGACGGCACGCCCCGACCGTACTGAGCTTATCTCAGCTCGAACCGCGCCTCCTGGTTCAGGCTGCGTCCGGCGACGTTATCGGTGATGGTGTAGATCTCCCGATATACGCCCTTCCTCGCCTCGGAGGGAACCGAAACGTGTCCGTTCACCGAAATCCGGAAGGACTGCGGGCGGTAGACGTGGGAATCGCGGAAAGTCGCAAAATCCTGTTGGTCCAGAACCGCTTTGCCAGCCGGATCGATCACTTTCAGCGCAACCCGCACGTCTGCGTCGTCGCCGCGAAACTGAACACCATGAATGTAGCACTTCATGTAGACCGTGCCGGAGCCGTCGATGACTGGCGCCTCGACCGCGGCTCCGCCGGCCGAAAGCGAATGCTGGAAGTCGCGCAGTTCGAGCACCGCTGCCGGAGCGATGAGAGTGTTCTCGACCCGGAACGGCGCCGTCAGCTCCAGTTCCTCTCCGCTGATCTGATCGCGCACCTTGACCAGGAGCCGGCACTTGCCGGCGGTCACGTAATCCGGCAATTCTAACTTGAAATTGCCGTCCACCGGAGCGCCCGGCTTCACTTGGCCGGAGAACTCGCCCTTCCAAGGAGTATGCATGGCCAGCCCATCCGGGTCATAGGCCACGACTTCGAGAAGCAGGTTCGGACGGCCGTCCGCGCCGGTCGAGTACTCCACGACATCGTAGCTGGCGTATACCGTGTCGGTCGTCTTGTAGGGACCCGCGGGACGCGGGGAACCTCCCTTGCTCTGCAAGAAGGCGAAGTTCGTTGCCTTGAGTTTGCCCGTCGTCTTCAGGTTTACATCCAGGCGCTCGCCGGCCGGCGTGACCGTGACGGAGGCCGGCGTGGCCGGTCGCGGCGGCGCGCCGCGGTGCAGCAGGTAAGCGCCCACAATTCCTCCGGCGATCGACGCCAGCCACACCACGGCCAGAGCGGCTCGCGCGGCCCCACCGGTCCCGGTCTCCACCACCAACGTGCCGGCCGCCATGTCGCCGAGCCGTTGCCGCGACTTCGACACCAGCGCGGCAATGAAGCCCACCAGGTAGATGCCGATGCCATCGACAATCCGCAGCAGATTCCGGATCAGCGCCGGTGTGAAACCACAACTCCCGCCGTCCTTCCTGCGGACCCGTATGCCGACCAGCGCCTTTCCAATCGTCGCGCCGAAGATGGCCTCGGAAAGCCACAGGTAGCAGAAAGCGGCGACAAGCGTTGCGGCCATCGCCGCCAGCGCCGGCGCCCCGTTGAGCGAGAAACCGCTCTCGGTCAGTCCTCCGAACCGCACCGCCACCCACATGCCGGCGACGGCGAAGATCGCGGCCACCAGCACCGTATCCAGGATCACCGCCAGGAAACGGTCCCCCAACCGGGCCAAAGCGGCCGGCGCAACAACGGCGGCCGGCACAGGCGGTGGCGAAAGCGGAGGCGAAGGCAGTGACGGAGGCAGTGGCGGAGGCAGTCGCGGAGGCACGAGCGGCGTTTCCCCGGCAAGTCTGGCGCCACAGCGACCGCAAAAGCCCGCCCCCGGCGGATTTGAAACCCCACACATCCCACAGAACATGGTGAGTCCTCTCTATTCCACGATGCCGGTCAGCATACACCCCAAGGCATCGCAGGACATCCTTCAGCTTGCCAAATGCGCCGATGCCTCCACACCCGCGATCCGGCAAAGTATCTCCTGGGCGCGGCCGCACCGATTTCATTAGCCGGGAATTCCGTTGTTGGCCTCCTGGCCGCTCTCAATTCTACATCCAATTGCCTCCCTGGGAGCCGTTTTTCTCTTGCCTCCCCTCCCGGGTGGCTCCAGCGGCCCGCGAAGGGGCCAACTCTGGCTCACCCGGGTACGCATACCTCTCCGGCCCCTCGCAGACCCGGTCCCTCAGGTTGTCGCCCCGCCGCCCGAAGTTGTTGCCTCGAGCAACAGGTCGCGGAATCCACCCATGGCCAGGGCGGAAACGGCGTTGGAGGGCCCTCCGACGCGCCAGCGCGCGGCAAGAGCCGGGGCGGGTGGCTGGGTAATGGCGACCTGCTCAAGAACCGCGGCTTGAATTAACGCAGGGGCCAGATCCGCACGGTCATGTCAGCGCTACCCGAAACCACCGACCCGCCATCCGGTAGGAAGCAGACCCAGCGCACCGTGCGGCCGTGTCCCTTCAGACTCGTGACCACTTGCATAGAGGCGGCGTCGATCACCTTTACCTCGTTGTCGTGACCCGCCACCGCGATCTTGGAACCGTCCGGCGAGAACTCGAGTCCGTTGCCCTCGACGTTCGCCGTGGAAGCGCCGGCCTTGCCGTCTGCCGTGGCGAACGTTCGAACCGTTGAATCTCCGACGGCCACTGCGAGCGTCTTGCCGTCGGGAGAAAACGCCACCGCCCGAACCCCCTTCCCGGGTTGCAGCTTGAGTACGGCCTTCTTGAGGGCAACGTTGTAGAGATGGAGGTTGCCTCCCGAAGTCCCGCCTGCGAACCAACGGCGATCGGCGGAGAACGCGCCGGCCGAATAGCTGTCGCGCGGAGTCTGGGTCTCGCCTTGCGCCGCTCCCGTGGCTGCGTCCCAAAAGCGCATCCCGCCGTCCAGGCTGAAGGAGATCAGACCCTTGCCGTCGGCGGTGAAAGCCGTCGCGATGACCGCGGCCTGATGACCTTCCAGCGTCTTCACCTCTTTGCCGGACGCATCCAGCAGCTTCACTTTGTGATAGCGTTCCCCGGAGGCGATCCTCGCGCCGTCAGGCGAGATCGCGAGCGAGAGCACCGCGCCGCCTCCCGCCGTCGCGGCGATCTGCTTCCTGGAAGCAGCGTCCCAGAGAAACGTCTTCGAGTCTTCGCCTCCGGAGGCGATCATCTTTCCGTCCGCCGAACAGGCGACTACGTTGACGTCGCGCGCATGTCCCGCCAGCGACGCGGCCTGCTGGCCAAAGATTACTCCCGCCGCTAACACGGCGGTCACCCCAAGTTTCGAAATCATCTTCTCATCTCCTTGCCCACTATATCCCGTCACGGCGCTGCCTACGATGCTGAGCCAGGATTTAAATTCTTCCTTCCCGGCCACTCGCCAGTATACTCCCAACCGCCGCCATTGGAGCCGTTTTCTTTTTTTTCCATCCTGAGCGACTCCAGCGGCCCCGGAAGGGGCCAACTCTGGCTCCTTCGGGTGCGGAATAGCCCGGAAGTTCCTCATTTCAGGCAATCGTTCGGATACCACTCCGTCCCTTGCCTCTTCTCTGACCGATTTGTTTGCTACCACAACGTCGCCTACCCCGCTGGCACCCGCAGCGCCGCAATCCGCCGCACCATGCTTCCAAACAGCCGCCGCGTCAGATGCCCTTCCGCGAGCAGCAGCCAATAATTCGATTTCGCCAATAAGAAGAGAACAGCGCGTTGGCGCGGCATCACGCCTTTCTTGGTGACTGGCGGTCTGCTGTTCATGCTTCCAGTATCGCGTCGAAAGATACAATCGTAGATCAGCGCACAACATCCGCTGGCGAAGAACCAGACCAGCAGCACAACAAGTAACGGCCGGGATACGCCGACAGTCATTCCAGGACCGAGCGGGGAAGGTTGATGGAACTCACGGCACGGTGAAGGTGAACGTCTCTTGTTTGGGTGACTTGTCCGTGATCTTCCGGGTCAGGAACTTCACCCACTCGGGTGTGACCACGGCGAACTTCAGTTCCTTGGTTGTGGCCGGGTCGGCCTGATAGTTGACGACCAGTTCGTTCTTGCCCGCTCGGACGCCCGCCAGCGGGCTGGCGCCCGGCATCCCGAGGGTCATCTGCTTCTGCCCATTCAACACGGGCGTGAGGGTGGCCTCCGTGGAGCTGAGATAGACGAAGGCGGACTTGTTCTCCCCTTCGTCGCTGAAATAGACCGGCCGGAAGTTCTCGGGAGCCTTGGGTGCCAATCCGAACTTGCTCTCCACTTTCCCCGCAGCCTTGGACTTGCTGTGCAGCAGGAAGACCGGCGCCGGATAGCCTTCCACCTCCAGCGAGATTTCAAGCCCGGGATTGTTGATGCCTTCCCTGGTGAACTCGACCGCGATCTGGTTCTCACCCGGTTTCAGGATGAAGAGACTCTTCATTTCCGGAGGCACCTTCTTGACCAGCTCGTTGTCTTGGTTGAAAAGCCGCATGGTTTCGCTCTGGCCGCCCTTCACTTTGGTCGGGACGGCGTTGATCAAAAGCTTGACCTTGTATCCGTAACCGAAGCACGACAGGATGGCGTCGATGTCGCCCTGTCCGTTCATGATTGAAACCTCCCTTCCTCCAGCCCATGTCTGGAGCGCCAGCAAGGCGCCCGGCAGAAGCCCGACGTACCGCGCTCTCACGCTTCCTCCCTCACAAGCCGCGGGCCCCTCTGGGCGGTCAATCCAGCGAGTCGCCGAAATACGCCAGATGGGCCTTGCAGCGACACTTCTTGTTCAAGGGTTCCGTGCAGCTTTGGATCAGCTTAACACGGGCATCGCCGGCGGCCTTGGATATCGGACCGTGCACGTTGATGGAATCCTCCCCGCAGAACCGCTCGCGCCAGACTTCCAGAGTGTAGACCTGGCAGGCGGCGCAAAAGCACCAGGACTCGGTGTATTCGTCCCCCATGACGCTGCCGGACATGGAGGCCGCAATCTCCAAAGGCTGCTTGCACTGCGAGCACTGGATCATGCTTCGCTATTATACGCTGCGCGGAAGCGGCGCGGGCAGCGTCTGGGGAATTGTGCGTATTCCGGCGATGTGAATTGAGCGTTCCGACGGATGTGAATAACGGTCGGAGCACAGCGACGCTGGCAGTTCCAATCATGCCTGAGGTTATTCACATCGGTCAAGTGGGGGAGGTCTGATTCTGGCATTGGGTAGGGCAAGCAACATTATTTCGTCTCCCTCATTTCGTCTCCGGCCGGGCCGGAACTCGTCAACGCCTTTGAGACACCTGCCCGCATGAAGGAGTGAGTTCCGCCTCCCTCCGGCGGGCCGGCTCTGGGCGGGTTGATCCAGACGGCATCCGGGAGCGGCGCGGGCCGCGGCGGTTTACGGAGGAAGTGGGCGGGGTGCTGGTGGAAGGCCGCAGTCAGGATGGGCTGCCGGTTGTCGAGGACTCCGGCGGCGATCCCATAGCCCGCTCGCGGTACCGCATCCCGGGGCCGGCCCTCGTTTCCCGACCGCCCACCCCCTGACCGCGCACCCCAGTCTCGCCGCCCATGGCCGGCCTTTAGGTCCTAAAGACGACGACGCCGGCGGGGTTCGGCCCGCCCGCCACGGTCTGCGGGTCCAGGTGCCGGTGCTGTTGCACCAGGGCGGGAACGGCGTTGGAGGGCCTTCCGGCGCGCCAGGAGCCAGCGGGAGGCGGGGGCGGGTGTTGGGTGCCAGCGAGCCTGCCGAAATCCGCTGGCCGAATTGTGGCAGGGCGCTGCGGTGAGCTACGGGCAGAGCCGCCGGTCGGACTGCGCCGGGTAGGCCGGTCGAGGTGGAAAGGATCAAGAAAATGGCCCCAACGGAGGCGGTTGGATGTATGATCGTTGGTGGCCAGGAGGCTAAAATGGAAATCCTGGCTTAGACTCTCACTGAGCAATTCAATGGAGGAAATCACAGTGAAGCGTACGTACAGTTTCGGAGTACTTCTCCTCTGCCTCGTCGTCAGCTTTTCCGCTGCTTACGGGCAGGGTAACTGCACAATCAAAACCATCGCTGGGACCTATGCCTTCAACTTCACAGGCTCCAGCACCATCGTCACCGGTGACGCTCCGGATGGCTTCCACTGGAATTCCTCGCACGCTCCCATCGCCGGAGTCGGCGTGTACACCGTGAAGCCCGATGGGACAGCCGACGGCTCCTACTGGCTAGTAGCGGGCGCGATGAATTTGGGCGATCCCCTAGTGCCCACTCCCTTTCACGCCACCATCTCTATCAATCCGGATTGCACCGGATTGATGAATTACTACTACAAATCCTATCCCATGAGCGAAAAATTCATGGTTCTTGACAACGGCAATGAGATCCGGAGCATGGCGGTGCAGACCGCGGTGCCCACAAGTACCTGGAACACGACCGCCCGGCGCGTGGGCGGCGCTTGTACCCAAAACAAAGTCGTCGGATCCTATCTGTTTGCCTGCAAGAGCATTTTTGCGTTGGACGCAGCCAATATTTTCGCGGGCACATCGCTAATGCGTATGAATATTTCCCGTGATGGTAGCTCCTTGGGAACTTTCACTGCAAAGTTCGGGCCGGTCAACGTTCCAGACACCCAGGTCTCCGCCACATTCAAGGTGAACGATGATTGCACGGCAGAGGGGACTCTGAATTTTGGGGTCGGCCAGAGCGTGGCCAAGGGTGTCTTCTTCAACGAGGGCAAGGAAGGCTACTGGCTCCCACTGGTCCTTAACCCGGGCGCGGTTCCGCAGCCTTACGGTTACTGCGACATCAAGCAGATCGCTAATCAGGCGAGCCCGTCCGAGACAACGCCTCCGTCACCCCCGCCGGCCGGAGCGCCCAAGGCAGACGCCGGTGTGAACTTCACAACGGTTCAGCGGCAGGAAACGTTGGATGGCACGAAATCCACGGGCACGGGGTTGAAGTTTTCGTGGACGGTTATCGGCAAGACGGCCAGCATGGGCAATGCCAACACGGCAACGCCAATCGTGCAGTTCGTCGGGGGATACGGCGAATACGTTTTCGAATTGACCGTGACCGATTCGACTGGTGCAACCAGCACGGCGCGAGTGACCGCGTTCTATTTGGGCCGCTAAAGGCGGCACACGATCCGCGAACCGGATTCGGGACGGTGGGCGCTAGGGCGGTCCTACCACGGCGCGATTCGGGATGGGGGTCGCGCCCAGACCGCTGGCTGCCAGGGGAGCGAAATCGATCCGGGCACGCTACTTCGCTGACAGCGGCAGTACCGCCGTCCGCCGTACCATGCTTCCAAACAGCCGCCCGGTCAGACGACCCTCCCCCACCAGGAGCCAGCAATGGCGGGCACTGGGCCGAGGATATTGCCTGCCGCCGTCCTCCCGACGCTGGTATCGGCCCCCGCACGGCTTTCCCGGAACCCAAGGCTGCCTGATCGGCTGGAACCCCGCACTCTCAAGAACAATCCTGTTTCGCATGAAGCGTCTCCCTCCCCGAGAGGATCCCTTCAGAGGATCTTAGGTGATCACACACCAGTTGGTACAGTCTTGGGGCCTAGGTCCGTTGCGTCAGGCTGGCGATGGCGGCCCTTTCCAGCGCATTCATGAACTCGACGCAGGTAGGGTAACGCGCTTCGGGGTCCTTGGAAAGGGCCTTGCAGAGCACACTTCCAATCTCTTCGCCCACGTTCCGCGCGAGCGTCGCCGATACCTCGGGCTGCCCGGAGAGGATCTTGTAAATGAGAGTAGGTAGGGTCTCCGCTTTGTAGGGCCGCTCGCCGACGAACATCTGATAGGCCACAATGGCCAGCGAATACTGGTCCGTGCGCCCGTCCACCGGCTTTCCCTGGACCTGCTCCGGCGACATGTAGAACGGCGTGCCGAGGCGGAGACCGGTGCGTGTCGCCGCCCCGGCGGCAATCTTGGCGATGCCGAAATCCGTGATCTTGACCGCGCCGCCTTCGCCAACCATGATGTTTGAGGGCTTGATGTCCCGATGGATCACTCCCCGGCTGTGGGCGTAGTCGAGGCCGGCCGCCACCGGCCGCAGCACGTTGAAGATGTGTTTCTGCTTGGGGCGAGGCTGCGCGGTCAGCAGATGGTCCAGGGTCGGACCATTGACGAACTCCATGGCGATATAGGCGATGTCGTTCTCCTCGCCCACCTGGTAGACGGTGACGATGGTTGGATGGGAGAGCATCCCGGCCGAACGCGCCTCCCGGTAGAGCCGTTCGCGGTGGGAGGCCCGCTCTTCGGGATCGACTATGTCTTGCAGGCGAATGACTTTCAGAGCCACGGGGCGTTGAATGATCGGGTCCATGGCGCGATAGACAACACCCATTCCACCGCGCCCGACTTCCGCCTCGATCTGATAGGATCCCAATCGCTCCATACGGGGGTTAGCGGAATTATAGCGAATGCGGCAGGGGGATTTCCATAGTTTTGCTGCCGGATTGGGCGGTAATGAATAATATTGGGGAGCACCGAGATCTGAGGGCGGGCGGCTCATGCCGCCAAGCTGGTTCCTTCGGTTCCGGACAGGCCAAGCCGGTCCCGGATGAAAACTCAGCCGGTAGGACGTTGCCGTGGGCAGCCGTGGCGGCAAACCGAGAAACAATTGCCAGGTTCTGACCGCTGCGAGTCGGTAAACTTTTCCGCTTGTGGATCTTTGGAGTCCCTGCTTCGCGGGGCACCGGCCTCCCAGAATCAAGGACATCAATGCGGGCGGATTGATTGGAATAGCGATTGCACGGGCTCTGGGGTGAAGTCACCGAAGGATGGGGCTGAGTCATGAGGACTGGGCGTTATGACCAGCATCAGATTGATGCCCTGATCGAAATGTGCAGTTTAGGCAAACCTGTAGATGTAAACGCATTGCTACACCGGCCGGATATTCCCAACGACGTCAAAATTCGGATTCGTAAGGCTGGCGGCCATCCATCAGGCAATGAAGGACAAGCCGAAGCGTTGCGATCCATGCAAGCACAGGCCCTGATTGAGGTGGCAAAACTCGACAGAAGGTGCTGGCCCAGATAACGTCGGATCGACACCGGGGTATCCTTACATCCGATCCATGCACATCGGCGGGGCCGAGTTGAGGCCGGCTGCGCGATGAACCATTTGGGGACCCCGTGAACATTACGATCACGCTCCTGTTTCGCAAGGCCATCCGACCCATTCCTGGGTTTGCATCCGGTCCCCCGCGCGGGAGTATTCCGAGGCGTCTACTCCGACACCCCTTCCGCCACCGCAGGCTGCGTCGCCGCTTCTGCCACCGTCGTCTTCGGCTCCCTGGCGGCGGTCTTCTTGGCCGTCTTCTTCGCCGCCGCCTTCTCCCGCGTGGCCTTCTTCATCACCGCCGGCTTCCCGGCGCTCTTTGCCGCCTCCACCTTCTGCCGGTGGTATTCGGCCCACCTCTTCCGGGTGGCCTCCACAATGCGCCTGCGTCCGGCGGCGCTCATCTTCCGTTTGGGCCTGGGGGTTTTGGCGGCCGCGGCCGGCTCCTCGGTCTTCTTCTCCGCCTCGGCCTTCTTCTGGTGGTGCGCGGCCCACCTCTTCTTCTGGGCTGCCGCCATGCGCCTGCGTCCGGCGGCGCTCATTCTCCGCTTGGGTTTCGGGGCCTCAGCCGGGGCCGTTGGTTTCTGGGGCCGGGCACCCAGCAGGCGCCTGGCCTCGGCGATGCGGGCATCTAACCGCGCCCTCTGGGCTTCAAGACCCTGTAGGGCGGCGGTGAGGATTTCGGGAGTGAGATTCAAGTTGGGCATGTCAGTCGGGGAACCTGGGTCGGATTCGACTCACGGGTCCAGGGACTATGTTACACCAGTCGGCGCGGGCACGCCGGAGTGTTCACCACTACGTCACCAACTGCCCCCTGGCGGTAAGACCCCAACCACCATGCGCCGGGAGGCACTGGGCGAGGCCAGTGGGTAGCCCAGGGTGCCATCCGCCGCGTCGAAACTCACGGCGGGGATCGGCAGGGCAATGCGAGGTGTTCAGGGCGGGGCCGCCGGTCGGAGTGCGCCGGGCAGGCCGGACACGCCGGGCAGAATCTCGACGAAACCAGTCTTCGGCGGCGGGCGCGGCGGGTCACTGCACTCTCGCGCTACCGGACTCCTTCACCCACGCCAGCAACTTCGTCATCACCTGGATCTTGAGATCCGAGAACTCTTCGATGGTCGCCGGAAGGGGTCGGGCCCCGAACTTCGCCGCATACGGATGGCGGTCCAGGATCGCGGCGTTGAGCAGAATGATGATCAGCGGGCGGTGTTTCCCGGACTGGTTGGGGTCGTCGATGGCCAGCACCACGTCGTCCATCACGTCGAAGGTGCGGTCCTCCAGGTCGTCGTGAACGCGGAGGGGCGCAATCACCAAGGGTATACCTGCCGTCAGAGTCAACGTCCCGAGTGCGGTTCTCGTTGGCCGGTCTTGGGTGATCACCGAGGCCGGCCAACCTGAAGAGGGCGTCACGGAAGCGAGTGGGGCGCTGGTTGCAGGTCCGCACCTGAGGGGCTTCGGGGAAGCGATGAACATTGGAACGCCGGGCAGGAGACCAGATCTTGTTTCAAGTCGCACACCCGCGTAACGCTATGGAAGCGGAACGCGGACTTCCACCCGGGCGCCTCCGCCGGGTCTGGATGCGATCAAGAGCCTGCCGCCCACAAGCCGGAGGCGCTCCTCCATGCTGATCAGGCCCAGACCGCCCTTCCCCCGCACCGCCTGGCGGAGAAAACCGCAGCCATCATCCTCGATGGTCAGCACGATCTCACCGTCGCCGCCGCGGAGGGCGACGCAAACCTTGCGCGCCTGCGCGTGCTTGCGGATATTCCGCAGGCTTTCCTGAGCGACGCGGTACAGGCACAGCGCGACGTCTTCGGGAAACCGCTCGGGCAGCTTCCTGCAAGCGCACTTCACCTGGATTCCGTGCTGATCGGCAAAAGCGGCGCACTCGTTGGCCAGCGCGACGCCCAATCCAAGGTCGTCGAGAACGGCGGGATGAAGCCCTCGGGATGTCTGGTGAAGACCCGAGGCCAGCTCCGTAATCTCCTCGCCGATTCTCTCCAGCCGCTCCCGGAGGACGGCCGGCGAATCCGGCGGCCTGGTTCGCAGCAAGCCCAGATCGATCCCCAGCACGGCCAGCTTCTGGCTGAAGACATCGTGCAACTCGCGGCTCAGACGCTTGCTCTCGGTCTCCTGAGCGCGGATGAGCCGCGCGGCCAGGTCCCGCAGTTCCTCCTGGTATTGTTGCAGGGCCGCCTCGGCTGCCTTGAGCTCCGTGATGTCGACCACGGTGCCAGTGAAGTAAGCCAGCTTGCCGCTGTCGTCGCGTGAGGCGCGAGCGTTCAGAGATACCCAGATCGCGCTCCGATCCTTCCGGTAAACCTGACACTCGAATCCGCGCACCGAGCCGCGCTCCTCGATCAGGCGAAGAAACTCCTTCCGCTGCGTGGGAAAAATGTGCAGGCACTCGCCTTCCTCTGCCGTGGCCATGAGTTCTTCCGGAGAGGCGTAGCCCATAATGCGTGCCAGGGCCGGGTTAGCCGCCACAATCCGTCCCTGCAAAGTGACCTGGTAGATGCCCTCCACCGCGCTCTCGAAAATCTCGCGGTATCTGCGTTCCGCTCCGCGCAGCGCCTCTTCCGTCGCACGCTTCTCATTGCGGAGGCGTTTCTCCTCCAGTACGCGGCAGACCGCGGACGCCAGACGGACCAGCCGGTCCTTCAGCAGGTAGTCGGCGGCGCCCTGTCTCATGGTGGCGACGGCGATGTCTTCGCCGACGACCCCGGACACGACAATGAATGGGATGTCCAGACCGCGCTCCCGCAACAATTGCAGCGCGCGCGCGGCGTCAAACCCCGGCAGGTAATAATCGGCCAGGATCACGGAGGGACCCGAGGCCAGGCCGGCGAGGTAATCCGCCTCGGTCTCCACCCGTTGCCAGAGCGGGTCGAATCCGCCCCGCCGCAACTCCTCCACCATCAGTTCGGCGTCTTCCGGACGGTCTTCGAGAATCAGCACGCGAATGGCGGTGGGCATCCCGGCGTCCCCTGCGGCTAGTCAAGCGGCCGCTGGTTCAGCAACAGCCAGTATAGCCCCAACTGCCGCACGGCTTCGGCGAACTGTGAGAAGTCAACCGGTTTGACGATGTAACTGTTGACGCCCAGGCTGTAGCTGTCGACGATGTCGCGCTCCTCCCGCGACGACGTGAGCACAACCACCGGGATGGATCGGGTGCGAGGGTCGCTCTTGATCCGCCGGAGCACTTCCAGTCCGTCCACCTTGGACAGTTTCAAATCCAGCAGAATCACCTTCGGACGGTCGCCGGCGGCCCGGTCCGCGAATGCGCCGGTGTGAAAGATGTAATCCAGCGCCTCGGCCCCGTCGCGGACGACCTCGATGTTGTTGGCGATATGATTCGACCTCAAGGCGTGAATTGTCAGCTCTTCGTCGGACGGGTTGTCCTCGACCAGCAGGATCTCCACGGGCTGCTCACTCATGATTTCGGCTCCTTGGTCAGCTCGTCCTGGCGCGGTTTGCCGCCCAGGGCCGCATCTCCTATCGTAAACCAAAACGTCGCTCCTTCATCCAGCTTCGCTTCGGCCCAGATGCGCCCGCCGTGCCGCTGAACGATGCGCTGGGCGATGGCCAGGCCGATCCCGCTCCCCTCGTATTCCGCTTGCGAGTGCAGCCGCTGAAAAACGCCGAACAGCTTGTCCGCGTAACGCATGTCGAAGCCGGCGCCGTTGTCGCGAACCCAGTAGACGCAAGAGTTCGCCATGGTCGAACATCCGATCTCGACCCGGGCGGTCTCGCGCAGGCGGGAATACTTGAGCGCATTGCCGAGCAGGTTCGCGAAGACCTGTTTGAGCAATGCCGGGTCGGCAGTGCAGGACGGCAACTCGCCGGCGGCGAATTCCACCCGCCGCCCCTCGCGTTCGCCGCCAAGCTCCTCCCAGGCCTGCCGCGCCAGAGCGGCAGGCGCAACCGTTTGCGTCCGAAGGGGCTGGCGGCCCAAACGGGACAGCGCCAGCAGGCTGTCGATGAGATCTCCCATTTGCAGCGCATTTCGCCGGACCATCTCCAGGTAATGTCGCGCCTGAAGGGAAAGCTGCGCCGCGTGTTCCGCTTCCAGCAGGCGGGAAAAGCCGTGAATGGCGCGCAGCGGCGCGCGCAAATCGTGAGAGACGGAATAAGTGAAGGCCTCGAGTTCCTTGTTGCTCGCTTCCAGCTCGGCCGTGCGCTGTTGAACGCGCTGTTCGAGTTCCCGGTTGAGCTTCTCGATCTCCTCCTGCGCCCGCTTGCGCTCGGTGATGTCCAGAAACGACGCCAGCATGCAGATTGGCTGGCCGGCGTCGTCCACAGCCATGTTTGCCGCAACCTGGATATCGAAGAGAGCGCCATCCTTGCCCTGGGCAGCCAATTCCCCAATCCAACCTCCCTTAGTGCGCACCGCCTCCATGACCTGTGCCGCTATTTCGCCCACCTGCCAGAATTCCACAGCCGGTTTCCCCAGCACCTCGGCCGGAGAGGTGTAGCCCCACAGCTTGAGAAACGCGGGATTCACGTAGCTCAGGTTTCCCTCCACGTCCGAGATGGCAAGGGAGTTTATCGCCGATTCGATGGCCCAATCCTTTACCCGCAGCGCGTCCTCCATCCGCTTGCGCTCGGTGATGGAATGAATGCCCTCCATGAACGCCGTGACCTGCTGCACGTCGGCCTCGCCATAACCGGCGACCCGGTTGGCGACCGCCATCAGCGAAACGATCTTCCCGCGGGCGAAGGTCGGCACAACCAGGAGGTTGTGAAACCGCACATGCCCCTCCGGACATCCTTTTCTTCCCGCATGAGCGGCGGAGTAATCGTTCAGGATCAGCGGCTTCCTGTGCCGCACCGCCTCGCCCCACACGCCGGCTTCGGGGATGGGAAAGTGTTCGGGCTTGTCCACCAGCGAGCAGTCCTTCATCGCCTCGCCGGACCAGGAGTGGATGGTCATGACGGATTCATCGTCACTCATGAAACCGTAGAAACCGTAATCGCTTCCGGTCATCCGTACGACCGTGGAAAGGACGTGATCGCAAAGCGTCTTGAAATCGACACCAATGAGCGAGTTGATACTCCACAGCGCTTCCAGTCTTGTGTGAGCGGTGTTCAGTTCGGCCGCCGCTCTCTTGCGTTCGCTGATGTCGCGCACGAACGTGCTGGCCCGCGAGTGGCCGGCCGAGTCTTTGAAAACAACCACTGAAACCTCGGCCGGAAAAACAGTTCCGTCCTTTCTGACACAATTCAGTTCGCCTGCGAACCTGCCGGTTCTTTCGCTCTCGGCCAGAGCCGGCGCCAGCCGGGGGTCGTTGAGATCGACGATAGCATCGCGGCCAACGCGGCAGATTTCAGCCTCACTGCGGCCGAGAATGCGACAAGCCTCCGGATTGGCGGAAAGAATGGCGCCGTCCTCCGCCGTCAGAAAGATCGCTTCGCCGCTGGTTTCGACCAGCAGGCGATAGCGCGCCTCGCTCTCCCGCAGCTCCTCCTCGGCCCGCTTTCGTTCGGTGATGTCGCGGATGATGCTCTGACGGAATCCCTCCCCATCCACCTCAATCACCCGAGCGCTGACTTCAACCGGAAAGACCGATCCATCCCGGCGGCGATGCGTCGTTTCGAACAGAATTCCGCCCGGCTTCTTCGCCGCTTCCCAGCGGGCCTCGAACCCGGCCAGGGATGACGACTCGTGAAGGTCCCGGATGTTGAGCGCCAGAAGCTCCCCCCGGTCATACCCGTACGACTGCTCGGCGCGCTCGTTGGCTTCGACGATTCGCCCGCTCTCGTCCTCCAGCAGAATGATGTCGTTGGCATAGCGGCTCAGATAACTGAAATGTTCGACCAGAGCCTGGCGCGCCACTTCGGATTCGCGCCGCACGAGCTGAAGGCGGGACCGCTGCCGATACCACACCAGCCCCACCGCCGGTCCGACGGCCAGGACGGACAGCAGCAGGATGAAGGCAACCAGTTCCGAGCGCTGCTGGATGGGAGTGTTGACTTCGTCGGCATCGACTTTGGCCACCAGATACCAGGGAGAACCGGGAACTCTTCGGGCCGTCGCCAGAACCGGAATCCCGCGGTAATCGATCCCGTTCCAGGCTCCTTGCCGGCCGGAGACCGCGTCGGCGGCGGGCAGCCGCCCTCTTGCGGGTCCGATCAGCACACGGAGTCCCAAGGCCGTGCCATTGCGGTGCCGCAGCTCATTCAAGTACAGGACCTGGTCGCCTTCGCGGCGAACCAACAAGGTCTCGGCCGTCCGGCTGGGGGTGGGCCAGGACTGAACGTGAGGATAGAGAAACGCATTCGGATCGATCCAGAGGACGAAGGCTCCGATCGCCGTGTTGCGGCCGGAGACAACCACCGGAACGACAAGGGCCAGATGAATCGCGCCGGATCCGTTCTCCAGGTGGAGGTCCGTCAGGCTGACCTGGGAGGTACGCATCGCCTCCCGGACGATGGCAGCACAGGGGGCTTCGAGCCGGGCCCCGGAAACCAAGGACAAAAGGACGGCTTGCCGGCTGTCAACGAGCATCACGTTCGCGTATCCATAAGCGCTCTTCAGTGTGCTCAGCCAGTCGACGAGGACCGCGCGCGTGCCGCCGGAGGCCGAGCCCGCCAGCAGCCGTCGGACCACGGGAACCATGACTGCGCTGGCCTGCATGGCCTTCCCGTCCGCGATTCGTTCCCGCCTCCACTCGGCAATCTGCGCGACCTTCAGATCGGCGATTGCCACAAGCTGGTTCCGCGCGTCGTCTTCGGTCCTTTGCTGCTGCCCGACGTAAAAGTGATATCCAGCGGCTCCAAGCCCGGCAATCAGGATCAGGTACAGGGCGAGAAGAGCGGGGATGGCCTTCATCCGTTCACCGATCTTGCGCGCTCCGTGCATGGCGGCCGAACCCATGCCGTATGGTACACGCGCGGCGGCTGTTTTTCAACCGGCATCCCCCGGTCAATGCTCCACCAGCTCGTGTTCGATGGCATACTGAGTCAGCCCGGCGGTGGTGTGAACCTGTAGTTCTTCCATCAGGCGGTGCTTGTGGGATTTCGCGGTGCTGCGGGAGATATGCAGGGTCTCGGCGACCTGATTCAGAGTCTTGCCCTCGGCCGTCAACCGCAGCACTTCCGTCTGCCGTTTGGTGAGGCGCTCGAGTCCCTTCTTGCGCTTGGAGCCCCGGCTCGCCAGAGCCTGAAGCACACGCGCGGCCATCGCCGGCGTTACGAATTTCCGCCCGTTCAACACCTCGTGGATCGCGGTCAGAAGTTCGTCGCCGCCCGAGCTCTTCAGGACGAAGGCCGATCCTCCACACTTCAGGGCCTCGGTGGCATAGACCATGTCCGCGTGCATGGTTAGGAAGACGATCTTGACGTTCGGATCCGTCTTCTTGATCTGTCGCGCTGCCTCGATGCCATTCAGCAAGGGCATGGCAATATCGGTGACGATAACATCGGGCCTGGTCCGCTCGGCGGCAGCCAGCAAGGCCTGCCCGTCCTGGGCCTCGCCCACGATCTCGAATTCGGGCTCCAACACAGAGTGCAGGCCTTCCAGGACCATCGGTTGATCGTCCGCCACCAGCACTCGAATGCGCCCCACCGCCTCCTCCTGGATTGGCCGATGTGCGTTCGCAGGCTGCTTTCCTCCGGCTCACCCGCCGCTGGAAGGAGACGCCTCTCCCGTTACGAGGCCCCACTCGAATAGGTGCGACGCAACCCAACGTAACAGAATCCACCGCTGCCAACTACTCGGAAAACTACGAGTTCTCATCCGGCGGCGCATGGAAATCCGCCGGAGGCGGCCGGTCAGGTTCCCACGATTCCGTGCCGGATGGCGTACTGGGTCAACTCGCCGGTCGAGCGAAGCCCCAGTTCCTCCATGATGCGGTACTTGTGGAATTCCACCGTCCGGGGAGAGACGTGCAGAATGCCGGCCATCTCCTTCACCGTCTTGCCTTCGGCCACCAACTGCAACACTTCCCGCTGCCGGACAGACAGGGGCTCAACGCTCTCCGCGGGCCGGGAACCCCTCTTGCCCAACGCCTCCAGCACCTGTGTGGAAAGCGCCGGCGTCACGTACTTTCGTCCCTTCATCGCCTCGCGGATGGCGGTCAAAAGCTCTTCCGCCGCCGAAGTTTTCAGGACAAACCCCGACCCTCCGGCTTCCAGCGCCTTCGCGGCGTAAGACACGTCGGCGTGCATGGTGAGAAAGACCACTTTGACGTCTCGCGCGGATTTCTTGATCTGCCGCACCGCGTCGATGCCGTTGAGCAAGGGCATCGAGATGTCGGCGACGACGACATCGGGCTTGAGCCGTTCGGCCGCGGCCAGCAGCGCCCGCCCATCCGTCGCCGTGCCAACGATCTCGCATTCCGGCTCCAGGACCCGGCGCAGGCCCTCCAGCACGACCGTGTGATCGTCCGCCAGCAGAACTCTCGGGCGTCTGGGCGCGGTCCCCGTCATGGTCTACGTGGACCATTATAACCGGTCCCCTCCGCGGCCTCCCGTCAGAATTCGAAAGTCAGACCGCCAAACAACGAGCGCCCCGTGGCGGGAAGCTGCGTCCGGCCCGTCTTGTCGCCGATCCAATACCGTCCGCCCAGCGGCACGGAGTAGTTCCTGTTGGCGAGGTTGTCGATTCCGGCATCCAGCCGGACTCCGGCGCCTTCGACCAGTTTCCACTGATATGAGGTGCGCAGGTTGAACAGCGCGAAGCCCGGGGTGGCCAGCTCGTTTCGGACCGCCTGCACGTTCCTCTTGGCGTCGACGGCCTGAAAGTCGAGCGCGCTCGACCAGTTGCCGCGCCGATGCTCCAGCCCCACCAGCCCGTTCACGGGCATGATCTGGTACAGGTTGCCGCCGCGGTCGAGATTCTCGCCTCGCACGTAACCGAACACACCCAGCAGGGCCAACCGGCCCATGCCGGCGTTTCCTCCCAGCGGCGCGCGCCAGGAGGCGTCCACTCCGTAAAGCCGCGCGGCGTGATTGGCGAATTTCAGCGTGACGAAACCGGAAGTGGCGGCCAGGCGGGCGGGGGTGCAGCCGTTGCTGCCGTCGGCGATCACCAGACAGCGATCCACGTCGATGTAGTCCCGGACGCGCGTGTAATAAGGAGTGATCTTCAGTTCCCAGCCATCTTTCGCCGCGGCGCGCCAGCCCGCGGTCGCGCTGAAGGTGTTAGCCACCTCCGGGCGCAGGTTCGGATCTCCGGCGTAGCCGTTGCCGTCGCCAAACCATCCGTTCATTTGGACCGACATGGCGCTCCGCTTCACCCACAGATAGCGTTCGTAGATACCGGGCGAGCGGGTCTTGCGGGCGTAGCCGAACTCGAGTATCCGGCCGGTGCGCGGTTCGTAGCGGGCCAGCGCGGTCAAGTCGAAATTGAGATCCTGGCGGGCGTGGTCGAGCGCGTTGAACTCCCGGGCGTCGGCCGAATACGCCGCGCTTCCCGTGGTGGTGGCCGACGAGTTGTAGCCCGCCACGCCGCCGGCGTTCATGCCCACGAACTCGCCGCGCACGCCGGCCAGCCCCGTCCAGTTCTTGCCGCGCCGGGTCTCCCATTCGACATACGTTCCGAACCGGTCGCGCCGGCCGTCCCGCACGTTCCACAGCGTGTCCGGCCCCATGCTGCCGGCCGTCTTCGACACCGGGGGCCACCAGTCGTCC
>Ga0315273_10001551_pt1 | contig 26342 bp, 21 predicted proteins | sample YL17G02_0_MG_FD_205753 | JGI IMG/M metagenome (GOLD analysis project Ga0315273, IMG submission 205753) | Sediment microbial communities from Yellowstone Lake, YNP, Wyoming, USA - YL17G02_0 | ecosystem: Environmental > Aquatic > Freshwater > Lake > Sediment | place: USA: Wyoming | collected... | reverse complement strand
TCGACCGCCGAACATTGAAGGTCGGGGAGAAATCACCATTAGGAACTTGGTTGTAAACGCCCTCCGCATGCGTCCGGATCGGATAATTGTTGGTGAGATCCGCGATGACGCGGCGCTGGATATGTTACAGGCCATGAATACCGGCCACGACGGCTCCATGACGACCTGCCACTCGAACTCCCCGCGTGATACTCTGGCTCGTCTTGAAACAATGACTTTAATGGCCGGAATGGATCTGCCGGTACGCGCCATCCGTGAACAGGTCTCTTCGGCAATTGACATGATAATCCATGAGGAACGCATGCGCGATGGTACGCGTAAAGTAACGTGTATCACTGAAGTTGGTGGCATGGAAGGCGACGTTATTACAACAACAGATCTGTTTGTTTTCGAACAAACCGGTTCAGAAAACGGAAGGGTTCTCGGCCATATGCGACCAACCGGTCTTCGCCCAAAATTCATGGAGAAGCTTGAGGCTGCCGGTATCCACTTGCCCCCCTCAATTTTTGGCATCGGTGCCCGTCAGAGATATTAACGATTGGAGTTGAATCGATTTGGGATAGGTGATAAATGACTAATATTTTGCTTATTGGCGGTAGTGTTATTGCCTTGGTACTGCTGGTTGTTGGAATTATTGTTTCGGCTACCGGTGATAGGACGTCGATCGATGATCGCTTAAACAAGTATCTTGAAGAAGATGAAAAGCCTGAAAGCAAGGAATCAAAAAGTGCGCTCTCCGATTGGGTGAATAAACGGGTCGAAAAATCATCTTTCGGAGAACGAATTTCCCGCGAATTGGCGCGCGCCGATTTGAAATTCAAACCGGGCGAGTATTTGGGATTTTATGCTATTGCGATTTTGAGTGGAGCGTTGATCACGTTTTTCATCGGTGGAAGGCTTCTGGTTTCCGCCTTGATCGGAGCAGGGATTGGTGCACTACTGCCTCGGATGTATGTAAAAAGTCACCAAGCGAAACGCTTGATCCGCTTCAATGATCAATTACCTGATATGCTGAACCTGATGGTAAACGGTCTTCGGGCAGGCTTTTCTGTAGTGCAGGCCATGGAGGCTGTGAGCAAAGAGCTGCCTGCTCCCATTTGCGATGAGTTTAAGCGCGTTGTGCAGGAGATGCAACTGGGTCTTCCCATGGAGATGGCACTCTCGAACCTTCTTCGCCGAATCCCATGCCAGGACCTTGATTTTCTTATAACCGCCATAAATGTTCAGCGGGAGGTCGGCGGCAATCTGGCCGAAATTATGGATGTGATTTCTTATACAATACGTGAGCGTGTGCGTATCAAAGGTGATATTCGTTCTTTAACGGCCCAGGCGGTTTATTCTGGCCGGGCACTGGCAGTAATGCCGGTCGCTCTTCTTTGCATCCTGTGGTTCTTGAACCGTAGTTATGTGATGGAATTCTTCAATAAGGAAACCATTTGGTGTGGCGCGATTGCATTAGGACTTTCAGCGGTTTTGATCATGGTCGGATATTTTGTAATGACCCGTATTGCAAATGTAGAGGTGTAACATGCTTACGACGATTATTATTGTCTTGGTTCTCGTTGGTATTATCAGCGGTGCTGTTATGCTGGTTGTAGTCGGCATTCGAAAAGCGAAATCTCAAGAAGATGATCCTCTGGCCGAACGACTGGCTGCTTACAGCCAGCGCGGCGAGACCGTGTCACTCGAGGAACTAGAACTTTCCCAACCATTTTATCAACGGGTCGTGATGCCGATCATGCACCGGCTGGGCGAGATCTCATCTCGTTTTACTCCTCAGCATGTTGTTGAGCAAACGCGCATAAGGCTGGAAATGGCCGGGAATCCCGGCCGAATGGATGCATCCACATTTATGTTTTTGCATTTTGTATCGGCCGGAATTTTTGGCGGATTAATATTCATGCTTTCATTATTCTCTAGAACATACTCACTTCCCATCAAGTTGGTGATAGTATTGGTTTTTACGATACTGGGCTACTTCTTCCCTGATTTGTGGATCAGGAGCAAGATTAATAGTCGGCAGAAGCAGGTTCGTAAGGCCATGCCGGACGCCCTTGATTTGTTGACAATATGTGTTGAAGCAGGACTTGGTTTTGACGCGGCTATGTCGAAGGTCAATGAAAAATGGGACAACGAATTATCTTTGGCATTTGGCCGGGTAATTCGGGAAATCCAATTGGGAAAATTACGCCGTGACGCTTTGAGGGATATGTCTGAAAGACTTGGTTTGGCTGAATTGACCAGTTTTGTCGCCGCGGTCATTCAATCCGAAATGTTGGGAGTCAGCATGGCGAAAGTTTTACGCATTCAGTCTGACCAGATGCGGATAAGGCGCCGGCAACACGCCGAAGAAGAAGCCCATAAGGCGCCTATCAAAATGATTTTCCCACTGGGACTCTTTATCTTCCCGGCCTTATTGATCGTTCTGCTTACGCCAGCCGGTCTTCGGCTGGCTGCATCATTGAAATACTTTACTTAAGACGGCTGACAGGACGTGGCTTCCACATATTGGTTTTACCAGAGGCTGTGGGATTGTCTGGACTGGCTTTTTCCACCAGTTTGTGGGGGATGCGATCGGGCAGGGTTCCGATGGTGCCCGGATTGCCGACAACAAGTTCAGGTCATACCAAAACCTGTCTGTCGGACCTGCGGCTTGCCGCTTTTTCGCCCCGGTCAATGCCCCAGCTGTAAAAGGTCAGTTCCCCCCTACAAAATGATGCGTTCCTGGTTGGTTTTTGAAGGTCCTATCCGTCGCGCACTGCATAATCTAAAATATCGCCGGAACGTGGCTCTTGGCGATTCCTTGGCAAGACCTCTCGCAGAATATGTTGGTGAGCTGGGTTGGCCTGTGGATTTGGTTGTCCCGGTCCCTTTGGGAAAAGAGCGGATGAAGGAACGTGGCTATAATCAAGTTGCATTGTTGGCGATGCCGTTGGCAGCGATCAATCATTGGCAATATGCGCCTCGAGCGCTTGCTCGTTCTCGGGAAACAAGGTCTCAGGTTGGGTTGACCATTGGCGAGCGCAAGGAGAATGTCTCCGGCGCGTTCCTGGCGAAATCGGCGCTGGTGTCCGGGGTGACTGTCCTTCTCTTGGACGATGTTGCCACTACGGGTGCCACCGTATCGGCTTGTGCGGCAGCTTTAATGAATGCAGGTGTTCGAACTGTATATGCGCTGACACTGGCCCGCTCTTTGCCATATCATGGTTTGAACAACATTTGAGGTCCACAGTCTAGATCTCCTCGGAGGAACCTATGTCAGTCGAAGTTGATGTTTATACCCGCAACCTGGAAATTCCAGCGCACTTGAAAGACTACGTCACTAAGAAAGCCTCCAATTTGAACCGTTATCTGAACGAGATCGAGCACGTCAGGGTGGATTTGAGCTTTATCAAGTCGGCTCGCAGCACCAAGGATCGAAATGTGGCTCAGATTACCGTGCGAGGGCACCGGGCTTTATTACGTGTCGAGGAACGCAGCGACGATATCACTGCGGCTTTCGATACATGCATTGACAAAATGCAGCGACAATTGGATCGTTTCAAAGGTAAGCATTTCCACGGTCGCGGTGACGGTCGTTCTGCTTCTGATGTTGTTCCGGTTCCCGCGGAGACAGGCGGGGAACTCGCACAGGTTGTTGCCCGGCATAAGACTTTTGACCTGATCCCGATGAACGAAGCCGAGGCGCTGGAGCAGATGAAATTACTCGGCCATGATAACTTCTTCATATTTTTCAATATTGACACGAATTCGATCAATGTACTCTATCATCGCCGCGATCGCACTTATGGGTTGATCGAGCCCAAAATCGGCTAATCTCCGCGACCGTCATCCCCTGGGACGGAAGACATTCTGGAACAGTTTTCTTGAGAGTGACCTATGGAATATATCGAATTTGACGATAACCCCACCGATGGATTGGTTGCCAAGAGCAAGGTGGATATTAGCGAAGTTCAATCCGCGGTGCATCGGATTTTGCTGGCCATCGGTGAAGACCCCGAGCGTGATGGCCTGAAGCGTACCCCCGAACGCATGGCTCGCATGTATGCTGAATTACTTTCTGGTTACCAGATGGACCCGGTGTTGGTGGTCAATGACGCCTTGTTTGAGGTCAAATATGACGAGATGGTCATCGTGCGCGATATTGAATTCTTCAGCCTGTGTGAGCATCACTTGCTGCCATTCATGGGGCGCGTGCATGTGGCGTACATTCCAAATGGCAAAGTGCTTGGTCTTTCAAAAATACCCCGCATAGTGGACCTGTATGCCCGCCGCTTGCAAGTCCAGGAGCGAATGACAAGTCAGATCGCCGACTTTATCCGCGACCTGCTGCATCCGCAAGGAGTGGCGGTCGTTGTGGAAGCGCTGCACCTTTGTATGAGCATGCGCGGCGTGCAAAAACACAATGCCCGCCTTACTACCTCCGCTATGCACGGTGCCTTCCGGGCTAACCCGGCCACGCGGCAGGAATTTCTCGATAATATTAGCAGAGGTGCTTCTCAGATCCAGATCTAGGTACCGCGTTCGATTTCCACCCCAACAGATTCTATGCCTGTTACTGCACCAGGCTTCTCGACTCTTACAATCACTTTCTGAACCCCTGGCTTTCTGAGACAGAAACTGGCGATATCCTCTGCCAGCGCTTCCACTGTGAACCGCCGCGTCCCCTCGATCAGGGCGCGGATTTCTCTTGCCGCTTCCGAATAGTCCACGCAATCTGCAATGTCATCAGACTGGGCGCCGCGATGAGTATCCGTTAATATGGTCAAACTGACGATAATATCGCGAGGCGTCGTGCGCTCCCGATCATTTATTCCAAGGATCCCTTGCACGTGCATGTTCTGGATCAGTATCTTATCCATGTTGCGTAAAAACCCTTTTTGTTCTAAACTATGCATGTTCAGTTTACCATAAACCAGGTTGCCAGTATCCTATGCTCTTTTCAAAAAATACTTTCATCGGTATTGACCCCTCCGGCGGACGCCACCCATTTACATACGCGGCTCTTGATCAAGACTGCCAATTGATGGCGCTGGCAGCTGGCGAGCTCGAAGAAGTGCTCGCGTTCCTGGCCGGCCAGCAGGCGACCCTGGTGGCGGTAAACGCGCCGCGCTGCCCAAACAAGGGGCTGGTCCGAAAAATACTGGAAGATCAGACCCTGGCTCCCGCTCACTTGCGCGGGGCTGACATGCGACTGGCAGAGTACGAATTACGTCAGCGTGGAATAGCCATCTCGCCAACTTCATCCCAGCCGGAGACCTGTGCGGCCTGGATGCAAACTGGCTTCGATTTCTATCACAGGTTGGATGCCGCGGGGTTTAAACCTTATCCATCAACCAACGCTACCCACCAATGGTTGGAGACGCATCCGCACGCAGCTTATTGTGCTCTGCTCGGACATCTCCTGCTGCCAAAGCCGACCCTTGAAGGGCGCATGCAGCGGCAGTTGTTACTCTACGAGCAGGAGATCGGCCTCAATGATCCCATGGAATTTTTTGAAGAAATTACCCGACACCGGTTATTGAAAGGCGTTTTACCGATGGAATTCATATACTCTGCTGAAGAATTGGATGCAATAGTAGCGGCCTTCACCGCATATATGGGGGCCAATCACCCAGACCAGGTGATATTGGTGGGTGATAAACAGGAAGGACAAATTGTCTTGCCAGTTTCAGGATTAATAAATACATATTCGTAAAATATTTCAAAATCAACAAAAACGAGACAGATGATAAACTGCCGTCTTCGTTCATGATCCGTTTAATTACAGGCAGATCACTAACCCGCAATACTCACAAGTGATTCTATCCATGCCCCGCAGCACCACCTGGGTGATGTTCCCGCCGCAGCCCGGGCACTGGCTTGGCGCGGTCATAACCTTGTCCGCTTCGGCTTGATCAATTGCCACAGCGCGTCCATTGTCAAAATCCTTGCTCCTGGCGCGGTTGATCAGTTGCTGCCAGGTTGCATTGTCCTCCCAAATGTGGAAGTGGGCAAATTTTACCGGCGCGCCGCTGGCAAATCGGATCTCGATATGATCCTCGTTTTTTAGCAGACCATGCTTGCTGGTATCCACCTTGTCCACCAGTGTGACCGGGCACTCGATCTGCAGTTGTTGCACTTTCTGTTTCTCGGTGGCGACGAGCAGCACTTTCTTGGTTGCGATCTCTTCTTTTTGCTCGAAGAGGATGCGCTGATCGGTCAAATACAGAATGCCTTCAGGATCATCCTTCTGTTCTTTTCCGGTCTTGCACCAGACAGCCTTGATTGCCGCGATCCCGCCTTCGGTGGGTAGCAATTGGAAGGTTGCTTCCGCCAGTTGGGTGACCATGAATTCGATTGTGGTCAAATGATCCGTGAACTGGTAGACCTGGTTCGTGAACTGGTCGTACATGCCTTCGAGGGTCCTTTCGGTAGCCGAGACTTTGTCATCCAGCATGTCTGCAGCGGAATGAATTGAACTGAGCAAACCACGCGCAGCGGCCGGGTTTCTGGCAGTCGTGATCAATTCGGGCATTTTCAGTTCTATCGGGCGCAAGGAATTTACAAGTGTGGGTGACTGCATATTAATTTGCGATTGCAGGTTCGGGTATAGCAGCGACCACGATTTCACAAAAGACAGCCCCTGGTTTTCCATATCTTTCTCAAAGAAATAGCCGCGCGTCCTCAAGGTTGCGATCCGCTGGGCGAGGCTGTAGACAGTGGCCTGTAGATCCTCAACCGCATCCCGTACCTTCGTCATGCGAACTCTTCCTTGCAGGTCACCAACCTTGGATTGCAGGTCTCGGATCTCTTCAGCAATTTGTTGAGCGGGGCTGGGAGTTGCCATGGTTCCTCCTGAAACAATAGATCGAAATGGGGAGATCTCGATAATTATGACATACTTTACCAGAAATGACAAATGATTTACTGATCAATCTGCATGGTAAAATTATCCGGTGATTCGAATGGAGGATTACCGATGAAGATTGCTGTTGCCTGTGACCATGCCGGTTATCTTATGAAACAGACCACATTGGATTTGGTACGCAATGCCGGGCACGCTGTTCTGGACCTGGGGACCGACAGCACCGATCCTGTGGATTACCCCGACTATGCAGAAAAACTTGCCCGCCTCATTCAGCTGGGGCAGGCTGAACGCGGAATTATCCTTTGCGGGTCGGGCGTGGGTGCATGTATCACTGCAAACAAAATGCAGGGTGTATATGCATGCGTCTGCCACGATACCTATTCCGCACACCAGGGTGTTGAGCACGATGACATGAATGTTTTGTGCATCGGGACGCGTGTCATTGGCCCTGGATTGGAGGGAGAAATCGTCAAAGCCTTCCTGGGTGCCCGGTTTATGGGCAATGATCCGGGACAGGAACGCCATTCCCGGCGGGTTGGCAAGATCAGGGACCTGGAAGGTCGTTGATACAATTCAGCGTATTATTATTTACCTGAGGACTACATATGACATCCCCTATTAAGAAACTCCATGCACTTGGACAATCCATCTGGTATGACAATATCCAGCGCCGCCTGCTGGCGAAGTCCCTGGATGGAAGTAAAGGCGAAATGGCTTCCATGATAGAGCGTGGTGAAATCCGGGGTGTTACCTCCAATCCTTCGATCTTTCATAACGCAATTGCCAGGACCAACGATTACGACCCGGCATTAGTACCGCTGGCATGGTCAGGCTGGGATGCCGAGCAGATTTTCTGGCAGCTGGCCATTGAAGATATTCGCGATGCTTGTGATCTTTTCTCCTTGCTATATCGTGAGACAGAAGGGTCGGACGGATATGTCTCCCTCGAGGTCAATCCAACCCTGGCTCACAAAACTGATGGGACTCTTGCCCAGGCGAAACAACTCTGGGAGTGGGTTGCCCGCCCAAACCTGATGGTCAAAATCCCAGCTACACTGGAAGGTCTGCCTGCCATCCGGGACGCCATTGCTGCCGGGATCAATATCAATGTGACGCTCATTTTTTCCATAGAACGCTATCGCGCGGTAATGGATGCCTTCCTGGCCGGGCTTGATGTACGTTTGGCAGCCGGGTTGCCGATTGACCATATTGCCTCCGTCGCTTCTTTCTTTGTGTCCCGCATGGATACCAAGGTGGATGGCCTCCTGCCCGCAGACTCCCCGTTGCGCGGCAAGATTGCCATTGCTTACACCAAGCTGGCCTACGAAGAGTTCCGCAAAGTATTTGGAGGTGAACGCTTTGCCCGTCACCAGGCTGCAGGAGGCCACCTTCAGCGGCCGCTGTGGGCTTCCACCAGCACCAAGAACCCGGCTTATCCTGATACGCTTTATGTTGATGGCCTGATCGGCCCGGGTACTGTCAATACCGTTCCTCCTCAAACGCTCGAAGCCTTTCGTGACCATGGGAAGGCCGGGCCTTCCTTGCTGGAACACATCGATCAGGCGCACAAAGATCTCGAAGAAGTAGAGTCACTGGGTGTCTCGATGGGCAAAGTGACCGCGGAACTGGAAGACGAGGGTGTGAAGGCTTTTGCGGACGCGTTCGTTGCCATGCTCAAAACGATTGACGAGCGGCGCTTCGCCGCCGTATGCGCACTCGGACCTTTGGCTGCCTCGGTTAAGCAGCGTGTCGCCAGCCTGGCAGCGGACGCTGTCCCCGCCCGCCTCTGGGCCCACGACCCGACTCTTTGGACCACCGACAAGGCCGGCAAGGGCGAGGTTGGGAAGCGCCTCGGCTGGCTCGACCTGCCGCACAGTTCCCGCCCGGGGCTGAATAATATGCGTAATTTCGTTTCCGAGGTCCGCGCAGATGGGTTAACCCATGCTTTGCTGCTCGGAATGGGTGGCTCTTCTCTTGCACCGGAAGTGCTTTCTCTTGTTTTCCATCCAATTTTACAGGATGGAGTTGCTTTTTCAACCCTCGATTCCACTGATCCGACCCAGGTTCTGGCTGCTGACCGCATGTTTCCGCCCGAAAAGACCCTTTATATCATCTCATCCAAATCCGGTGGGACGGCTGAGATTAACGCCTTGTTCAGCTATTTTTGGGAACGTACCGGGCACTCCGGCAGCCATTTTGTGGCTATCACTGATCCAGGGACATCTCTGGAAACTTTGGCAAATGCCCGCGGTTTCCGCAAGATATTCCATGCGGATCCGACCGTCGGTGGGCGCTATTCGGCCCTGACCGCCTTCGGGTTGGTTCCGGCGGCGCTGATGGGCATGAACCTTGACCGTCTGCTGGACCGCGCCTCCTGGATGATGGGTCAATGCGCGGCCGATGTGACCGCAGCCCGCAACCCCGGTCTTGTATTGGGTGCGATCCTTGGCCAGGCTGCCGTGGACGGTCGTGACAAGGTGACCTTTCTGGCCGACGGATCGATCGCGCCTTTTGGCCCCTGGCTGGAACAGCTGATCGCCGAATCGAGCGGGAAACTTGGCAAAGGTATCCTCCCCGTTGACGGCGAACAGGTCATGGGTACCGAAAGTTACGGAGCAGATCGGCTGTTCATTTACCTGCGCCAGGAGGGGAAGTTGGATGCAACTGTGAAAGCGTTGCAGGCTGCCGGTCATCCGGCGTTGGTCTTTAACCTCGCGGATGCTTACGACCTGGGGGCCGAGTTCTACCGTTGGGAGGTCGCAACCGCCGTAGCCTGTCTCGTGCTGGGCGTCAATGCATTTGACCAGCCGGATGTGCAGGATGCGAAAGATCGTTCAAAAATAGTACTTACTGCGTATAGCCAATATAATCATCTGGATGAAGGCCAGCCACTCTGGAAAAAGGATGGAATGCGGGCGTTCTCAACCCTGGGGCTGACCGGAGCCAGCCTGGAGGATGATTTGCAGGCTTTTTTAAACACTGCCCGCAAGGGTGATTATGTCGCCATCAACGCATTTCTGCCGCGCAATTCTGAAATATCTGCAGATCTGGCAGAACTGCGCCGCCGCATCCAAACAAAGACCAGCTGTGCCACCACCGTTGGATTCGGGCCGCGTTTCCTGCATTCCACCGGGCAAATGCATAAGGGCGGCCCGGATTCTGGATTGTTCCTGGAGATCACCGCCGAAACGACAGAAGATCTGGAGATACCAGGTCAGGGGATGAGTTTTGGGACATTGGAACGCGCGCAGGCACTTGGGGATTATGAAGCCCTGGCCGCCCGTGGAAGGCGCATTTTCCGCCTGAATTTGCCCTCTCCAGAAGTTTTAAAGTTGGTGTACAACGCATTGAAATAGAGGCTGAATAATCCATTCGTTGTGAACCATCCGGTCATGCCTCTGCGGTGGGAGGCTGTTGCAGGGCTGGGGATAAGGTTTGGGCAATAACCCGGTCGTCTGGACTCGACCATTTGCAGGTCGTATTGAATTTAGAGCGAGACGGCTGATAATCGCACTGGACATGGAAAAGATGGGCCTGGCTTCTGGCTCTGATCTCTGACCCGGCGCTCGAATCTTCCGGAGGTTTACAAAAAGGGAAAGGGTCTCGAGTTGAAAATATTTCCAAATATATGCTTTCCCTTGCGATCACTGGCACGATCAGTGGAGCAGTGTGAATATACCCCGCAAGATGGATATGAAAATTGATTTCCATGTGGGGTTCATGTTCCAGCATTGCTTGAGTTTTTTGGATCCCTGCGTTGGATAAAAGAATAAAGGCCGTCGCAGCCTTCCTTCTATCCGGAATATCTGGTTTCCTCTCCTTTCATAATTGTAGGGATACTTTCTCCCGGGTTCAAGTATGATTGGTATGGTTTTCAGATGAGAAGACGATTGTTGACCTTTGTCGCAGGTTGCTTTTTGCTGGTGGGATGTGGGCTCCCGCCTGGGCTTGCTCCCATTCTTCGTTTCATCCCCATTTTCCCTGTTGATTCAGGTGCTTATGCCGTCAGTGCATACCCTGGACCGGCTACACTCACTCCTTTCCAACCGGTTGAACCCTCCGGAACATTTACACTCACTCCTTTCCAACCAGTCCAAAATACCGCAATATTTACCCCTTCGGCATCCGCGAGCTGGACTTTAACTCTCACTCTTACCGAAACTTCCTCTCCCACTCTGACGCTGACCCCCACCCGAACGGGGACTCGATCCATTACACCGACCGCTGGTTGGACGGTCACAATTTCTCGCACGCCCACCATCTCCTCCACTGCGACTTCAACCTTGCACCCGACCTCATCCTCGACAGCCTCCTTGTCTCCGACTGGCATTATCACCCTTCCTTCCACATCCACCTCCACGTCAACTCCCTTGCCAACTGTCACTTCCAGTGCAACCGCGCTCCCCACCCTTACAGAGACTGAACTTGTGCCAGCCTCCTTAACACCCACTTCTACGACCACATCCACGCTGGTTCCGGTTCAATCCAACACTCCGGCCCCCACAAAGACATCCATGCCCACACGAACACCCTCGGCGACCGGGCTCCCTGGTTGTTCACCAACCTTCAATTCGGATTTCGAAAACCAGGTCGCCACTTTGATCAACCAGGAACGCATTAATTATGGACTCCCTGCCCTGGTTCTCCAGCCTGCCCTCACCGCCGCCGCCCGTGGCCATGGCCAGGATATGGCCTGCAATGGCTTTTTCAGCCATATTGGCAGTGACGGCTCGACTTCTTCAGACCGGGTCTCCCGGCAGGGATATTTCGCAAATTGGGTTGGTGAGAACATCTTTGGTGGGATGCTGAGCAGTGCCTCCGGTGTCGTTGCATGGTGGATGAACAGTACTCCCCATCGCGCAAATATCCTGAACGAAATATACACATCCTTTGGAGTGGGTTATGTTTATGTCAGCACTTCCCCTTATCAAAAATACTGGACTGTCAATTTTGCACGCCCATAAGTAGGCTTATCGCAAGATCCGAAGGCATCCTCTTCAAACGTGCACATGCTGAGAACGGCGTCTATGAACGGGAAGGGATGCTGTCGGATCATTATTTGAAAACCGAAATGTCTAACAACATGCTGCTTATTTCGGCTCCCGGGCTGCACAGGATATCGCATCGCACAATAAAAACCTCCCCCGACCGGGGGAAGTTCAATTTTTAGACCGGATTTCGTTTCAAGGTTTTCTTCAGAGAATATTTCCCCAGTTGATCGAACAATTTCAGGAGCGCGGGTATGGTTGCCAGCCCGCCAACCACGCCTCCCAGCAGGTTGTTGAGCGTGGAGGGCACGGCCGGCATGCCGATATGCGGCCCGAAGTCCCGTTGGCGGTCGTCGATCTGGTAGACTGTCCGTCCCGTTCTGCGCACCTCGGGCTTGCTCTCAAGGAATCCGCGCAGGGCAGATCGTTCCGATCTGGTCAACCAGGTTGGGATATCCGAGCTGCCCTTGAAATTACAGATTTGCGCCAGGTCATGCAGTACGGATTTTTGCTCGGGGGTTAGATCATTCGCACATGAACTGAAATAGACCACATCCGGGTCGGTTTCGACGAGCGACCGGAGCCACAGGCGGTTCAACGTGGTCCGCAGGGCGTTGCGCGCTCCAGGTGTGGCAAAGTTTTCCAGCAGGTCGTCGAACAAGTGGGTGCTGAAGGTCCCGGCTACATCCGGGCCCACGCGTATCCCATCACACAGGCCAATGGAAGGCAGGATGGGTGTGCCGCACGTCAGCAAGTAGGCATCCCCCAGTGCTTCACGCATGACTCTCAGCCCGTTGCGGTAGGCTGTTTCGCGCGGCAGCTCATTGTATCGCTTTCCAGGCAGTGCCCCTCCGTAGAGGAAGTCCAGTTTGGCGTAGTCATAGCCCCAGCCGCGGATTCTCTTCATCAGGGCGGCCAGCCAGTCCAGTGCAGCTGGATGGGTGGTATCCAGGGCATGGAGCGGCTCACCCCAGTTGAACCCCGCCGGGACGAGTTTCCCTTTCCCGTCGTGCAGAAGCCAGTCACGGTGTTCACGATAAACCCTTGAAGAAGGAACGACGAGCAGCGGAGCCAGCCAGAGGCCGGCTTTGCGGCCTGTCTCTTTTATCCGGCCCGCCAGCCCGTCCATGCCGGCGGGGAATTTTGAGTTCGGTTCCCAGTCCCCGATTCCGACCTGCCAGCCGTCGTCGATCTGGAAGATGTCGAACGGCAAACCCTCCGCGCTGTCGATCGGGCCCAGGTCCGATAGGATCTTCAGTAATTGCGGTTCGTGGATCTCGCTGTTAAGGCTGTACCACGAGAGCCAGACCCGCGGGCTGGCCTTTATGTGTCCGCCTCCCAGGCGTTCGCCCAGCAGTTCGGCGTAGCGCTTCATGAATTCGGTCTCGTCGCCGCTGGCGGCGAACCATTCCCCGTTCCCGGTTTCATACCAGCCGGCCAGCGATGGTCCATCCAGCATAACATGGCTTTCCAGCCCCAGCGCGCCCAGGAAGAGCATCTGGCCAGCGGGGAGTTCCACCGCTCCGTACCATGAACCGTTCGGGCGTAGTTCGTTGACATATTCAGGGTCGGCTACTCTCGGCCGTTGGTTGGGCGGAAGCATTCGGCGGATGGGGCGATCCGTGTTCACCCAGGCGGTCAGGGACCACGACTGCCATCCCGAATACAGGTAGCTCACGGGCGCGCTGGGCAGGCTCAGGGTTATGCGCGGGCCGGTGAAGAGAACACCGCCTTTTGTAATGGTGGATTTTTCAGCGCCGGTGGAAATTTGCACGAGGATGTTGTCGGTCAAGAGGCTTTCCTATTATGGGGTTCAATATATGGGTCGCTCATCAGTATACCAAAGGTTGAGGTATTGCCTGCCCGCGGTTTCTATGGCATAATTCGAACCAGTTGGAAGCTAAAAGGCGATGATGGGAACTAGTACGCCCCCAACTGCTGGCAGCGAGCCCGGAAATAGTGTGAGCCGGGTCAGTGGGAAAGGCCGAAAATCCTCCCGGAGCCGCGATCTGAAAGCCTGGTGCGAGTAAGAAAGCCGGAAGCCGGCCGTTAGCCTGGCAGGGTATCGCAGCAAGGCTGTACCCGTGTGTGCCCGCAAGGGAAGCAGAGTGGTACCGCGTGAGCCATGTGCTCTCGTCTCTGGGATGAGGCGAGAGTTTATTATTTCTTGCGTATATGGCGATCAGGGACATGGAACCCAGGAATGAGGACCTTGTCACCTGATCACCAATTCCCATCTTACCCGATCACCTTCTTCTGGAGACAAAATGTTTAAACCTGTATCCCCAAAATTGGATGTCACCGCCCTGGAAGAGGGCATCTTGAAATTCTGGAAGACACGCAGGATCTTCGAAAAGACCAGCGAGCTGCGTAAAGGCGGGCCGGAATATGTCTTTTTTGAAGGGCCGCCCACTGCCAACGGCCCACCTTACGTCCATCACGTGGAAGCGCGCGCATTCAAGGATCTGTTCCCGCGCTACAAAATAATGAATGGCTTCCACGTCTCGCGGCGCGGCGGCTGGGACACGCACGGCCTGCCGGTGGAGATCGCCATCGAAAAGAAACTCGGCTTCACCAACAAGCAGCAGATCGAAGAATACGGCATCGAAAAATTCAACGAACTTTGCAAGAAATCGGTTTTTGACTACATCCAGGATTGGGAAAGATTTACCGACCGCATCGCCTTCTGGGTCGATTTGGGTGACGCTTACGTCACCTATACCAACGAATACATCGAATCGGTCTGGTGGATTTTGAAGACGTTTTGGGAGCGCGACCTGCTCTTCAAGCGCTACAAGATCGTCCCGTACTGCCCGCGCTGCGGCACGCCGCTCTCGGACCATGAAGTGGCCCAGGGCTACGCCGATGCCACCGACCCGTCGGTTTTTGTACGCCTGCCGCTGGTGGACAAGCCCGGCACCTCGCTGCTGGTCTGGACGACCACGCCCTGGACGCTGCCCGCCAACGTGGCCGTGGCAGCCGGAGACGGGATCAGGTACGTCACGGTGGAACGCGCTCTTCCCGAGGGCGGTACCGAACGTCTCATTTTGGCCGAAGCCTTGCTGGAGAAGGTCTTCCGTGGCGAGCAAGTCAAAGTGGTCGAACGTTTCAAAGGCAGGAAATTGAAGGGTACCAGGTACCACCCTTTGTTCACCTTCATGCCGTTGGAGAAACCGGCCCATTTCGTCATTCTGGGTGACTTTGTCACCACCGAAGATGGCACAGGTTTGGTCCACATCGCTCCGGCTTTCGGCGCGGACGATCTGGAAGTTTCCAAGAAATTCGATCTGCCCGTCCTGATGACCGTTGGCCCGGATGGCGCATTCCTGCCGCAGATCACACCCTGGCGGGGTGTTTTCGTCAAGGACGCCGACCCGGCCATCATCGCTGACCTGGAAAAGCGCGGCCTTATGTTAAGGTCCGAAACTTATACCCACTCCTATCCCTTCTGCTGGCGTTGTGATACACCCCTGCTTTACTACGCCCGTGAATCCTGGTACATCCGCACCAGCGCCTTCAAGGACCGGCTCGTGGAACTCAATCAGCAGATCAACTGGGTGCCGGAACATATCAAGGAAGGCCGCTTTGGCAACTGGCTCTCCAACAACATTGACTGGGCCCTTAGCCGTGAGCGCTATTGGGGTACACCGCTTCCGGTCTGGGAATGCCCGGATTGCAGGCAGCGTGAATGTGTTGGCTCCGTGAAGGAACTCTCTGAGAAAGCCGGGCGGGACCTCTCAGCCCTCGATCTGCACCGTCCACACGTGGACAACGTCACCTGGGTCTGCGAAAAATGCGGCGGAAAGATGACGCGCGTTCCCGACCTGATCGATGTGTGGTTCGACTCGGGTTCGATGCCTGTCGCCCAGTGGCATTATCCTTTCGAGAACAAGGATAAGTTCGAGAGCCAATTCCCGGCCGACTATATCTGCGAGGCTGTTGACCAGACCCGCGGCTGGTTCTACACCCTGCACGCCATCAGCACCCTGCTCTTCGATAAGCCGGGTTTCAAGAATGTTATTTGCCTCGGGTTGGTCGTGGACGCCAACGGGCAGAAAATGTCCAAGAGCCGCGGCAACTTTATCGAACCCTGGGATGTGCTCGACGAGTCTGGCGCGGATGCCTTCCGCTGGTACTTTTACACCTCCGCCCCTCCCAACGCCGAGCGCCGCTTTACGCCCGGCCTGGTAACGGACGTGGTTAAAAATTTCACCCTTACGCTCTGGAATGTCTACTCGTTCTTCGTGACTTATGCCAATCTGGATCAGTGGCAGCCGGCCATGGACCCTGGACCTCAGGTACCGACCCACGCCCGATCCTCTGCGGTCTCCTCGCTTGATCGATGGCTTTTGTCATCTCTCAACACCCTTGTCCGGGATGTGACCGCTGCCTATGAGACCTATGACGTACAGGGAGCGACACGTCCTATCGAAGTATTCGTAGAAGCCCTCTCCACCTGGTACCTGCGCCGCTCACGCAGGCGCTTCTGGAAGTCCGGGTCGGATATCGATAAACGATCCGCCTACACAACGCTTTATACCGCCCTGGTGACCCTGGCGAAATTACTGGCGCCTGCCATGCCCTTCCTGGCCGACGAGCTGTACCGCAACCTGGTCTGCTCGACCGACCCGCAAGCCCCCGAATCTGTTCACCTGGCAAAGTGGCCTGGTACGGACGGATCCCGGATAGACGAAACGCTCAACCGCGAGATGGCACTTGTCATGAAGTTGGTCTCTCTGGGGCACAACGCCCGCCAGAAAGCCAACCGCAAAGTTCGCCAGCCGCTGGCCGAGGTTGCTTTCGCCCTGGCCCGCCCGGAAGAGCATCACGCCGTGGAGACATACGCCGATCTCATCACCGATGAGTTGAATGTCAAGAAGGTCCGCTTGCTGGACGCCAGCGGGGAGGCTGTCTCGTTCGTGGTCAAGCCGCTTCCCAGGCAGCTTGGGCAGAAATATGGCAACAAATTCCCCCCTCTGGCGAAGGTCATCACCGCCCTGGATGCCAGCTTGATCGCCCCCGTATTCCTTGCCGGGCAGCCGGTCACGGTGTCCCTGCAAGGCCAGGATTATGGCATCCTGCCCGATGAGGTGGAAGTGCGTGCCCAGGCAAAGGAAGGCTTTTCCGTAGCCTCCGAGGGTGCCTACCTTGCCGCCCTGGTCACCGAGCTTACGCCGGAACTGGTCAGCGAAGGGCTGGCGCGTGAGTTCGTGCGCCGGGTGCAGGACCTGCGCAAGACCGCCGACCTGGATGTGGCCGACCGCATCCGGGTCTATGTGACGGCCACGCCGGGCCTGATGGCAGCCATCCAGGCCAACCGGGACTACGTCACCGCCGAGACATTGACAGTGGAACTGAATTATTCCGAACCGGTTCCCGGGTCCGCCAGCATGACCGACGAGTTCGATGGGGAGAAAGTGTCCATCGGCCTGGTCAAATCATAAAAGGATAAGCAGGAAGACATAAATGCGGTGCATCAAAAGTGCATCGCATTTTTTCATTTATTGTATCTTCGTGGATATCGGTCAGGCTTGGATCTCAAATATTTTTTCGAGGCTGGTTATTTTCTTGATCTTCGTGATAACTGTTTTCCCTGCCGCCCATCGATTGTATCCCTGGAGGGTGCGGAGTGGTGGAAAATAGCGCAAAGACCATCAGGAACCAGGCAAAAGACTCAAGTTCCAGGATAAAACTCAGGCTGATATTGGCTGTAACAAAAAATAGCATCACCAGGGCAGGGAAAAAGGAGATAATGGTTCGTTCCTTGAGGGCATGTTTTGCTGTACGGTAAACACACAGCAATACCGTCAGGGTCAACAAAACCACCCCCACCAGCCCCAGGTGTAAAAAAATATCCAGCCAGCCATTATCCGAAACCAACGCTTCCAGGTCCCAGCCGATCGCGGCCTGTGTGGCCGTCCTGAATTGATCGCTCATCCAGGTGGCTCCAAAACCATTCCCGAGCAGGGCATGCTTGGATAGACCGTTGCCGATAAGATAAGACCACATCGGTACACGTCCGGTCAGGGTTGTATTTTTATTCAGCAGGCCAAATATTGGATCCAGGTTGGTCAGGGTCAGGATGAGCACGCCTGCAAATAAGAAACCGAGGGCAATGTAATGCCCTCGCTGCAACCGGTGCTTCCACCTGGCCCATGAAAATACCACCAATGAACCCAAATTCAAAATGACGAACAAAATGATGGCGGTTGCACTTCGGCTCAGGAACACCAATCCGGCTATCAACAGGTATGGGAAAAGGCTCAACAACCTGTGGGATATACTTTTCTCGACCGCCTGGGTTTTGAATAAAAAAAGGATGCTTCCAAATGCCATCAAAGACCCCATGTAGTTTTTACTTATGAACAGGCCTCTCCAGGTTCCAAAATATGGGTACCCAATGAACGTGCCTATCCCAGGCAGGAACAGCGCCAGGGCATAGGAAAGGCCGGCAACAATAATAAAGAACCACGCTAGGTTCCGTATAAGAATATTGCTGGGGGTTGTTATCCCGATATATGCTGCGATTACCGAGCAGGCGATCAACACAAATACTCTATAAAAGGACACCAGGATATATTCACTCCAAAATAGGGAACCCATCGCAAAAAGGATGAACCCCACTAATATCCAATTCCTCCTCCATGCCATGCCAACCATGGACAAATTCTTCTTTTGTTTTGAGATCCATAGAAATGATCCACCCACCAGGGCCCACAACAGGCACTCCGGTAGAATATTCCCTGTTGTGGATTCATAAATGGATATCCAACCGCCTCCCCAGATGATCCTTTTGATGGTTAAAAAGAATAGAACCGCAAAGGCAACCGGCTCCACAAAGAAATTCAATCCCTTTTTCAACATGGATCCCTCCGGTGGCCTCATCTCTGTTAGTAAGCCCCTTTGCCCAGCAGAACCGTCCAGATGGTTCGGATCAGGATCAGGATGTCCAGCCATAGCGAATAATTATTAATATAGTACAGGTCATCCTCGGTGTGCAGGTGCATCACTCGTTCACTTCTCCCGTTGATCTGCCACCACCCGGTGATCCCCGGCGGGACCGCGAAACGCTTGCGCTGCCAGGGTTGATACTTTTCCACAAGATAGGGCATTTCTGGACGGGGCCCAACCAGGCTCATATTTCCCTTCACCACGTTGATAAATTGGGGCAGTTCATCCAGGCTGAACTTGCGTAAGAACCGGCCCACACCGGTCACGCGTGGATCACTTTCGCTCTTGTGGATCAAATTGCCTTCAGTATCGGTTTGTTCCACGACTTCCTGTTCTTGATCGGCGTCTATCTTCATTGTCCTGAATTTGTACATTTCGAAGATCCGCCCATTTTCCCCCACCCGTTTTTGCAGTAAATAGACCGGTCTCCCATCAAATATCCATATCACAATGGAGATCAAGGCCATGAATGGACAGGCCAGCACCAGGGCCAGGACCCCGAAGAACAGGTCGAACCCGCGTTTGACCAGGCGCTGGTAATCGCTCAGGGCCGGCGCCCGCAGGTCCAGCATTGGCACCCCGGCGAAATCTTCAACATCCGTTTTATACAATGCCAGGTCAAAAAAGCCCAGTGCCACCCACACCTTCACCGGCAGGGCGGTGGTGATATTCACCACTTCGCTCATCCTCTGGTAGACCGAATATGGCAGGGCAATGACCACGTCCGTGATGGCGGATCCTTTGACAAGCTCGCGAATGTCACCGATCCTTCCCAACAGGTCCGGGTGGGTTTTGTCCGATCCAATATCATCGTCAACATACCCAACACACTGCATGTTTTCAATGCGGCTCTTCTGGATCTGTTCCCAAATGCGCATTCCCAGTGGGCCGGCGCCCACGATCAGCACGCGCCGGGGGACATCCGGCCAATCCCTTCGCAGGCTGAAACCCAACCTGGCGATCCCGCGCCAGGCCAGGAACAGGAAATAAACGCTCAGGACGAACGTAAAGAATATGAGCCGTGAGATCTGGCGGTAGGATAAATAGAGAATTCCTGCCATCGATATCGCCGCGATCAGGCTTGCCAATGTCAGCATGGCATACTCATCCGCAACCCGCAGATATTTCCGGCCATCATAAATGGCAAAAGCCGAAAGGATGCCCACCCAGACCAGTGGAAAACTAATGTAGATCCCTGCTGGCAGGTTGACCTGTTCGGGGATGGGTTGTACAAAAGGGATCCCGTTCAGGAGCGGTCGCAACAACACCGCGCTCTTTAGACCGATCACAACCCATAAAGCATCCATTAACATGGAATATATTGCAAAATTGATCGAAAAGCGTCTCAGCATTTTCCTCTCCGCGCATCTTCTCAAAAATCCGGGCCGGTGGGTTTTTCACGGGCGAAGCCCCTCCAAAAACACCCATCTTCCCCCCCCCCAATTGAGATGATACCTCTCCGCTGACTATCGAATTAGGCCGGGCATATCCTGAATGGATATGAAACTGGATCGAGGGTTGTAGTGCAAATAATGCCGACTTTGGCTGCGCGATTCCTGCCAGAAATTATATATCATTTCTTGAGAACGAGGTTCGATGCCCGTCAAACCCTTTATGGCAGGCGCTCATCCATCACATGCAAACGCGCCCAGGAAGGCGCAAGATGCTTTAAATAGTAATGCCACATGCTTTTCAAATGATACCAGGACATGCGACCAAACAATTGCCGGTCACTCAAAGCTAGATGGTGATGAATAATGTAGGTTTCAGCAAAATACCACACTTCCCAATCAGCCTGGTGAGCGCGATAACACCAATCGATATCCTCCACATACAGAAAATAGCCTTCATCCATCAAACCAACTTCAGATAAAAATTCACGGCGCACCAGTAAACAGGCCCCCAGCATCCAATCTACGATCGTCGTACGACTATGGTCAAGACCGCTCATGAGATGATGACCATTGAGGGGCGAATTCCTTAAAAATTTGCGCAGAAGAGTCCGGCGCGCCAGTACCGAAGTGATCGTGGGAAAATGACGGCATGAAGGTTGAATTTGGCCGTCAGGAAAACGGATTTGTGGCCCACAAATACCCGCCCGTGGATGCCCATCTGCAAAAGCCAACAGAGCCTCAAGCGCCCCAGCTGGTGTTTCTGTATCCGGATTGAGGATCAAAATATATCGTCCGCTGCTTTTACGAATGGCGCGATTATTATTGGCGGCAAAGCCATGGCGGTGGTCGTTTTCGAGCAGCCTGACCCAGGGGAACTCAGCCCGCACCAAGGCTGCGGAACCATCTGTAGAGCAGTTATCCACGACAAATACTTCGAGATGATGTGAAGCATGCAATTCTGGATTAATGGATTGCAAACACTTTGATAAATAGCGAGCATGATTGTGGCAGACCACCACGATCGATAGATCCCGGCATGTTAATGAAACCACGATAACATCTCCATCGAGAGTACTCGTTTACGAGTCCTTAAAGAGGCATGCTTAGGAAGCAAGCGGCCATGCAGCACAAAGGCAGCCCGAAAGGCACCTCGCGGATCGCCCTCGCGAAAGAACAAATACGCCAGTTTCCGCAAGTCATAAAACTAGATCGGAAGAAGATCTCGCTGACATTCATCCAGGCTTTCGTATATTGTATATTACAAAAAGCCATTAGCAATTGCGTAGAGAATGAAATCTGGTCGTTCCGCCGACCTCACGTATGCCGAAAAAAATTCGGTAATGGATGGAAGGTTCCTACAGTTCTTGCAACGCTCTCCATCCCAACCAACGCACGTTATGCCAAATCAACATCTTCTTTATAAGCAAAAGAACCACTGTCAAAATAATTTGCTTCTCGCAAATATGTTACAACCTCGACCGCAGATATAATTGCGTGGGTCCATCTATTCAAAAGTTTTCTTCGCCATCAGTATACCGCATAAGATTCGTCGGTCTGTGACCGGGTAAGTGTTGCCGCCAACGGCGAGCAATAATGATACCGGGCGAATCATGTAGTGGCTTCATGATAGAAACCTGCTATGGAGAATATAAGCAGATGTGCTTCCAAGTGGTAAAATTGAATTTAGATCAAGTTCACAAATTTCATTAATGACTTGAACAGAAAACAATTAATGGAAATATTGAGATCAAATATGCCTGAAAACAGATATATTTATGATTCCTCCACCCAAATACCACATGCCCTGAAGGAACTCATTGAGGCGTTAACTCATCGCCACTTGCTTTATCAACTTGTGCGTCGTGATATCCTCGCCAGATATAAGCGCTCTTTCTTAGGCGTGGTCTGGACCATGCTCAATCCGCTGGGGACGATGATCATTCTCAGTATCGTCTTTTCGAGATTATTCGGCAGTGTGCGGGCCTACCCGGTATATATACTTTGCAGCCTGACAGCCTGGAATTTCTTTGCTGAAGCCACAAAGGCAACGATGATCGGCCTGGTTTGGGGGGGCGATTTACTGAAACGGATCTATATTCCACGTGCTTCCTTCGGGTTGGCAGCTGTAGGAACTCACCTGATCAACCTGCTCTTATCGCTTGTTCCGCTGGTTCTTGTGATGCTTGTATCTGGTGTACCAATAACCGCCAGTGTAATATTCCTGCCGGTTTCCATTCTTTTGCTCGCCTGTTTTACCCTCGGTCTGGGCTTGATGCTCTCAACAGCTGCAATATATTTTCCAGATCTTTCTGAAATGTATCATATCGCTCTTACCGCCTGGTTGTACCTGACGCCAGTCATTTACCCTGAAACCATTTTTCCACCTAAATACCTGTTCATACTTCACCTGAATCCCATGTATTACCTGATCAAACTCTATCGCTTACCTTTATATGATGGGCGCCTGCCCACCTGGGTCGAATTCTGGCCGGCAGCCGCCCTGGGTCTTGGAATGCTGCTTGTGGGCTGGTTTTTCTTTACTTCAAAAGCCGATGAATTTGCTTACCGTGTCTGACCAATGAAAAATTCGACGAATCGTTCCATCCACCTGGCTGAGAAAGCGATCCATCTCGAGGGGGTTTCTGTGCGCTATCGCGGTCCTGCAGAACGCTATAGCTCTTTTAAAGATTATTTGATCCGCCGCCTGAAAGGCCAGGTAAAAATTAAAACCTTCTGGGCTTTAAAAGATGTTAACCTGGATATCCGACAGGGTGAGGTCTTTGGATTCGTAGGTGTAAATGGAGCTGGAAAAAGCACTCTGCTTAAAGTTGTCGCGCGTGTTTTACATCCCACCGAAGGCAGGGTGGTCGTAAGGGGCAGAGTTGCGCCCTTATTGGAGCTGGGTGCCGGTTTTCACCCCGAGTTGACCGGCAGAGAGAACATCTTCCTCAACGGAGCTTTTCTGGGTTTCAGCTATAAAGAGATGCTGGACAAATTTGATGCGATCGTAGACTTTTCCGAACTGGGTCCATTTATCGATGCACCCATACGCAATTATTCCTCCGGAATGTATGCGCGCCTGGGCTTTGCAGTCGCAACTGCCAGCGAACCCAAGGTGTTGATCGTGGATGAGATCCTGGGAGTGGGGGATGAAGCCTTCCAAAATAAATGTTCTGCTCGTATAGAAAGGTTTCGTCAGAAAGGGACGACCATTTTACTTGTTTCTCACAATATGGCAGCCATCGCGGCCATGTGCCAGCGGGCCGCCTGGTTGGACCATGGAGCTATAATAACGGTTGGCAAGCCCGACCAGGTCATCCAGGCCTATCGCCAAATGGAAAATTGAGTATAGTGGAATTTGAAATTACTAAACTACCAGATGTGCTCCTTTTTATAAAAATAATCTATGGTGACGAAAGCTGCTTTTTTTATGAATACTTTTCGACGGACGCCTTTACATAAATAGTAATCATGTGCTTATGTGAAGTGAAGGTAAGAATATAGGCGCATTGGCAAATCTTCCATAGGTTAGCCAAGAGGTTAGATGTAAGGAGAAATCGCGCAGAATAGGATAGTATGGAACAAAGAATTCAAGGGCTTATCCATAGCTTTACCCAGACTGCCACGATCCCAAAAATCGTCTGGACCCTGTGGTTGCAATGCTGGGAACAAGCCACCAAAATTAACGAAGCCTGCCTTGCGACATGGAAGAGACACAACGCGGATTGGACAATTCGTGCTCTCATAACCTCAAACTTGAACAACTTTCTGGACGATGACATATTCTCGGCGATCCAAGGCAAACACATAGAACCGGAAGCATTGAGCGATGCGATAAGAATCTACCTGCTAAAGAGATACGGGGTGTATGGGCTCAAGGCTACAGAAACACCCAGGATCTGGCGTTTCCATTTTAAATTGACGTCTACAGCAGTCAAAACGGCCAGATCGCGAATGTGGCCATCCTCCCGCACCTGCTCGTAGAAGGCATCCACGAACGAAAGGGATGCTCTCCCAACGGGCGGTTGCGCCATTTATTCAGTTCCGCATCGGAGTGCAGCAGCATTACTGACCTGGGTCTAAGATGGGGCCACCCCGCACAACTTCTCGGTAACCGTCTTCACTTTGCAAATGAAGACACCCTGGACCTACATCTCCGCCAGCGCCAGCAACAAGACTCGTTCACTTCGCAGACCTTTCTCCAGCGCGTACGGGTAGAACCCACCTTCACGCACATGCGGGATCGCGACGGTGATGTTGCCCACCCAGGTGTGGACCATCTTTGGCTTGAAGCCTTGTCATGCCCCTCACGTTCTTCGGCATGCTGGTAAGGTTCCACTTTAAGATACTGCTGCTGTTCCGTCGGCACCGTTGCATTGATGAGCACCTGGATCAGCTTCTTCAGAATGTCAAAGCCTTGTTTGCTGGTCTGTTCCATAAGTTAAACGGGTAGTGTAAAATCATCTCGATAGGTCATGGTGTCTCGCCTTTTGGTTTGGTCACGTGAGGATACCACCTGACCTACTCTTTGCGGAAATTACAGAAGAATTGGCCCTACTGAAAGAAAGGTATCAGATGATTTTTGATTGCTTTCAATTTTATAATGAACTGGATTTGCTCGAAATTCGATTGCATGAATTGTCGGATGTAGTAGATATGTTTGTCCTAGTAGAGGCGACCCGAACCCATTCTGGGTTGCCAAAATTGCTCTACTTTGCTGACAACCGAAAGCGATTCGCGGGATTCAACGAGCGTATAATCCATGTCGTTGTTGATGATATGCCCGATTCGGGTGATGCCTGGACTCGAGAGAACCACCAGCGTAATGCCATTTTGCGTGGCTTGAAAGATAGTGCTCTAGATGATTTAATTCTTATTTCGGATGTGGACGAAATCCCGCGTGCGGAGATGTTATTGGAAATACGCGAAGGATTAAATGTGTTTTCTCAAACTTTTTATTATTATTACCTGAATGTTGTTTGCGAAAAAGAACCAATATGGTACGGAACTCGCGCCCTGAAGAGATCTGAAATGACCTCACCTCAGGAGGTTAGAGCATCTTTTGGACACGTAATCACTGATGGCGGATGGCATTTTAGTTACCTGGGCGGTTCGGAAGCAATTAGATCAAAACTGCAATCATTTGCCCACCAAGAATACAACACAAGTATATATACAGATCTTGATTATATTCACAAATGTATTGAGGAAGGTCGTGATTTTTTAGGTCGAGACATTCAATGGAAGATTGTAGAAATTAATGAGACTTTTCCAAAACAAGTGGTAAACAACCTAAACCTCTATAAACATTTAATTGTGAATCCAAAGACGGCTCAAGGTGTACGAAAGAATAATAATAAAATACCAATAGAAAATTATTTCCAGGTAATATTTGATGCTCAAAAACAGTTAAATTCCTTGAGGCTAGAAAATATTTCGAATAAACAGTCCGTGCAAGCGCTCACAGCACAGATGGAGGAAATTTCGGGTAGCAAGGCATGGAAGCTCGCCCTAGTATTGCGTAGAATTTGGTACTGGTTTCTGCCGTCTCATAGCATCCGCAAAAGATTGATTCGATTCTTGTTTAATGGTCTCAAATCGATTGTTTCAGGAATTAATAGATCCCATTATTTTATCCGTAATATCCTGAGCTCCTATAGCAATTATGGAGCCAAGATTACGTTTTATGAGATTCAAAAAAGAATGGGACCCAAAGTGAAAAAGGTTCCTCCCTATCAATTACTGCAAAATAAATTCCCCCAAAAGTTTGTTGTTGCTCAAAATCCACTCCGCAATGCGATGCAAAGGAATCGGATTGTAGATTCATTTGCACAGATTGCTTTACAGAAAGCAATGAAACAGCTAAAAATACCAGGTGACGCTAATGCTGTCCTTTCAGCGTTTAAGGTTTCCTTTGGAAAGAATAAATATTACCGAATCTTGATGGACATTTTTACTTTTGAGCAGTTCATGAAAGTACCTTCAGAGGGTACTGTTTATCCTCTTATCCAGGTTTCTGAACTACCGAAAGTATCAGGTGATTCGCGTAGAAGACGTATACTTTTTATCACATCGCAATTCCCCAATCCATACCATGGGGGGGGGAGCCGCGTATTAAATTTCATAAAGATTCTGAGTAAAAACAATGATATTTATTTA
>Ga0315273_10001549_pt1 | contig 26350 bp, 36 predicted proteins | sample YL17G02_0_MG_FD_205753 | JGI IMG/M metagenome (GOLD analysis project Ga0315273, IMG submission 205753) | Sediment microbial communities from Yellowstone Lake, YNP, Wyoming, USA - YL17G02_0 | ecosystem: Environmental > Aquatic > Freshwater > Lake > Sediment | place: USA: Wyoming | collected... | reverse complement strand
AAGACATTAACAAAATTGCGAACATGAAAGCCATGGCCGACAAGAAGGACAAAGAGGCCGCCGATCAGATGCAGCGTTTGCAGGCGGGAACAATGACGCCAGAAGAGCGATTCCGGATAGTTAAAAACGGGAAATGTCGGTCGAAGTATCAGTCAGAAAATTCCAGCGCATCGTCGAGTAACGCTTTGGACGACGTGTACAAGGCAGTTCAAGCAATATATGCAGAGCAACCCTCTCTGGTGCAGTCCGATCTGAAGAGCTACAAGGCAAAAGGAGGATCCCAGGAGGTGGCGATGGTTCCCGTGTAGAAGAAACGGATTTGGTGAAGAAACGGCAGGCACAACCCTCAAGGCCTCTGCTCGACGTGATGGGGTGCTGTCGGCGACGATTTCGGCTCGGCGGGGGCTGCGGCTGCGCCAGCGAAGCTTTGCCAACTCGGCTTTCAGCTTCACATTCTCGGCCTCAAGATCTGCCTTTGTCACACGCACCAATGAGGCGAAACGGAAAGCTTACGATCTCTGGAGCACGTCGTCCCTGGCGGGGCCATTTGATGCCAATTCGCCTGGCGACAGGAGCAGGAATGGGGACATTAGTATGGCGTTAGGAACAGCGACTTGCCCGCGATCGTCCACCAAAAAGTCGAGCAACGTCCAAGCTTTCTTGAAGTTGAGACCATCTTTCATGCGAGGTTGTGCACCAATCTCCTTCATGTGTTGAGAGATCTCGTGGATCCACTTGGGCCCAGCTCCAATGAATGCAACGATTGCGGCCTTGTACTGCTGAAGTGAGGTAAGGCGGCCCCCAGAAATAGCCGCAGTATTCACAGCTTGTGTAGCAGCACATGGCGCACGCCTGTCGATGTGGTTTCGAGCTCTGTATCGCCATCGGAAGCTTCCATGAGGACAAAGACGGTCTGCGGGTCTGCTGGCGCAACGAGCTGTTGGAAGCCGTCTCCATCGATCCGTTTCTGCTGAAGGGCCACCTGTCCAAGGTGGCGCAGGATGGCGAGACCTTGTCTCAGGCAGCTCACGGTCTTTCCAAATTCTTCGAGACCATAGGTAGAGGCCGGGAAAACGACAGCTTCGCAGCCGATCTCGTCCTTGCCGCAATGAAGTTCGACGCCTCAGTGTATCACGCGCTGCCGACCCGCTTGAGCTGCCGTCCAGATATCGCAGCAGCTATTTACGACGGGCTGCAAGCGCCGCTGTCGACAAACCCGGATGTGATTTGTGCAGTGCTCCCAGACATGTTAGATTTTGTAGGCTCCGTAACGTCCAGCACGACCCAAGAGGAAGTCGCGTCATCTTCGGTTCGCCGCAAGGCTGCCGTGGCGAATATGACGGAGGAGACTCGGGCTTCGAAGTCCAAGAAGATTGCAGAGATCCGTGCCAATGCAACCCAGGAACAGAAAGACGCTGACAATGTCCCCGACAAGAAGGCCAAAGAGGCTGCCGAACAGATGCAGCGCTTGCAGGCGGGATCAATGACGGCAGAAGAGCGACAGAGGATAGTGAAAAACGGGAAAGCTCGGTCGAACCGTCAGTCCGCAAATTCTAGCGCAGCGTCAAGTAGCGCTTTGGACGAGGTGTACAAGGCAGTTCAAGCAATATATACAGAACAACCCTCTCTGGTTCAGTCCGATAGGAAGAGCAACTTGGCCAAGGGACGATCACAGGCGGTGGCGCTGGTTCCGATCTTCAAACCGTATTTGGACATATGATGGCCTGCATCAACCCTAGACATTGGGATCGTGGTGTGATGATGCGTTGTGCTGGGGCACATGCAAGCCACGGATCGTAACACGGGTTGTCTGAAAATGAGTCCTAGCTCATCAGGACGCTCAGTAGTTATCAGACGCTCTGTATTCCTTCGCGTCACATGGCACACGTCTGTCGGTGTGGTTTCGAGCTCTGTGTTGCTATCGGCAGCTTCCATGTGGACAAAGACGGTTGGCGGGTCTGCTGGCGCGACGAGCTGTTGGAAGCCGTCTCCACCGACCCCTTTCTGCTGAAGAGCCACCTGTCCAAGGTGGCGCAGGATAGCGTGACCTTGTCTCAGGCAGCTCGTGGTCTTTCCAAATTCTTCGAGACGATAGGTCGAGGCCGGGAAAACGACAGCTTCGCAGCCGATCTCGCCGTTGCCGCAATGAAGCTCGACGCCTCGGTGTACCACGCGCTGCCGGCCCGCTTGGGCTGCCGCCCAGATATCGCAGCAGCTGCCGTGAAAGGTGCCGTTTCAATCTACGGTGGGCTGCAAGCGCCGCTGTCGACAGACCATGACGTGATATGTGCAGTGCTCCAAGCTCATCCAGACATGTTAGATTTTGTAGGCTCCGTGACGTCCAGCATGACGGTCGACGACAGAACATCGTTGGTCGTCAAACTCCGAGCAGTACTGCCAGTCGAAAAACGCAACGACATTTTGGGGAGTTTTAGGACTTTTCAGACGCTCTGTATGGAAAAAATATACAGTAATAAATGGAAACGACCGACATCGTCAAAACGTTAGTGTGTCCCATCTGGGGTTTAACTTCTTGGTGTTCTAAACGCACAGATAAAAAAAATACTTTGTACGGAGCCGCGGCTCCCCCGACTGACGCACTGCCTACAGGAGCTGCTTATGTAGGACTCGTCATAGTCACGGTGCTGTTGTTCATTCCCGCCATCTTGACCTTGTGCGGAATCATCAAGGCGTTCATGTGTGGATCCAATAAGACGAACCTGGGTGCATCCGGTTTTATTTGGGGTTTCCTAGGACTCTTCATTCCACTCCCAGCTATAATATACCTTTTTGCGGGCCACTGCGAGGGCGTCTGAAAAATAGGACGGTGCGTGACTCTAAAATAAATAACCCATGTTGCCAGGACTTCACTCCGTAAACTTCACGTCCAAGGATGCTGGAAGATAGTTTGGTGTATGCTGAAAATAGAGAACATTATTCCTAGTTTTGTCAATTCACATCAAACCAGTGCTCTGGAAACGATGAGCTATGTTGTAAAGATCCTCATCGCGAAATCCATGGCCATGGATTCTGGACGATAGGTTGCGTGTATCTCTTACATGGGATGAAAATAGAGAACCGTATTCGTGATTTCGGCAAGTAATATGTTGGTATCTGCTCCTCAAAGATTATACAATGGTATGTCCATTTTATTTTGAGTAATAATTCAAATCCAAAGAATGACTTTGGTCACAGCAAGAAATCAGCTGATGCGAACTGCTGTGCAAATCGATAAAACATCAACCCGTGGAAGACCTCGTTTAATGTCAACATCATCTACGGTAGATGCAATTCTGTTTGTGTGTAGAACGGGTTGTCAGTGGTCCATGTTGACGGAAGTATATGGTATATCTTACAAAACAATTTACCACCGTTTTAGCATATGGTCGAAAGCACGTATTTTTGAACACGCGTTTTATAATGTCGCGCGTGCGTATAGAGTGCAAAATGCAAGCAATCCCTTAATCGCGGATACGACTTTCGTTAAAAATGTATGCGGACGTGAAGTGTTGGGAAGGACTCACACGGATCGTGGACGTCAATCTACAAAGGTGTCATTATTGAGCGATTCACGGAGTGTCCCATTAGCGCTTGCTTTTCATTGTGGGAACCGTAATGATTGTCAAACTTTGCATCATTTGCTCAGTGAGTCTGTTCGTAGGCACGGTAATCTTGCGAGTCATGTTGATTTATATGCAGACAAAGGGTATGACAGTGAACAATGCAGGTCAGCGTGCAGAGCACATGGTTTGAATGCGCAGATTCCTAGACGCCGAACGCCATCTATATGGGGTGGAATCAGATCAGCCATTGAAGTGTGTTTTGGAAGAATGGACCAATACAGGAGAATAATAATGAGGTATGATTCGAAGATTTGCCACTTCAAGAGCTTCCACTATTTGGCTTGCGCATGTATGATGCCCATTTAAGATACAATTTATGAAACTTTTGCATTTGCTGGGGTACCTATGCCACTTTTGACAATCGCGATTCCATTGAGTCGACATCTGTTCTAGAATGAAGTTCACATGTATGGTGTGCCATTTGTATGCAATTCCTTTCTGCAGTTGGCTCCGATCAGAGTCCCCCATCTCACACCAGAAAACAAAACACTCACACATTCAACCTCCTCGTCCAATTTCTGAGATGTAACCATCGACAGCAATGGCCCCCAAGAAGCATGACAAGGATGAGACGACTCATCGAGCCGTCAACGTGTCTCTGGCGCAGCTCAAACCCAGCAAAGAAGTCACGGAGATGATTGAACGCTGGTGTTGTTGCATGCAAGATCTCTCTGTGAAAGCGACGATGCTTGCAAACCAGTGCATCGTGGACGAGAAGTTGACTCCAGAAGAAGCGTCAATGTATTTCCAGAATATCTCATGGTGGGAGCACCACATGAAGATATGGACAACTCTTTCAAGATGCGAGTATGCGGAGTTGTTGACACGGGGTCGTGACGCATTGATGGCCCGCAAACCATTCGAGCTTTTGCACGCGAAGAACATGACGCAGGTTATCAATTTTGCCGCCACTCAGATGAAGACTATGGCCTCAAATATGATGAATTCAAGGTATATGCCATCGGTCAAGGCGTCTTTCCGGCGGTATGTCATCCTCCTCATGCGTGAAGGAAGTCTTCAAATGACTTCTATTGAGAGACACGCCTTCGAGAAGTATTGCATGGATCGCTTTAAGGAGATTGCATTTCCAGGAATGGCGTCGGGAAAGTCAAGTCCAAGCTCCAAAAAGACCGATGCAAAGAAAACTGCAGCCGTTGCGAAGGCTTCTACAATGGGCCCTCTTTATGACCAGATCATTGCCAAGTGGGAAGCGGCTGTCCCACAATACTTTAAATGGTGTCGACAGAGATCATCAGTTCAAGGAGAAGTCAATATCTTCAAAGATGATCTATTGATGATGGGTAAGTATGAGAAGTTGAAAGAGCTCAACATCATCAATTCAAAAAATCTCACCAAGGATCAGAAACGCGAGAAAGGTGATTTTAGTAAGGAGCTCAATAAAGAGGTCTCTGCACACAGAAGGTCCCTGTCGGAAAAGATTGACAAGGATGAGTACTACTGTCGTCTACTTTTTATGAAGCACCTGCATGCAAATAAACAAGAAGATGGACATCGGATGCGGGCATTAGACGATGCACCATCGTCATCACTGCACAAGATCTCCAAGGACACCAAGAAGGCGTTCTGGAATAGCTGCAAGGCAGGCCTGCTTCTCCCTCTGTGTGGCTACGATGTCAAGTCAATACGGCTGGATGCGCGTGGACTTCAATGCCTTCTTTCGGAAGTCAAGGCAGAAGAAAAGGCCCGGAACCCACTGACGACAGAGAAGAAGAGAGTTTCCTCTTCTGCCAATACTCGAGTTCCTAAGAAACGAAAATGTCGCGATACGAAAGCACTGGATGAAGATATAGTTGTTGTTGTCTCAGACGAGGAAGACCTCGATGAGGCAATCGATGCAGAAGAAGACGGAGAAGAAGACGGAGAAGTCAAACCAGATGGAGGCGCTTCATCCAGCAGAAGTGCCCCAAAAGCGAAGCCAGCGCGTCGGGTACCCTCTGCGGAAGAGAGTGCAGAGGCTGCATCGAAACAGAGAGCATTGTTTGTGAAGACATTTCCAGGTTTGAAAACTCTTCTTTCTCGGGCGGGGTCTGGCAAAGGAGACAACCTTCTCGATAAACTTGGGAAGTCTCTCTGCACAAATGGAATTTGTGCATCTGTCTTCCTTCAAATTCCCAAACCAGACGTCGTAAAATCAGATTCTGCGGATGCAGACGACTTCTTCAAGCGTCGCAAGGATTATGATCTCGCTAGCAGGTGTCCTCCACAAAAGCTCCTACCCGGTCAACGAATGGTATCCATTGATCCTGGTCGTCGTGACATGATCGTCGCTTACGAGGAGGGCAGCAAGAAACACCTTGTCGTTTCTACGGCACATCACATTCGAAAGAGTTGGAGAAGTGCTACTACGGCGTGTACTTTGAAGGAGCAGCGGAAGGTACTTCTTACAGAGGCTGATTTCCAACGGTATATCGGTCGGTTGGACGATGAGAAGAAGGCGCGGGCTTTAATTCGAAGGGAACGTGGAAACCCATTGGATCTGGCAGAATATCTTTCCAAATCTCCAACCAAAGCCTGCGATGCGACTTCGTGGTCCACTTATCTGGATTATGTTTGGCCTGTGATCCCAGAGAGGCTGGAGGCCTTTCGAAACAAATCTATACGGCGTGCTAAATTCAAGAGTTACAGCCGCATCGACAAATCCTTGGACGAGATATGCAAGAAGATTTGTCAACTTGGAGCGCCTGAGAGTGAGCTCACGCGCCAGATCAAACATCGCGATCATCGCAATCAGAGGACATTTCGCGGTGAAAATGTCCTGGTTGCGTTTGGAAATGGCTCTGGATCCTCTACTGGTTTTGGATATGCTCCAGCTCCTCAGGCTCGACTACGACATCGGCTGGAAACTGTTCACAAATGCAGAGTGACTCTGATTCACGAATTCTGCACAAGCAAACTATGTTCATCTTGTGGAAATGAGATGGTTTATGTCGGGGAGAAGACTATGGCTGAACACCATGCTGCACTTGCAAAGAAGGGCATGAATGTCGATGTGGGCGTCACCAAACGACCCATTCACGGCGTTCTAAAATGCCTCGAATGCAACATAAGCGGCGCTCGGTCTGACTTCGGTCCTCGAAAACATTGGCATCGCGATGTCAATGCCGCCATCAACATCGGCAAGATCTACACTTGCCTTGCTAAAAATGGCAACAGACCAGATTACCTCAAGCTCCCCGGCGACGATGGAGAAGATTGAGGACACGGTCGTCACTGACTGAGATGGGCGTTTTTCAAACCTTCCATATGGAATACACACACAAAGGTCTTAGACCCGATCGCCAGCGTAGTAGGCGGCTGTCCATAATGGACAAAGTGTGTACTCTCATGGCCACATGTCTAGAAACGTGTATTTTGTGGCCTTATGGTGATCTGAGATTTTTCAGACGCCCTGTGCATACCTACTATTCCGGTCCATGTCGAGAATCCCGACTTTTCTATGTGATGTCTCAGGCCAGGCTTCGTCATAGACTACAACACGTTTGGGGGGCGCATATATCTTTGATTAACGAATATCGAACGTCAAAGTGTTGCTGCCTATGTGGTGCAACTATGTCGTGCGTTTTCAAGAAACGAAACAAATGTTTGGTTCTGAAGAAAGCCAAAAAGATTCATGGAATAATGAGATGCCATGATCATGGTTACTTTCACAGAGACAAGAACGCCGCCGTCAACATCATGGCCATTTACGAGAATCTTGTGAGTGCGAAAGAACGACCTGTTCAGTTTCGTCCAGTGAGAGGCAGTCGTTTCACCTAGTTTCACTTAGCAAGGAGAGCATGGTGCTCTCCCGAGTAGGTCTTCAGTGAAACCTACTCACTAACTTCTGGGCTTATAGCCTGGGGTTGTACTTAAAGCGTCTTGGGGAGTTTTAGGACTTTTCAGACGCTCTGTATGACCTGCCCATGCTGCTCACAGGTCGTGCGGTGTGAGTGCTTCTCTTTCCACGTATGGGAACGACACGCACCGGCTCGACAGGAGGAAGGCGGCGTGTGGTTGTTGGGCCGCAATCCGAGGCAAGACGACAGTGAGTGGACGTCTTTCAGGCCTCCGCTCAAACTCTTGCGAAAAGACGTGTACTTTGTTCTTCTGAGAGTTCGACTCACGTTGAATGACGAGTCTTCTTTTCAGCTTCGCCTCGACTACGTCTGTTTTTCTCCGCTAGGGACCGCTTCGAACGTCGCCGCGTCGTTGCGTGTAGACCAACGCAAGCTTGATTTCCCTTTGACCATTCAAGGCAGGCGGTGGCGTCGCAGCAGTTACTCGCTGCCTTTGAACGCTCAAAGCATAAAAGGGTATCTCGAGTTGCAGATCTCCGAGTGTAAAGGTCTCAAGCGGGCGTGTCCAGAAAATGAATTCGAAGCGTAGAACAGTATAAAACTATGGGCGCAACCTGTGCAAAACCACCGCCGCAGTTTCCCTTGCTTGGCGTCTTCTTCGAGCGGGATACTTCGGCGAGCTTCTCCGCAAGTCGTCTGCAGTTGGAATGCGTCCTGGTGCTCGCCCGGCTTTCTGGCCGCTTTCTGGCGTTTCCTCCTAGGTCGGTCGACGACTTCCATGAAGAAAGAGTATGGTCCCTGTCCCAGCTCTCCTCATGATGAAAGACTACGACGCCGGCGAGACTCGCGCCCGTTTGGTAGAAGCCGTCGAACGTCACTGCTCCGGACTGCCTCTGCCTTTCCTCATCTCTTCTCAGGTGTCGGAAGATGACTCCCGACTTCGAGAGCTTTTAGACTGTTTCTCTGCGAGTGCGAACGAGTCGCTTTGAACCTTCTTCTTTGCAGATGGGGCGCGCGTTTCATGGCCTCCTCGAGCTCCACTTTTTCCAGCTCCGTCGTTTGTATGCGGCGACGAGACGCGCAGCAGGGCGCCGCCCTCGAAAACCAAGCGTTGTTTCTTTCGGGCAGCGACCGCGCGGCGGATTGGACGGTCCTCGCAGAAGCTTCATGAGTTTTCCGAAGAGCAACAGCAGTCTGCTGACGTTGAAAACTTGTCACGAGTCTATACTTCAATGGCTTCGAGCAAGCCAACGGTGATAGATCTCTTTCGTTCCTTTCGTTCCTTTCGTTCGTTTCACCATGGCCTCCCCTGCGTCTGTATGTTGGACGCACGCAAGTCGCCGAGAGTGCTACGACGCGCTCGCCGTGAGTCTGCGAAAGGGCTGGTCAGGCTTCGTCGCCTTTGCGATCTGCAGATATTTGCGCGTGCCTTCCAGCGGCAGTGCCCATCTCACGCACCCGACGTGCTCGACGGGTCATCCGCTCATCAGCCTGTTGCGAGTGCTGCTAGCGGTGCAGACGCAGCAGCCAACCTTTCTGACTCGCTCAGAACGGTTGGAAGCCTGGCTGAGCCTTTTAGCCGTCTTTCATGCGTCGCCGGAGACGAGCGAGCTCTCTGTCGCGCCACTCATCCAAACGACGGTGACCGCTTACCCCGTTTTTCGGGAGGAGCTATTGCATGCATGCAGCTTCGGGTGTCTGTGGGATTTCTGGCTTCACGTGATGGGCGTATCGACGCTCGTCTCAGAAGCATCGAACGCTTTATGCAGCCTCCACGCTGACGACCGCATCTTCACCCACCCCATTATCAGTCAAAAATACTCCATCGAGCTCGATGACTCCCATGGGGTGCCTGGTATCTTGACGCACGACTGCGTACATTGTAACCACCGCGCCGCCGACGCCATGTACGTAAAGGTCTACGCGCCGCTGGTACTGCGCTTCAAGTACATTCCATGTTGGAGTGTGGCGCAGGGGCAGCAACCTGATTTTCCGGAGACGCTGCGGTGGGAAGGGCAGTCGTATCTTTTCACGGCGGCCGTCTACCACCAAAAGCTCGCAGATCGAGGGTTCGTAGGCAGCCTCTGTCGGTCCCGCGGCACATGCGTATTCTGGCTGCATACATTGACCGGCTGTCTCGAAGCAAGCTTCGAAAAGGGGCGAGCAGCAGTAAGGAGTAATTACACGGACCTCTTCTACACCCGCGCATCTTGGTAGGCGGCGATTTCGGCCTTGCGGCGCGGTGCTTCTTTCAGGCCCCTGACATCCGGTCCGTTGGTGCTGCGCTCGCTGGGCGTGCTTGAACCTGCACAGGGACTGGAAAGGGCAAAATGGCGACGGCGGCCCTGGCGATCAGATTTTGAAGGCCCGGCTTAGTCGCAATCTTCAACGTGCTAATTTTCTGAAAGCACGCATCATAATGCGACAGGGTGGACATGATTCTGCGCAAGTGGTCGACGTTGAGTAGTGGCATGTCGCTCACGTCCAAATGCAAATCGATGGGCGGATCGGCGTCCATCATTAGGATCTCTTCCAATAAGAAAAAGAGCGCTTGCAGGACGTCTTCGAAATCGTCAGATCCACCGCAGCACAGGCTGAAAGACTTTTCGACTCTGCCTTCCATGCCAGTTTATAAAAGAGGCGGCCTCCGCGACGCTTTACATGCCGCACGCAGTCCGTCAAAATCATCGAGGCTCTGTAAAAATCATGCCCGCAAAGGAGACGAAGAAGACGAGCGGTCGTCGAGAAAAAAAAGACTGCAATGCTCTCTCTCTGTCGTACGCCCGTTTAGGAAAGACCCTCGGGAGAATCCACAAAAATGCGGAAAACGCAATGAATACGGAAGGTCTTCCTGAGAAAACGAAGAAAGCCATTGCGAAAGTGTGCACTTTGGTGGAAGAGGCCATACAGCAACAACCGAAGCCTCTACCAGCGAAACGTAGGACTTCCTCGAAAAGAACTTCTGTGAGGAGGGCCACTGCGTCCAAGTGAGAGACACCCCAGAACCTCTGCTGCATAAACCCAGGATGGCGTTGACGCAAGACGCCGCTCCCAAGCTCCAAGATGCAGAAGCTCCTAGTCCGCACGAGTCTTCCAAGTGGAGCCGAGGCCCTCCGCCTTGGCTCGCCGCACCTAAAAGCTCGCCCTCTGTCCAAAGTCAGAAATGGCTCAAAAGACCGCCCCCGGCCAAGCCCGCGCCGTGCTGCGAGCCTTCAGACTCTCCGGAAGCGGCCGCTCTTCAGCCGGACACGGGGGCGAGCGGGGAGTAGCCAACTCCAGCACTCACGGCGACGTGCCGGACGAACCGTAAACCGGCGCCAGGCGCTTCAGGGCTCCATCTTTCTTTCTTCAGCCTCTAGAAAGAGTCGACGCGATGAATCCGCAAGTGTACTTCCATGGTTATGATTACTCCACCGGCACTCTCGCGGCCGGTGCGCCTTGCGTGGCGCCGATTTTGGAACTCACCAACAGGCTGCCCGAAGAAGTTCGCGTTTCGTGGTTGAACCGAACGCTCGTCGGCGACGACGTCCTCATGGCCGACCAAGCATCTGCCTGTAGTGGCTTCCAAAATCACCTCACCGTAGGGGTGAATGAGCTGACTTTGATCACCAACTTTTACGCAAGCTCGGGCTTCTATCGGTCCTTTCTTCGAGTGGAAAGCGCTTCCTCCGGCGTAGACCACTACATCTTCAACTTCGCGGCCGACGCGGGGTATTACTTCCAGCGCGTGCCGCGCTTTTGCTGCGCTCCCTGCCGGAACCCTTCGTCTTGCCCGGGGGCGTGTGAAGCTTCCTGTTTTTTCACGAAAGCGTTGGCCGAGCGGGTGGCGTTCGCACCCTGCCTCAGCGGCGGACAGCTTCCAAAATGGAAGGACTGCGTCATTTTCCCCGTCTCCGTGTGCCGAGGACCTGCTGTTGGGAGCGACCCGTGCGTGGTGCCGGAGTCTTCGGCTGCTCCTCACGGACACCACCATTAGATTGCTGCTGCTGTTGTCACCGATCGTTCTTCCTCGAAAAAGGCCGGAGAGTCCAGAAGCACGACGTTCTTGGCGTCTTTCTCCGGGGCCAGCTCCGAAGGCGCCTTTTCCGAAGGGGCTCCGTCGACCGCTCCAATTGCAGAGGCTGCGGGAGGCGTTTTTGGCGGCGGCAGCGGCGGCAGCGGCGTTTCGCTCGCCTCCAACATCGCCCTCTGAAGTCTGCTTTTCGTCGGCTTCACGTCCTCCGACGTCGTGGTAGAGGCCGATCCGTTGGTCGCGCGATGCTTCCGGTCCGTCGACCCCTCCTGCGACATCGAAGCCAGGGTGGACGCTCTGTGCGCGAGAGCACTGGACACGGTGACCAGCTCTTGAGCGTTGGCGCATCTGCGCGCCATGTCGTGGTAGGCGTTGCGAAAGGCTTCCAGAAACACGACTCTTCGGTGGCACAAGGGCATCTCCAAAAAGGCCGTCCCTCGCTGGACGTCGGAGGTGTTGACGATGCGCTTCAAAAACGCGTGGTAGGTCTCCGATATAGACGGGATTACGAGATTCGCCATGCTGTTGGAGTACACGGCCTCGCTCAGGATGCTCACGAACACGAACTGGTGCAGTTTTCGCGTCTCCGGGTACTGCGCTTCGATATCGGCCACTTCAATTTGCAGCATGTCGCTGGACCAGTGTCCTATGGAAGAGAGACCGGCGACGTAGAACTTTTGGAAGGCCGACGGGTCCTTTCCCTTGGAGCGCAGCTCCTTCTCCACCACATCTTTGAGATTGAGAATGCACGACATACCCGCCTCCATGAAGATGCTGACGAGCCGCTGCGCGTTCTCTTCCGCCAAGACGCCGACATCTCCAGTGACCGCCAAAGACGGGGCCAAGGCGAGAGACGTCATCCTTTTCTGGTCAAGTCTCCGTTCTTCGACGGCTTGTCTAACGCGTCTCACGAGGACGCGGCTGCGCGACCTCTCGTCATGATGAAGCGCAGCAGCAAGGGAGAAAACGACACGAGAAACACCGCCACTGCGACGCTGGACCAGGAGATTCTCGTGCACCCCCGCCAGGGTCTCCTCTGGTCTTGCTCGAATTTCAACGCGAAGGGCGGTCGAACGAGCAAAATCGTGAAGAGCGTCGCCGTCGCGAGAATCGCGAGGAGGATGGGCGTTTCCGAAACGACCTTTTGACAGGCCATCTTGACTTGCTGGATGACCGGTTGCGGCTGCACTTCAGGCTCCATCTGCGAGGACGCGATAGCCTGGGAGAAGGCGTTGCTTCGTCGATCGTCAACACGGAGGGCCATCTTTGAAAGAGGCGTCGTTCGCTCGACAGAGCGCGCATCGCGAGTGGAACTTACCGAGGCCGATGCTGAGGGTGTGGGCGTCCTCGTACCAATGCACCCAAGCCATGGTCGCGTCGCAGTGAACGCAAGAGGGAGAGGTGGCGCTGGTGGCGGTCATAGGAGAGAGAAAATTCGGCAGCTTGAGGGCCGTTGAATTGTTTCCGATGCCGGAGCTCATGGATGGGAGCGTGGCCCGCGCCTCCGTCGGCGTCGTTATCAAGCGCTGAATGCAGAGCTGCGTGGCGCGACGGGAGCTCATATGGGGTGTCGTCATTTTGGCCGCCATGACGCCTTTGTTAACGACGGCGTTCGAACGACCGCGGTTTGGAACGTCCCTTCTCACGGAGCGGTGAGGCACTCGCGTGGCTGCGCGTCCGCCTTGCGGCTCTGTTCGGCGAGGATTTGGAAACACGCGAACTCGCCGCAGTGAAGGCCGTAGGACGGCAGGAAGGTGTCGGTGGAAAGAGTTTCGCACTGCCTGAGAATGAAGAACACGTTCCTTTTTTGACGCACGCGCATGTTTTTCACCGACTCGAACTGTCCGAGGTACTTTTCCTTCGTGGCGTTCCAGAGCGTCTCCGCCTCCATCTTTTCATGTGACCAGAGCGCGAATTCCCTTTTTGCCGCGCGCTAGTTTGAGCGCGCTGCGCGCGGCCGCTTATGGAAACGACATGTCGGTCGACGATGGTGAAACCACGATGTTGGGCGACTTTCGCCCAGGCTACACGCTCTGGCAGAAAAAAAGTCGGGACCTCACAGTCATCATCATTCAAGGCGAAGGAGGAGACCTTCTCTCGCAGGATGTGGAAGACGGCTTCACTATCATCAAAAAGGTCATCTGCGAATGCGAGAAGTACGCGACCTTTTATGACCTCACGGAAGGCATGTTGAACCTCTGGCCTCAAGCTCCGGCGCTCCTGAGCTTTGCGGCGGAGTGTCGAGAAATCGCGGCGCAGCGACAAGTCTGCACGATCGCAGTCTGTCCCGACGAACGGGTGCGGAACTGGGTTCGGTGGATTCTGGGTCTCGCCTCGAAGGGCATCAGCTACTACATCGTCCAAACGACGGCCGAAGGCTGGAAATACTTGGACTCCGACCCGTCGAGTGTCACCGCCGACGTCTTTGGAGAGGAAGCGACTCTTCCGCTGACGCTGGCCTCTGGATCGGCGCCTCTCTCGTGGGACACGACGAGCCTGCTAGCGCTTTAGATATTTTAGCGGAGGAAATCAAAGAAGCATCAGATCCGTCATGAATGCGAACCCGTCGACGAACTTCGATCAGGCTCGCCAAGCCGTGAGCTCCGGCGCGAGCATGCAGTCCAGCTTTGTGGCAGTGCCAGGAGCGAGCAGCTCAGTACCGTCGCCCTCCATAAACTTTCCTGCAGCTACCTCCGCTCCACCTCTCCCGGGCGCGTCGGTGGATCCAGCGGCTCAACCGGCGCCTCAGATTCCGGACGTCAGCATGCAAGCCGCCTTGCCGCCTCCGATTCCGGACGTCAGCATGCAAGCCGCCTTGCCGCCCAGCGCGTCGGCGGCGCCCACCTTCGACGTCAACGCCACGCCATTTTCAAGCGCCACCACTCCGCCCTTTCCACCTTCAGAACCGCCCCCTCCTCCACCTCCGGCCCAGAAAGCCAAGAACATCTTTGCTAAAAAATGGAGCCTCTCGCGGAAGGTCGCGGTCGCCCTGATGGTCACTCTGGCCGTGGTAGCAGTAGCACTCTTTTTCTATTCTTATTTGAGCAGAAGAAGAAGCCCGTCGGGATCCGCTGCAACGAGCCCCACGGATCCCAAAGATATTACCATACACCTCGCACAAGGTTCGGTGCTGGAGTTGCAAGGTTTGAAAGACGCGGCGCCTCAGAACCCTGGCGCAGATCTCTCAGCACTGAAGACGGACTTGGCCACCATGCAGAAGACGCTCGACAGCATCGACTCCAATCAGAAGGCCATCGAGTCCTCTTTGGAAGGCTGGGACGACTGGCAGCCGAAAGACTCGGTGCCTTCGTCTCGAAAGGATAAACCCCCGCGGTCCAATGGGGCGCCGGCCTCGGCTCCGGCCTCGGCTGCGGCCTCGGCTCCGGCGAGTCGTCTCCTCAAAACGGTCCGCTACTCAGCCGACTTGGCCACACAAACGGCCGAAGCGGATCGTGACAACGGAAAAAACACGAACGCCAGGTGGGCCAGCGGAGCTTCGACGCGGTTCTACGGCGAAGCGCACTCCTCGCCGATGCACTTTTCCACCTTTCCTTCGTTGGCTCCACAGGGTGTGCACGTGTAGTCTGAACATAATATGTGCCAGGTGTAGTAGGAGAGCGCCGACTGCGCACTGACGAAGCTTATCGCGAAGACCATGGCGCAGAATGCCCCGATCGTCATGTTGTGGTGCTTCATGCATGCTGCGAACGGAATAGTGGCGCCCGCGGTCACTAGGCACGCACAAACCCAGGCGATGCGCCAGAAGGGGCGGTCTTTGGTCTGTCGAAGGTAAGACAAACAAGAGCTGTCCAGCGTTTGGAAATGTCTAGCTCTTTTAGCGTCGATGAGGTTATTCTCACGGTACTCCAGCCAGAACACGAAGAGCCAGAGCGACACGAAGGAGAAGAGCACGAAGACGGTTTCTTTCATTTACGTGTGCTTCAAAAATCCACCTGTGTCACGGACGACTTCCCAAGATTACATGGCCCTTGGAATAACGTCGATCGTCTCTCGTGGGCACACCATTTGCAGGCCGGCGGCGAAGCCTCCGTCCACATCCATGATTCCGCCGTTAACGCCGCCAGGCAGAAGATCGCTCGCCATTAGCATTCCGTGGATGCAAGCACGAAAGCCTTCGCCTGTGAAGCTTCTGTCGCAGTAGTTGATGCCGCGGGACATGCATCCGATGAAGCTCCCTCCCGCATGGTCTTCGTACTGCATAAACGGGACGAGAGGCGTGTTGTCGTAGCTTCCCGGTCCCCACACAGTCCGAGCGTTATTCGTGTACTGCCATTGGTTGCCCCCGCCGCCGTGGCCTCCGCCGCCGTGGCCGCCGCCGTGGCCTCCGCCGCCACCATGCCCGTACAGCATAGAAGCTTCCGCCGAAGCAGTTGTCATTTGAAGTCGCACCTCTTCTTTTTTTGTGAAAAAGGCTCATCGTCTGAAAAGCAAGACGCCCACATAGGCTGCCAAAAGGAGCATAGTCATCACAAAGAGCAGGTAGGGTAAACGGCCCTCGCGGGTGACGATGTAGCCGAGGCGGGACCTACACTTCGCTCCCTCGAGTTGATCCTGCACGATTGCGTCGTAGTGCATGGCGTCATAGAGAGCCGCACGGCACTGCGTCTTGCATCTCTTGAAAAAGTCCTGATGGTCCGTCGCCTCCGCAGTCGACGTCTTTGCAGGCGCACCGCCGTATATCTTTTGCGCCGTGACCTGCGAAATGCTCGAGATCGGCTGCAGTTGCGCCACTGAAGACTCTTCGGCCGCCAGCTGTCGCAGTGCGACTTCGTCGACAGCCTGCCTTGTGGGACTCGCCTCACTCGTTTTCGCTGGAGCTCCTCGGATGCTGTCCGCGATCCTCGCATAGATGGCGGCCTTGTCTTCCTGGTCGGAGCTCAAGAACGCCCCCGCAATGGCAGCGAGGTCTCCCGTTCCCGCCATCGACAAGCCAGGCACCGTAGGAGTCACTTGAACTCGCTGATTCGTTACTCCGTCTATGAAGGGACTCGTGAAGCCTTCCGCCTGGTTGATGGCCGTGTACTTGTTGTTGGTGTCATACTCGAGGGACAGAATTGGATTGGCCAAGGCCGGGTACGGCAGCGCGCGGTAGTCCGGATTTCTCATGACGGCTCTGTCTTGTGCGGTTGTAAAGCACCCTTGCTGCTTGATTCGCTGGAGTTCGTGTTCCGAGACTCCGAGAGCTTCTTGAGCCGCTTTCTGTTGACCCGCGGCGGTGCTGCAGTTCATGTGGTCTCTTTTGTATGAATCGCGATATATGCGGTCTGTCGTCTTACCCCGTTCCCGCACCAGCCCGCCCTCTTCTCCGTCTCGACGGTCGACCTAGCGCCCCCTTCCAGAGATGACAGCCTTTTCTCACCGGTTGTGTTCCGGTCTTGGGGCTCTCTGCACGGCCGAAGGTCTCTTCGGTCTTGGACAGCTCTTCCACCGTAGGCAGGACGGCGCAGCAAGACTGCCAAAGCGTGCTCATGTTTGCAAGGAGGTTCCCTGCGGATAGTCGTCCGTCATAACGTACGAAGGTTCGCGTCGATCGCTCTCACGGCCTCCGGATCTGAAAATAAGAAACAGAAGTAGTACCGCGAGAATTGACACCGCAGCGATGGCTAAACCCCGCAAGACCCAATCGCGGCTCGCACCACCACGATCTCCCGGCGTCTTCGAGAAGCCACGGGGGGCCCCATCATCAGTTGGACTCCCAGGGTCTCTCAGGATGTCTTGAGGCGGTCCTTCTTGGAAATTGCCTCCACGCGATGAGTTCCCTTCCCCGTCGGTGGGAGATGGTTCGTAGTTTTTGTGCGGTCTAGCTCCTCTCCTCCGATGCATCTCCTCCTTGCCCCAGTCCGTTTCGATGATGACGACTTGTTGCACGCCCCCTTCTCTGTTCTGATTGTACGCGGAGCCTTCCGAAATGTCCATGGGGCCGTGTCCGGGATGAGGACTAAAGCCTGGGGGTGGTGAGAACGGCGTCTGAGGAGCGGGTGGTGAAAAGGCAGGTGCCGACGCCGGAGGGGCGGTCGGAGGAGCGGTCGGTGAAAAGGCAGGTGCCGGCGCCGGAGGGGCGGTCGGAGGAGCGGTCGGTGAAAAGGCAGGTGCCGGCACCGGAGCGGCGGGCGATTGACTGGGGGGCGCCGGTGCCGGAGAAGCGACTGGAGGCGGGCCATTTGGCGGTCGACTAGGAGGCTCCGTCCCCGAGGCCGCGTCGACCCACCACGGTTTCTGCGGCACCCTGGGGTTTTTTTTCAGCGGCGCTTCTCCGAGTTTTACACTCGTATCTGCCTTTTTCAGATCCGAGCGCCAAAATTTCAAGGTGTAGTTTTCGTTGGGTCCTCCGATTTGCCCCAGAGCGTTGAGCAGATAGTAGGGCAGACCGGCTCCTTTGCTGGAAGCCTTTTTACTCGCGTCACCCACCAGCGGCGCATCCCAGAACCAGGCACCGAAGAGTCCAGTGTTCACTCCTGGAACGCAAGTCGGCTGCGCACTGCCGGCAAAGACCTGTTCGACGTTAGACAGGTGCGCGACATTCTTGGAGCCGGTGTTTTCGCTGGGGAAGGACATTTTTACGAACTTGGGGGAGTAGCTCACGACGCCGGTGCAAAAAGACACAGAACACGGCATCTCGTTGTCACAGGACACACCTTCCGGCGTGCAGCAGTAGGTGTTGCAGATGCCTCCTCCACCGCCTTGTTTGGAGCCGGCGGCCGGATCGTTGCAGGTTCCGCACCGGCTGGAGCTGGCGCCTGCCAGGGCGTTGTTGCCGAAAGCGTCGCCTACAAGGCCGCCGTTTTCGCAGAAGCACTCTCCGGAAGGACAACCCTCCGTGGAAGAGAGATCCACGTCCATGAGCAGGTTCACCCCCGACCCGGTGTCGAAAATCTGCGACATGAAGACGGACTTTCCCTGCGCATTCGTGACGACGACGTCCAGACACGGTAAAATCAGCTCGGTCGAACTGCGCGTCTCTACGCTGACGAGCGAGGAGTTCTTGGGCGCGTTGGGGTAAGTCATGAAGCGCAAGTCGAGCGCCACGTCCGAGGCGATGGGCTTTTTGTCTTCTTCCGGGGTCGACATGGCGAGCGACGACTGCGCCAGACTAGGGATCATCAGCTTTCCGTCTCTGATGGGAAGACGGGTGTTCTTGAGGTTGGCCGGTGTCGCCGCCAGCGCGCTTCGACTCTTGCTGATGTCGCTCCGGGGCCCTTGATACGCCTCGCATCGATTCCCGTCGACGTCCAGATGAGACAGCGCAACCACCATGCGCGACACGTCGAACGTCATGGACATGGCCTGGAGGAAGGGGTTGCCCACGATGAGGCACTGCAGACCCTGTCCTTTGACGACGGTTGGAGCTTGAGACAACAGCTGATCGGCCCCTTGAAAGTCCCTCCACTGCTGAGGGATGCGGATGCTGAACGTCGGCCCTCCTCGTTTTCCGCAAACGAGCTCGTAGTCTCCTACGAGCGTGCCGAGCGTGGCGGCGGCTGTGATCGACTGACCGTCCTCTCCCTCTGTGAAATCTAGGACCCAGAAGCCCTGCGAGCCCGAATCAAGCACGAGACTGACTTCGTCTCCTCTCGTGACGGCGCTCGGTCCAAGAAACTTGTCGACGACGAGCGGAGTGTGGCCTTGTCCCATGCGCATCTCACGCAACGGAACGCTGAGGTAGCCTCCCAGGCTCTCCAGCTTCGACCCCTTGCGCTTTCTTTGAGGAATGAGCAAGGGCATTTCGACGCTACACTTCTTGTCTTTTGCTTCCTTTAGAGTGGTGTCAGCAAGGACCAGCTGGCAGTACTTTTCATGTTCGGAGTTGGGATTCATTTTCTACTGCGCTACAAATATTGATTTCGGGCGTGCATCGCAGGCGCTCAGCGTTTTGGCTTCTTCTTCTTCTTGGCGGACCCGTCTTGGACGGACGGAGCGGGCGGGGGTCCTTGGAGGCCCTTCAAGACGCCGGCGAAGTCCAGCATCGACGGGGCGTCTCCCTGGGCGCCTTGCAGCTGGGAAAGCAAGGGGCCCAAGTTACTCGCCAAGCTCATGAGCTGCGTCGGGTTGATGTCCCCGCCGCCAAAGCCCGGGTCGGCGAAGCTACCGATGCGCTGCATGATGGCGCTCAGATCGACCGTGCCGCCCGGTTGCTGACTCGCCACGACAGACTTCATGAGCTCCTCCACGTCTAGGCCGGACTGACCGACCTGACCGGCGAAGCTAGACGCCATTTCGGAGATCGACGAGTAGATGTTCGGTAGGTTCGACTCGAAAGTCTTCATCTCTTCCGGAGAAAGCTGTCCGAGCAGCTCGTTTCCGATGCTTGAGATGTCCATCTGCGCCAAGTTCAACTGGCCGCTCTGCAAGCGCGCGCCGAGGTCCGTGGCAACCGACTCGATCTTGCCCATGACGGCCGAGGGAACCGCGCAAAAAAGCTCGGCGTATAGTTTGAGGCTCGTGAGATACTGCCAGAGGTTATCCTTGGACGCGTCGTCGAAGCCCGCGTCCGTCCACTTCGTCCTGAGATCGACCTCCTTCAGGAATGGCATGTCCTCGGAGGCGGCGAAGAGAGCCTCCACTTCGCGACTCTTCAGGGCGTCGGAGTGCTTCTGGAAGGCCGAATTGCACCGTCGAATGAACTTCTCTTCCTGCTCCGCGTCTCCTTTGACGATGTTGGTGAAAAGGTGCAGACCCGCGTCGATGGAGTCGCACTCCGGAAAGACTTCGGCGAGAGACTTGAACAGCGCCTCCGCCAAAGCGATGAAGCCCTGACGCAGCTTCGTTGGTTTCAGAAGCCCCCCCGATGGCGCCTCGATCTTGAGGGCCATGGCTCTATCGTTTGATGAAGTGCGACTCGATACACAGAAGGCGTTTGAACGTGGGTGCCTCGGTGCGTTGGCTTTCGCAGCCTGGGTCTCGGCGCAGAGAAATAAACATGGAGCGCGCCACGCAGTGCATGGAGAAGCGCATGCGCGGCTTGGCTGAACGGGAACACACCGACGTTCTGGAGTACGTCTACGACACGCAAGACCGTGGAGCCGATGCTGTGATGTGCGTAAAAATGTTCGAACTCGTCTGCGAGAGGAGGCGTGCTCTGGGCCCAGCCTCCAATAAAGAAGCCGGGCTGCTCCTCTGTGCACAAGAAGATAATGTGCGCGACTTCGCCAAGAATTTCCCCGGCATCTTCAAGAGTGCCTTGGACCTCGAAGGGGCTCCGCGACACTTGGCGATGCTCAAGCAGCTAGCACGCATCAGACTGGAGGTGGAAAAAAGGGAGATGTCGGAAGCCGAAGCCAATGTGCACGCCACGCGCGTCATCCTTGAAAAAACCATGAGAGCTCCCACAGGAAAGGAAACGGAAGAGTCGATCGTTGAGAAAAAGGGAGTCGTCGACACCTCGCCTTCCTGAGCCGCTCAAGACTCCCCTCCACGCAACGCATGGAACTCCCCACAAGCTCCCAAAGGCAAAAAAGGGTCTGCGAGACGATGCCCCTCCGAAAAAAAGGACCCTCGGGGGGCGGCCATCGTCACATGCGGCCGCGCCGAGATGCGGCACTCGTCTCGGCGGAAAACGCGGCGAAGGACTGCCAGCGCGACCACCAAGCCAAGGAAGACGAGGACGAGCGAACTCGCGAGCTCTGCGGCGCGGAGCAGTGCGGAGCTCACCATTTGACAAGCCCCGAGGAGAAGGCGACCGCTCCTTCTATGAAACTCACGAAGTACGAACACGTGCACGTCCTCGCGATGCGGGCAAACGAGCTGGCCTCGGGGGCGAAGCCTCTGCTGCTCGCTCCCTGCTCCTACTTGGACCCTTTCGACATAGCCATGGAGGAGATGAAACAAGGCCTCCTCACGTCCAAGGTCGTCCGAAACCTTCCCAGTGGAGAGAAGGAGGTACACACCCTCAAAGAACTGATGGCCTGATGTCGGTTTCTTCTATGGGTCTTCCGGAAGATCCACATAGGGAAATGGACACCTTCTTTTTCCCGATGATCGAATGCAGCACGGCGACGCCGGAGTTCAGCCAGCAGACCGGCGTTCTCTCTTGCAGAACTTCAGCGCCACCCATCAACGCCACGTGCGCATGGAACGCCGAGCTATCCAGCAGCTTGAGTCTGCCTCTGTACTCCTGCACCTCGGTGGTCAACGGCGTCACCGCGCCAGTGCTGGTACAGGAGTATCCGGCCTGCTTCATGGCGGCCGACAGGCGCGGCGACATCGTGCAGTTCGCATGCCCGCGGTCGCTTTGACCGACGACGTGAGGTGCATAGAACGCGCGTTTCTCAGCATGACGCCTTCGGGCTGGACTTTCCGAAAGGGCGCCACGCGCCTATAGGTGGCGACCGCCCTCGCTGGACAGAAACGCGCCCTCCAGGGCTCTCACGTCCTGGAAGAACTTGCGCACCTGTTGCTCGAAGATCTTTTAATGTTTGGACTAAGAAACCTTCGAGATGGATATTGTCAATCAATCAGATGATAAAAACTCGCGTCGACCTTTCTTGGGCAAGCTCGCTAAGAATCTTCTTGTTGCGAGTATAAAGAAGGGGTCGAAGAAGCGACGGTCCAAGAAGGGCTCCAAGAAGGGCTCAAAAAAGAGGCGCTCTGTCAAGAAACACTCAAAGAAGCATTCAAAGAAGAACTCCAAGAAGCATTCCTTGGGCAAGAAAACCAAGAAGGCATCCAAGAAGGCATCCAAGAAGGGATCTCGCAAGGGATCTCGCAAGGGATCTCGCAAGGGATCTCGGAAGGGATCCAAAAGGCGCTGAACCGTCGGCTGATGTTTATCGATGACAACACGTCGCGTCTTTGACGACACTCTGCTCTATTCTATGCACCGCCGACATCGGCGTGTCCGCCAGACGGCGTATGGCGACAATGCATGGAGATACAAACGCATCATCCACGCCGCTCGCGTCTTTCGCAGACGTCTCGAAGTACAGAGCACCTAGCTCTGCGGCAAAAGTCTCGGCCTCCTCTCGAGACACGTCTCTTTCCTCTTGTAGGTCTGTTTTATTGGCTACCAGCGCCAGGACGACGTTTGGTGCTGCGTAGGACTGAACGTCCGTCGCCCACTGACGCACGTGCTCGAAGGTCCTTCGCCTCGTCACATCGAACACCATGAGCGCTACGGCCGCCGTTCGGTAGTAGGCTCGCGTGACCGACCGAAAGGTCTCTTGCCCGGCAGTGTCCCACACGTGCGTTTTGAAACGAATCCCCTCACGCTCCACGATGCGGCTTCCGAACTCCACGCCGACAGTGACTTCATGACTCATGCGATATTTCTTGTCGCTGTACCGGAGCAACAAGCAAGACTTGCCCACGGAGCTGTCTCCGACCACTATAATTTTCAAGAAGTATTCGTAGGAGTCTTGACCCGGAGGGGTAGGCCACATTTACATCTAGCCTGAGCCTTGTCGAGCACATAGACAGTGAGGGCGACGTTGTATTTCTGAAACCGACGGGCTACATCGAGGTGGCGTCCGCGTGCGTCAAGAACTCGCATGAGCGACACCCTTCGATGTCGCAACTGCATACGTTCAGACGCAAACGTCCCTTTCTTCGTCAAACGTCTAAAGCGGATGGAATCCTTCGACGTCGTCGCGGTGACAATGACCGGAAACGAATTCATCATTGCTAATGTGGCAGAAACGGACCAACTCATCACACTCAAGCGACGCATCGGCGTCGCACTGGGCGTTGCGTGGTACCTCGTCGTGGTCTGCGTCGACGACAAAGCCTTCGACGCAACGTACAACGGAAAGACACTGAGAGATCTCGATGTTCGCAACGAAGTCTTCGTGGTGCTTCAAAGCCCTTGGCAAGAGAGTGACTCGTGGCTGCAACTCTCACCCCAAACCGAACACCCACACACGAGGACACAGTTCCAGACGCTCTTCAATGGTGGTCGCAACTTCGTCGTGACCGCCTTTCCGCAAGGAAGTCCGGAGGGAACCGTCCTCGTCGAGAATGCGGATAGCGACGCCTACTTAGAGATTCAGGCTCAATGCATGTTCGTAGGCAAAGACAGCTCCCTTCTACTTCCGGACTTCTGTGGAAACAGCATTCTCCTGCAGCTCCAAAACAATTCCGGAGACGCCTTCTCTTACGCCTTCATAGGAGAAGTCGTGTACACTTTCGAGTCGGACGAGCCCATTCTTCATTACTTTTCTCAAGTAGGGAACAACGACGTTCCCTACCCCGTGGCCCTAGGTCCTTCAAAGGTGTTTTTCATGTTGGACACCAAGTTCATCATGCGAGCAGAGCTCAGAGAACCGTACGACTTCGATCACTGGGAAGGATCCTACTCAGACTTTTACGAGCGAGGGTCGAGCGTCAAGTTCCCTTTCAAAAAACTGAGGTACGTCTCCATCACCTGAAGTGCGTTTAGAAGCCGATGCCGCTGCCGTCTCCTCCTGGACCGACCCAGAAGTTCTGGCATCCACGGAAGCCGATGCATGGGCTGCCGTAGAGATTCCAGTTGGCGTAGCCGCCGCCGGACCAGCCGCCGTACAAGCCATTGCAGGCATTGTAGCCTGTGAAGAAGCCTCCACGAACGCCGGCAAGCTGCAAAGGAGATCCATAAATTTGACCGCCGCAGCAAGACATCAGATGGTTTCTCTTAGGATGAGACTTTTTTTTGACTATTCAGCTAATCGCAGAAAAGTAGTGTGACAAAAAAGGATGGCTTGCCAAAGCGACCCCTTCTGCTGTCAGAGATACGGCTGCGGTGCCTCCCCGCCATGTCATCTCCCTCTTCCTTGCCTGCCTCTCTGTCCGGTGACGCCAGAGCCGCCAGTTTCGGCGACCTTTCAAGCGACGGCCCAAGCCAACCAGTCGCTCACCGCGGCAACCGCGACGCAGGTGCTCTTCCAGTACCCTACAGTGGGGAATGCCGTCGCGTACACACCCTTCACCAGCGTCTTTCAAGCTCCCAGCTCCGGCCTCTTTCGGTTCACGGTGAACGTGGCGTGGCGCGCGGTGGCAACAGGAAACTCCTTGCAACTCTCCCTGAACGTCGCGGGTTTGAACGTTCTTACCACGACAAGCTTCTACACGCTGGGGCTCACACCGAACCAAGCCACAGCTGCCCTGGACGGCATCGTGGCTCTCTCGGCCGGACAGACCGTGACTGTGCAAGCTCTTGGCTCCGCAGCCACCACCGTCCTGGGTCAAGTTCCCGCTCCAACCGCTCTCTCGTGGTTTGCTGGTAATCGCGTATGAAGCGCGCCTCTTACTCGCTCGTTTTCGACATTCTTTGGCGAATCTTGTCGAGCGCGTGGATGAGACTCGTCTGTACTCCGACGTACACGAGCGCAATGGCCGCTTCTCCGAAAACTTCGTCCACGTGATAGTGAGCGACGTAGCGAGACGGGCAGAGATTGAAAAAGAACGGGAAGAGGTCCGCCAGCTTCCTGATGTAGATGATGGAGACCGCGTTGAAGGCGACTTGGCAGACGGAGACGCCTATGGCTTGCCAGGTCTGCTTCCAAGTGTATCCCTCGCCCTCTTTGACTAGGGGGTAGAACCGGGAGAAGAGCGTGTCGATGCCTATTCCCACCGGCAGACAGATGCATGTATAGAGGATCGCGTACTGGATCGTCTCCAATACTCTGCTGAAGCGGATGCAATCGACGCTGAGCAAAGATTTGAGTCGTTCCGTGAAAGATTTTTCCTCTGGGATTTCGGGCAGAACGATGCGCGCCGCTGCATCGGAGGCCGCCGTATGGGGCGCCGCTGCATCGGAGGCCGCCGTATGGGGCGCCGCGTGCGAATCGCTCATTTACACTGCGGTTAAAAGTTTCATTGGGTAACCCATTGCGAGGGACCCACATTGACGATGACGCCAAACGTATTTGCGCCGACTGAAAAAGTCGAAGCTATACCTGCGGAACTGGAGTTGATGGTTCCAGGCGCCGAAAGAGCGATCGTCGAAGCGGTGGAGCCACTGTTGAAGAAAAAGAAAAACGTTCCGGGGTTGCAACGGCGGTCGAGAACAAAGACTGCGGAGGTGGGAAGGACGCCCATCAAGAGCGTCGATCCGTTTGCGAGAGTGAGCGGCACGGCGCCGCCCTGCGAAAAAACGCTCGCCTGCAACTGCTGACCATTGAGCACAGCCGCTTCTGGGGTAGAAGAGTAGGCCGGAGTGCCAAGCGCCACGCAAGGAATCGAAGGCGTGCCAGTCAGGGTGGTGGCGTTCAAATTCAAGGTCGACAAGGTTTGCACGTTCGCACATGCCGCCGTCAGCATGCCAGAAACGCACAGTGACCCGGTGCACACGTCGCATGCGTCGATCTGGTTTATTCTGGCCTGACACTGCGTCAGACAAGGTCCGTAGTTCTGGGTGCAGGCGGTACAGACGACGGGAAAGGTCGACATTTCTTTGGCAAGGGGCAGGAAAATAGCACGGGGTGAGGTCAGCTGCAGTAGCCTCCCTCTCTCGCGCCATGCCTCCGAGACGCTCCGCCGAGACCGACGCTTTGCGAGCTCAGCTCGCAAGGCTGCTGCGCCAGGACTCACGACAGTGTTTGATTGAGCGCCAACATTTTGAGACAATCCGCAAGAGGTAGATCGGGGCGCTGCAGCTGACACATAGAGGCCGCACTCGATAATGACAGAGCAGAAACATCATTCGTCGGCATAGTGAGCACGGTAGGATACCAGTTATTTCCCCACCATGGACTCAAGCCATATCCGCCGTAGTCTGCGGCATTGTAGACCGCACCTCCTCGCCAGCCACCGCCTCCTCCATGATAACCTCCGTGACCCAACCCGTGTCCTCCGTGACCTCCTCCATGACCTCCACCGTGACCTCCTCCATGACCTCCTCCGTGACCTCCGCCGTGACCTCCACCATGCCCACCCCCATGACCTCCACCCCCTCCATGACCTCCACCACCACCTCGCCCACCCCCATG
>Ga0315273_10001548_pt1 | contig 26352 bp, 22 predicted proteins | sample YL17G02_0_MG_FD_205753 | JGI IMG/M metagenome (GOLD analysis project Ga0315273, IMG submission 205753) | Sediment microbial communities from Yellowstone Lake, YNP, Wyoming, USA - YL17G02_0 | ecosystem: Environmental > Aquatic > Freshwater > Lake > Sediment | place: USA: Wyoming | collected... | reverse complement strand
AAAAAAAACTCTGGTAGCGCGGCCGTCCGAGAACCTATGTTTGTGCCGAGGAGGGGAACACGGGCCTGCCCGAATGATGGAGGGAACCGGCGCTGGACGCGCGGCGTCGAATACCGATCCGGAACATCGTCGTCGATGATCCAGGATCGAGTTTCCACCGCGGGGAGTCTGACGTGATGAACGTGCCGAGACAGTTTATCGAATGCTGTCGTTGCGGGCACAAGTTTGAACCCACATCTGAAGCCAAGGATCTCGAAACCTGTCCGCGATGCCGGGGCCGGAGATTGATGTGGCGGACGGAGATCGTCGCCGCAGCGAGGAAGGTCCCGAGACAGCACTCGGTTGCCAAAGAGCACATGCCGAGAGGCTAGCCGCAAACGTTGGTCTCGCTGACGCAGCGAACGTTGTGTGACCGCAGGGATCGACGTGCCGCGAGCATCCCCCAACTGAAGAACGGCCTTGCCGCGATTGGACTCGCTTCGCCCCTGAGAGAGGAAGGGTTATGGGGACTAGTCGTGTCGAAAAAGATTCCATGGGGTCGATTGACGTTCGTGCCGATCGCTACTGGGGTGCTCAGACAGAGCGATCGCTCAGGAATTTTCCGATTGGTGTGAGCCGCTTCCGATGGCAGCGCCCGATGATTCGGGCGTTCGGCATACTCAAGAGGGCCGCGGCTCAGGCGAACGGTGAACTCGGTGAACTATCGGGCGACCTCGTAGCATTGATAATCGCCGCGGCGGACGAGGTCATTGCGGGCAAGCTCGATGATCACTTTCCTCTGGTCGTGTTTCAAACGGGATCGGGCACGCAGTCCAACATGAACGCGAACGAAGTCATCGCGAACAGGGCGATCGAGATGGCGGGCGGCGCCCTCGGTTCGAAGATCCCTGTCCATCCCAATGATCACGTCAATCGCGGGCAATCGTCGAATGACACCTTTCCAACGGTCATGCACATCGCGGCGGTCGAGCAGATCCACCATGAGCTCTTTCCGTCGGTGATGCGCCTTCGCGACACTCTCGCGGCGAAGGCTCAAGAGTACCGGGCCGTCGTGAAGACGGGACGGACGCACTTGCAGGACGCGACGCCGGTCACTCTTGGGCAGGAGATAGGTGCGTGGGTCGCCCAACTCGATTTCGGACTGGAGGCCCTGAGAGCCGCTCTGCCCGGATTGTACGACCTTGCGATCGGGGGCACCGCGGTCGGCACGGGTTTGAACGCACACCCGCGGTTCGGCGAACGGACGGCGCATTACATTGCGGAGCTGACGGGGTCCCCAATGCGCTCCGCTCCGAACAAGTTCTTCGCGCTCTCCGCGCACGATGCGCTGGTGAACGCGTCGGCGGCGCTACGCACACTCGCCGGCGGTCTGATGAAGATCGCCAACGACGTCCGCTGGCTTGCCAGCGGACCCCGTTGCGGCATCGGGGAGTTGAACATTCCGGAGAACGAGCCTGGATCGTCGATCATGCCGGGAAAAGTCAATCCAACGCAGTGCGAGGCTCTGACGATGGTTTGCGTTCAAGTGTTCGGGAACGACGCCACCGTGGCGCTCGCGGGCAGCCAGGGGAACTTTCAGCTCAACGTGTACAAGCCCGTAATGGTCCACAACGTCCTCGAGAGCATCGAACTCCTCGCCGATGCGTGCAACGCGTTCAATGACCATTGCGCGGCCGGGATCGAGCCGAACCTGCCCAAGATCCGCGAAAACCTGGAGAAAAACCTCATGCTGGTCACGGCGCTCAATCGCCACATCGGTTACGACAAGGCGGCGGAGATCGCCAAGAAAGCTCACACGGAAGGAACGACGCTTCGTGAAGCGGCCCTGGCGTCGGGCTATGTGACAGCAAGGCAGTACGACGAATGGATTGTCCCTCTTTATATGACCGGACCGGAAAACGATTGAGATACTCATGCCTCGCGTGTTGACCGCCGCTGGGAATGCTGGTGCGCCGGGCGGCGGTCGGACCGGACCGCATTGTCTGGTCCGCAGCCCGCGGAATCTCCGTGCGCCGAGGGTCGACATTCTGATATGATGCCTCGTCGGACAGGTTGCAGGCCCGTGAACTGACTCGTTATGAGGGAGGACGGTAACGTGGCGAAATCAAAAAGAGGTTTCCTAGGGGTCGCAATAATGTTTCTCGTGATCGCGACCGCATTCTCCGTTACGATCTGGCCAGATGTGTCGAGCGCGGCGAAGATCGCCTTCTTCTGCACGGGAGTCGGCTGCGGCGTTTCGGCCGCGGGGTATCTGGCAGCGCGTCGGGGACGAGAATCGTAGCAGTTCGGGCTTTCTCGGCCCTTCCTTATCGCACGTCCTGAAGTGCGGCGCCTCGGCGGGTTTCGAGACCATCAACCTTCGGAGGCCATGAGGTTGAAGCAGCCCGTGGAACGGTTCCTTTTCTGGACGCCAAAAGTCCTTTGCATCCTGTTCGCGTTGTTCGTGAGCGTGTTGGCCCTCGACGTCTTCGGTCAGGGCTATGGGTTCTGGGGGACGGCGCTCGCCCTCCTGATCCATCTCATTCCAACAGGGATCATCGTAGCGGTGCTGGTGATTTCATGGCACCGGGAATGGCTCGCGGCGGTCGTGTTTATCGTTGCAGGCATCCTCTATCTCTTCTCCACACTGCAGCATCTCGATTGGGTCCTGGCGATATCCGGCCCCTTGTGGCTGATCGGTGTCCTCTTCATGGTGAGCTGGCTGTACCGGAGGAAGCTCCGGGCCGGTTCGTGACGCCCAGACGATGCACGGGCTCGCATGCCCTTGCCGGCACGAATCGAATGCGGAAGGTATGATTCCTCGTGTTCCCGCCTTTGAGAAGAGTTGCGACTCTACTGCTAATCGCCATCGCGGGCCTCGGGTGTGGTGACAGCACACTCACTTCTTTTGAACCCGAAATCACGAATGTCCCGGACAACTTTCAACTCCAGGCGACGAAGGTCCGTGCCGTGAGCACCACGTTGATTTACAAGTGGCAAAACACGGGAACGCAGGCAAAAGTCAATCACGCCACGACGACGACCATGGGGAGTGCCCAAATCGTGATCCGTGATGCCGCGGGCGTGCAAGTGTACGCGCATGACCTTGTCCCCACTCTCGATGAGGTCAGCGCCCCAGGTACGCCGGGGTACTGGACGATCCGGGTCGTGTTGTCCCGGTACAGCGGGACCCTCAACGTTCGCGTGCAGAAACAGTAGTGGAGACGTGTCGATGTCGGGAACGAAGCGCGAGAATGAACGCGAGCGACGGCGGATCTGGCTGCGACACTTCGAGCACAAAAGCGAGCCGCTGGCCGCGCACCGCACATACCTCCTTCGTCAGATCGCGCATGTGGGGGCCGCCCTCGCCCTGGTGGTGGTCGGGTTGGGCATAGGTGTGTTGGGCTACCACGTTACGGAACACCTGGGGTGGCTCGACGCGACGCTCAACGCCGCGATGATTCTCGGGGGGATGGGGCCGGTCCACGTGCTTCAAACCAACTCGGGGAAAGTGTTCGCCATATTTTACAGTCTGTTCTCGGGAATCGTTTTTCTGGTTGCTGTCGGGGTCATGATCGCGCCCGCGGCGCACCGGCTGCTGCACCGCCTGCACCTCGAGGGTGAATCGCGGGAGTAGACCCGGCGGGCGGCACTTTCTCGGTTGCCGGAGGAATAGATGGCTCGTAGTGGCCTCTGGGTTTGTCGGTTGTGAAATGAGTCGATGGGGAATCTGGAAAAGGAGATGACGGCGTGATAGAAGAGATCACATCGCTGCAGCTCGACACCGAGCGTTTCATCGACGCGAAGGTGAATGATATCCATGCGAAAGTAAAAGACGGGACGGCGATCAACGCGTTGTCGGGAGGTGTGGACTCCTCGGTGGTCACAATGCTCGGACACCGGGCGCTCGACAAGCGGTTGAGGACCGTCTTCATCGAGAACGGCCTTATGCGCGAAGGAGAGCCGCAACGCGTGGAGGCCCTTTTCCGGAAGTTCGGGGTCGTTGTGGAAGTGATCGACGCGCGGGGTGACTTTTTTTCCGCGCTCAAGGGGATCACGGATCCGGAAGAGAAGCGCGAGGCTATCACGCAGACCTTCTATCGAAAGGTATTCGGCAGAATAGTCAAGGAAAGCAAGGCGAAGTTCCTTCTCCAGGGCACGATCCTCACGGACGTTGACGAGACGGTGGCGGGCATCAAGCGGCAGCACAACGTGTTCGAGCAGATTGGAATCGATCCTCAGGAAACCTTCGGTTACGGCATTCTCGAACCTCTGATCCAACTCCGCAAAGACGGCGTGAGAAAAGTAGGCAAAGCCCTCGGGCTCCCGGAAGAGGTATTCGACCGCATCCCCTTCCCGGGGCCGGCGCTCTCCGCGCGTGTGATCGGGGAAGTGACGAGGGAACGGATCGACACGGTGAGAAAGGCAACGACCGTGGTCGAACGGACGCTCAAGGGGACAGGGGCGTTCCAGTACATGGCGATCCTCCACGAGGACCGCGTGACGGGGATGCGGGGTGGAAAACGGGAATTCGGGCAGCAGATCGAAATCCGATGCTGGAACAGCATTGACGCGCGGACAGCGACACCGACTCGACTCTCGTTCGATGTGCTCGAGGAGCTCTCTAGCGAGATCATACGCGACGTTCCCGGCGTGGTGAGCGTCACATACAACATTGCGTCGAAACCCCCCTCGACGATCGAGGCGATATAGACATGATCGTACGGATGATCCTTGGCGTCGGATGCTTGATCATGGGAGTGTTGACTCTCGCGGGGTTGTTCATGCGAAACGATCCGAGTGATCGATGGATTGTCGGAATCGGATGGCTCCTGATCGGCGGGGGATGGTTGATACGGTGCTACATCGGGAAGAGGAGATCCGGTTCGGGAGGAGAACGCCGGCCGGACGACAAGGACGGCCGCTGATGCGCGGGTTTAACCTGATGGAACTATGGGCGTTGCGCCACGCTGCTCGTGTAACCTCTGAAGGGCCGCGGCATGAACGAAAGCAACGTGATCGATCACCCGTTCCGGCGCCGGATGATGCTCGAGATCGGCGGTGAGTACACGGGCTTCGGGTACGAGTACTTTGACTGCCCCGATTCCCTGACAGGATTTCGCGGGTATCATTCGGATGGAAACGCAGCTGAAGGTTTTTCTGGTGAAGGCGCTGCGGGGTCTCGGGCTGGAAACCTATGGCATCGATGTGAGCGACTATGCCATTGAACTCGCGGACCCGGACATCCGGCCGTATCTCCGGAGGATGAGCGTACAGGACCTCACGTCTGGTGAGCAGTTCGACCTCGTCCACGTCAACGGTGTGCTCGTCTATCTGACCTTGTCGGAAATCAAGAGGGCTCTGCGACGATTTCACGAGATCGCCCGCGTGGGAATCATGGTGGAGCAGCCGACACGCGAGCAGATATTGTCGTGGTACGAGCAAGAGGACGTTTCGGCGATCGATCCATTGAGAAAGCAGGAGCTTTCCCAGACCGATTGGGATCGTTTGATCGCCGAAGCGGGTTTCGAGGAAAATACGACGCACTACCGGAAACGCGTCGGCGTCCATTGCCCGGCAACGGTGTCCACGGCGAGCGGACAGCAGCCCGTCGAGCTGCAGGGAGCGTAGCGGCCGAGAACGACCGCGGTTCTCCGATCGCGCCGGAATAATGGAATGGCAGAGACGAGTGATTAGCGCCCCCCATGCATTTCCGGTTCTTTTCGACCGCGGCGACGTCCTGGCCGTGTGCAAGCCGGAAGGGCTTGCTGCGATTCCCGAACGCGCCAAGGACAAGGAGTCGCTCCTCGCGTCTCTTCAGCTATCGTTCCCCGAGAAGCTCTATGTCGTTCACCGGCTCGATAAGGAAGCGAGCGGCGTCATGCTTTTCGCAAAGACCGCGGCCGCGCACAAGTGCCTCAACGATCAGTTTGCAAATCGTCAAATCGGAAAGACGTATCTGGCGCTGGTTCACGGTGTGTTGCCCGACGACGCGGGGACGATCGACAAGCCGATACGTGCGTTCGGCTCGGGGCGGATGGGTGTTGACGCGAAACGAGGCAAGGCGAGCACGACGGGTTACGAGGTCATGCGTCGTTTGCAAATATACACACTGGTGAACGTGCATTCGTCCACCGGCCGCCGCCATCAGATACGAGTCCATTTCTACAGTGTGGGCCATCCGGTCGTGGGAGACCGCCGGTATGGTCAAAGGGATTTGCAGGAGCGTTTCCCTCGTTTGATGCTGCACGCGGCGGCGATCTCGTTCCGCTTGGAGACGGGAGAGCCGATCACGGTCGAAGCCGCCGTCCCGGAGTCGTTCGGGGCGGTGCTCGATGCAGCCGCTCGATGAAGCTGGAAATCTCCGGGGTTTTCTGATATGAGATTACGGACGGCGGACACACCGGTGCGGACCGCCTCGAATCGGACCCGCGTGTGAAAGCGAAACAACATTCCGCACCCCAACCGACAGGAGTTTACATGGGAAAAGGTGATCGAAGGACCCGGCGCGGCAAACTCTCCCTCGGAACCTACGGCAACCGGCGCCCGCGGAAGAAGAAGAAGGACAAAGAAAAAAAGGAGAGAGAGAAAAAGGGCCGCTCGTAGAGCGCGCCTTCATGCGGGTGTCGCCGGAGGCGGGTTCCGTTCACGAGATCAGGCCAGCGGCGCCTGCGCTCGGGCGTTTTCTACCGGAAAGCCGCGGCGGCGTACCCGACCCAGTGGTGCAGATTGTTGGGGGCGGTCGGGCCCAGACCGCCCAGGCCCTCTACGTCGAGCGACGCTTCGCTCACGCTCGTTCCGTAGTCGAGCAGGACTCCTTCGAGGCGGCGCGATTCCAGCTTCTCGGTCAGCCGCGACGCGACGTCCACGCCAAAAGGGATAGAGAATCGCCCGCACCAGGGAATCGTGTATTTCGTGACATCCTCCGGGTCCACGAACTGGTACATGAATTCTCCCATCTGTTCGCGGTCGATCGGTCCCGATAGATAATCCTCCGCCAGAGCGATGTCCCTCTCCACAGCCGTTTGGTACCCATCGACGTCCGTGCCGAAGTCGGCGTAGTTCTGGCCGCCCCAACCCGAATCCCCGTAGTGGACCGCATCGGACGATGAGATGACGCACACGTCGGCCCCGAGACGCCACCCCTTCTTCTCCATGATGGCGGCGAGTGCCTCCGACACGTGACCGGCGAGACGATCGAGCGTCTTCCAATCCATGTAGGGAACGAGAATGGATACGATTTCGACGTCTCTGTCATACGCCTGGAGAAATGGAACGATCGCTTCCACCGAGTGCTCGACCATCTGCATGTCGTTGTCTACGACGAAGTCGTCCTTGGGCAGACGTTTCAGGATCTCTTCGCGGAGCGCGGACACCTTCACTGGACCGTACGGACCGTGCCAGGCGCTGAACGCGTCGAAGACGATTTTGTCTCGGCACTCGAATACCCTGGCCTTGTGGAAGACTCCGAAAACGATGACGGTGCGGGCCTGTATGTGCGGCACGAGGAGGGAGTAGAACCGGCCGGCGTAGTAGTAGTCATCGTGAGGGCACACTCCGGCGATGACCGGCGCATCGGGCGAGAGCCCGTAGCGTTCGTTGATCACCTGCCGGCGCGGCGCGGCCAGCGTGTCGCACTGCGAAAGCACAGCGTCCATCTGAGCGGCCGTCGTGACGAACCCCACAACGTCCATCTGGCCGCGCTCGCTGCCCGTGGGCTTGAGCCCCACGGTCTTGAGGAGGTCCTGCACCGTCGGATCGCCCGCCGAGACAGGGAAGGCGGTCGCGCACACGACGAAAAGGCACACCAGAGAGAAAACGGATCTCCGTTTCACGGGAACACTCCTTTCGAACCACTTGAAATTGCGCGCTGTCGCGAATATCGTTGTTGAAGCGGTCGTTCTTCAGGTTGAAGACCCACGCGAAAGGAATCTCATGAGTCTCCATCATAATCGTTCCATATGCCGATGGCTACCGCTTGTTGCGGTCGTCCTCCTGGTGTGCACGACGGTACAGGCCGCGGAGGGCACGGGCGGAAAAGCCGCCGCTGTCAAGCTGTCCGTCGAGAAGTGGCTCCTTCTCGGTCCGGTGCCGGCGCCGCTGCCGGCCTTCAACGACGAAGGCGAAGCGAAGGTCGGCCCTGCGGACCTTCTCGAGTACGAGCATGTGCCGGTTCGCGCGTTGGCCCCTCAAGCGGGAGCATCGGTCGCGCTCTTTGGCAAGCGCTCGGGCGTGTGGGTCACGGCCTCTGCCGATACGGGCGGGGTGCTTATTTCCGCCGCTGGGAAGCTCGCGGCCGTGGCGTATCTGGCCACGTATGTCGAAGTCCCCCGGTGGATGAAGGCCGATATCGATCTGCACGCGACGCAGCCGGCGGAGCTCTTTGTCGACGGGTCGTCTCTTATCAAGCAAAAGACGCCACCGAAAGCCAACGGGGAAGGGGCCGAGAAAACGGGGACGGCAAAACTTGGCGAAGGGAAGCACCTTCTCGTCGTCAAGACCGTCTGCATTCCCGGAGATACGCTGGGCGAGTGGCGTATCGGCGTCAATCTCTCGCCTGCGTCGGGGTTCGAAAGCTCTCCGGTCGTCTCTCTCGATCCTGCCCGGACTCTGACGGTCGGGGACGTGCTCGAGGCGCCCGCGGTCAGCGCGATTCGTGTGTCGCCGGATGGCGAATACGTCGCCGTGGCGATATCGGAACGCACGCCGCCTGAGGGGAAGACGGAGAGGCGGATAGAGATTCGCAAAGTGGGGAACGCGAACCTTGTGACCACACTGCGAGACATGGCGGATGCGTCGAACTGGCATTGGGCGCCGGTGGGGCATGTTCTGTCGTACGTCGTAACGAAAGACGAGGCAGGAACCGTACGCACGCTCGATATCACGACGGGAGAGAACCGGACCATAGTACGCGATGTGAAGAACCTCTCCGACTACGCATGGAGCCGCGACGGCTCGTTCATCATCTACTCGTGCAGCCAGAAAGCCGACAAGGACGAGACGGGAGTCCACCGTCTCCGGAGCATCGCTGACCGGCGCGACGACGAAAGAGACAAGACGTACTTGTTCGCTTCGACGGTGCCAGCAGGGATGACGCGGCGGATCACAGCCGGCGAGTACAGCACGGCTCTCTACGACATTCACCCCGACGGCCGCTCCGTGCTCATCGCCCGGACGTATGAGGAGCTCTCCGCGCGGCCCTACAGCGTGACGGAGCTCGTTCGCGTGAATCTGGAGGACGGGGGCACCGAGACGCTTTGCAAAGGGCACTGGATGGGGAACGCCGTGTGGTCGCCGGATGGGAAGAAGATTCTCATCACCGCGGCTCCATCGACGTTTGGCCATGCGGGTCTCGATGTCCCCGAAGGGACGATCCCGAACGACTACGACACGGAGGCCTACCTCTTCGACCCGGCGACGAAGACGGCTGAGCCGCTTACGAAGGATTTCGATCCGACGGTGCTGAACGTGTTCTGGCCCGCCGGCGGAGCGTCGGGTGCTTCGGGCGCGGACATCTATCTCGTGGTCGAGGAAACCGAGTATGTCCGGTTGTATCGCTACAACATCAAATCGACGACTTTCAAGAAAATAGAAATTGACTGCGATGTCGTACATGATTCGGACGTCGCGGCGAAGAAAGGTTCGATCGTGTTGTACGGATCGAGCGCCAATGTGCCGGCGCGCCTCTTCGCCGTCGATTCGAAAGTGAACAAAGGCCGGTTGTTCCTCAACCCCGCGGCCGACCGCTACAGTCACGTCAAGCTGGGGAAAGTGGAAGACTGGAAGTTCACTGCGAGCGGCGGAAGGGAGATCGCCGGCCACATCCACTATCCGCCTGATTTCGATCCCAACAAGAAATGGCCTTGCATCGTCTACTACTACGGGGGCACGTCTCCGGTGGACAGGAGCTTCGGCGGGCGCTATCCGAAGGACCTGTGGGCCGCCCATGGATACGTCGTGTACATCCTGCAGCCGAGCGGAGCGACGGGCTTCGGCCAGAGCTTTTCGGCGCTCCACGTCAACGACTGGGGCAAGATCGTTTCGGAGGAGATCATCGAAGGGACACGGAAGTTCCTCGACGCGCACGGCTTCATCGATCCGCACCGCGTCGGGTGCATCGGCGCTTCTTTTGGCGGATTCATGACGGAGCTTCTTGTGACGAGGACGGACATCTTCGCAGCGGCGGTTTCGCACGCGGGAATCAGTTCGATCACCAGCTATTGGGGAGAAGGGTACTGGGGATACGACTACAACGCGGTGTCGGCGGCGAACAGCTTTCCGTGGAACCGCCCGGATATCTACGTCGGTCAGAGCCCCCTCTTTGCCGCGGACAAGGTCAACACACCGCTGTTGCTCCTCCACGGCACGGCGGACACGAACGTGCCACCGGGCGAGAGCGAGCAGATGTACACCGCCTTGAAGCTCCTCGGCAAGGAGGTCGAGTACCTTCGTGTCGAGGGACAGAACCACTTCGTGCTCGACTACAAGAAGAGGATCGTCTGGTCGGACGCGATTCTCGCGTGGTTCGACAAGTGGCTCAAAGATGAGCCGGAGTGGTGGGCGGACATGTATCCGCCGATCGCAGAAGCCGGTAAGAAAAAGCCGAACGAAATGGGTCTTCGCCAGGCGACGCACGAGAAATATGGTCTCGTGCTCTTCGGAGAAGTGACACGTGACGATGTCGAGAGAGAGATCGAGGACTGGGGGGGCGCCGAGTACGATACGTACACTCCCGACTCTGCGGCGCTCGAGGCCCTGCGGGAGCGGCTCGAAGGCACGGAGATCGCGTGCGTGTTCGGGACGTGGTGCGGCGATTCGAAGCGCGAGGTTCCGAGGCTCTGGAAGATTTTGGACGAGGCGGGAGTTCCGGCTTCGGACTTGACCCTGTACGCGGTGGGAAGCTCAAGGTTCACAAGAGAGATGAAGATGCCGCAGGAACTCCTTGACTGGTCGCGAGATGTGAAGGCATGGCGCGATGTCACGGCGGTGCCGACGATCATCGTCACGCGGCGGGGGAGGGAGCTTGGCCGTGTGGTCGAGCAGCCTGAGACCACCCTGGAAGCGGACCTGCTCAAGATGCTCGAGAGATGACACAACGTCCCTGGGTCGCCCGGGGTGTTGCCAACAGCAAAGGAATGGAAATGGGAAAACTCAACCGGCACATGGGGGATTGTTTGCGGTCATCGTGGCGTCAGACGGCGCTCGTGCTCCTGTGCGTCATGCTGGCCGGCGGTCTCACAGCGCGCCCGGCTTCAGCGCATGAAAAGACGAGTTTGTGGAAGGTGAGCCTGCACGGTCACACCGTGTATCTGATGGGCTCGATTCATCTGCTCACAGCGAAGGACTATCCCCTCGACCCCCGCCTGGAGAAGGCGTTCGAGGAGGCTGAGGTCGTCGCGTTCGAGATACATCCCGACAGTCTCGAATCACCCGCTGCACAGGCGTATGTCCTGCGAAACGCCATGTGCGGAGAAGGGAAGACGCTCCAGAGCGAGCTCGGAGATTCGGCCTGGGCGACCGCGAATGCAATGGCCGAGAGTCTCGGGATCGATCTCAAGATGATGGATCCCTTCGCACCCTGGTTCGTAGCGATAACTCTCCAGGTCGCCGAAATGCAGCGAATGGGCTTCGATCCCACGCTCGGCATCGACATGCATTTCGCGAAGAAGGCTGCCGCAGCGGGGAAGACCGCGGTGGGACTGGAAACGCTGGAATACCAGTTGGGTCTCTTTACGTCGTTGACCAAAGCACAACAGAGGGACTACTTGATCCAGACTCTGGCCGAGCTCACAGAAACCGAGAAGGAGCTCCCCAAAATCCTCGCTGCCTGGAAGGGCGGGAAGCTCGACGATATCGAGAACACGATGAACAAGAGGTTCACGGATTTTCCCGAGATTTACGAGAGGCTTGTGACACGGAGGAACCACAATTGGGTTGCGGAGATCGACAGGTTCGTCGTCGGCGACAAGACGGTTCTCGTCGTTGTTGGCGTCGGGCACATGCCGGGCAAGGAAGGGCTCGTCGAGCTCCTCAAGAAGAAGGGGTACACGGTCGAACAGCAGTAGGGGGAACCATGGCGCGCTATCGCATTCTTTCGTTCGACGGAGGGGGGCTTCGGGCGGTCGTTCCGGCGATCGTCCTGGAGCGTCTGAACAAGAAGATCCCCGGGTGGCTCGACGAAACGGACCTCATCTCGGGCAGCTCGTCGGGCGGGCTTCTGGGGCTTTGTCTCGCGCGCGGCCTCGATCCCCGTGAGATCCGCAGGTTCTTCGTGGAAAAGGGGCCCCGCGTTTTCGACGATTCCTGGCTCGACAATCTCCGCGATCTCGGCAAAACCGTGGGCGCTCAGTACGACACGAAGAATCTGGTTCGCGAAAGCAGATCGATACTCGGTGAGACGACCCTGGGTGCTCTGAGGACAAGGGTGCTCATCACCGCGTTCGATTTGGACAACGAGTCGGCGGACCCCGCGAAACGAAAGTGGAAACCGAAGCTCTTCCACAACTTTCCCGGGCGGGGGAGCGACCGGCTCGAGCTGGCCTACAAGGTGGCGAGCTACACCTGCGCGGCTCCCACGTCGTTCGCATCGATAGACGGATACATCGACGGCGGTGTCTACGCCAACAATCCGAGCATGTGCGCGCTCGCCCAGACGCAGGACACGCGATACTTCAAGCAGCCCCCTCGTATGAAGGACGTCGTGTTGTTATCCCTCGGCACAGGGAGCTCGCTCAAGTACATTCGCGGGAGGGCGCTCGATTGGGGGTACGCGCAGTGGGCGAGGCCGATCATCGAGATCATCATGGACGGTGTGTCCGGAATCGCCGATTACGAATGCGAGAAGATCCTGAAGAAGAACTATCATCGCCTGGCGCCCGCGTTCCCGCCGGGTACGGCCATCCCGATGGATGCCGCGCGCCGGATGCCGGATCTCGTTCGATTCGCCGAGGGTCTCGATCTTGGCAAGACGGCGAGGTGGATCGAGGAGCAGTGGCTTGCGTGAACTCGCTGGACTGCGAGTGCCGTGATTCGAGAAGGGACCCATGAGGGTTTTCAAAGTTCGTCAGAAGCTCGTATCGAATCCTCTCTCTGATGTCGAGGCGGGAGTCCGGCGGCAGTTGGACGGGTTGGGAATCGACGTCCCGGGTGGAGAAATCGCCATCACAGCGGGGAGCCGCGGTATTGCCAATATCGCGGCGATCACACAAGCAGCCGGAAAGTGGCTTCGCGATCACGGTGCGCGTCCCTTCATCGTGCCGTGCATGGGATCCCACAACGGCGCGACCGCCGAGGGTCAGAAGCGCATGGTCGAGTCGTTGGGGATTGCCGAAGCGGCGATGGGGATGGAGATCCGGTCGAGCATGGAGGTTGTGAAGATTGGCGCCGTAGCGACGGGCGACGTCTACATGGACAAACACTGCTTCGAATCGGCCGGCGTCATGGTCATGAACCGCATCAAGCTCCACACGTGCTTCTCCGGACCGGTTCAGAGCGGGTTGACGAAGATGATGGTCGTCGGCATGGGGAAGATCAAATCGGCAGAGACCTTTCACCGGGCGCCCGCGTCGGCGAGAAAAGACATGCTCGTCGAGATGGGCGGCCGCATCCTCGAATCGGGAAAAGTCCTCGCGGGGGTCGCGATTCTCGAGGACGGTTTCGATGAGACCGCGGAGATTCACGCGATTCGCCCGGAGGAGATTCCTCGGAAAGAACCGCAGCTCCTCGAACATCATGAGAGCTACTTCCCGCGTCTGCCCCTGGATGACATCAACGTGCTCGTCGTGGGCGCGATCGGAAAAACGTTCAGCGGGACCGGCATGGATACGAACGTGATCGGCTACCGCGGGATCAAGGGCTTCGAGGACCTCAAGAGCCCCCGTGTGACCGCGATCGCGGCGCTCTCGCTCGCCCCTGAATCACAGGGGAACGCCTTTGGCGTGGGTCTCGCGGATTTCATTACGCGGCGCCTGAGAAACGCCATCGACGAAGAGAAAACCTTCATCAATGTGTTCACGACGGGCGATATGGAGCGCGCGAAGATCCCTGCGACGCTCGCTGACGACGAGGTTCTCGTCAGACGGCTCAGCGAGCGGTTTGGAATTCGGCGATGGGTGTTCATACCGAACACGCTGCATCTCGATGAGCTCTACGTGAGCGAGGACTTGAAAGAAGAGGTCGAAGCTCATCCGCTTTGCGTCGTGGACGCCGCGCCAATCGAGCTATTGTTCAAAGAGGGGTGTCATCAGCTCAAATTCCGCGATCGTTCGTGACGACAGCGTCCATGCGCGGTGCCGGGTGAGTTTTCAGCCGTGAAGCTCCACGATGTCGCCGTCGCTCACGACGTGGTCCTTTCCCACGGGCTGTCCCTCGAACTTCCCGCTTCCCCACACACGCGCATACTTGAGAGAGAACGCCAGATCGCGGTGGACGAGCTCCGCGACGTCGAGAATGGTATTCCCCTTGAATACGGTGAACGGACGGTCTTTGTCGGGAGGTCGCCCCGGAGCTTTCGTGTACACGCGGACGATCCCGAGTCCGCCGAAGAGAATGTGCCCCACGCGATCGAGACCCCAGCCGGTCTTCGCGGAGACGGCGAGTGCGGGATACGCCGCGCCGACGAGCTCCTGCAGAATGGCGATCTCGTCTCGGTCCCACTCGACATCGCTCTTGTTGGCGACGAGGAGGGTGGGGAGGTAGGTCCTGAACGGATCATCGAACTCGAAGGTTTCCTCATGCAGCGGATCGGCCACCGCCTTGATCTCCTTCGGCGGCGCGCCGGCGACATCGAGATCGCCCGCCTCGATCGTGCCGGGCCAGCGTTCCACGAGGGTGATCCGTTTCTGGTCGAGACGTTCCTTTATCGCGGTGACTTGTTCGACGCACCCGGGGACGCTCAAGTCCACGACGAGGAGCGCCGCCCGCGCGGGCTGGAGCGCGTTGGGCATCCAGCTCTCCATGTACGTCGGCGAGATCGGCGGCAGGTCGACGAGCTGGAAAAAGATGTCGCTGTACGCGAACATCCCGGGGAGCGGGGCATGAGTCGTGTGCGGGTAGGGCCCGACTTCTGCACGCGATCCTGTCAGCCGCTGATGAAGGGACGACTTGCCCGAGTTGGGAGGGCCGACGAGCGCGATCTGCGCGGCCCCTTCGGGGCGCACCGTATGAGCGGGGCCGGTCTTCGCGGCGCCCTTCTTCGGCCCCGCTGCATCCTCCGTGAGCTGCTTGATGCGGGTCTTTATCTCCGCCTGGAGGTGATCCGTCCCTTTGTGCTTCGGGACGGTGCGGAGCATCTCTTTGAGACAGGCGAGGCGTTCAGCGGGGTCACGCGCCTTCTGGAACGCCTCCTTGGCCTTCTTGTATTCGGGGGTGACGTTTGTAGGCATCGCAGCGCCTCGCGACGTCGGGATCTTGCAACTGACGGGTTTCAGCGTCCGTATAGTGGAGTGCGTGAATACCCGGCCACTCCTCGCCGGGATGATACCACAGAGCCCGCGCGGGTGTAAGCGTTCCGGGCATGACGGTTGAGGGCATGACGGTTGCGACTGGCACGACGCGCCCATACGTGCTAGAATCCCCCCTTTCGCGGTGCTGGGTGCGGTCGGAGCCTTTCTCTGTCATCGTGTTCCAACAAAGGAGTTCTCGCGATGCGACGGAAACTATCTCTCATTCTGTTTGCGGTTTTGGCGTTTTCCTTCTTCGGCGCGGGCATTGAGAACCCGTTCTTCAGCGAGTTCGACACGCCATTCGGCGTTCCGCCATTCGAACAGATCAAGCTCGAGCACTACATGCCGGCCTTCGAGGAGGGGATGAAACAGCAGGCGGCCGAGATCGATGCGATCACCGCGAACACGGAACCGCCGACGTTCGCGAATACGGTCGAAGCGCTGGAACGGAGCGGCGAAATGCTGACGCGCGTGAGCAACGTGTTCTTCAGTTTGAATTCTTCGCTCACGAGCGACACGATGCAGGCGATGGCTCAGGAGATCGCTCCGAAGCTCTCGAAGCACGGCGACGACATCCTGATGAACGAAAAGCTCTTTCAACGGGTGAAAGACGTCTACGCGACCAAGGATGACCCCGGCCTGACAACGGAACAGAGGAGGCTCCTGGACGAAGCCTACAAGAGTTTCGTGCGGAACGGCGCGAATCTCGACAAGGAAAAACAGGCGAAGCTGAGACAGATCAATGAGGAGCTCTCCGTGGCGACGCTCAAGTTCGGGGAGAACATTCTCAAGGAGAATAACCGCTTCGAGCTGGTGATCGAGAAGAAGAAAGACCTCGCGGGGCTTCCGGACAACGCTGTCGCCGCCGCGGCGGAGGCCGCCAAAGAGAGGGGTCACGAGGGCAAGTGGGTTTTCACGCTCCACAAGCCCAGCTTGATCCCGTTTCTCCAATATTCGTCGAAACGCGAGCTCAGGGAGAAGATGTTCAAGGCGTACGACCACCGCGGCGACAATAACAACGATCTGGATAACAAGGAGCTCGTTACGAAGATCGCCCGTCTGCGCCTCGAGCGGGCACAGCTTCTCGGATACAAGACGCACGCGGATTACGTTCTCGAAGAGAACATGGCCAAGACACCGGACAAGGTCTACGCGTTTCTTGATCGTGTGTGGGCCCCGGCGTTGAAACGCGCGAAGGCGGAAGCCGACGATATGCAGAAGATGATCGACAAAGAGGGCCGCGAGTTCAAGCTTCAGCCGTGGGATTGGTGGTACTACGCCGAGAAAGTCAAGAAGGCGAAGTACGATCTCGACGAAGAGATGCTGAGACCCTATTTCCAGCTTGAGAACGTGCGGCAGGGCGCGTTCGACGTCGCCTCGAAGCTCTACGGGATCACGTTCGTAGAATTGAGCGGTGTTCCGAAGTACCACGAGGATGTCCGCGTGTTCGAAGTGAAGGACTCGGACGGATCGCACATCGGCCTGCTCTATGTCGACTACTTCCCGAGGGAAAGCAAGGAGGGCGGCGCGTGGATGGGGGCGTACAAGGACGAATACATGAAGGCGGGAAAGCGCATCGCCCCGATCATCGTGAACTGCGGGAACTTCTCGAAGCCGACCGCCGACACTCCGGCGCTTTTGAGCTGGGACGAGGTGACGACGCTCTTTCACGAGTTCGGGCACGGGCTTCAGGGGTTACTCACGAACTGCACGTACGAGAGCCTGTCGGGCACCAACGTGGCGACCGATTTCGTCGAGCTGTGCTCGCAGATCATGGAGAACTGGGCATCCGAACCCGAGGTGCTCAAGAGTTACGCCAAGCACTACAAGACGGGTGAACCGATGCCCGACGAGCTCATCGCGAAGATCAGGAATGCGCGTCTCTTCAACCAGGGGTTTGCGACGACCGAGTATCTTGCCGCGTCGATCCTGGACATGGACTGGTACACGCTCACCGAAGCGAAGACGATCGATCCGATCGAATTCGAAAACAAGACCTTCGCGAGGATCGGGCTGATCCCCGAGATCGTCTCGCGGTACCGAAGCCCGTACTTTAACCACGTATTCGGCGACGGGTACTCGGCGGGCTACTACAGCTACATCTGGGCGGAAGTCCTCGACGCCGACGCATTCCAGGCGTTCAAAGAGAACGGACTCTTCGACCGGAAGACCGCGCAGGCATTCAGGGACAACGTTCTAGCCGCGGGGAACACGGAGGATCCGATGACGCTCTACAAGCGTTTCCGCGGCGCCGAGCCCACGATCGATCCGTTCCTCGAGCGCAGGGGACTCAAGTAGCAGGCAGAACGCGCGGCCAGCGGCTTCTAAGCGCGGCTTGACGGGAGGGGCGCCCACCGGCTAGTATGCCAGTTTCCCCGACGGGCGCCGCGTCGGCGCCGAAATGTCGTTCGCGGGAATAGCGATTCAAAACAGGAGTATGGACATGGATTTCTTGAAAGAACTCGGTATCGAGAAGATCAACCCCGGCGCATGCTCGGGCCCGAACGCGTGGACCGCGACGGAAGGCCGCGAGCTCATCTCGTCGATCAATCCCACCACGGGGAAAGAGATCGCCAGGGTGGCGCAGGCGTCTACGGCGGACTACGAGAGGGTCATGAAAGCCGCGATGGAGGCGTTCGTCGAATGGCGGATGGTTCCGGCTCCCAAACGCGGGCTTGTGGTCCGCGACCTGGGCGAAGCCCTTCGCGCGAAAAAGGACGCTCTCGGAAGGCTCGTCACGCTCGAGATGGGGAAGATCGTCCAGGAAGGCTGGGGCGAAGTCCAGGAGATGATCGATATCTGTGACTTTTCCATCGGGCTTTCGCGTCAGCTCTACGGGCTCACGATGCACTCGGAGCGGCCGCGGCACCGCATGTACGAGCAGTGGCATCCGCTCGGAGTGGTCGGGATCATCTCGGCGTTCAACTTCCCGGTGGCGGTGTGGTCGTGGAACTCCGCTCTCGCCGCTGTCTGCGGTGATGTTGTCCTTTGGAAACCGTCGTCGGAAACGCCGTTGACGGCGATCGCCGTCCAGCACATCTGCAACGACGTGATGAAGGCGCACAAGCTCACCGGTATTTTCAACCTCGTTATCGGCCGCGGGTCCACGATCGGCGAGATGCTCATCCGCGACAAGCGTATCCCGCTCGTGTCGGCGACCGGGTCGTGCGAGATGGGGTACAAGATCGGACGGACGGTCGGCGAGCGTCTGGGCCGGACGATCCTCGAGCTCGGCGGGAACAATGCGATCATCGTCGATGAGACGGCGGACATCGATATGGCCGTTCGGGCCGTGCTCTTCGGCGCCGTGGGTACCGCGGGGCAGCGGTGCACATCGACGCGAAGGGTATTCCTCGACAAGCGCGTCGCCGCCGACTTCATCGCGAGACTCACCAAGGCGTACAAGCAGGTCCGGATCGGCGACCCGATGGAAGACGGAACTCTCATGGGCCCGCTCGTCAACGAAGCGGCTGTCGAGGCCATGATGGCGGCCCTGGAAACGGTCAAGAAGTCCGGCGGCGAGATCCTCTTCGGAGGCAAGACAGTCGACCGGCCTGGCTTCTACGTGGAGCCGACGATCGTGAAAGCGAAACACGACTGGAAAATCGTTCACGACGAGACCTTCGCTCCGATTCTCTACCTCATCGAGTACGAGAAGCTGGACGAGGCGATCGAGTGGCACAACGAGGTGCCGCAGGGGCTCTCCTCCGCGATATTCACGACGAACCTCCAGCACGGCGAGCAGTTCCTCTCCCACGAGGGATCGGACTGCGGCATCGCAAACGTCAACATCGGCACGTCGGGTGCCGAGATCGGCGGGGCGTTCGGCGGGGAGAAGGAGACCGGCGGCGGCCGCGAGTCGGGCTCCGATTCGTGGAAGGCGTACATGCGCCGGCAAACGAACACGATCAACTGGTCGAAGGAGCTTCCGCTCGCGCAGGGGATCAAGTTCGAGTAGTCCTGCGATCGCTCACGTTGCGTGTGATAAACGACGTCGGCCCGCGGCAGAGCCGCGGGCCGATGTCGTTTATCCGCCGTTCCGGGTTTCGTGTCGCGAGTGCACAGCCGGCGACCCCCGTGCCGGATGCGGAATTCCGGCGGCTACTTCCTCGGAGCCCGTTGCACGAATTCGTACAGGACTTTCTGCGTCGACTTGGGGTGTACGAAGGCGATGAGAGAGTCCTCCTTGCCGCTCCGGGGTTTCTCGTCGATCAGGCGGACACCCTTCGCTTTGAGGGTTGCCAGCGACTCATCGAGACTGCCGACGGCGAAAGCGATGTGGTGAATTCCGGGCCCATGGGTCTCCACGAACTTTCGTATCGGCGAATCGTCGGTCGTTCCCGCAACGAGCTCGATCGACGTCCCTCCGATAATGAAAGTGGCGGTATCGACGTCGGAATCGGCGACGCATTCACGATGTGCGAGCGTGAGGCCGAGGGTCTTTTCGTAAAGTGCGATTGCGTCATCGAGATTCTCGACTGCGATGGCGATGTGGTCGATTTCCTGGATCATGTCTCACCTGACCGTTGTTCTTTCCCTGTAACGCCCGAAATGCTTGGCGAGGCCTGTGCAAATCTCGCCGACGGTGACCGATGTCTTCACTGCTTCGAGTACGGCGGGGAAGACGTTGCCGCCGCCAAGAGCGGCCTGGTCGAGAGCGGCGAGGGCCTTCCCGACAGCCGCGGAGTCGCGGGAGGCTTTTCGCGTCTTGAGGTCGGAGACCTGGCTCGTTTCTATTTCGGGATCCACGTGGAAAACATCGACCTTCGTCGCTCCCTCGTCGGTGTACGCGTTGACTCCGACGACTTTCTGGTCGCCCCGTTCGATGGCCTTTTGATACTCGTAGCTCGCTTTCTCGATCTCACGCTGCGGATATCCCTGTTCGATCGCTTTCACCATCCCACCCAGGCCGTCGACTCGTTCGATGAGAGCCGACGCCCGAGTCTCGATCTCGTTGGTGAGAGACTCGACGGCGTAGCTCCCGCCGAGCGGGTCGATGGTATCGGTGACGCCGGATTCTTCGAGTATGAGCTGCTGCGTTCGGACGGCAATCCGCACGGCATTGTCGCTGGGCAGTCCGAGCGCTTCATCGAGACTGTTCGTGTGGAGGGATTGCGTGCCCCCGAGGACGGCGGCGAGCGCCTGCATCGCGACGCGCACGACGTTGTTCTCCGGCTGCTGGGCGGTCAGCGTGCACCCCGCGGTTTGCGTGTGGAAACGGAGACGGAGGCTCTCCGCTTTCTTGGCGCCGAATCGCTCGCGCATGATACGAGCCCACATTCTGCGCGCGGCGCGGAACTTAGCGACCTCTTCGAGAAGGTTATTGTGCGCGTTGAAGAAGAAAGAGAGTCTCGGCCCGAACGCATCCACGTCGAGGCCCGCGCCTATCGCGGCGTCCACGTATGTGACGGCGTTTGCCAACGTGAAGGCGACTTCCTGGACGGCGGTGGAACCCGCCTCGCGAATGTGATAGCCGCTGATGCTGATGGGGTTCCAGTTCGGGAGGTTCTCGGCCGACCAGGCGAGAACGTCCGTGATGAGTCGAAGCGACGGCGCGGGAGGAAAGACGTACGTTCCCCGCGCGATGTACTCCTTGAGTATGTCGTTCTGGATCGTGCCGCTCAGGGACTTGCGGTCGATTCCTCTCTCGTCGGCGAGCGCCACATAGAGCGCCAGGAGGATCGGCGCGGTGGCGTTGATGGTCATCGAGGTGCTGATCTGATCGAGCGGGATACCGTCAAAGAGAACTCGCATGTCTTCGATGGAATCGATGGCCACGCCCACACGGCCGACTTCGCCCTGGGCCATCGGATCGTCCGAGTCGTAACCCATCTGTGTCGGCAGATCGAAGGCGACCGATAGCCCCTTCTGTCCCTTCTCGAGGAGAAAATGGAACCGCTGGTTGGTTTGCCGCGCCGCGCCGAAACCGGCGTACTGGCGGATCGTCCACGGCCTGCCGCGGTACATCGTGGGGTAAACGCCCCGGGTGTAGGGGAAATCTCCGGGGAATCCGAGATCGTCGAGGTAGCGGCTTTCGTCGAAGTCGTCGGGAGAGTAGACGGGCTGAACAGGAATGTGCGACGTCGTTTCGAACGACGCCTTTCGTTCCTTCTTTTTCTGCGTCTCGCGCGCGTACGATTGTTCGTTCCAGATCTTCTTGTTCTCGCTGATCTTCTGTCGTTCGCTCATGCTGACCTCGGTTCGAGATGGAGCGTGCGGCGTGCCGCCACCCCGGAGAGCACCTCGCGTTGTAACCACAATAATGGCATGACGTTATACTTGTCTCCGCGGGCTTGGTTCCATGTGATTCTAAGCGACGCGTGCCGCTCCGTCAACCGTATTCAGGCGCCCGTGGCGGCGACCCGCCGCGGTGCGAGGCGAATAATCTCGTTCAGCGACACGCTGTTCGACACGCTGTTTCAAACCTGCGCGCCGCGCGGCGAGACATTTGGACATGGACACACGAACATCCAGTAGACTATCATTCAACGTGTTGGGGGAGAGTTGCCGCCGGTCGTCATTCGATTTGTTCGGAGGGAAAACATGAAGAGGATTCTAATCCTGGCGATTCCACTCTGTCTGTTGACGGTGTCGCTCTGGGTCGTTGCCTCGTGCGGAGGGAAGTCCGAAAAAGCCGCGCAGGAACAAACACAGACACCTCAGAAGAAGGAGCCCATTCAACAAATCCCGGACGAGGGTCTAAACCAGTTCGAGAGGATGGCCAACGGGTTCATCCGGCCGGGGTTCGACGAGGCGGCCGAGCAGACCGAGAAGACCGTGAAGCCGGGCGACATGTTCGACGTCTACGTCGTGGCGGAGTACAGCCCGCAAGTCCCGATGTCAACGGCCAACTACCGCCTCGCGCTGCCGGAGGGAGTAGGCGTGGTAGCCTCCGCGAACTGCGACAGTACGATTCTGAGTGTAGGGAAGTACGATGACGATTTCGTGATCGCCTTCACGTGCGCCGCCGGGCCGAAGATGTGGCTCGTGAAGTACATCTGCAAGGCGGACCCCGCATTCAAAGGCGGCACGATTGAAGTCCTGCCTGGCAGCGATAACCACTACCTCGGCTTCACGATGTGCGACGAGCAGAAGTCATTGGTCAGATCGCAAGGCGGGAAGGCGGTACTCAAAGTCGAGTAGTCGCGAAGAGGGTGGCGAGCAGCACGAGGGGGACACCACGAAGTGCCGGACTTGGCTCATCGTTCTGACCGGCATCTCCCGTTCGGCGCACGCTGCCATCTCTCCCCTTCCTGTTTTCTTGGGCCATGGAGAGCTCGCCATTGCCCGCGCCGCCGGTCCGACGGTCTCCGTCGCGTCCAGAATGCCGTTGCGCGCGACAGCCTTCCTGCTATATTCACCACCTGCGGATACGTCGATCGCTGGAGTCTTTTCGGGAATGGGCAAAAGCAAGGCATGAACGACGACAAAACACGTTCATTGGAGCTTCTCGACGAAGTCCTCTCCGTGCTCTACGAGAAGTCGGAACGGAACGAGAAGGTGACGCCCGGGGAGCTCTTGCGGGTGAAGCACGGCGAGTACGTGTTCACCGAAGCGCTCCTCGACAGCGCGGCTCAGGCGGGGTATCTCGATCAGGCCAACGGAATGGTCGAACTGACGCCGGCGGGGCGTCGGCAGGCCCAGACGATCGTGCGTTGCGCGCGGCTGGCTGAGCGGCTCCTCGTCGATGTCCTCCACGTTCGCGATGATCTCGTCGAACCGAGCGCGTGCCGTCTCGAGCACAGCCTCACCGAGGAGGTGGCCGACAGCATCTGCACGCTTCTCGGCCACCCGAAGACGTGCCCTCATGGTCACGTTATTCCGCCGGGGGAGTGCTGCGGCCGCGCGAGCACGGAGATCCGTCCCATCGTGAAACAGCTCTCCGCTCTCCGGCCCGGCGAGGAAGGCACGGTGGCCTACGTGGGTTCGCGTTATCACAGCCGCCTCACGCGTCTCGCCGGCCTGGGCTTGATGCCCGGCCAGATCGTCCAAGTCAAACAAGTCCGGCCTTCCTTCGTGATCTCGTACGGCGAGATGGAGCTGGCGCTCGAGAAGGACGTGGCCGATGAGATCTACGTCGGAGTCTCGGGCAATCGGCACGATGCCTGACGGCGTCGAAAAGGGCGGCGCGACTCGCGCGGCGCACACAGCGGTATAATCCTCGGATGCACGATTCCTTCACGACAAACACCCGCACAGAAAACGAACGAGCCATCGTTCTCGTGGGAAACCCGAATGTGGGGAAGAGCGTCGTGTTCTCCTACCTCACCGGACGGTACGCCTCGGTGTCGAACTATCCGGGAACGACAGTCGACGTGATGCGCGGCAAGCTCCTTCATGACGGCGGCAGAGTTGTTATCGACACACCGGGCGTGAATACCCTCCACCCGCAGTCCATGGACGAGAGGGTCACGCGCGACATTCTGCTCTCTCCGTTCGACAGGCTCGTTCTTCAGGTGGCTGACGCGAAGAATCTTCGTAGGGGTCTGACGATCACGACGGAGCTTGCCGAGATGGGGCTTCCGGTCGTTCTGGATCTGAACCTGATGGACGAGGCGAGAAGGAGGGGGGTCAGAGTGTCGGGTAGCGCACTCTCCGCGAAGCTCGGGATTCCCGTGGTCGAGACGGTGGCGGTTGAGAAGACGGGACTGAAACAGTTGGAGAAAGCTCTCGACGCGAAACGAAGCATCCCGAAGATCCACGTGGAGTATCCCCCCGAAATCGAAAGCGCCATCTCCAGAATTTCGGAAATACTCCCCGATCTCACCATCGACAAAAGAGGTGCCGCGTTGATGTTTCTCGCCGATCCGGGAGATGCGTCGGAGAGCTTTGGCGAGCGGATCGGAAGCGGGCGGGCGGAGCAGGCGAAGCGGATCGCCGACGATGTCCAGGCGATGTTCTCGCACCCGCTGGGCTATATCATCGGAGTGTCGCGTTCGAGGGTCGTGGATTCGATGCTCGACACCGTGTACGTCAAGAACCCGGCCCTGTCAGGGGGAGATGGGGAACGAGAGGCCCGCGTGGACCTCCGGTACGCAGCGGTGATCGTGGCTCTTGCCTCGGCGATACTGTACTTGTTGTTCGGCGCCGCGACGCTCTCCGCCTGGGGGCTTCACCCCCTTCTCCTCCACGTCATCGTGCTCCTGGTCCTCGTCCTGGTGGTACCCTACGCGACGCTCGCGAAGGTGACGACACACCATGTTCTGGGCGCGGTCCTTCTTTTGGAGATCCTGTACGTCACGTATCAGTTCGTGGGAGTGATCGGCGCGGGAATCCTCGTGGATTTGATGAAGGATGGGCTCTTTGGCCGAATCGTCATTCCGCCACTCTCGCGCTGGCTCGATGGCGCAGTCCCGGCCAGTCTTGTGAGGGATCTTTTCGTCGGCGACTACGGTCTGGTTTCCATGGGGCTCACCTATGCGATAGCCATCGTACTGCCGATCGTGACCACGTTCTTCCTCGCTTTCGGGCTTCTGGAGGACTCGGGGTATCTTCCGCGTTTGTCCGTGATCGCGGATCGTGTGATGCGCCGCATGGGTCTCAACGGGAAGGCCGTGCTTCCGATGGTCCTCGGACTCGGCTGCGACACGATGGCGACGCTTACCACACGAATACTCGAATCGAAGAAGGAGCGGAGGATAGCGACGATCCTTCTCGCGCTGGGGATTCCGTGCTCGGCCCAGCTCGGTGTGATCATGGCGATGGCCGCGGGGAGCTCGGTCGCATGCGCCGCGACGGTGTTCGGGGTCGTTGCGCTCCAGCTTTTTCTCGTGGGCTCGCTTTCCAATCGATTGCTCAAAGGCCGATCCACGGATTTCATCGTGGAGCTCCCGCCGCTGCGCGCGCCGCAGATCGCGAACATCTGGCTCAAGACGATCCATCGCCTCGCCTGGTTTTTGAGGGAGGCAGTGCCGTTGTTCCTGATCGGCACCTTGATTCTCTTCATCCTCGACCGCGCCGGGATGATCAGCCTCATGGAGAGAGTGACGCAACCTGTCGTCAAGGGGATGCTCGGGCTCCCGACGGAGAGCACGGTCGCGTTCGTCGTGGGATTTTTCAGGCGCGATTACGGCGCGGCGGGTCTCTACGACCTGTTTTCTGAAGGCAAGCTCAGCGCGAACCAGATTGCGGTGAGCATGGTGGTGATCACGCTCTTCGTCCCCTGCATCGCCCAGTTCTTCGTGATGATCAAGGAGAGGGGCTGGCGCGAAGCGTTCCTCATCGCCGGGTTCATCCTCCCGTTCGCGATCCTCATCGGCACGCTGCTCAACGTCTTCCTGCGACTTACCGGGATTGAACTCTAGAACTTGAGTTGCCGCCGCGGGGCTTTCGACAACCCTGCAGCGCTGAACTACTACTGGACGTAGAGGACGGAGTTCTGGCCGCCGTAGCCGTCGGGTTCGGTGTAGGGGCTCGAGGGATCGACGGTCTCGACTTTGTCATCGACGAGAAAGCGGTAGGTGTAGCGTCCGGGGGCGAGAAAGAGGTTGATCTCCCATTCGCCATACTTGTTCGGGCGCATTGTGGAGTTGGTGGGCGACCAGCCGTTGAAGCTCCCCACCACGGCGACCGAGTTCGCCGTCTTGTCGCGGTACGTGATCGTTACGGGGCGCTGGACCTGTGCGTCCTCGTTGCCGGTGTCGCGGCGGCGCGCGACAAGCTCCTGGTAGCCATCCACGAGTTCCCAGAGATTGTTGTTGAACTCGTCGGTCATTAGATCCTCTTCATCGCCAAGCTGGAAGAACACGACCGGAGAACTGGCGGAAACGGATTTGATGAGCACGTTGTTCATGCCGGTCTTCAGATTCACGTTGAAACGCTGGGGCGACATGGAATTCTCGCCGGTGGACCGGGTGATGAGATCGCCGTTCACATAGAGGAGAGCGGGGGTGTTGGACGCGAAGAGAACGGCCGAAGCGCGGCGCGTCGA
>Ga0315273_10001547_pt1 | contig 26353 bp, 19 predicted proteins | sample YL17G02_0_MG_FD_205753 | JGI IMG/M metagenome (GOLD analysis project Ga0315273, IMG submission 205753) | Sediment microbial communities from Yellowstone Lake, YNP, Wyoming, USA - YL17G02_0 | ecosystem: Environmental > Aquatic > Freshwater > Lake > Sediment | place: USA: Wyoming | collected... | reverse complement strand
TCGCCCCGTGCGACTACGTCCAGACCGAGGAGTTCGAGCAGGATTGCCACATACGGAACGTCCAGTGCGGCAGCTGCATGTGGTGCATGGGCGTGTTCCAGTGCCTGCGGTAACGATCGGGGGATACCTGAGTACACCTAGTCGTTAAGTACAGCATCCGGGTGTCCGGTTTAATGGGGGTAACTCCAGTCAAAATGACAATTGCACTTAACCTCCCCTCTGGTGTCAGACCAATCGGGCAATGGAATATTCGCCTACCAAGCCACCTGTAATCAGGTCACAATACGGTCACCGGCAATATCTGGGGATCGAATATTCTTTTCTTATAAACGACTTGCAGGAACCGACCTTGGGGTGGGTGCCTTACGAGGAAATCTCTTCGAGCAAATCGGCAGTGACCGACAGGAACAGTTCGGCATTCTTCTCGGAAAAAGGCAACGGCGGCCTTATTTTCAGTACGTTAGCGTTTCGACCCGCAGCCCCGATCAGGATGTGCCTGTCCCGCAGTCCATTCACCAAACGACCCGTTACTTCCATCGCCGGTTCCTTCGTGCAGCGATCATTGACCAGTTCGACGCCGATGAACAATCCGGCACCGCGCACGTCGCCGATCACGGGAAATTTCTCCGCCATTTTCCTGAACCCGGCCATGATATAGGCCCCCACCCGGCGGGCGTTCGCCATGAGATCTTCGCGTTCCACAACCTCGAGAACCGCCCTTCCTGCTGCGCATAACACCGAATTCCCACCGAATGTGTTGAAGTACCCTGCCTGCCTGAAGAAACCCTCGATGATCTCCGGCCTCGCCACCAGGCCCGCGACCGGCATTCCGTTCCCCATCGGTTTTCCGAGGACCACAATGTCCGGGAGGATCCCGTGACGCTGGAACCCCCACATGGAATCGCCCGTTCGGCCAAGCCCCGGCTGGACCTCGTCTGCGATGTACAGCCCTCCGGCGGAATGGACGACATCGACCGCCTTGACCAGAAAACCGGGAGGATCGGCGAATACGCCATCGGAAGAAAATATCGAATCGGCGATCATTCCCGCAAACCCGATGCCGTGCTCCCGCAGATCTTCTATTGCCAGACGAACGTCTTCGGCAAAAACGGCCTCGACACCCTTCCCGGCCTGCCGGTATCCATCGGGGGGAGGAACCGTTCGAACGTGGACGCCCAACGGGACTGCCGGGCCATAAGACGGCGAGATCTCCGCGGCGGCGCAGGTATTCCCGTGGTACGCATACCGGGTCACGATGAAACCTGAAGCGCCCGTGACGTTCCTGGCTATTCGGATCGCCAGATCTACACTTTCGCTCCCCGTACAGGTAAGAACGACATTCGACAGCGCGGGAGGAAATAACGCCAGGAGCTTCTCGGCGTAGGAGCAGGCGACCTCGTTGATGTACCGCGTGTTCGTATTCAAAACCGCCGCCTGCCGGGAAATCGCCTCGACCACATGCGGATGGCAATGCCCGACGGAAGGTACGTTGTTGTAGACGTCCAGGTAGCGGGTGCCCCTGTGATCGAAGAGCCACACGCCTTCCCCACGGACAAACTCGACCGGGTTGGCATAAAACAGCAGTGCATGCGCTCCGAATGCGCGCTGCCTGCGGGCTACCAGGTCCCGGAGACCGGGCTCCAGTGCCCATGTCCTATCCGCGTCGAAGGCGTTGGTTGACAGTATCTTCCGCACCGGTTTCGCTTTCAGTCCCTTCTCAATCGAAGCGACCCAGGTACTGCGATGCCAGACGGCAGGTGCCGACCGTGTACCCCGCTCCTTCGCTCTGAGCCAGTTCCGTGTCGGAATGGGAGCCGATCCAGGCCATGACCGTCATCCGCCGGAGCATCATGAAAGTCCAGATCTCCCCTTCCTCATCCCGGGTCAGGGTGGCGAGCAGGCGGTAACCGCGGACCCACGAGTCGACAAGTTCCTGGGCGTCTGGCCTCTCCTCCATGAACGTCAACGCTGTGCTGAGATCGTACAGGTACCAACCGAAGCCGCAGTCGTCGAAATCGATGACCTTGGTCTTGTCCCCTTCGATCAGCAGGTTCGCCAGCCGCAAGTCCGCGTGCACCAGCCCGAACCGCTCATGCCCGGAACCGAATCGCTCCAGCCGCTGGGCGACGACCTCCGCCAGTCGCCCCAGCAGTTTTTCCCGCTCCGAATCCAGTCCGATCCCGTCCTGCCAGCGTCCCCAGAGCGGCCGAGGACCGCCGAGCATGCTTTCGAAATTCCAGGTCGGACGCTTGAAGCCGGGAGGAGGCAGCCATGACTTGGAGTGCAGGTGCATCCGTGCGGCAACCTCTCCCAATCTTCCGAAAGATTCCGCCAAACGATCTTCCGGTGGCTCGGCGCCGGTCAGGAATGTGAACATGGCGCCTAAGCGCGGCTCCGGCAGCGTGGAATCCGTCAGGAGGAGAAGCGTCGCGCCGTCCCTGGCCGGGACGATTTCTGGTGTTTCCACGCCTGCGTCCCGACGCAATGCGCTCATCCACTCCACCTCGGATTCGATCTCCTCCCGATCGCGGCATCCAACCCTGTAGATCCGGAAGATGAGACGGTTCCCCGATGCGGGGTCATCCACCCTGAAGGTCAAGTTCTCGGTGTAATTGATCAAGGTCGCCGTTGCCCTAGGCGACAACCCGTAGCGGGACAGGCACCCCTGTGTGAGCCGGCGAAGAATTTCCAACATGGTCACCCCATCGCCATTTTCGACTCGGGCAGAAGTTGTCCACCGTCGACCGTAATGGTCTGCCCGGTGATGTACGCCGCCTCATCGCTTGCCAGGAACAAGGCGGCGTGGGCAATGTCCTCCACCGATCCGAGGCGACCGAGAGGTATTGCCGCTGTCATCTGGGAGATGTATTCCGGGCCAAGGCCATCCACGCCCTCGGTTGCGATGTTCCCTGGAAGAATTGCGTTAACGGTGACGCCTGCAGACGCAAGTTCCAGCGCGGCGGCCCGCAGGAAGCCGAGTTGCCCGGCCTTGCTGGCGCAGTAGTGGCTGAGACCGCTGATCGCGGTGACCGGCCCGGATATAGAGGAGATGATGATGATCCGGCCCCTTCCAGTGCGTTTCAACTCGGGCAGACACGCGTCTACTGACAAATATGTACCCGTAAGATTCGTCCGGAGGACCCCCTCCCAGTCAGAAAGGGTCATCTCTCCGAGTCTGGCCATCGGGTATACGCCCGCGTTAGCGCACAGGATGTCGATGCCGCCGTGGTATTTACAAGCCGCGACTGCCATCTCCCTTACGGCGCGTTGATCGGAGACATCCGCCGCGAAGGCCATGGCCGTTCCGCCCCGCTCACAGATTTCAAGAGCCGCCCTTTGTGCATCATCGTAATTTCGCCCAACGATGAGCACCTTGCACCCCTTCTCGGCGAAAACACGCGCAATTCCTTTGCCGATCCCTTTGCTCGCACCTGTGACAACGACAGAGCGCCCGGCAATCGATTTCAGCATGCCTACCCACTCCTCCCTTGTCTCTTACAGACTGCAACCACGCACTGCCACAAGGACGATGACCTTGGACATGCGTTTCTCCTCGCCTTGCCTCACTGGACCGGAAAGCACTCGCTCACAGCTCGAGCGGCGGCGGGAGCTCCCTCCAGCCCTTGGTGAGGATCACCTCGTAAAAGATGCCGATGACGAGCCAGATGGTGCCGACGATGAGGGTGCGCTTGTCCATGCTCGACCACACCCATGCGATGACCGCGACACCGAGCGCCGGGCCCACCAGGAACCGCAACACGTGGACACCCGTCGCACGGAAGTTCTCCGGGTTGCCCATCCGGTACGGACCGACGCCTGTTCCCTTGACGTAGTAAAGCCAGATCACGCCCACGTTGAGCGCCAGGAACCCGCCCAGGGCACCGTAGTTGATGAGGTTGGTGATCGAGTCGAGGGACATGGACACACCGAGGATGTACTCGATGACGACGATGAGGATGATGTTCCAGTGCGGCGTCTGGAAACGCTTGTTGATCTTGCCGAAAATGGCCCGCGGGATCATGCCGTCACGGCCCATGCCATACAGCAGGCGGGCGCCGGCCGCGGTGGCCACCACGTTGAAGACGCCCATCGCGATCAGGAACCCCGCCGTGTAGAAGATCGGGAACCAGGTGTTGTTGGCGCGCTTGGCCACCTGGAACAGGGTGGTGTTCACCCAATTGGTGTCGCCGGCGAAGTGCTTCCAGTCCGGGATGAGCAGCATGCCCAGGTAGCCGGTGAGGAACATCGTCGCCGCGCCGATGACCACCGAGAGGTACACGGCGCGCGGGATGTCGCGCCGCGGGTTGTTGGTCTCCTCCGACAGCGTGGTGACCGCGTCGAAGCCGAGATAGCTGAGCACGGCCAAAGACGTGGCCGTCATGAGCGAGCTGACCGAGTCGAACTTGAACGGCATCGAGGTAATGACCGGGAGGTGGTCGCGGTGCGTAGCGTAGATCCACACCGCGAAGCCCACGAACACGACGACCTCGCCGATGAGCAGCAGCCAGAGGCCCAGCTTGGCCATGAGCTCGACGCCGAACAGGTTGAGCAAGCCCATGGCCACGGCGAACATGAGCAGCCACACGGCGAACGGGACCTGCGGGTAGAACTCGTGGATGAAGACGGACGCGCTCATCGACGTGATCGTCGGGATGAGGATGTAGTCCAGGATGAGGACCCACCCGGCGAGGAAGCCCACGTGCGGGTTCAGGCCACGGCTCACGTAGTTGTAGATGGAGCCGGCCAGCGGGAAGTTCTGCACCATCGTGCCGTAGCTCACGGCCGTGAAGAACATGGCCACTCCGGCGATCAGGTACGGCAGGGCGACAGTGCCGCCTGACGTCGTGAGCACGAACCCGAAGATGACCGCCGGCCCGATCGGCATAATGTAGTTGAGACCGAAAGCCGTGAGCTCCCACACACTCAGCGACCGCTTGAGCTCCTGCTTATAGCCGAACTTCTCGAGCTCGAGTGTGGAATTGCGTCCCTCGTCCATTTCTGCCATCTATCAGCCCCCGTGATCGGTCCACCCGTATCTTCGTGTAAGACCCCGAACCGATCCGCCTCAGACGACGCCGTTCATTTTCAATTCCTTCAGCTGTTGTCCGTCCAGCCCGAGGTACTTCCCGTAGATGGATACATTGTCCGCCCCGATCGGCCGGCAGACCCATTTGACCCTCCCGGGGGTTTTCGACATCGACTTGAACGTCGAATTCTGGACCAGCACCTCTCCATAGATCGGATCGTTCACCCGGACGAACGTCTTCCGGACGTCCCAATGTTCCCGTTTCAGGACGTCTCCGGACGTTTCGAGCCTCCCCGTGACCACCGTCCCCTTCCTGTCGGGCTTTTTGCTATAGGCCGTGATCATCTGCTGGATCTCCTCCGAGGTGTACCGCACCGTGAACCGTTCGATCTCGTGCTGGATGGTCGGCTGATTCTCCGGGGTAAGCCGCTCGCGGATCGTCGGAAACCGTTCCCGCAGGTCGGGGCGGTCCATGATCTCGCACAAGGCGGACCAGTTCGGGTCCGAGAATCCGGAGATGAAGGTGAACCCGTCCCTGCACTTCACGTACGTATACGGGAAAACGGCGTAGTCGTAATTCCCGGCGCGGGGCATCTGCCGCCCCGACATGTGGAAATATTGCATGACGTAATTGGAGATCGCCATCAGCCCTTCCGGCGGCGACGCGTCGATGAACTGCCCCTTCCCCGTCTTCCGCTTGTGGAACATCGCCGTCTGGATCCCGAACGCCGCCCAGGCGCCGCCGGCGTACCACCCCATCCAGTTCCCCTGCTTCAACGGCTTCTTGTACGCGTCCGGCACGGCGGGGTCGAGGTCCGGCTCGCCGGTGACCGACATGACGACGCCCCTCGCCTGGTCGACGATGTCGTAGTCCGGCTGGTTGGAACACGTTTCCGAATCGCCGCCGAACTGCCCGTACGTGTGGATGGCGGTGAAGATCAGCCCGGGGTTGGCTTCACGAAGGTCGCCGTACCCCAGCCCGAGGGCCTCCAGGGTCCCCGGCTTGAAGGTGTGGATCAGCACGTCGGCTTTCCTCGCAAGGCCCAGGAGAAGCTTCTTTCCCTCCTCCCTGGCGATATCGAGGGTGACGTGGTGCTTGTTCCGTCCCTCCACGATGTAGCCCAGCCCAGCGTCCCCGATCATGATCCCGTACGGGGTCATCTTTCTGGCGAGGTCTCCCCCGGGCGGCTCGACCCGGATCACCTCCGCCCCCATTTCGGCGAGCAGCGAAGAGGCGAAGAGCCCGGCGAAGCTCCCGTGGCTCAGATCCAGGACGAGCGTGTCGTCGAGGGCTTCCGGTTTCCGGGAGACCTCACCGGGGTCCGTTTCACGGTGCGCCCACTTCGCGTATTCCCGATTGGCCGACAGGCCGACGATGTTCGGATCGTCCATCTTCCCACCCTCCATCCGTCGTCCCCGGAACCTTCCCGCCGGGTCAGGGGATGTTGACCCCGGATTTCCCGTCCCAGCCGGGAGGCGGACATTGCGAGGGGACGTCCGGGTTCCATTGGAAGACGACGCCCTCGTCCTCGAGCTTTTTTACTTCCTCCTCCGGCAGCCCCAGCATTTTTTCGAGTACGTACCGGTTATCGAACCCCAGTGGCCGGCAGCTCCACTTCAGCTTTCCGGGGGTCTCGCTCAGCACGGGGGGGTAGCATTGCTGCACCATGTTCCCGTAAAGGGGGTCCTCGTATTCCTGGATCGCGCCGCGCTCCCGGAAATGGTCGCTGTGGTAGACATCCTTCGCTTCCAGAACGCGGGCGGCGGCGAAACCGTGCTCGCAGGCAAGCGCCTCCACCTCCTCCACGCGACGGCCACCGGCCCAAACGGCGATCCGGTCGAGCAGTTCCCTGGCGTTCCCGTCCCTCAACCGCTCCAGGGGATCGCGATACGTTTCATACAGGTCCATCCGCCCCATCGCCTCGCAAAGGCCGCGAAACTCCTCCTCGCTGAACGCCGCGAGAGCCACCCGCCCGTCGAGACAGTCGAACAGGTCCGACGGACAGATCGCCAGGTCCCGGTTCCCCGACCGTTTCCTGTCCTCCCCCGTCTTGAACGTGTAGAGCCAGGTCCAGTCGAGCAGCCGGATGACGTTCTCCACCTGGAGATAGTCGATGAACTGCCCCTCGCCGGTCCGTTCCCTGTAATTCAAGGCGGACAGGATCGCATTGGCGCACATGAGGCCGGTGATCCAGTCGGCGATCCAGACCCCCGACTTGATCGGGCCCCGGTCCTCGAAGCCCGTGATCGAGGCCAGGGCGCCCATGCTCTGGGCCACGGCGTCGTAGGACGTTCTCCCCGTCCACGGCCCCCAGCTTCCGTAGCCGGAAACGTGCAACTGGATGATCTTCGGGTTCACTTCCCGGAGAGCCCTGTAGTCGAGGCCCCACTCCGCCATTCTCCCGGGCGTCAGGTTGTCGACGACGACGTCCGATTTCTTCACAAGCTCGAGGAACAGCGCCTTGGCCTTCGGGTTCCCTACGTGCATCCCCACCCAGTATTTATTGTGGTTCTCGATTTCCAGGCCCGGCGACATCCCCTTCCAGAAGTAGGCATAGGGGGTCACGTACCGCATCTGGTCCCCCTTCCGCCCCTCGAACTTGATCACCTCCGCGCCGAACTCCGCCAGGTAATCGCACGTGGCGGGCCCCAGGACCACGGAGCAGACCTCCAGCACCCGCACGCCTTTCAGCGGTTCCGGCTTGTCGAAGAGGCGGCTCTTGTCGAACAGCTGTCGGAAGGGATCGTGCCCGGGGGGATCCGGTGGCGATTTTCCCCGATCCATCTCAGGACCGCTTCCACTCGGCGTTGCGCAACTCCACGCGCCGGATCTTCCCCGAGGAAGTCTTCGGCAGCTCCTTCGCGAACACGATCTCCCTCGGGTATTTGTACGGCGCCGTGACCTTCTTCACGTGGTCCTGCAGCTCCTTCTTCAAGGCATCCGAGGCCTCGTACCCTTTCCGCAGGACGACGTACGCCTTCACGATCTCGCCCCGCAGCTCGTCGGGGGAGGAAACCACCGCGGATTCGACGACCGCAGGGTGCTCGAGAAGGGCGCTTTCCACCTCGAACGGGCCGATGCGGTACCCTGCCGAAATGATGACGTCGTCCCCGCGGCCGACGAAGAAGAAGTAGCCGTCCTCGTCCCGGTACGCCCGGTCCCCGGTCATGTACCAATCCCCGCGGAAACAGTCCCGGGTCTTCTCCTCGTCCTTCCAGTACCCCATGAACAGGGACGGCGGCTTTCCCTTTACCGCGATTTCGCCGATCTCCCCCGGCGGGACCTCGTTCCCCTTGTCGTCGATCACCGCCACGTCGTGGCCGGGGGTCGGGAGCCCCATCGAACCGGGCTTCACCGGGATCCCGGGGTAGTTCGCCACCAGATTGATCGTCTCCGTCTGGCCGTACCCGTCGTGGATCGTCAGGCCGTACGCTTCCTTCCACGTCTTGATGACTTCCGGGTTGAGAGGCTCGCCGGCGCCGACGCAGTGGCGAAGCTTCGAAAGGTCGTACCGGGAAAGGTCCTCCTTGACGAACGCCCGATACGCCGTCGGGGGGGCGCAAAGAACCGTGATCTCGTACCGCTCCAGAAGATCGAGCCCTTTCTTCGCGTCGAACGGCGCGTTGTACAAGAGGGTGGTCGCGCCGCAATTCCACGGCCCGAACAGGACGCTCCAGGCGGCTTTCGCCCAACCGGTCCCCGCGATGCACCAGAACAGGTCGGTCGGCTTGAGGTCGATCCAGTACTTGCCGGTGACCCAGTGGGCGCCGGTATAAAAATGATCGTGCATCACCGCCTTCGGGTTCCCGGTCGTCCCGGAGGTGTAGTACACCAGCGCGGGTTCCGAGGCTTTCCCTTCCCGGACCGCCGGCACCCGCGACGCCTTCGCCGATTCGTCCCGGAAGGAGAGCCACCCCGGTTTCCGCTCGCCGACGCACAGGAAATTGACCAGGCCGGGGCACTCCTTCCGGATCTGGTCGACTTCCCCGCACTTCGCGTCCCAGCTGATGATCGTCCGCGCGCCGGAGTGCTGCGCCCGGTAGACAAGATCCTTGGGCCGCAGCTGGTCGGAGCACGGGATCATGACCGCCCCGATCTTGCTCCCGGCCACCATGCAGAAATACCACTCCGGCACGTTCTGGAGCAGGAGCAGGACCGGGTCCCCCGCCTTCACTCCAAGCCCCTGAAGGACGTTCCCGAACCGGTCGGAGATCCGGCTCACTTCCCAGAACGTGTATTTGGCGGCAACGCCCCCGGCGTCCTCGTAGAAGAAGGCCACCTTGGACCGGTCGGACGCGTACCGGTCGACGACGTCACGCCCGAAATTGAAGTCGTCGGGGACGTTCCACCGGAAGTTCTTCCGGATCTCCCTGTACTGGTCGATGCCGTCCAAGCCAACACCCCCTGATGTTAACCCGCATTTCTCACCAGGCTTCTACTGCGGCGGCGGATACGGGCATGTCTACTGCGTTGTGCCCCTCATCCCTCCCCGGGGGTACCCCAGGGAGCGTACTTTGTACGGGAGTGGGGCGCTCGGTCGGGCTCCTCGCCGTAGTTTCAACTACGCCTCCGGGGCCCTCGGTCGCGCGCCTTGTATCCACGCCCATCTCCACCACCTCGCTACGAACCCTGGTGAGAGATGCGGGTTAATGGCGGAAACGACGCGGTCTTGCCGGAAGACGTTCACTTCGCCGGTTCGTTCGGCGGATCCTTCACCACTCCCTGTTTCGAGAACTTCACGAGTTTCCCGGTGCTGTTCACGGAAAGCGCCGTGTAGGGGAGGCGGTCCTCGCGCTGGCTCCCCTTGAAGGTGGCCCCGCCGTCGTCGCTCTCGAGGAGGACGCCGTCCAGCCCCGCCGCGTACACCTTCCCGCCGGCCTCCGCGAAATCGGTGATCGACGATTTGAACCCCGACTTCGCCTCCCGCCACGACCTGCCGTCGTCGGCGCTCCGGTAGATCGTCCCGCGGAGTCCGCCCACCAGCAGCGTCCCGTTGTTCAGCACGATCCCCGTCCAGAAGGACCCCTTGTACCCCGTGGCGATGTACGCCCAGTTCTCGCCGTCGTACGATTTCAGGATCATCCCCTGCTCCGCCGCCACGAAAAGGGTCCCCATCCGGTTCGCGAAGATCTTGAGCAGGTTGCGGTCCGCCTTTTTCGCACCGGGGGGAGGCGGGAGTTTCACCGGGGTCCAGCTTTTCCCCCCGTCGGCGGTGGCGATCACCAGGGACCAGAGCCCGACCGCGTAGCCGCGCTGCCTGTCCCGGAAGAAGACCGAGAAGAGCGGCTGGTCCACCGACGTGTCGTGCCGCTGCAGCGTCCAGTTCTCGCCCGCGTCGTCGGTCCGCAGCACGACGCCCCACTGCCCCACCGCCCACCCGGTTTTTTCGTCGACGAAAAAGACCGCCGACAGGGTGGAGCGGACCGGGACCGACTTCGCCTGCCGGAAGTCGGCGCCGTCGGTGTCCGAAAGCAGCACGATGCCGTGGTTCCCCACCGCGACGATCCGTTTCCCGGCGCGGGCCGAGGAGAGGATCATCGCCTTGTCGGCCGCCGTGGTGGCTTCCGCCGGCTGGATCTTCAGGGAAGCGGGCACGGGGGCCGCGCCCGGGACGGGGGAAAGGGGGGCCTCCCCGGCGTTGGCCGGGCAGGCCAGGAAAACAAAGAGCGCCAGGGCGGGAAAAACTCCGGATCGCCTGCCGCGGTAAACGGGTTTCCGCATGTCGGTCCTCTCCGTATCGCCGTTCGTCATTCCGCGCCGGGGTGGCTCAGGAGCTCGGAAACGTGCACGGGTGTCTTCCGCGGGAGGATCCGCTCCAGGACCACGGCCAGCGCCGGAAGGGCCGTCATCGCCATGATCAGGTTCACGAGGAACATGAACGCGAGGAGTTTCCCCATGTCCGCCTGGAACTTCAGCGGCGAAAACGACCAGGTGACCACGCCGGCCGCCAGGGTGATCGCCGTGAAGATGGTTGCCATCGCCTCGAAGGCGAGCGCCTTCTCCATCGCCGCGAAGATGGAGAACCCCTGGCCCAGGTGAAGCTGCAGACGGTTGTAGATGTAGAAGGCGTAATCCACCCCGATCCCCACCGCGAGGACCATCACGGGGAGGGTGGCCACCGTGAGCCCGATGTTCAGCTCCTTCATGAACCAGTACCCGATGAACGTCCCCACGGCCAGCGGCATGCAGCACGCGATCATCGCCCGCACGTCCCGGTAGGCGAGGAACACAAGGATCAGGATCGCGGCGTAGACGTACAGCATCATCGGCAGCTCGCTCTTCTCCACCTCGTCGTTGATCGCCGCCTGCACCCCCGCGTTCCCCGCCGCCAGCCGGACCTTCACGCCCTCGAGGTGGTTGGTTTTCCGGAACTCCCTGGCCGCCTCGATCACGCGGTTGATCGTCACCGCCTTGTGGTCGGTGAGATACATGTGCGCCGCCGTCATGCTGGCGTCCTTGCTCATGTACCCCCGCAGCCGCGCGATCTCGGCGTTCAGCCCCGCGGTGTTCCCGGGGTCGACCGGGACCACCGACATCTTCGGGTTCCCCTCGTTGTACCCCTCGTTGTAGAGGCGGAGCTGGTTGGAGAACGAGTCGACCGACATCACGCCCGGCACGTTCGACATCTTCCAGGTGAAGTCGTCCACGAACGCCCCGATCGCCGCGTTGCGGTCCGACGCGGGAGGGGCTTCGAAGACCACCGTGAGCCAGTCGAGCCCCATGTCGTACCCTTCCGAGATCGCCACCGCGTCCCGGTTGAACCGGGCGTCGGGCCGAAGCTCCGGCGCCCCGGGGAGAAGCGTCCCGATCACCCTCCCCCGGCTCTGCCACACCGACACCCCGAAGATCGCCGCCGTGATCATGAGGGTGACGACGGCGTTCCTCGGCTTGGCGACCAGGGCGATCACCTGCAGCCAGCGGGAGCGCGCCTCCCGCTTCAGCATCGCCTCCTCCGCGTAATCCTTCTTGAACGTGAACAGCGACGCCGCCACCGGGAGCATGAGCAGGTTGGTGAAGATCTTGTACGTGATCCCGATCGAGGCGGTGATCGCCAGCTCCCGCACCATCGGGATGGGGATCAGCACCAGGGTGATGAACGATACGATCGCCGTGATCAGCGCCAGCGTCCCGGGGATCAGGAGCCCGGTGAAGCTCTCCCGCGCCGCCGCCTCGGTGCTCTTCCCGTGCGCGAGCCCCCGGACGATGAAGTTGATCTGCTGTACGCCGTGCGAGACGCCGATGGCGAACACGAGGAACGGGACCAGGACCGCCAGCGGGTCGAGCCCGTACCCGAGGATCTTCAAGGTTCCGAACTGCCAGACCAGGGAGGTGAGGGAGCAGGCGATCGGCAGGATCGTGAACCGGACGGAGCGGCAGTACCAGTACACGGAAAGCGCGGTCAGCACCAGCGCGATCGCGCAGAACTCCAGGACCCCCGAGGCGCCGTCCGCGATGTCCCCGATCTGCTTGGCGAACCCGATGATCTGGATCTCGTACTTGCCGTCCTCGAACTTCTTCCGGACCTTCTCCTCCAGGATCCGGTTGTACGCGATGTAGTCGAGCTTCTTCCCCTCGCGGTCGATCTCGTTGATCTCCGCGGTGATCATCGCGCTGGTCTGGTCGCGCGACACCAGCGTGCCGATGAACCCGCCCTCGCCCGTGAGCCCCTGGATCCGGGCGATGATCTCCGGGGTGAGCGCCTCCGGGGTGATCCTCCCGTCGATGATCTGGTCCGCCCGGAACCCCTCCTCCGTGATCTCGTTGACGTACGAGTTGGGGGTCCACAGCGACTGCACGCCCACCCGGTCGACGCTGGGGAGGTACATGACCGCCTGCGTGACGTCGTAGAGGCGCGTCAGCGCCTCCTGGTTCCAGATCGTCCCCTTCCTCGCCTTCACCACGAAGTTGAGGCGGTTGGCCCCGAACAGGTCGCCGCGGTACTTCTCGAACGTCTCGATGTACTCGTGCCCGATCGGCATCTGCTTCTCGAAGCCGGCGGACATGTGGAGCTGGAGCGCGAAGACCGCCATGACGGCGGTGAAGACGCCGATCACCCCCAGGGTTTGCCACCGGTGGCCGAAGAAGAACGCCTCCGCCTTCGCCACGAGCCTGTTCAACAGCACGGTTCCCGCCCCCCGCCCGTCATTGGTTCAGGGCGGCTCCCGCCGCCCGGATTCACAGGGAAATTCCCGGGCCGGCGCGCGCTTCGCGGTGCGCGCCGGCCCGGTTTGCCGTCAGAAGTTCCGGGTGAGGAACCCGCCGATGAAGTCCCTGTCGCCCAGCAGCTGGTTGGTCCCCCAATAGTTCGTGTAATTGAGCCCCGCCTGCCAGCGGGTCGGCGCGCTCTGGTTGAACAGGACGTACATGTTCATCGACTTGGCGCCTTGCAGGTAGTTGGCGGTGAGCGTCGGCGTGTTCCCCTTCGCGGCCTGGAAGTAGGTGACTCCCGGGATGACGGTCCACCCCTTGATGATCTTGTTGTCGTAGGCCCAGTTGAAGTCCACGGTGTAGCCGAAGGAGTACTCGTCGCCCACGGCGGCGATGGTGTTGTAGGTTGTCTCCCCATCATCAACCGTACCGTTCTTCCAGAACCCGTAGCCGGCCGCGGGGGCCTGCATCACCGAGGCCCCGCCGATGCTTCGGTAGTACCGCCCGGCGGGGCTGACTCCCGGGTACCGGATCCCGACGGCCTCGCCGGTGAACGTGGCGGTGTCCGCCTTCAGGAGGTCCAGGAACCACCCGTGGTCGCCCGGGGTCAGGCTCAGGAGCCCCGTCAGGTGCATCTGGTACTTCTCCATGTCGATATACATGGGGCAATCGATTCCGGTGACACCGTTCCCGATCGCATCCAGCGCCCCCCCGGGGTTGTAACAGCCGGTCAGGGCGACCGCGTCCTTGGGCCGGTACGACAGTTCCCAGCCGACCGCCCAGTTCCCCACCGGGAAGTTCGCGCTGACGCCGTACATCTTCCGGTCCTCCAGGAACGTCCACTGGGCCGAGACGCCGTCCGCCATTGTGCCAAGGACCGGCATCTTGTCGTGGTAGTTCATGAAGTAGACGCCGAGGTCGAGGCTCACGCCCTGCGGCTTGTAGTGCACCGCGACGCCGTACTGCCCGTTGTTCTTCGGGGTCTTGTCGTCCCGGAAAACAACCCCGAAGGTGTTGGCCTGCGACGGGTCGGCCGCCGGGTCCAGGCCGCCGAAGTTAAAAAAATCGCTGGAGGCGGGGTCGACGTTCAGGAACAACGGCTGCATCCCCTTCCCCAGAATGTCCGCGACGGAAAAGTAGGTGCCCACGGGAGGCAGGCGGTTCCTGTTCCAGCGGGCCTGATAGTACGCCTCCATGTTGAAGCCGTACCCGAGGCCGGACGCGAAGCTGACGATCGGCGCGGGGATGACGGCCTCTTTCAGCTGCGTTCCCGGGATGGAGAGCTTCTGGAAGTCGAGCGCGTTGGTCTGGTTGATCCCGCCGATCGCGAAGATGCTCTCCCCCCAGCTGATGACCTGGTTCCCCACCCGCACCCGGGCCCGCTGGGACCCGATGTTCAGGTCCTTGCTGACCCAGAGGTCCAGCAGCCGGACGTCCCGCGCGGCCTGGTCTTTCGCGTCGTCCGCGAGGTTCGTCCGCTCGGTGTTCGTCGCCGTGAAGTCGTAGAGCGCCGTCGCCCGCGCCATGAACTTGATCTCCTCCGGGAACTTCAACAGCAGTTCCGGCGTGAACTTCAGATACGTGGTGAAGAGTTCGCCCTTGTTGTAGTTCAGGTTGCCGTCGTCGCCGTTGGAGGAAAAACCGGTGTTCGCACCGGGGTTCCTCCCGGGGTCGCCGATCAGGTTCCTGTTCTGTTCGACCATCCGCATCCCGGCGCCGAGGGTCAGCTGCATGTCCAGGGATCCCTTGACGGAATCGCTGGCCTCGAACTGGAACGCTTGCGCCGTGCCGGCGCACATCAACGCGATCGCTGCGATAAGGAACACGTTTCTCGATATGGTCTTCATGTGGTGGCTTCCCCCCTACCGTTCACTGACCGAGCGAAGATTCTCGGCCGTGAACCAGTCCATCTTGAACCGCGGGTCGTTGGAGTCGGCGTGGAAACGAACGTCTTTTCCGACCCCGATCGAACTCTGGTCGCACACATACCGCCCGGTGATCAGGTCGTACATCACGAACGGGAAATCGGTGACCGTCCCCCCGAGCTCCCAGATGGGGATCGGATAATTTTCCGACACTTTCCAAAGTGCGCCGTTGGCGTCGTACTGGTCGCCGATCAGCGCCAGGTACGTGTCTTCGTCGAAGTAGAAGACCCGCCTCGGCATCGAGTGCCGCACCCCCTTCTTCACCGTGGCCTCCACCACCCACACCCGGTGCAGCTCGTACCTGCGGCTCTCGTTGGCCAGGTGCTTCAGCTGGAGCACGTCGTGGATCTTCTTCCGGAAGTCGTACATCCCGAAGCTGTTGTACGGGACGTACATCTCCTTCTTGCCGACGATCTTCCAGTCGTACCGGTCGCCCTTTCCCATGTAGACCCACGCCGTGTCGATCGGGTACTGGTTCTCGAAGCCGATCTGAGGGGCGTCGTTGGCGTACGACGGCAGCCGGCGGACCCGCCGCTGCCCGGGGAAGTAGAAGAACGACTCGCGATCCCGGGTGTCGGTGTAGTCGCAGATGAAGATCCGCTGCCCGGCCAGCGCCGCCGGGGTGTCGTACCCGAAGTCGATGCACATGTTCAGGTTGTTCACCTGCGACGGGTGGAACGATCCTTTTTTCCCCCAGGGGTAGAACGTGTGCTGCGGGCCCGAGGGATCCAGCCACTCCGTGCTGCCGGGGCGGGGCGAGACCGCCGTGGTGGTCCTGGGAAATTCGACTCCGACGCCTTTATAGCGCCCCAGGAAATTCCACAGCACCTCTTCCCCGTTCTTCGGGAACGGAAACAGGATCCCGGGAAGGATGGCATCCGCCAGCGATCCCCCCCCTTTGGCGAGTTTGGCGGCGCCGGCCGCGTTATTCCGGGTGTTCGCATCGATCCAGTCCGGGTACCCCGCGTTGCGGTGGGGCGGGTACACGTCCATCCGGTACCCCTTGGTCTGCTTCACCCACTGCACCTGCCCCGGGCTCAACTTCTCCTTGTACTTGTCGACATTGGAGGCGTCGATGGAGAAGAGCGGCTTCTCGTCCTTGTACTTCCAGTAGTCGCCGCGGTACTTCCCTTGCGACCACCCCGCCAGCGGGACGTCCTTGCCTTCCCACGCGGGAATCGTCCCCTCCTTGTTCCCCGCCTTCTCCGCCCCGGCGTAGTTCAGGTCCTTCCCCAGCCGCTCCAACTCCTGCGGCGTGGCGGCGCCCCACGCCGTGACCGCCGCCGCCGCGATGATCGTAATCGCAACCAGAACCCTTTTCATCATCTCCCCCTCCCCACTGTCAGGATTGCTTGCCTACACACACAACGAACGGCCCGCCGAACAAAACCCGGAAGCTCGCTTTCAGGCATAAGGCACGATGGGTTGAGATCAGCAAACTTCGTTCCAATGTCGTATCGAGAGTGCCACGCAACTTACTATACATTAATAATGCCACGTATCATAAAGAAAATAACACACATAGAACGACTGAGGGTACTCCCATCCACCCCTTCCCCCCGAGTGGATTCCCTAAAATGGGACGAAGACATGAAACATTGTCTCATTTTCGATTTGGTTCCCCCGTTTTTCACCCGTACCGTTCCCTCAACATTTCCCTCATGGTGTCCAGGTCGGCATCGGGGGACCCTTCGAGCAGGCACGCGATCGCGCCCGAGACCCTCGCGGCGGCAAAGCTGTTCCCGCGGAAATTCCTCTCCCGGGGGAGACCCGGCAGGGAGCGTGGCCACGGGGAGGCGAGGCACTCGCACGGTCCGCCCGGGCGGTACATCAGCGTGTCTTCCCCCAGGCGGCCGTCCCCCCTCACGCCGATGACCTCGCCGTACGAGGCCGGCACGCCCGCGCCGTTCGCTCCGTTCCGCGCCGACGCCACCAGGAGGATCCCCGCCCGCGCCGCGTCGCGGCACAAGGCGCGCAGGGAAGGGGCGTTCGCCGCCGGCATCCCCAGGCTGAGATTCACCACCCGTGCCCCCGCCTGGAGAGCGTACGACAACGCCCCCTCCAGGACGTCCGGCGTCGTGGCGAGAGCCCCATTGAAGATCTTGAGGGCGAAGAGATCGGCCTCCGGCGCCACGTGACGGATCACCGCGGCGATGGCGGTTCCGTGACCGGACGTGTCCCGATAGTCCGGCCCCCGGTGGACCTCGCCGTCCTCGCCGCGGTAGATCCGGGCCCCGTCGATCCTCCCTCCGATATGGGAGTGCCGCGGGTTGACGCCCGAGTCGACGACGACGACGCGGACCCCTTTCCCCCCGGGAACGCCGGGAGGGCGGGCGCCCCAGGGGATCGCGCGCCGCCTACGCACGGCCGTTCCCCACCGGATCCCGCGCCCCGTCGGCGCAGACGCGAAGGAACGATTTGTACGCACCCCGTTCCCGCGTCAGTTCCTCGTGGGTCCCCACGTGGCTGATCCGCCCGTCCGAAAGGACCACGATCAAATCCGCGTCCCGAACGGCGTGGATCCGATGGGTCACGATCAGGGTCGTCTTCCCCTCCATCCTCTCCGCGATCGCGCGCCGGACGCGATCTTCCGAGAGGAGGTCGAGGGAGGAGGTCGCCTCGTCGAGGATGAGGATCTCCGGGGAGCGGAGGAACGCCCGGGCAAGGGCCACCCGCTGCCGCTGCCCGGCGGAAAGGGACACCCCCCGCTCTCCGACGACGGTCGCAAGGCCCCCCGGCAGGGAGCGGACGAACTCCGTCAGGTCGGCGTCGGAGAGTGCGTCGGCGACCCCCGCGGGGTCGGCTTCGGGCGTCCCGTACCGGACGTTCTCCCCGAGGGTGCCGTGAAAGAGGTACGGTTCGGTGGTCACCAGCGCGATCCGCCGCCGGAGCGTGGCGCGGCGAAGCCGCCCCAGGGGGACGCCGTCGAGCCGGATCTCCCCCCGTTGCGGCTCGTAGTAGCGGAGGAGCAGGTCCACGAGGGTCGATTTCCCGACGCCGCTCTCCCCGACGAGCGCCACCGTCTTGCCCGCGGGGAGGACCAGCGACAGGCCGTCGAGGACGCGGGCCTCGCCGTCGTAGGCGAAGACCACGCCGTCGAAGACGATCCCTTCCTTCAGGGAGACGAACTCTTCCGCATCCTCGGGGTCCTCCTCCGCGGGGACGTCGAAAAATTCGAACACGCGCTCGAGCGACGCCCTCCCTTTCCGCAGCGCCGCGTACTGCCCCAGGAGGTTCTGGATCGGCGCGATCACCTGCATCTGGAAGGCGGTGAACGCCACGAGGGTCCCCACGGTGATCGCGCCGTCCCGGACCATCGAGCCGCCGTAGAGGAAGGCGAGCGTGGCCGAGCACCCCAGCACGAACGAGGGGATCCCGCGGGACAGGGAGAAGATCGTCTGGAACCGGAGGACGGAGCGCACCAGCGACAGGTTCTCCTCCTCGAACCTTCGCAGCTCCTGGCCCTCCGTCGCGCTGGACCGCACCAGGCGTATCCCCGTGAAGGTGTCGATGATGCGGCTCCCCACCGCGGCGTTCTTCTCCCGGAGCTCGCGGCCCATTCCCGTGATGACGTTGCGGGTCAGCCAGAGTCCGAGCACGCCCAACGGGACGAGGACGTTGCTCACGAGGAAGAGGGACCAGGACATGGCGACGAGGATGGCGGAGGCGACGACGAGCCGGACGGAGCTGGTGACGAACGCCATCGGGACGTCCACGAGAATCCCCTGGACCTCCACGATGTCGTTGTTGAGCCGCGCGACGATCTCCCCGACCCGCGTCCGCCCGAAGAAGCGCATCTCGGCGCGCTCCAGATGATCGAAGAGGGCGACCCGCATGGCGACGAGGATCTTCGACGACCCCCGCGTGTAGAGATAGCTGCTGACGCCGCCGAGGACCATCCCCGCGGCGGCGTAAAGAACCATGGTGAGGAGAAGGGGGGGGAGCGCCGCCCAGTTCCCGCGGAGGATGACGTCGTCCACCAGCCTCTTCGACAGGAACGGGGCGTACAGGGACGCCGCCGTCGCGAGAAGGGAAAGCGCGAAGGTCGCGGCGAGAATCCCCCGCTGGGGCCGCACGAATCTCCACAAAGAGACCATCCGTCTTGTCACGACGACGCCTCCCGGTAGTAGCACATGTAGCGCGCCTCGCAGAATTTCGGCGTGTTCCGGAGCGCGACGGCCTTGCGCGCCGCCTCTTCCCGGGGGGCGCCCCGCTCCACCAGATCGAGAACCGCGCGAACCATCTGGAGGCTCACGAGCTTCCGGTAGCTGGAGGTGCCGCGCCCGGAGATCTTGAGGGAGGTCACCCCCGTGCGGGCGAGGTCGAAGAGCGCGCAGAGCCCGCACGGGCCGTTCGGTATCCCGTCGGGGCTCATGGAGTTGCCGCAGCCGTTCTGGAACCAGACCCAATCCTTGAACGCGCCCATCAACTCCCGCGCCCGCTCCCCTTCCTTTCCGGCCAGGGATTCCGCGTCCTCTCCCCCCAGCGGAAGGACACGGTGCGGAACGCCCGGAAGTTGTACGCAAAGGGCGCCGACGCTCCGATGCGTGGTCATGCAATACCCTTCCTCGAACACGCACCCTTCGTTCAGGACGAACGCCTCCGTCTCCAGCCGGTCCGCCGCCGTATCGCAAAGGGCAGCGATGTCCGCCACGCCGAGGCTGCGGGGGAAGATCACCCGCCGGACCCCCAACTCCTCAAGGAAATCGACCATGCCGGGGTTGAGCGTCGCCATCACCGAGCTGGCGTGGACGGAGAGTCCCGGGAAAGCGCGCCGCAGCGACACGAGGAACCCCACGTCGGAGACGATGACGCCGTCGATCCCGGACTCCCGCGCGAGCCGACCGATCACGGGGAGGAGGAACTCCTGCTGTTCCGGCGTGTAGTAGGGGGCGTTGAACGTCACGTGGACGGGGATGCCGAAGGCATGGGAACGCTCCGTCAAGAGGGAGACGTCGTCCCGCTGAACAAGGTTCCCCACCACCGGCCCTCTTCGATTCAGCCAGAAGGCGCCACCGTACCGATCGAGCCACTCGGGGGGGACGTAACCGCAGAAGAACTCGCCCGCCCCGTTCTCGGCGAGCATTTCCACCTCTTCGGGGTTGCTGACCGGCACGGTGAGCTTCATTTCCGCCACCCACGGCCGTCGGCCGGGACGGTGACGACGATCCGGTCCACCTGCCGGGAGGAGGAAATCCGTCCCAGGATTTTCCCGGTGACGGAGGACGGCACGGCGTGGTAATAGGCGTTCCCGAGGTTCAGGAGATTTTTCACCGCACCGTTTTCCCCGGGAACGGGAAGGCGGAACTCGACGGCGTACTTCCGGCACTCCGACCGGCAAGGAGCGCCGGGGACGAATCGTTCGGCGGGTTCCCCGTGCATCGACCCCAGCAGGCAGGCGCGGCCCATGGTGACGAAGAGGTACGGAAAGTGGACCGATAGCTTCTCGGACCGGCTCTCCCACTCGTCCGCCTCGAGAGGCTGGAGGAACGGGTCGACTTCCCGGCGTCCGATGCCGTACCGCTCCATCAAGGCCCGAAAACCCGGGGCGAGTTCCCCCGACCGGCAGAGCGCCGCACGGGCAGGCGCCGGCGCCTGCGGGGAATCGAAATAGTCCGCAAGTCGGGGGTCGCGCAACATCTTGTGCGTCAGGCGTCCCAGAACGATCGCGAGTCCCGGGTGGCGGGACCTCAGGCGGTGGACCGTCCCCCAGTCGTTCGCGACGACCTCGGAGCCTGCCACGCCTTCCAGCGCCCGGACCGCCTCCTCCGCCTTCGCGAGGCCGTCCCGCGAGAGCGGCGGCAGGACGAGGGACAAGGCGAGCCGGCCCTCCCGCGCCGACGCGACCCAGGAACCGATTGCCCGCGGCGTCGGCAGGAGCCGTTCGCACGTCTCGTTGCCGACGTACACCCGCGACGGTGCGGCTCCGGGGAGGTGCCGGAGGAGAGCCTCCGCAAGCGCGGCGTGGGCATCCCCCGATGCGCCGCCGCCCAACGCTTCCTCGAGAGAAGCCTCCCCGCGGAGGACCGCATGAAGCGGGCCGGCCGAGGCGACAGAACCGGGGGCATCCCTGCCTGCCTCGGCACTAGGCCATCCATGGCCGTCGGCGAGGGGGAAGTAGAGCCCCACCTCCACGCCGTTCCCCGCACCCTCCCGCAGAGACGCTTCCTGGTGATGCCGGGTCAGGAGCAAGCGGCCGCGCCCCCTACCGTTTCTGGACGCGGAAGTGCGTGAGGACCGCGTCCCCCGGCGTGTCGAGCCTCTTCAGCAGTTTCATCGTTTCCGCGCTGTAGATCAGGATCGTGTCGCCGCCGCCGCCAAGGTATAGCTTCTTTCCGTCGGAGCTGATCTGGACCGTGTAGTAGCTTTTGTCCAGGTCGGCGGCGGTGGCCAGCAGCCGGTTCGTCGCGAAATCCCTCTTCTCTATCGTGTTGAGAACGGTGTAGTAATACTTCCGGTCGGGGGAGACGACCCCCGAGAACTGGATGTAGAGGGGGCCGATGTCGGTCACGAGCTTCATCGACCCTTCCGTGCTCTTCTTCCGAAGGTCGATCGTGTAATACCCCTGGTACATGAGGTTGTTCGCGCTGTTCTGGCTGCCGACCAGGATCAAGGCCATCCCGGACTGGTCGTGGAGCCGCCAGATGTTCAGGGAGATCTGCGGGTCGACGCCGGTCGTCGTCGGGTGGCCGATCCCGAGGAAGTTCACCTGCTTCCCGGTCATGGGGTCGTAGACGAAAACATCGCGTCCCGTGACGTAGAACTCGCTCCCGTCGTACCCGAAGAAGATGTTCGTGCAGCCGCGCGGGATCTCGATCTCCTTCACGACCTTCTCGGTCGTAAGGTCCAGCACCAGCACCGCCGGCGTCATGTCGACGATCTCGTCGGAGAGCCACCGCTGCCGCAGGGAGAGGGCGTAGAGCAGGTTCGGGTTCGCCGGGTTGAGCTCGATGTCGAGAGTCCGGACCTTGACGTCCCCCGATCCCATGCGGAACGTGCGGACGACCTTCTTCCCCGCAAGGTCGAGCTGTTCGATCTGCTGCCCCCAGTCGGTGATGGTGTAGACCTTGTCCAGGTCCCTGGGGTCCCAGGTGAAGTTGGTGACCTTCTTCCCCTTGGTGGTGATCGTGGCGATGATCTCGTCCTTGTCGCCGTCGAGGACGTTCAACTGGTTGTGGAGCATCCCCTGCAGGAGGATGTCCTTGCCGAGTGCCGGGGCGGTGCCCGAGGCGAGCAGCAGGGCCGTCCCGAGCAGCACCATCGCGAAAAAGACCGTTCTCTTCATCGGTTCGTTCCCTCCGTGGGGTTATTCAATCGTCGTTGGTCGCGCCACCGCTTCCTACCACTCCGGCTTCACGACCTTGAGCTTCATCCAGTCCTTCATCGCCCGGGTGCAGTCGGCGTTCCAGTCCGGGTTGTTGTAGGTGTCCGGCGCCTGCCCCGGCCACCAGCAGTACATGTCGGTGGTGCCGAAGAGATCCGTCTCGATCGGTGTGCACAACTGTTTCGTGGAGCCGGTCCAGTCGTTCTCGTAGCCGGGATTGAACACCGAAGTGCACGTGTGCATGAAGGGGACGATCCCCTGCGCCTCCACGACCGGTGCCTCCTGGTCGGTTTTCTCGATCTTCCTGGCCTTGCGGTTGACCCCTTTCAGGTGCTTCATGCGATCCCCCTTTCGCCGAGCATCACGTCCAGAAACGTCGGCGTTTCGTTTTGTATGCGGACATAGGTTTGAAGACCCAGCAGGAACAGCTCCTTGATCCACCGGCAGTAGTGCACGGAAGGGGCAAAGAGGTCCCCGTGCCGGAGGTACGCGTCGTGGTAGCACCCCCCCGAGCAGAAGTTTTTCGCCCAGCAGGCGTCGCACGCGGATTCGCGGCGGCGTCTCGCCCCGTCGAGAAACCGGACGCGGGCCTCTTCCGAGAACCCGGCTCCCGGGGCGCCGAAGGAGCCCCCGACCCCGCAGAGCCGGTGGCACGGGTGGAAGGCCCCCGACGGGTCCATGGCCAGCATCCCGATCCCTGCCCCGCACGGGTACGGCATCGGGTCCCCGCGGTGGATCAGCGCGAGGATCTGCGACATGTTCGAGAACGTCGGGACCCGCCGTTCGCGGACGTCGTCCACATACCCGTCCGCAAGGTCCCGGAACCCGTCCATCACCGCGCGGAGCTCTTCCTCGGTAAGCGCGGCCGGGCTCCCTTCCGCGGCGCTCGCCGGCGCGAAACCGACCTCGTGGAATCCGAGGCCCCGCAGGTGGTCGAACGTCTTCCGCACGTCGACGGCCCCGTGCCCGAGGGTCACGCGCGCCGCGACGGGGAATCCGTCGCTGTTTTCCATCAGGAGATCGATCCCCCGCGCCACGTCCTCGTAGGATCCTCTCCCCGACGCGTACGGACGGTTCCGGTCGTGGATCTCCGGGGGCCCGTCGATGCTGAGGCAGACGGAGATCCCGTTCTCCTTCAGGAAACCGGCGATCTCCCGGGTGAGGAGGGTGCCGTTGGTGGTGATGGAGAAGGAGATCTCTTTCCCCCGCTCCCTCGCCATCCTCCGGGCCTCCCCAACGGCCGTTCGAATGAGGGGGAAGCGCAGCAGCGGCTCCCCGCCGAAAAAGGTCACGGACACCTTCCGGTCGGTCCCGGCGGCCGCGGCGACAGAAGCCGGGGCATCCCTGCCTGCCACGGCACTAGGCCATCCATGGCCGTCGTGTTCGAGAAGAAATGCTATGGCGTTGCGGAGCGACTCCGGGGACATCTCCCGCGGCGCTCCTCCCCCGGCCGCGGCGATAGAACCCGGGGCATCCCTGCCGGCCGCGGCACTAGGCCCTCCCCCTCCCGGGCCGTCGTCCCGAGGGGTGCCCCCTTCCTCGCGGTCCTCGTAGCAGTAGCGGCAGGCGAGGTTGCAGGAGGTTGTGAGCATCAGCACGAGCGTCCGGAGCCGCAGCGGAGGGTGCGCGGTCCGGCCTGCTTTCTCCCGCAACCCCTCTGCTGGAAGCAAGCCCGCCCTCCGGAGGTCCGAGAGGATCTCCGAAGGAAGAGTCGAAGCTTCGGCGGAAGCAAGGGAAGAGAAGGCCTCCCTCATCCCGTCGTCCATACGGAACAGCCCGCCGGTTTCGGCGGCGTATACGTACGCCTCCCCTTCCGCCGTGAAGCGTTGGTGCGGGAGGAGAGCCGCACCCGCGCCGGACGTACGCGCGATGTTTGCCATGGCGTCCGCGCGCCCCTTACTGCACCGGTCTCTGGACGTACAGAGGGATGGTCGCGAGCAGGTATCCGCGGGCGGACAGCGTGCCGCCCCCGGGCGCTGCGTAGGAGGCGGTCACCCAGACGTCCCCCAGGTTGTTTTCCTGCATGAAACGCTTCGGGTTGGGGCCTTCGTCCCCGGGGGTGAAGAGCCCGTTCCGGTCGATCTTCCCGACGAAGTCCACGTCGTGGTCATCGTTGGTGGCGGCGAGCTCCACGACATTCCACGTGGCCGGTACGCGTCCGATCTCGATGTCGTCCGCGGTGCCCGCCGCGCCGTCGGCGCCCTTGCTGTACGACATGGCGTCGAACTGGACGAGCTGCTTGATGGCGTACCCCAACCCCCCGGTGCGCGACATCGCGGGGGACGGCACAACCTTGATATAGTCGACGGCCGAGTAGACCGCGAAGACATTGTCGGCCGCGGCGCCACCGGCGTTCGCGTTCCGGTGCCCGGTGGCCGCCTTTTCGGCGACGTCCACGGCGACCACCACCTTCGTCGGCGATGCGGAAACAACCTTCTTCACGGTCACGCCCTCGCCCAGGCTCACCTCTTTCGAGAGGCCGGTCCCGACGACCGTCACGGTCGCCCCCTTCGTCCCGGCCTTGAGCGCCTTCGGCATCACGGAGAGGATCCGCGGGGAGCTCCCGGCGAAGGCGCGGGTTTCAACCCCGCGAAGCTCGAAGTGCGGGTCGTCGAACCGGACCCCCGTGAAGGTCGAACCGTCCATCGAGATGTGGAAGACTTCGCGGATCGGCTTCCCGGCCAGGGTCCCGGACGCCCGCCACGCGTAGCCGCCGTAGAGGGTCGCCTTCCCCGAAATCGGCAGCTTCTCTCCGTTTTCGAACTCCACCGTTCCGGCGTATGTATAGAAGGCGTCTCCCGTCTTCGTAAGCGCAATCTCTCCGCCGTACGCCCCTTTCCCGGCCTGGTACCCGGCGACGACCCACTTCCCCTCGCCCGCCTTCGGGCGCGACGCGCTCCACTGCTTCCACTCCGGAGTCTCCAGCGGGAACCGCTTCTGCAGCTCCTTCACGCAGGCGGCCAGCGTGTCGTCCCAGTCGATGACGTCCTGGAGCTGGTAGGGCCACATCGGGAGGATCCCCGAATGCATGTTGGCGAGCTTCGGCCACTCTTCCGGGGTGCGGCGCTGGAGGGCGGTCTTCGCGTAGCTGTGGCACCGGACGCACACGTCGATGATCAACTGGCTGTCGACCTTCTCCTTGGTGTCCCGCTTTTCGAGGGTGTAGGCGTACGGCGCCACCTCGGCGGGGGCCAGCCCCTGCTTGTCGGAGAAGTAGAGAAGGAGCGCTTCCTTCTCCTCCTTGGTGATGGAAAGGCCGTGGGTCCGTTTGTGGCGCCACAACGTCTCCTCCCACGCTTCCGGCACCTGCCGGAGGTAGGAGATTCGGGAGACCAGCCCCCCGTTGTTTTTGTGGCAATTCGTGCACATTTTGAGGACCAGGTCGCTCGTGATCGGGATCCCCGTCTCGCCGAGGGCCGACCCCGCCCACGCCGTCGCCAGCATCAATGCCAAGGCAACGATAAAACACGATCCCATCTTCCTTTGCATCGCTCTCCTCCTCGTACGGTGGGATGATCGGGGGAAACGAATCTCGTTCCGGGACATGGCAGCAATTCCCGTTCCACCGGATATTCGTTGATTTTTCTTGCGAGAGGGTACCGTGCAATCCATCGATTTTCAACAACAATGAACTGCTAGCCTTGCTATTTCAATAAAGATTCACAATAGAGATGAATCGGGGGTTCACAAGCCCAGGGGGATCACAATTAAGAAACGATGTCTCAAAAGCGGGAATTGCGTCAGGAAAGCCAGACAGGAATGTCATCCCCCACCCGCCTTGCCTGCGGATGGGGGATTCCGTTGCTACGAAGTCTGCTGGATCGCGGAGAGGCGCCACGCCCCCGGGCCGACCGGCCGGGTGAAGGTCCAGAACTCCTCGAACTTGACGGGGACGGCATCGCTCCCCGAGAGGACCTTCCCCGCCTCGT
>Ga0315273_10001546_pt1 | contig 26384 bp, 20 predicted proteins | sample YL17G02_0_MG_FD_205753 | JGI IMG/M metagenome (GOLD analysis project Ga0315273, IMG submission 205753) | Sediment microbial communities from Yellowstone Lake, YNP, Wyoming, USA - YL17G02_0 | ecosystem: Environmental > Aquatic > Freshwater > Lake > Sediment | place: USA: Wyoming | collected... | reverse complement strand
CGACCCGAACTCGCAGCTCGCGTTCTACTCGTGGATCGATGCGGAGACGAACGGGGGGACCGAGGCGTGGGATGGTGCGCGCGTGGAGATCTCGGCGCGCGGAGGGGCCTGGACCGCGCTCGCCGTGGATGGCGGGTATGGATATCAGATCGGGTACAGCTCGAGCTCGGAACTCCGCGGCTCGGATGCCTTCTCGGGGTCGCCGCAGCGTTGGCGTCGGGTGGTCGCCGACCTCTCGGGCTACTCGGGACCGGTGCAGATCCGTTTCCGGTTCGCGAGCAGCAGCTTCAAGAGATCCGTCTCCTACTCGGGTGGGCTGTTCCGCTACTACGAGGGGTGGTACGTGGACGACGTGGCCGTGGGTCCGCGCGTGGACCCGGGTCCGACGCCGCGAGTCGTATCGCTGCGGGGTGGCCCCAATCCGTTCGTGGTGGGCAGCGCGGGCTTCCAGCCGACGATGAATCTGCGCTTCAGCGCCGCCGATGGGTTGGCTCATCCGGGGCTGACGCCGCAGATCAGGATCTACGATCTGGCCGGCCGGCTCGTACGAACGCTGGACGCTTCGCCTGACGGCTTGGTCGCCAGCGAGTTCCGGGCCAATTGGGACGCGCGCACCGATCGAGGCGAACCAGCCGCCTCGGGAATCTATTTCGCGAAGGTGGACATCGAAGGGAAGTCCCAGAAGTTCCGCGTCGTGTTGCTTCGGTAGCGGTCTTGACCCGCCCGCGCCTCGCGATGCTGGGCCTGGCACTCGGCGCGTGGCTCGGTGCCGTGCCGGCCGGCGGCGCCGGGGCGCTTCCCGCCGTCTCGTCGGCCGCTTCGCCGTCGGCGTTGGCAGTTCCGCCGTCGCCCCTCTTCGCGGCACGCTCGCAGTTGATCGACGCCCGCGCCGCCTACAGCCGCGCGCGCTGGACGGGGACCCTCGCGGAGATCAAGGAGATGGCGGCACGCCTCGACCGCTTATCGCGGGCCTACGAGACGGCGCTCCGATCCTCCGCGATCCCCGCCTCCATTCCCGCGCCGCAGGTCTCGATGTGGATCCCGGTCGCCCTCGACCTCGCCGAGGCGGAAGAATGGACCAAGCTCGTCGCGCTCCTTCGAGGGCCCCTCGCGCGGGAGCCGGCGCTCCTGTCGCTTCGCGCTCACGCGCTCGGCCGCGTCGATTCCCCGGCGGTGGCGCTGAACGCCTTGGGATGGCCTCCCGACGGCCGCGATGCGCCGGAGGGGCCGCTCCTGTGGGATCTCTTCGGCCGGTCCGTCGCGGTCGGAGATGAGGCGTCGCTCTTCGTCGCGTCCTCGCTCTCGGATTCGGTCGGGCTAAGGCGCGCGGGGCGCGCGGCCCGCTGGAGGCTGGCGGAGGAGGGGCGCCCCGCCACCGCGCGCACGTGGGCCCGCTCGTCGCTGGCCCGCTCCCTCGCCGCTCAGGGCGAATCGCTCCTTGCCAGGGCCATCTTGGAGAAGGAGCCGTCCCGAACCATCGCCGAAACGATCCTGCTCGCAGAGCTGACCGTCGCCGGCGGCGACAGCGCGTCGGGTGCGCGATCTCTCGCTGCGCTCGCGTCGAGCAACTATCTCTCGACCGCCGACCGCTTCGCGTGCGCGCGGCGCGCCGGGACGTGGGCTCAAGGCTCGGTGGCGGACTCGCTGACAGGCGAGGAGTGGCGATCGCTCGCGCGTGCGCTGGGCGACGTCGGGGAGGCTGCGATCGGGCTGAAGGTGTTTGCGGCGCGAGGCCTGAAACCCAGCGATCCCGATTCTGCGGCGGAGCAGGACGGGCTTCACGCATGGCTTCTTTTCAAGGCGCGCCGGTACGAGACCGCCAGCGCCGCGTACCGCGCGCTCCTCGACCGCACCGTCTCCACCAAGGATCGGGCCGAATACGGGCTGGGCCTGGCTCGCTCCCAGCGGGGGCTCCGCCACTTCGATCAAGCCGACTCATCCTTTGCTCTCGTCGCCGCGATCGACTCCACCGGAACGGTCGGAGAGACCGCGGCGTGGGAGCGCGCGCGGGAATGGGAGGACGGCAAGAGCCCCGAGCTCGCGGCCGGCATGTTCCGCTGGGCCCGCCCGCGGCTTCGCTCGGCGTCGCTCGCCACAGCGGGGCGCGTGCACGAAGCGATCGCCTGGATTCGCGCGGATTCTCTGGCGCTCGCGGCGGCCACGCTGGAGAGCCCCGGTCCGGAGGACGGGCCGGTCTGGTTCTGGCGGGGATGGCTTGCGCGGGCTTCGGGGGATTCCGCTCGCGCCATGGCATGCTACCGGCGAGCGTCGGAGGCGGATGCGTGGTCGTACGAGGGTGTTCGCTCCCGGGAAATCGCGGGGCTTCCGGGGGACGCGATCCAGGGAACAGTCGGGGCCCGATCGCGACACGAGGCCAGGCCCGTGTCGGCGGCGCCTGCGTCGGCGAGGCTCCTCGATCTCGTCGGGTTCCATGGTCTGGCGCTCGAGGAACTCAGTCGCTGCGCGAATGGGGACGACGTGCCCGCGGCAAACGGGTGCATCGACGCGCTGGAATCCCGAGGGATGTTTCGCGTCGGGCGTGGAGATGTCGCCCTGGATCTAAGGCTCCGGTTTCCGCCGGCGTTCGCCGAAGCCGTATTCCGGGCGGCGGAAACGGAGAGTCTTGACGCATGCTTCCTTTGGGCCATCATGCGGCGGGAAAGCGGGTACAATCCCGATGCGCGGTCTCGGGCGGGCGCGCTGGGCCTCCTGCAGCTCATGCGGGCGACCGCCTCCAGGATGGCCGCGCGATCGGTGCCGGAGGATTCGCTGACCGACCCCGACCTGAACGTACACCTTGGGGCGGCGTATCTTCGGGGCCTCATGCGGGAGTTCGGCGATCCTCGCGCGGCGATGGCCGCGTACAACGCCGGAGAGGAGGCCGTGCGGCGCTGGAGCGCGGCGCGGCAATCCGTCGATGATCTGTGGGTGGAATTGATTCCGTTCCGCGAAACGCGGGACTACGTGAAGCAGATTTACGCGGCGTGGCGGCGGTACCAATCCGTCTACAGCGCCGCGCCACCTCCTTAGGGACGAGGAGCGGAAGTGCTCTTGGCGTCGGAACTGAAACGCAAGGCGATCCATCTGGCCTCGCTCGTCATCCCGATTTCGTATTATCTAAGCCCGGACACGTGGACCAGAGACTGGAAACGGGCGCTGCTGGCGGCCGTGATTCTCTCTCTCGCCATCGAGGTCTTCCGGCTGAACCACCCGCGCACGCGAAACCTCTTCCGTCATTTCTTCGGCCCGCTCCTGCGAAGCCACGAAGACGCGAGCCTCCTGGGCTCGACGTATCTCCTCATCGCCTCTCTTCTGACGATCCACATCTTCGATAAGCCCGTCGCGGTCCTCGCGCTCTCGTTCCTGATCATCGGAGACACGGTCGCGGCCATCGTCGGGAAGGGGATCGGACGCGTTCAAATCTTCGGCAAGACGCTGGAAGGGAGCCTTGCCTGTCTCGTCGTCTGCTACGGGCTGACACTCCTCATGCCCGAGATCCCCTTCCGCGTGGGGCTCGTGGGCGCCCTCACGGCCACAATTTTCGAGCTTCTGCCCATCCCGCTGGACGACAACTTTCGGATCCCGCTCTCGGCGGGATTTGCGATGGAGCTTCTCCTCCGCTAGGTCCGGGCTTGTCGCTTCCATATTAGATATGTCGAATCCGGCTTGACAGGTCCGGCGTCCCATTCTTAGACTCCCCCGACGTTCGAGTTCTGTTCCGACCGTCGCGGGGGAGCGTAACCGCTGAGCCTGAAACAAGTTGAGGCATAACATCGATCCTCTGAACCCCGGCAGCTTTCCGCTCCTGGGGTTTCGCTGTCTTGGGAAGGAGCCATGGTCGCCAACCTGATTTCCCGTATTTTCGGCACGAAACACGAGCGCGACATCAAGCGCATGTGGCCGCTCGTTGGGGAGATCAACGCCCAATTCGAGGCCCTCAAGGACCTCTCCGACGAGGCCCTGCAGGCAAAGACCGTGGAGTTCCGGACGCGCCTCGAGGCGGGGGAGACAGAGGAAGATCTCCTCCCCGAAGCCTACGGCACCGTCAAGGAAGTCTGCCGTCGTCTCGTCGGGAAGAGTTGGGATGTCTGCGGCATCACGGTCAGGTGGGACATGGTGCCGTTCGACGTCCAGCTCCTGGGCGCGATCGCCCTCCACCAGGGAAAGATCACCGAGATGGCGACCGGCGAAGGAAAGACGCTCGTCGCAACGCTGCCCATTTACCTGAATGCGATCAGCCGCAAGGGTGTTCATCTCGTCACGGTGAACGACTACCTGGCCCTGCGCGACAGCGAATGGATGGGGAGGGTCTACGAGTTCCTGGGACTCACCGTGGGCTGCATCCAAAACGGCATGGATTTCGCCGCGCGCCGCGCCGCCTACGCCTGCGACATCACGTATGGCACCAACAACGAGTTCGGCTTCGATTACCTCAGAGACAACATGGCGCGCCAGCGCGAGCATCGCGTGCAGCGGGGCCACAACTTCTCGATCGTGGACGAGGTGGACTCGGTGCTGATCGACGAGGCCCGCACCCCGCTCATCATCTCGGGTCCGGTCGAGCACAGTCTTCAGAAGTACGACGAGATGAAGCCCGACGTGGAGCGCCTGGTTCGCGCGCAGACGCAACTCGTGAACCGTGTCCTGGCCGAGGCGGAGGCGCTGAAGACGGATCCCGAGAAGGAGTGGGAGACCGGCTTCAAGCTCCTGAAAGTACGGCGCGGGGCGCCCAAGAACAGGCGCTTCCAGAAGCTCGTCTCGGAGGAACCGGCGATGAACCGGCTCATCCACCGCGTGGAAATGGAGCTGATCCGCGACAAGCGGATGGGAGAGGCGGACGAGGATCTCTTCTATTCGATCGACGAGAAGAATCACTCGATCGATATCTCGGAGCAGGGTCGCGATCTGCTCTCGCAGCGCGAACGCAACCTGTTCCTGCTTCCCGACCTCGCGACGGAGCTCAGCGCCATCGACGCCGAGGAGGAGCTGAACCCGGCGGAGAAGGTCACGAAGAAGCGCGATCTAGAGCGGCTTCATGCCGAGCGAAGCGAGCGCGTCCACAACATCCTGCAGCTTCTGAAAGCGTATTCCCTGTACGAGAAGGATGTGGAGTACGTGATCCAGGACGACAAGATTCTCATCGTGGACGAGTTCACCGGCCGCCTCATGCCAGGCCGGCGCTACTCCGACGGGCTCCACCAGGCGATCGAGGCAAAGGAGAATGTCCGCGTCGAGGGGGAGACCCAGACGCTGGCGACCATCACGATTCAGAACTACTTTCGCCTCTACGCCAAGCTCGCAGGAATGACTGGCACCGCGGAGACCGAGGCGCAGGAGTTCTTCCACACCTACAAGCGCGATGTGGTGGTGGTGCCGACGAACCAGCCGGTGCGGCGCGACGACCACGACGACGTGATCTTCAAGACCCGGCGCGAGAAGTACAACGCCCTCGTGGACGAGATGGCGGATCTGCACGGCAAGGGGATTCCGGTCCTCGTCGGCACGATCAGCGTCGAAGCCTCCGAGACGCTGAGCCGCCTTCTGAAGCGGCGCGGCGTGCCGCATTCGGTGCTGAACGCGAAGTATCACCAGCAGGAGGCCGAGATCGTCTCGAAGGCTGGGCAGCGGGGCGCCGTCACGATCGCGACCAACATGGCCGGCCGCGGAACCGACATCAAGCTGGGAGAGGGCGTGGTCAAATGCGACCGCTCGTGCTTCGCGGGCACGCAGAGCCGGCTGGAGCACGGAGTCTGGAGGCGCGTTGCACGGTGCAAGGAAGAATCCGTTTGCGGGCTCCACATCCTGGGAACCGAGCGGCATGAAAGCCGGCGGATCGACCGTCAGCTGAGGGGCCGGTCGGGTCGGCAGGGGGATCCGGGGTGCTCGCGGTTCTTCCTGTCGCTCGAGGACGATCTGATGCGGCTCTTCGGCTCGGAGCGTATCGCCACCATCATGGAACGCCTGGGGATCCAGGAGGGCGAGGTCATCCAGCACGGACTCGTCACGCGCGCGATCGAGCGGGCCCAAAAGCGGGTCGAAGCGCATAACTTCGATATCCGGAAGCACCTGCTCGAATACGACGACGTGATGAACCAGCAGCGCACGGTCATCTACGCGCAGCGGCTCCGCGCGCTCGAGGACGGCGATCTCAAGGACTCGATTCTGGACATGGCCGAGGAGCTTCTCCACGAGTACGTGACCACCTACATCCCGGCGAACGACCGCTGGGACGAGGATGATCTGAAGCGTCTGTTGAACGAGACCGGTCAGCTGGTGCTTCGGCCGCTCCACGCGCCCGAGACGGGCGAGCGACGCCCGAGCACGGAAGAGCTGGAGGATCATCTGGTCGAAAGCGTACGCGCCGCGTACGAGTCGAAGGAGCAGGAAATCTCTCCGGAGATCATGCGCGAGCTGGAGCGCCAGGTCTTCCTCAACGTGATCGACCAGCATTGGATGGACCACCTGCGCGAGATGGACCACTTGCGCGAGGGGATCGGGCTGCGCGCCTACGGGCAGCGTGATCCGCTGGTGGAGTACAAGCGCGAGGCGTTCGCGATGTTCGAGGAGCTCACGAGGTCTATCGGCCAGGAGACGGTGCGAACGCTGTTCCGCGCCAATCTCGTGATGGAGCCCTCGCCGTTGCCCCCGGCCGGAACGCCGCACCGGGGACCGGGGAGTGGCCCGGGTGGGTCGCCCACGCGGCCGCTCGTGCCGCCAAGCGTGCGCCCCACGCGGCAGGCTGAGATCCACCCGGAGGTCTCGGCGTTCGGCACCCCCGCGGCCCGGACCCAGGCAGTCAGGCACTCGGCGCCGGCGGTCGCGCATGAAGCCAAAGTCGGAAGAAACGACCCCTGCCCCTGCGGCAGCGGCAAGAAATTCAAGAAGTGCCACGGCGCTTAGGCTAGGAGGGCACCATGGATGACAACGTTCGTGAGATCATGTTCCTGATCGTGGAGCAGTTGAAGGCCTACGTGGACGGCAACGAGGACGCTCTGCTGGAGCTGACCCAGATCCTTGACTCGGGCCGCCACGACACGGAAATCGTCAATCAGGCCTTCGAGATGATATTCCGCGCGCTGGAACCGTACGCCCGCGAAGACTTCCCGGGCGAGAGCAAGCGCAAGCGTCTGAACGTGCGCGTCCCGACGGGGCCGGAGCGGGCGTTGCTCTCCTCTCCAGCCTACAGCTACTTCTTCCGTCTCAGCGAGTCGGGGCGAGTCTCTCCCGAGCAATTCGAGGAGATCATGACGCGGGCCCGTGAGGAGGGGATCGAGCTGGACAGCGAAGCGAAGGCGGAGGAGCTCGCCACCTCGGTGCTCATCCACTGGTTCGACGACGAGCACGATGTACCGTTCGATCCGGGCAACCCTTTCACGGTCCACTGAGGGTCTTGTGACGACGAAGAAGCCGAGCGCGAAGGAGACGACCAAGCCGAAAGCGAAACCGAAAGCCAAGGCCAAACCTGCATCGGTAAAGGCCGCGGCGAAGGCCGCGGTGCCCGCGAAGGCTGCGGTGCCCGCGAAGGCCGCGGCGCCTGCGAAGGCCGGCGCGAAGGCCGCGGCGAAGGCTGCGGCGCCCGCGAAGCGCAGTGGAAAGAGTCTCGTGATCGTGGAGTCGCCGGCGAAGGCGCGCACGATCGGGAAGTACCTGGGACCGGGCTTCGAGGTCCGCGCCTCCAACGGCCACGTTCGGGATCTTCCCAAGAGCAAGCTCGGGGTCGACATCGAGCATGGGTTCGCGCCCTCCTACATCCTCATCAAGGGCAAGGCGAAGATCATGAAGGACCTCAAGCAGAGCGCCAAGTCCGCGAGCACGATCTATCTGGCGCCAGACCCCGACCGCGAGGGAGAGGCGATCGCCTGGCATCTCGCGGAGACGCTCGGCGAGGGTACGGACGATCGGATCCGCCGGCTCGCCTTCTACGAAATCACGAAGCGCGGGATCCAGGAAGCGCTGGAGCATCCGCGCACGGTTGATATGAACAAGGTGCATGCGCAACAGGCGCGTCGCGTGCTGGACCGGTTGGTCGGCTATCAAGTCAGTCCGTTCCTCTGGAAGACGGTGCGCTACGGCCTCTCCGCGGGACGGGTGCAGTCGGTGGCGCTGCGCCTGATCTGCGAGCGCGAGGCCGAGATCAAGGCGTTCGTGACCCGGGAGTACTGGACGCTGGACGTCGATCTTGCGACCGTGAAGGGGGAGATGCTCCGGGCGCGGGTGCATAAGAAGGCCGGAGAGAAGTTCTCGCTGGAGAACGAAGCGCAGGCGAAGGCGGAGGAGCAGGAGATCTCCCGCCAGACATTTCGTGTGGACGGCGTTCGCACCCAGGAGAAGAAGCGGAATCCCCTCCCACCGTTCATCACCAGCACGCTCCAGCAGGAGGCGTTCCGCCGGTTGCGCTACAGCGGCCAGAAGACCATGGTGCTGGCGCAGCAGCTGTACGAGGGCATCGACCTGGGCGCGGAAGGGTCCACCGGCCTCATCACCTACATGCGTACCGATTCGACCCGGACGGCTCCCGACGCGCTGACGGAAGTCCGCGACTACATCAAGACCACCTACGGGGACGCGTACCTGCCGGAGGCTCCGCGCTACTACCGCTCGCGCGAAACGTCGCAGGATGCGCACGAGGCGATTCGTCCGACCGGCGTGGCGCGCACGCCTACCTCCATCAAGCGGTACCTGGATGCCGACCAGTACCGGCTGTACGAGCTGATCTGGCAGCGGTTCGTGGGGTCGCAGATGAACCCCGCACTGGTTCTGACGACGACGGCCGATATCGCGGCAGGGCCGTTCCTGCTCCGCGCCTCGGGGAGCCGCGTCAAGTTCGACGGATTCGCGCGCGCTTATTCCTCGATGCTGATCGAAGAGTCGGGACCGGAGGCGTCGAGGCTCCCCGCGCTTGCCGCCGCCGATGTCCTCTTGCGGAAGGCCGTTCTCCCGGAGCAGCATTTCACCGAGCCTCCGCCCCGGTACACGGAGGCGAGCCTGGTGAAGATTCTCGAGGAGAAGGGGATCGGCCGTCCGAGCACGTACGCCACCATCGTGGGGACGATCCTGACTCGCGATTACGTGGAGCGCGACCGTGGGAAACTGACACCGACGGAGCTGGGGATCACAGTGTGGAATCTGCTCCAGAAGGTATTCGGCGATGTGTTCGAGGTCGAGTTCACAGCCCGAATGGAACGGGAGTTGGATCGCATCGAGACCGGAAAGGACAAGTGGGATTCGGTCGTGGGCGAGTTCTACAAGCCGTTCAAGGCGGACCTGAACAAAGCGGAGGAGCAGCGCGAGAGCCTTCGGGCATCGCTCACGCAGGAGAGCGACAAGGAGTGCCCGAAGTGCGGCTCCAAGATGGTGAAACGTTACGGGCGGAACGGACCGTTTCTCGCCTGCCCCAAGTATCCGGAGTGCAAGACAACGATGCCGGTGGAAGAGGAAGCTGCCACCGGCGAGGCGCCGACGGAGCCCTGCCCGACGTGCGGCGGACCGATGCGGGTCCGTTCGGGCCGCTTCGGCAAGTTCCTTGCGTGCGAGAAATACCCGGACTGCAAGGGAACACGCCCGGTCGGGTTGGGCGTGCCGTGCCCCGATTGCGGGACCGGGGACTTGGTGGAACGCCGGACCCGTCGCGGAAAGGCGTTCTTCGGGTGCAGCCGGTATCCGGAATGCAAGTTTGGGATCTGGGATCGACCCGTGAAACAGCCGTGCCCGAACTGCGCTTCTCCGATTCTGGTGCAGAAGCGCACGAAGAGCGCAGGCGATTTCCTCCAGTGTCCGAAATGCAAGGCGCGGATCGGCGGGGAGGCGGAGGAGGCGATGAGTGGAGCGGTGGACAGCTGAGTTCCTGAGCTACCTCGGGGAGCAAAGGCGCGCGGCCAAGGCCACGGTGCGCGCGTACCGTGACGAGCTGGATCGGTTCACCGCGTTCGTCCGCTCGCGGGTCTCGCACCAGCCGCGGATTCCCCAGGACTTGACCCCCGAACTCATTTCGGCCTTTGCCGCGTGGCGCTCTCTGGAGAAGGTGGACAAGAGGCGCCCCATTTCCGCGCGGACGCTCGGCCGCAGTCTGGCGGCGCTCCGATCCTTTCTCCGGTATCTGGAGCGACGAGGGCACGCGACGGGGGACCTCCGCTCGGCGATTCCGCGGGTCGCGATGCCGCAGCCGTTGCCTACCGCCATCTCGGAGGCTCCTCTGAACGATCTCTTGGATCGCCTCGCGGCGTCGGTGGAGGGGAACGACGTTTCCTCCCTGCGCGCTTTGGCCGCGTGCGAGTGGCTCTACGGATCGGGGCTGCGCCTCGGCGAGCTGCAGGGGCTCACGTGGAGCCGCTTCGATCCGCGGCGCAGGCTCGTTCGCGTCCTGGGCAAGGGGAGCCGAGAGCGCGTCGTCCCCGTGGGGACGCGTGCCGCGGAGAGTCTCGAGCGTTTGTGGGCGGCGCTCCGTGCCGAGCGAACTCCACAGAGTCCGCTTCTGCCGGGACGCGGAGGGAAGCCTGTCTCCGCCCGCACTCTCGAACGCGACGTCCACGCCCTTCTCTCGGCGCTCGGGCCGAATGCTGCGGCCCATCCGCACGCTCTCCGGCACAGCTTTGCGACGCACCTGCTCGATCGAGGGGCCGACCTGCGCTCCGTGCAGGAGCTGCTGGGCCATCAGAATCTGGCGACGACGCAGATCTACACCCACGTCACCCGGCGCCGTCTCAAGGCGGCGTACACACGCGCGCATCCGCGGGCGTGATCGACCCACGATCGACCAACCACATCGAGGAGCCGACTCAATGAAGCGCGATCTTGTTTCCTTTGCCGATTTGAATCGGGCCGACACGGACCGCCTCATGGCGGTCGCGGCCCGTCTCAAGGCAGACCTTCGTGCGGGCCGCCGCCATCAGGATCTCGCGGGAAGAACCCTGGCGCTCATCTTCCACAAACCCAGCCTGAGGACGCGGCTCTCCTTCGAGGTGGCGATGACGCAGCTGGGCGGCTCCTCGATCTTCATCACCGATCGCGAGGTCGGCATCGGCTCGCGCGAACCCGTGGAGGATGTGGCCCGCGTCCTGTCGGGGTACGTCGACGGAATCATGATCCGCACGTTCTCGCACGATTTGGCTGTGGGTCTGGCGCGCCACGCGAGCGTCCCCGTGATCAACGGCCTCACCGATTGGCTCCATCCGTGCCAAATCCTCGCGGATCTGTTCACGATGAAGGAGCACCGGGTGGACCCGGACAAGGCCGTCGTCGCCTACATCGGCGACGGCAACAACGTGGCGAATTCATGGATCGAGGCGGCCCGGCTCTACGGACTGGAAGTGCGCGTGGCGTGCCCCGAGGGCTACGAGCCGGACCCCAAGCTCGTGGGGCTCGTCGCGGCCAAGGGGCCCGGGAGAGTGAAGATCTTGCGCTCCGCGGTGGAGGCCGCCACGGGAGCGGACGTCCTCTACACCGACGTGTGGGCGAGCATGGGGCAGGAAGCCGAGCGAGAGAAGCGGCTCCCCATCTTCCGCCAGTACCAGATCAACGGGGCGCTTCTGGAGAAGGCGAAGCCGGGCGCCTTGGTGATGCACTGTCTGCCGGCGCATCGCGGGGAGGAGATCACCGAGGAGGCGATCGAGGGTCCGCAGTCGGTCGCTTTCCCACAGGCCGAGAACCGAATGCATCTGCAGAAGGCCATCCTGTTCGATTTCCTCGTCGCGAAGGCAAAGTCATCGGCGAAGAAGACCAAGCCGTCCTCGCGACGCGCGCCCAAAGCCAAGCCGGCGAAGAGGAAGAGCGCTCCGTCCGCGCGAAGGACTCGCGGCGGCAGGTGAGGCGAGCAGCCGGATCGCGCGCGGCCGCCCTCGTCATGGCCATGCTCCTTTGCGGGTGCGCCAAGTCGGCCTTTCCGCCGGGAGGGCCGGTCGATACGACCGCTCCCTCGATCATGCTCACCGTTCCCGCGGACAGCTCGCTGCGCGTTCCGGCGGATCAAGGCATCGAGATCCTCTTCTCGGAACCGATGGACCACAATTCGGTGCGGGACGGCATCCGTGTGTATCCGCCTCCGGGAGCGCAGATGTACGACTGGAGCGGTCGAAGGGTGCGCGTCACATGGGCCCAACCCCTGAGACCCGGAACGACGTACCAGGCCTTCCTGAGTTCGGGCGCGCGCGATGCGCACGGAGTTACGCTTGGACGATCGCTGACGATCCGCTTCTCGACGGGCGACTCCCTCGACCATGGAGTGATCACGGGTGTGCTTCGGGCGAAGACGCTGCCGACGAGGGGTGTCCCGATCCTCGCGTATCCGGAGTCGCTGGGCCTCGTCCCCGATTTCGCCAACGTCGATCCCGCTTACGCGACCGAGACCGACACGAGCGCCGTCTACGCATTGGTCGGACTCCCCATGGGGGAGGGGTTCACGATCCACGCCTTGTACGACGTCAACCGGAGCGGATCCTTCGATACCGGACTGGATCTGGTTGCCTCCTTTCCCGACGTGATCCGGTTGACACCCGAGCGCGCGGTCGCGGATAGTATCAATCTCGTTGCGGTGGATCCTCGGGCCCCGGCCCTGGTGTCCGGCACCATCTTCTCGCCGGACTCGACGCTGAGGTTCAGGGTCGAGGCGCGGGCTGATTCGGACACGACCACGGTTCGCAGTGTCGCGAGGACCGGTCCGGGAGACTATCTGCTTCGCCTCGCCCCGGGTCGGTATCGCCTGCGCGCGATCCGCCTGTCGGTCGAGACCAACGCTCCCCCGACGGCGGAGATCCGGCGCGAGGATGTACTGGAAGCGCGCGCCGAGGGAGAGTACGAGCACCTCGACTTTAGGTTCGAGCGCGCGGGGACGCCCGCGACGCCGCCTTTGCCCAAGCCGTCTCCCGAACCGGAGGAGTAAGCCATGGCCGAACGCACCAGCCTGTTCGACGGCTTGGCCGTCGCCCTCATCACGCCGTTTCGCGATGGCGCGGTGGACAAGGACGCCCTCGCTCGCCTCGCCGCCCACCTCGTCGAGAGTGGAGTGCGAGGGCTCTACCCCTGTGGCTGCACGGGAGAGGCGACCTCCTTGTCACGCGAAGAGCGATCCCTCGTGATCCGGACCGTCGTGGAGACCGTGCGCGGACGGGCGGCGGTGATTGCCGGAACCGGCACCGCGCTCACATCGGAAACGATCGAGCTCTCGCGGGAGGCGATCCGTCTCGGGGCGGACGGCGTCATGGTCATCTCCCCGTATTCCTGCAAGCCCACCCAGGAGGGGCTGCTGGCTCACTATCGCGCGGTCGCGGACAGCATCGATCGGCCGATGGTGATCTACAACGTACCCTCGCGCACGGGCGTTTCGATCGCGCCGGAGACCGTGGTTCGGCTGAGCGAACATCCGCGGATCGCCGCCATCAAGGAAGCAAGCGGCTCGGTGGACGTGGCGAGCGCCATCCGCGCGCGCTGTGACATCGCCATCCTCGCGGGGGACGACTCGCTCTATCTCCCGCTGCTCGCGGTCGGTGCGGTCGGCGCGGTGTCCGTGGTGGGGCATCTCGTGGCGCCGGATCTGAACGCGATGGCCGCGCACGCGAGGGCGGGGCGACTGACGGAGGCCGAAGCCATTCATCGGCGGCTCATGCCGCTCTTCCGCGCCCTTTTCCTGGAGACGAACCCGGCGCCGGTCAAGCACGCCATGATGCGGTTGGCCTTCACGACAGGGGAACTTCGCCTCCCGCTGGTACCCGTGAGAGCCGAGACCGCTGCGGCCATCGATCGGACAATGGAGCAGATGGGAATCGCGGCTCCGGTTCGAGTGGGGCGCTGAGCCCGCGATGACTCCGGTACCGATCCTTCTCTACGGCGCAACGGGGCGCATGGGCCGCGCGATCCGCGAGTGCCTCCCGGAATTTCCCGAAGTCGAGCTTCGTGCGTGCGTCGCTCCGAACCGAGGCGAGGAACCGTGCCCGGAGGGATGTGCGTGGATGGCGCCTTCGGAGTTGGTGTCCGTGGGCGAAGCGCGGCTTCCGTCGGACGTGGTGGTCATCGACGTGAGTCTCGCGGAGGGAACCGCCCTCCTTCTCGACTGGCTGGAGCGGGTTCCGCGCGCGCTGGTGAGCGCGACGACCGGCTTGAGCGTGACCCTCGAAGCGCGCATCCGGCTGCTCGCGGATCGCGCTCCCGTGCTTCGGGCGCGGAACCTGAGCGTTGGCAATTCGGTTGCCAGCGCAATGCTCCGTGCCGTGCCGGAAGCCGCGCGCGAGGCCCTCGAGGTCGACGTGATCGAACATCACCACGCCGCCAAGCGGGACGCGCCGAGCGGTACGGCGCTCGCGTGGGCCTCGGTTCTCGCGGGGGGGAAGTCGGAACTGGTGCGGGCGGCACCGGCGAACGCGGCCGACACGCGCGTTCCTGGCGAGATTCGTGTCCATTCGATCCGCTCAGGGACGGCGATCGGAACGCACCGCGCACTCTTTGCGGGAGCGGGGGAAACCTTGGAGATCGTCCACACCGTATTCGACCGGGCGGTCTTCGCCCGAGGAGCCCTTCGTGCCGCGCGTTTTCTGTACGGCCGCGCGCCGCGCGCCTATTCATTCGACGACGTACTGTCCCGATCGTAAGGAGAGAGCCGAAACCCAATGCGCCAATCCCAGGCGTTCCTCCCGACTCTGAAGGAAGATCCTACCGACGCCGAGTTGGTCAGCCACAAGCTCATGGTGCGCGCCGGCATGCTCCGCAAGCTGGCCGCCGGAATCTACGCGCTTCTTCCGGTGGGTTGGCGGGTCGCGCGCAAGACGGCCCAAATCGTCCGCGAGGAGATGGACCGCGCGGGCGCCCAGGAGCTTCTGCTGCCCATCCTGATGCCATCGGAGCTGTGGAAGGAGTCGGGGCGGTGGGAGAAACACGGAAAGGAGCTCTTTCGGCAGAAGGATCGGCATGACCGAGACTATGTTCTCGGGCCGACGCACGAGGAGGCGATTACCGACATCGTGCGGAATCACGTGCGCTCCTACCGTGATTTGCCGCAGAACCTCTACCAGATTCAGATCAAGTTCCGTGACGAGGTCCGCCCGCGATTCGGCGTCATGCGGGCGCGGGAATTCATGATGAAGGATGGGTACAGCTTCCACACGGACGAGGCCCAGCTCGCGGTCTCCTACGAGCGGATGCGCGAGGCGTATTCGGCGGTGTTCCGCCGCTGCGGACTGGAATTCATGATCGTGGAGGCGGATTCGGGCGCCATAGGCGGCGACGTGAACCACGAGTTCATGGTTACAGCCGACTCGGGCGAGTCTCTCATCTTCTCGTCGGGATGCGGGTACGCCGCCTCTTCGGAACGCGCCAAGTTCAAGATCGAAACCTCGGCCCCGGAGGCCGAAGCCGCTCTGGCGGAGAGGTCGACTCCCGGCAAGAAGACCGTGGAGGAGGTCTCGGAATTCCTGCGCGTCGAGCCGTCCCGGCTACTCAAGTCGCTGGTGTTCTACGCCGACGAGGAGCCGGTGCTGGCCGTCGTTCCCGGGGATCGCGAACTCAACGAAGCCAAGCTGGCGCGGCACCTGGGCCATCCGGCGCCGCGCCTTGCCACTGCCGCGGAAATCGAGCGGATCACGGGCGGTCCGCTGGGGTTCACCGGACCGGTGAGGGCACCCTCGGCACTGCGGACGCTCTTCGATGCGGCGATTCAGGAGGGTCGGAACTACGTTACCGGGGGGAACAAGCTGGACGTCCACTTGGTCAACGTTCGCGTCGGGCGGGACGTGGCGCTCGGGGAGCGCGCCGACCTGACGACGGCTCGGCAGGGCGACGGCTGCCCGCGCTGCGGCGACGTGATGCGTCTGAGCCGCGGCATCGAGGTGGGGCACATCTTCAAGCTCGGCCTCCGGTATTCGGAACCGATGGGGGCGCGTTACCTGGACGCGGAGGGGAACGAGAAGACGATCGTGATGGGAACGTACGGAATCGGGGTGACCAGAACGGTCGCCGCCGTGATCGAACAGCTGCACGATGAGAACGGAATCATCTGGCCCTACTCCATCGCGCCGTATCATGTCCACGTCGTCCCCGTGAATTCGAAGGATGCGGTAACACGGGAAACCGCGGAAGCGATCTACGCGGGGCTGATGGCTCTGGGCGTCGAGACGATGCTGGACGACCGCGACGAGCGGCCGGGGGCCAAGTTCAAGGACGCGGACCTGATCGGCATTCCGCTCCGCGTGACCGTGGGAGAGAAGGGACTCAAGGACGGCGTGGTGGAGTTGCGGGACCGCAAGAGCGGTGCTGTCGAGCGGGTGCCCGTTGGAGACGCCGTGGAAGTCTGCGGTCGAAGAGTCGCGGAGGAGCTTAAGAGACTTTCTTAGTCCGGTTGACCATCTTGGCGATGCGGGACTTGCGGCGGTTGGCGACCGCCTTCGCGATGACGCCCTTCCGGACCGCGCGATCAAGCTTCGAAACCGTTGCTCTTATAAGTTCTTTGTCTTCTGGGGTTTGATAGACCTTCTTTAGGTGAGTCTTGAGCTCGGACTTCACCGTGGTGTTGCGCTTCTGGTCGCGCATGTTGGTCGTGACCCGCTTCTCGGCCGATTTGTGCTGAGGCATCGATTCCTCCGTATTTTGTCTCGGGCGAACCTAAGCCGATACATTATCGCACGATCCCGCCGGTGTCAACACCCTGACGCTCCTGGGCGGCGTGGTATACTTGCTCGAATGACCCCGCGTCCGCGAATTCGGTCCGGAGTTTCCTCCACCCAGCCCCCGGCGGCGGCCTCGCCCACCGACCTCAAGGCAAAGATCGGCGCGCTTCCCGCTCTTCCCGGCGTGTACATCTTCAAGAGCGCCCGCGGGGAGGTGCTCTACGTCGGTAAGGCGAAGCGCCTCGACCAGCGCGTTCGGTCGCACTTCCAGAGTCCCGAGACGGTGGGTCCGAAGCAGGTTGCCTTGATCCGCCGTGTCTTCGATCTCGATTTCATCGCGGTCGACTCGGAGGCGGACGCGTTGATGCTCGAGGCGACACTCGTCCGCGAGCATCGGCCCCACTACAACATCATTCTCAAGGACGACAAGCGCTACCCGTACATCCGGGTCTCGTGGCAGGAGCCGTTTCCGCGCATGGCTCTCGTGAGGCGGCTCGCTCGCGACGGGGCGCGCTACTTCGGTCCGTACACCGAGGTGAAGGCGCTGCGTCAGCTTCTCCGCATGACCCAAACGATCTTCCCGATGCGCCAGTGCCGCGACATCGACGCGCACATTGCGGCACGGCGCGAGTGCCTCGACTACCACATCGGGCGGTGCGCCGGTCCCTGCATCGGAGCGCAGTCCCAGGAGGAGTATCGCGCGATGGTCGATCACTTCTGCGATTTCCTCGCCGGACGGAGGGACGAGGTCGTGGCGCGCCTTCGCGGCATGCAGGAGGAATCCGCAGAACGCCGCGAGTACGAGCGTGCGGCCCGCCTGAGGGATCAGATTCGAGGCATCCAGTCGATCCTCGCCCGGCAGCGGATGGTGGACATCAGCGGCGCGGCCGTGGACGTCGTGGGAATCGCCCGGGACGGCGCGAATGCCTGCGCGGCGATTCTCAAAGTTCGGGAGCGCCGCGTCGTGTCGCGCGATCTCCGCGCGATCCAAGGCGCTTTGGACGCGGACGAAGCAGAACTGCTGCGCGCCTTCCTCGCGCAGTACTACACCCGCGCCGACCAGGTGCCCGAGCGGCTGATCGTGGAGGCGGAGCCGGGGGAGAGGCCGCTGCTCGAGGCGTTCCTTTCCCAGGCGGCCGGTGCTCGCGTGAGCGTGCGGACGCCGAGGGACACGGCCGAGCGCTCGCTGGTGCGCACAGCCCGGAGAAACGCGTCGCTCCTTCTCGGGGACGGACCCGAGCGCGGGGGAGGGCGGCAGCCGAGTGCCGAGGCACGGGATGAGGCGCTGGATCTGCAGCGCGGCCTTTCCCTTCCCGCGCTTCCGCGTCGGATCCGCTGCTTCGACGTTTCCACGATTCAGGGATCGCACACGGTCGCCTCGATGGTGACCTTTCGTGACGGCGCTCCGCTGAAGGGCGAGTACCGTCGTTTTCGCATCGATTCCGTGGCGGGGCAGGACGACTTCGCGTCGATGGCGGAGGCGGTGCGCCGCCACGCCGCGCGGGTGGCGAGGAACGAGCTTTCGGCCGCCGACCTGATCGTGGTCGACGGGGGCAAAGGCCAGCTCGAGGCTGCGCGCCGCGCGGTGCGGGGGAGCGTGCTCGACGGCGTGCCCATCGTGGGTTTGGCGAAGCGGCTCGAGGAAGTGTACCTTCCCGGGAAGCGCGAGACGCTGCGGCTCTCCCGGCGCTCGCCGGCGCTCAAGCTTCTCATGCGGCTCCGCGACGAGGCGCATCGGTTTGCGGTCGGTTATCACCGGGTGCTGCGGGGAAAGGCGGCGCGCGCCTCGGCTCTCGAGGCGATTCCCGGCCTGGGCCCGAAGCGCCGGGCGCTTCTCCTCCAGCGGTTCGGGTCGGTCGAGCGGCTGAAGAGGCAGCCTGTCGGCGCGATCGCGTCCGTTCCGGGAATCGGACCCCGCATGGCGGCTCGGATCGCGGAGCGCGTCGGAAAAGGGGGAGGCGGCCAGGCATGAGCGATCGGATCGAAATCGCGACGGCGTCGGTGCGGACGCCTCTGGGGAGGGTATGGATCCTGGCGACCGAAGGAGGCCTCTGCGAGACCAGGCTCGGGAATCGGGCCGGCCCTTCCGGGCGCGAGGCGCGGGCGCGCGGCGTGAAGTACGTGCGGCGTGGCCGTTGGACCGACCAAGCGCGTCGCGCACTCGCGGATTACTTCGCGGGGCGGGAGTCGCCCCTCGATCTGAAGCTGGAGTTTCGGGAAGGGACTCCGTTCGAGCGGAGCGTTTGGGAAGCCGCGCGGCGTGTGCCGTATGGATCCGTCTCTTCCTACGGGGCGCTCGCCGCGCGCATCGGAACGCCGGGTGCGTCCCGCGCCGTCGGAAACGCCCTGGGCAAGAATCCGATTCCCATCGTGGTGCCGTGCCACCGGGTCATCCACGGCGATCGCTCGATCGGAGGCTTCTCGAGCGGGCTCGCCTGGAAAAGGTTTCTTCTCAAGCTGGAGCAGGGGCAACTGGAACTCAAGTGGGCGAAGGGGATGCGGAGGCGCGGCGCGTGAAGCGGCTTCCCGGAAAGAGAGAGGAACCGACGCCCGCGGGCGCGAGCGTCCTGAGCGCTCACGCGCGCCTGTTCCGCGAACATCTGAGCGTGGAGCGGCGCCTCGGAGACAACACGGTGCGCGCCTACGTCCAGGATCTCGAGCAGTACGGTGCGTTCCTGACGAGCAGGGGAATCCGCGATGCGGCATCGGTGAAACCGGGCGACGTTGAATCGTTTGTCACCGGACGGGGGTGGGCCGCCGCGACCGTCGCGAGGAAGATCGCCTCGCTCCGGGCATTCCATGAGTTCTTGCGTCGGCGCGGGCTGGCGGGGGACAATCCCGCGCTTCAGATACGGCCGCCGCGCAATCCGCGTGGGCTTCCGGACGTGCTCACGGTGGAGCAGATCGAGGCGTTGCTCCAGGCGCCGCGCGGCGAGGAACCCCAGAACATCCGGGACCGGGCGCTGCTGGAGTTGGGCTACGCAACGGGGCTGCGAGCGAGCGAGTTGGTCGGGCTGACGCTCGAGGAGGTGGACCTCGAAGAGGACTTGGTGCGATGCGTCGGGAAGCGCTCGCGCGAGCGGATCGTCCCTTTCGGTTCGAAGGCCAAGCAGGCCCTCGTCCGCTACCTCGATGCCGCCCGCGGCCACTTCCTGGTCGATCGCGCGCAGCGCGCGATCTTCCTGACGCGGTTGGGCCGACCGTTCACGCGAATGGGGTACTGGAAGCTCCTGCGCCGGCACGCCAAATCCGCGGGAATCGACCGCGAGATCTCCCCGCACACGCTGCGGCATTCGTGCGCGACTCACCTTCTGGAGGGTGGGTGCGATCTCCGCGTAGTGCAGGAGTTCCTGGGCCACCGTTCCATCGAGACGACGCGCATCTACACACACCTGGACCGTAGTTTCCTGCGCTCGGTGCATTCCCAGTTTCATCCGCGCGCCTGACGGCTCTGCCTGGATCGGGAGGATGTTCATGAAGGGAAGGATCGTGGGCGGTATGGCGGTGTGGCTCCTGACGCTGGCCGCGTGCGCGCCCGGGGCCGCGGGGGCGGACTGGGAGGCGTTCAACGCCCGGCTCGCGATGAAGAGCGCCCAGAACTCCGCGTTCATGCGGCAGCCGGCGCCTGGGCCGGCGCGACCGGCGCCGACATTGCGACGGATGCGCAAGGGCACGATCAGTCTCGGCGGGCAAATGTCGTACGGTGTCGTGCGGGGTTCCTCCGAGCTCAACGATCATTTCGATCATGGCGTGGGCTACGCCTTTCGCGTCCGCTACAGCCTCTCATCGCGCGCGGCGCTTGGATTCTCATTCGAGCATCAGGGATACGACGCCCGCGCCGAGCCCAACCCGCAGCCGGGCAAGTTTGCCGACAGCTCGCTGGTCGTTACAACCGTCGCATCCGAGGCGGTGGTCTTCTTCCAGCGGGAGAAGGTGTGGACGCCCTACCTGCTCGGCGGGTTTGGCTTTGCCAGCCCGAACGTTCTCTACGAGGAGAAGGAAGTGCGGCGCGTCAACGAAGGCGTGTTCGTGGTCCTGGGCGGCGGGATCGAGAAGTTCGTGAGGTCCCGCTTCTCGATCGACCTCTCGCTCCGCGGCTATGCCCAGCTGGGCAATTCGGAGCTGTCGCTCTTCTCGCAGGCAAGCGCCGGCATCCACCTGTATCCCGGAGACTGATCGCGTGAGGGTGACCTTTTGGGGCGCCGCTCGAACCGTCACCGGAACGAAGCACCTTCTCACCGGCCGGTCGGGGGCTCTGCTCCTGGACTGCGGTTTCTTCCAAGGACGGCGCGCCGAATCCGAGGCGCGCAATCGCGCGCTGCCGTTCGCGGCTTCCTCGGTCGACGCGATGATCCTCTCCCACGCGCACATTGATCATTCGGGAGCGATTCCTTTTCTCTGCAAGAGCGGCTTTCCCGGACCGATTCACGCGACCGGCGTCACGGTCGATCTTTGCCGCGCGATGCTTCTCGACGCGGCCCACATTCTGATGAAGGACGCGGAGTTCCTCAACAAGCACCGCCGCGGCCGAAACAAGGACTTCTTCGAGCCGCTCTACACGCCCCCCGACGTCGAGCGCGCCCTGGCGCAATTCGTGGGGCACGACTACGGGGAACCCTTTCAGCCGATTCCCGACGTCACCGTCACGTTTCGCGAGGCGGGGCATATCCCCGGATCGGCGTCGGTCGAGCTTCGCTGGAAGGAGGACGGCCGGGCGGGCTCTCTGGTGTTCTCCGGAGATCTGGGACGTCCGAATCGCCCGATCCTGCGCGATCCCGCGCCCCTTCCCAGGGCGGACCATCTCATCATCGAGGGCACGTACGGCGGGGTCAATCATCCCGGGGAGCAGTCGCTGCGCGATGCGCTGGAGCGCGTGGTGCGCGAGGCGCTCGAACGAGGGGGCCGCATCGTGATCCCTGCTTTCGCCGTCGGGCGCACTCAAGAGGTCGTCTATGCGCTGGACCAACTCTTTCAGACGAAGCGCGTTCCCGAGCTTCCGATCTATCTCGACAGCCCCCTCGCGGCGAATGTGCAGGAGATCGTGCGACACCACCCCGAGGTCTACGACGACGAGACGGCCACGGCCATCCGGCGGGGAGACGACCCGCTGGGGCTCCGACGCACGGTGGTCGTGCGCGAGGCCGCCGACTCGATGAAACTGAACGACAAGCCCGGCACGTTCATCACGATCGCGGCATCCGGAATGTGCGAGGGAGGGCGCGTGCTTCACCATCTGAAACACACGGTCGAAGACCCGCGTCACACGATCCTGATCGTGGGATATCAGGCGGAATCGACACTGGGGCGGCGACTCGTCGAGGGCAGGGAAGAGGTCCGAATCTTCGGCGAGCCTTTCCGGCTTCGCGCCAAGGTCGAGGTCCTGAACGGCTTCTCCGCCCACGCAGGTCATGATGCGCTGGTCGCTCAGGCGCTCTCGTGCCAGGCGCCCAAGGGGTGCGCGATCGTGCATGCCGACCTCGACCGCGCGACGGCGCTTCGTAGCGGTCTTCCGGTCGGAATGAACGTGCGCATTCCATCCGAGGGGGAAAGCTGGGACCTTCGGTGACGGGCGATCGAAGCCGAACCACGGCCGCGTTTCGCGTGGGGGACCGGGTCCAGCATCGTGAATTCGGCGAAGGACTGATCGTGGAGGTCCGAGAGCGCGACGGATTCGAGGTCCTCGAAATCGCATTCCCGAACGGAATCCGGCGCCTCACGTCGCTGTATCCGCTCGAGCCCGCGCGCGGCGCGGGGCGCGCGCGCTCGCAGCCGGCGCTCTCGGTCGCGGCGACGGTCGTGCCGCAGATGCCCGGCCTGGCACCTCCGGCTCGCGCGCAATTCCGAGTGGCCGCCGGCTCGGAGGACCTCTACCGGAGGCTCCTGACCGGCCCGTACGACGATCCGCGCGAGCACGAGCTTCGTCTTCGCGTGGAGCGGTTCTCGCTGCACCGGGGATTCGACCGTCTCCTCTGCCTCGACATGGTCCACGACGTCCAGAAGTACGAGCACCAGGTTCAGGCGTGCATGTCCGTGCTGCGGCGGCTCCGCGGCCGCGCGCTCCTGGCCGACGAGGTGGGTCTTGGGAAGACGATCGAAGCGGGGATGATCCTGAAGGAGTATCTGCTGCGAGGCCTTGTCCAGCGCGCGCTCATCCTGGTGCCCGCTTCGCTCGTGGAGCAGTGGGATCAGGAGCTGCGGCGGAAGTTCGATCTGGAGTTTGCCGTCCTGAAGCACGGGACGGCGTGGTGGGAGGAACCATTGCTCCTCGCCTCCATGGACACGGCGAAGCTGCTTCGGCACCGCGACAAGGTCGCGGCCGCGTCGTTCGATCTCGTCGTCGTGGACGAGGCGCACCGCCTGAAGAACCAGAAGACGCTGGCCTGGAAGTTCCTCGACCGACTGGCGCCTCGCTACCTGCTGCTCCTGACGGCGACGCCGGTGCAGAACGACCTGCACGAGCTCTACAACCTGGTGCAGCTGGTGCGCCCGGGCCTCCTGGGCACCTATCGCACTTTCGGCCGCGAATTCATGCGCCGGGGGGACCGTCGCATGCCGCAGAACACGGGTCGACTTGCGGCGCTCCTCTCCGAGACGATGATCCGCACCACCCGAGCGAGCACGTCGATCCGATTCCCGCGCCGCGACGTCACGAACGTGATGTTCGACCTCTCGCCGCCCGAGCGAGAACTTTACGACAACGTGACGCGGTTCGTCCGGCGCGTGCTCCACGCGCACCGCGAGCCCCGGCGGGGCGCCATCAAGCTCACGCTCTTGACGCTGCAGAAGGAGCTGGGGTCGAGCACCTTCGCCGCGGTGCCGACGTTGGGCAAGCTCCTGGCCCGCGAGGGGCCGGGGCTCGAGCGGTCGGAGATGGAGGAACTGCTCCGCGCTGCTCGCGCGATCGAGGCGAACGCCAAGCTCGAGGGGCTGGTGAAGCTCGTCCAAGGCTCGCGCGATAAGTTCGTCATCTTCACCCAATTCCGCGCCACCCTCGAGTACCTCTCGCGATCGCTCCGCGCGCTGGGAATCAAGGTGGCGCTGTTTCACGGGGCGCTCTCCCTTCGCGAAAAGGAGGCCGCGATCGGGCAGTTCCGCGACCGTGCGCGCGTGCTGATCAGCACCGAGGCGGGGGGAGAAGGACGAAACCTCCAGTTCTGCCATCTGCTCGTGAACTACGACCTACCCTGGAATCCCATGAGAATCGAGCAGCGGATCGGACGGCTCCACCGCCTGGGGCAGACGCACGACGTTCACGTCTTCAACTTCTCCGCGCGAAACACGGTGGAAGCGTACGTGCTCCAGATCGTTCACGAGAAGATCAACATGTTCCGGACCGTCATCGGCGATCTCGATATGGTGATGGGTCCTTACGCGGAGGCGGGAACGTTCGAGGACGCGGTCTTCCGCATTTGGGCGGCCGCTCGGGGCGAGCGGGACCTGGATCGCGAATTCGGAAAGCTGGGCACTGCGCTTCTGGTGGGGCGCAAGCGCTACGAGTCGGTGGAAGAGTTGGACCGGCAACTCCTGGACGAGGTGGATCACAATGGCTCGTAGCCCGGGCAGGCGCCGATCGGAACTTCCGGAGATCCTCGCCGCGATTCTGGAGACGCAGGGGGCGAAAGTGTCGCGCGACGGAATGGTCTGGGAAGCATCGCTCACGCCCGAACTGTCCACGGCCCTGGGAACCGAGTCGATCCGCCTGGTCGCCGCCCCCGCGGGGCGCGCCGCGCGGGGCGCGGAGATGGATGCCGGGATGACGGAACGCATCCTGCTCCTCGGACGCACGCGCGGGCAGACGGCGATGCAGGTCGCGCGAGTGCCGTGGCCGAAGACAGGTCCCGCGGCGGCAAGGATCTGGGTCCGGCTCGACTGGCGGGTCCGCTACGGCAGCGACGAAATTCCCGAAGAGCTCTTCACCCAGGAGCTTCCGCTCACGCCTGCCTTGGGCCTGCGTGCGCCCAAGGAGGGGATGCTGCGGGCGCCGACGACGGAAGAGGCGGAGACCCTGCCCAAGCCCTCTCCCCAGCAGCTGACTGCGACATGGGATCGCGCCCTCAAACTGCTCGAGAGCCGCATGCGACGCAGGTTGAAACCGCACGAGGACCGGGCGCGGCGGGAACTCCATCGCGAGATGAGGACGCTGAGCAGCCACTACCGGTCGCTCATCGCGGAGGAGCGCGCGGGCCGGGCTCGACATTCCGAAGATCGGGAGGCGGGGCGGATGCTGCAGCTCAAGGAGGATTGGGAACGGAAGCTCGCGGGGGTCATCCGTCAGCGCGCCTTCGACACGGAAGCCTCCCTTGTCGCCGCGGCGCTCGTCTACGCGTTACCCGACGGGGGCGGTCCGCACCGTTTGACAGGGGCGACGGAGCGGAGTAAACTGATCGGCTAAACCTCAACGGAGATATGAATGACCACTCGATTGGTGAAGCATCAAAAGCTGACCAAGCGTCAAATCAAAGAGGATCCGCTCGTCACCGCCGCGTTCCGCGGCACGGCCCTTTGGGAAGAGTACGGAACGCGGGTCCTGATCGGGCTCGGTGCCGTCGCGCTCGTCGCTCTCCTGGCATTCTTCGTGGGCCGGTCCCGGGCGCAGTCGGAAGAGCGTGCGACGGGAGACCTCTTCCGGGCGCGGATGTCGCTCGCACAGGGGGACTATTCGTCCGCCGTCCAGATGCTCAAGGAGATCGTCGATAACGCGCCCGGGACCAACGCGGCGCGGTCGTCGATGCATTTCCTCGGCGATGCCTTCGCGATGCAGGGCAAGCAGACCGACGCCATCACCTGGTATCGGAAATACGCCGGAAAGGTCGGCGGCGATCGGGATGCGAAGGCCGCGGGGCTGCATGGGCTGGCCGCCGCCCTCGAGGACCACGGCGACTTCCAGGAGGCCGCGGCGACCTACAGCGATCTGGCCAAGGTGGCGGCCAACGACACCGATCGGGGACGGGTGATGCTGGCACAGGCGCGATGCTATTCGCGCGCGGGCCAGTCCCAGAAGGCCATCGAGATCTACACGGCCGTGACGCATCTCGCGATCACCGACCAGACCGTTCGGTCCTCGGCCGAAGTCGCGATAGGCGAGCTCTCGGCCACGTCCGCCCACTAGGTCGAGCCGCCGTCATGGCGGATACAATTCGCCTCGCGCTGGTGTGGCACATGCATCAGCCCAGCTATCGCGACGCGCTTTCGGATCAGATCTTGCTCCCGTGGACGCGACTGCACGCCACCAAGGATTACGGCGACATGGTGGCGGCGCTGAGGCGCGAACCGCGCGTCCACGCGACATTCAATCTCACGCCCATCCTGCTCGACCAGCTCGACGCTCTCGCCTCCGGGGCATCGGACCTCTACCTGGATCTCGCCCGCAAGCCGGCGGAGTCCCTGAGTCCCGAAGAGCAGCGCTTCATCACGCGGCACTTCTTCAGCGTGAACCACGCCCGGATGCTCGAGCCCCATCCGCGCTACGTCGAGCTCAGGGGCCGCGCCACGGCGACGATTCCCGGCGCCCGCATCCGGCACCAGCCCCCGCTGCTTCCGCAAGAACTTCGCGATCTTCAGACGTGGTTCCATCTGGCCTGGGTGGATCCCGAGTACTGGGAGGAGGAGCCCATCCGTCTGCTGAGGCGGAAGGGAAGTGGGTTCACCGAAGAGGAGAAGCTCTCCCTCCTTGACTGGGGTGTGGTGTGCGCTTCACGGATCATCGGCGCGTATCGCGAAGCGATGCAGTCGGGGCAGGTCGAGTTGACGACATCGGCTTACTACCATCCAATCCTCCCGCTCCTGATCGACTCGGAC
>Ga0315273_10001545_pt1 | contig 26385 bp, 32 predicted proteins | sample YL17G02_0_MG_FD_205753 | JGI IMG/M metagenome (GOLD analysis project Ga0315273, IMG submission 205753) | Sediment microbial communities from Yellowstone Lake, YNP, Wyoming, USA - YL17G02_0 | ecosystem: Environmental > Aquatic > Freshwater > Lake > Sediment | place: USA: Wyoming | collected... | reverse complement strand
TGGCTGAAACGATCACCAGGCGAAGGGCGTCGAAGGTCGGCGTCGTCGTGTCGGACAAGGCGGACAAGACCGTCGTCGTCCGCGTCGACCGCATCGTGCGTCACAAGATGTACAAGCGCTACGTGCGTAAGGCCGCGACCTTCATGGCCCACGACGAGGACAACCAGGCGAAGGTCGGCGACACCGTAGAGATCGTGGAGTCTCGCCCGCTCTCCGCCCGCAAGCGGTGGCGCCTGCGGAAGATCGTCAAGCGAGGCCAGGGCACGGTAGAGATCGCAGCCGTGGCCGAAGTCGGCACGCCGTGAGGACGAGGAGCGGATCATGATTCAGATGAGGACGATCCTGGAGGTTGCGGACAACTCCGGGGCGAAGAAGATCTCCTGCATCCACCTTCGCGGTGGCTCGCAGGGGCAGTACGCCGAGCTCGGCGACGTCATCACCGCGAACGTGAAAGAAGCGTCGCCCGACGGCAACGTGAAGAAGGGGCAGGTCGTCAAGGCGGTGATCGTGCGCCAGGTTAAGGCCTACCGGCGGCGGGACGGTTCGTACATCCGGTTCGACCAGAACGCCGCTGTCATCATCAACGACGCACGCGAGCCGGTGGGAACGCGCGTCTTCGGCCCCGTGGCGCGTGAGCTGCGGGACAAGAAGTTCATGAAGATCGTCTCGCTGGCGCCCGAAGTTCTCTGACGGCCCGGGGCGAGGGAGCACCAAATGCCTGGTCTGAGGATTCGAAAGAACGACACGGTGGAAGTCATTTCCGGTAAGGACAAGGGCAAGCGGGGCCGTGTCATCGAAGTTTTGCCGAAAGACGCGAGGGTCCGCGTCGAAGGCGTGAACAAGATTAAGCGACACACGAAGCCCAACCCGCAAAAGAACGTGAAGGGTGGCATCGTGGAGCGTGAGAACCCCGTCCACATTTCGAACGTGGCGCTCATCGACCCGAAGTCGGACAAGACGACCCGCGTCGGAATCAAGACGATGCCGGACGGATCGCGCGTGCGCGTGGCGAAGCGCAGCGGAATGCAGCTGGACAAGTAGGCGAGGAGACAACGCGATGTCGAGGTTGACGGAAACTTACACGGCCGAGGTGGTGCCGGCGCTGCTCAAGCAGTTCGGCTACAGCTCGACCATGGCCGTGCCCCGGGTGACCAAAGTCGTGGTCAACATGGGTATCGGCGACGCGATCCAGGACGGCAAGGCCATGGACGCGGCGGTCGAGGAACTCGCTGGGATCACCGGTCAGAAGCCGACCATCACGCGGGCGCGGAAGTCGATCGCGAATTTCAAGCTGCGCGAGGGAATGGCCATCGGCTGTTGCGTGACCCTGCGCGGGAAGCGGATGTACGAGTTCCTCGAGCGGTTGACGAATCTCGCGCTGCCTCGCGTGCGCGACTTCCGAGGCGCCAACCCGCGGGGGTTCGACGGTCGCGGCAACTACACGCTCGGCGTGCGCGATCAGTTGATCTTCCCCGAGGTGAGCTACGCCAAGGTGCAGAAGGTCAAGGGAATGAATGTGTGCATTGTGACGACGGCCAGGACCGACGAAGAAGCGAAATCGCTTCTTGCGGGGCTCGGCATGCCGTTCCGTAAGAACTGACACGGGAGGATGTGAACGTGGCCACGTCGGCATGGGTCGCCAAGACGAACAAGAAACCGAAATTCGCGGTACGTGCTTGCAGTCGTTGCAAGCGGTGCGGGCGGTCGCGGGGCTTTCTCCGCAAGTTCCAGCTGTGTCGCATCTGCTTCCGGAACCTCGCGCTCGAAGGCGCGCTTCCGGGCGTCACCAAGGCGAGCTGGTAGGAGGTAAGAGATGAGCATGACTGACCCGATCGCCGATCTTCTGACGCGCATTCGCAATGCACAAGTGGCCAAGCACAAGACCGTGGACGTGCCGGCCTCGAGAATGAAGGTCGCCATCGTGACCATTCTCAAAGACGAGGGGTTCGTCGACAACTTCAAGCTTGTCGCGGCCGACGTGCAGGAAGCGATCCGCATCCAGCTCAAGTACGGCACCGGGGGCGAGCGCGCGATCCAAGGGTTGGAGCGTGTTTCACGTCCCGGACGCCGGGTGTATTGCGGCAAGGATGAGATTCCCAGGGTCCTGGATGGCCTCGGACTCACCATCCTCTCTACGCCGAAGGGCGTCTTGACGGGAAAGACCTGCCGACGCCTCGGCGTCGGTGGCGAAATCCTTTGCAACGTTTGGTAGCCGGAAAAGAGGAAGCACGTCATGTCGCGTATCGGTAGATTGCCGGTCCCCTTGACCGACGGCGCCAAGGTCGAGATCCTCGGCCGCACCGTGACCGTCAAAGGGCCGAAGGGATCGCTCGCGCAAGAGTTGCCGGGCGGCATCAACGCGGAGGTTGCCGACGGGAAGATTCTGGTCAAGCGCCGCGATGATTCCAAGCCGCAGCGTGCGCTCCACGGCCTGACGCGCGCGTTGCTGAACAACGCGGTCGTCGGTGTGACGAAGGGGTTCAGCAAGGACCTCGAGATCCAGGGCGTCGGCTATCGCGCCCAGCTCGCGGGGACGACCGTGAGCTTCACGCTGGGCTACACGCACGCCATCGATTTTCCGATCCCAAGCGGGATCCAGATCGCGGTCGAGAAGCAGACGAAGCTCACCGTGACCGGAATCGATCGTCAACAAGTCGGCCAAGTCGCTGCCAAGATCCGTTCGCTCCGCCCGCCCGACGTCTACAAGGGGAAGGGCGTGCGCTACGTAAACGAGCAAGTTCGCAAGAAGGCCGGCAAGACCGGCGCGAAGTAGGCCGGGGAGGACGCCATGCAGAAGTCGATCGACAGAGACGCCATCCGTCGCCGCATCCGGTACCGGATCCGGAGGAAGGTGTCGGGCACCGCGGAAAAGCCGCGGCTCGCCGTGTTCCGCAGCGACAAGCACATCTACGCGCAGGCGATCGACGACGGGTCAGGCCGAACGATCGCGCACGCGTCGAGTCTCGACGCCGATCTGAAGGGCAACGTCAAGCGGGGGGGCAACGTCGACGCGGCGAAGGTCGTCGGCGGCGCGATCGCCGCACGCCTCAAGGACAAGGGGATCGAGGACGTCGTCTTCGATCGAGGCGGCTACCTGTACCACGGGCGCATCAAGGCTCTGGCCGACGCGGCGCGCGAAGCCGGTCTCAAGTTCTGAGGAGGATGAAGTGTCCGAAATGAATCGCGATTCCGTGGGCGAGCTCAAAGACCGCGTCGTCCACATCAACCGCGTGACGAAAGTCGTCAAGGGCGGAAAGAACTTTTCCTTTTCGGCGCTCGTCGTCGTCGGGGACGGGAACGGATGGGTCGGCTTTGCCTCCGGCAAGGCGCGCGAGGTCCCGACCGCGATCAGCAAGGGCGTCGAGAGGGCGAAGCGCAACCTCTGCTTCATTCCGCTCCAAGGAACGACGATTCCCCATGCGGTCGTGGGGCGGTTCGGTTCGGGTCAAGTGCTCCTGAAGCCGGCTTCTCCGGGAACCGGCGTCATCGCGGGAGGCGCCGTGCGCGCCGTGCTCGAATCGGCGGGAGTGCAGGACATCCTGACGAAGTCGTTAGGAAGCGCGAATCCGCAAAACGTCGTGCGCGCCACGATCGCCGGACTCAAGACTCTTCGCAACGCCGAACAGGTCGCAAAGCGTCGGGGCAAGGAAGTGCACGACCTCGATAGGAGTGGGGCGTCATGAGCGCGAAGAAGGTCGCCGGAAGCGGCAAGAAGACCATCAGGATTCGGCAGGTGCGCAGCGGCATCGGTTTCGACAGGACCCAGAAGGCGACCCTGCGCGCTCTCGGCCTGGTCAAGATCGGGCGCGTCCGCGAGTTCCCGGACAACCCTGCGATTCGCGGAATGGCCGCCAAGATTTCGCATCTCGTCGTCATCGAGAAGGACTGAAGGGAGTCATGAAGCAAAACGCACTGAAGCCGACCCCCGGGTCGCGCAAGAACCGGAAACGAGTCGGTCGCGGGCCCGGGTCGGGCAGCGGCAAGACCTCCGGCCGCGGTGAGAACGGGCAGAAGTCGCGAAGCGGCTATTCCAGAAAAAGGGGCTTCGAGGGCGGTCAGATGCCGCTCAAGCGGCGCGTCCCGAAGCGCGGATTCACGAACATCTTTCGAGTCGAGTATCGGACCGTCAACGTCGACCGTCTGAACGAACTTCCTGCCGGCAGCGAGGTGACTCCGGAGTTCCTCCAAAAGCTCGGACTCCTGCGTAAAGGCAAGAGTCCGGTGAAGGTTTTAGGGAACGGCGAGTTGACGATCGCGCTGACGGTTCGCGCACATAAGTACACGGGCTCCGCGGTGCAGAAAATCGAAGCGGCCGGCGGCAAGGCCGAGGTGATTTCCTGACGCCCCCGTGGGCGAGGGACTCTTCACGATGATTCAGAGCTTCAAGAACATTTGGAACATCCCCGAGTTGCGCCGGCGCGTGCTCTATACGCTGGGGCTCCTCGCCATCTACCGCATCGGCGGGCACATCCCGACGCCAGGCATCGACAACGCGGCTCTACTGCGCTTATTCGAGTCTTCGGCCGGATCGATTCTCGGGTACGTCGATCTCTTCGCGGGGGGCAACTTCAAGCGCTTCACGGTTTTCGCGCTCGGGATCATGCCGTACATCACCGCGTCGATCATCCTGCAGTTGTTCACGGTCATCTGGCCCTACCTCGAGAAACTCAGCAAGGAGGGCGAGGCCGGACGGCGAAAGATCACGCAGTGGACGCGGTACGGAACCGTGCTCCTGTCATTCATCCAGTCGTTCGGAGTCGCGAAGTGGCTCGAGTCGGCGAGCTCGTCGGCGGGGGTCGGTCAGATCGTCCGTCACCCCGGCTTTGGCTTCGAGCTCCTGACCGTGCTCACCCTGACCACGGGTACGGCCTTCATCATGTGGTTGGGCGAGCAGATTTCGGAACGAGGGATCGGTAACGGAATCTCGCTGATTATCTACGCCGGCATCGTGGTCGGCTTCCCGAACGCCGTCGTGCAGACGATTCAGGACTGGATGACCGGGGCGTTGAGCCCGATCGTGATCGGGCTCCTCGTGATCCTCATGGTCCTGGTGGTCGCCGCGATCGTCTACGTCGAGCGCGCCCAGAGGAAGATCCCAATCCAGTACGCGCGCCGGGTCGTCGGCCGGCGGGTCTACGGTGGGGCCTCGACCTATCTCCCCCTGCGGGTGAACACGGCCGGCGTCATCCCCGTGATCTTCGCCTCGTCGATGCTCGCCATCCCTCAGTCGATTGGCGGCATTGGGTTCCTCAAGGACCTCGGCTGGGTTCAGGATATCCTGCGTCAGCTGTCCTACTCGGCTCCGCTGTACAATTTCTCGTACGCGGCCCTGATCATCTTCTTCTCGTACTTCTACGTGTCGATCATCTTCAATCCGATGGATCAGGCTGACAACATGAAGAAGTACGGAGGCTTCATCCCGGGGATCCGTCCCGGGAAAAGGACCGCCGAATATATCGACGGAATTCTCACGCGATTGACCTTCGGGGGAGCGGTTTACCTGGCGGCGATCTCGGTGCTGCCGGTGCTGCTGATCAGCGGTCTTCAAGTCCAGCAGCTCCCGTGGATCGGCTCCACGCTGGATGCGATTCTCCCGAAGTTCCTGACAGAAGGGCTGAACGTCAAGTTCTTCTTCGGGGGCACCTCGCTTCTGATCGTCGTCGGTGTGGCCATGGACACCGTCCAACAGATCGAGTCTCAGTTGATCATGCGGCACTACGAGGGTTTCATGAAGGGCACTCGAATCCGAGGACGCCGCAGCTAGGAACCTGGGGACCTGCGTCTATGTCTGCTAGAATGTGTGGTTTACGGCGATGAGAGTGGTGTTGATGGGTCCTCCGGGAGTGGGAAAGGGGACCCAAGCAGCGCAGATGCAAGCCCTTCTGGGTGTTCCCCACGTCTCGACGGGGAACATCCTGCGGGTGGCGATCCAGCAAGAGGGGGCGCCCCTGGGCACGGAAGTTCGGAGGTTCGTAGAGAGCGGACGGCTCGTGCCGGACGGGCTCATGGGCGATCTGATCGCCGAGAGGCTGGAACGGAAAGACGCAGCGGCAGGGTTCATCCTCGACGGTTTTCCGCGCACTCTCGAGCAGGTCGACATTCTCGACGGCGTGTTGGGCCGGTTGGGGTTGGAGTTGGACAGGGTGTTGATGTTGAAGGTTCCGGAAGCCGAGATCGTGCGACGCCTCTCTGGGCGGCGCACGTGCCCCAAGTGCGCGGCAGTTTTTCACCTCGAGAGCCGGCCTCCGGCCGTTAAGGGTGTGTGCGATGCGTGCGGTGCGGGTCTCGTGCAGAGACCGGACGATACGGAGCAGGTCATTCGAGAGCGTATGAAGGTGTACGCGGATCAGACGCTTCCGGTCGCAGAGGCGTATCGGTTCAAGGGGCTTCTGATCGAGATTGACGGTTTTGGCGAGGTCGATGCGGTGCGTGCCCGGCTCACGTCGGGCTTGGGAAGGGTCTGAGGCGAACGTGACGAGGACGACGCTCAAGTCTCCCGCGGAGATCGCCCTCATGGACGAGGCCAACCGCATCATCCGTGGAATTCTCACGGGTCTGCGTACGTTCGTTCGTCCCGGGGTCTCGACGATCGAAGTCGACCGCTTCGCCGAGAGGCGAATCCGCGAAACCGGAGGCGTCCCGGCGTTCAAGGGCTATCCTCATCGCAACGACGGCCACGATTTCCCCGGAACGGTTTGCGCCTCGGTCAACGACGAGGTCGTGCACGGGGTGCCCCGCGAGCGGACCGTCTTGCGTGTGGGCGACATCCTCTCCGTAGATCTCGGGATCTTTTACAAGGGGTACTACGGCGACGCGGCCGAGACCTTTCCCGTCGGAGTCATCGCTCCGGAGGCCCAGCGACTTCTCGTCGTGACCCGGGAATCTCTTCTGCGGGCCGTCGAGCAGGCTCGCCCGGGGCGTCGCGTCTCCGATATCGGATTCGCGGTCCAGTCGCATGTCGAGGCGCACGGATTCTCCGTCGTCCGGGAGTTCGTCGGACACGGCATCGGCGCGAGCCTTCACGAGGAACCGCAAATTCCGAACTTCGGGACTCCCGGTCGCGGGATGCGTTTGGCGCCCGGGATGGTGCTCGCCATCGAGCCGATGGTGAACGCGGGGGGCCCCGAGGTGGTGCTTTCGGCTGAAGACGGATGGACCGCACGCACGAGAGACGGAAGCCTGTCCGCGCATTTCGAACTGTCGGTCGCCGTGACGGACGGCGGACCGAAGGTCCTGGGCGATCCGGTGTCCGTGGCCGCCTGACGCGGCGCGGGAGGGGAGTTGGAAGAGACGATGTCGAAGGAAGAGGCGATTCAGGTCGAAGCCACGGTGGTCGAGCCGCTGCCGAACGCGATGTTCCGCGTCGAGCTCGAGAACAAACACCGCGTGCTCGCCCACATCTCGGGGAAGATGCGCAAGCACTTCATCCGCATCCTCCCGGGCGATCGCGTCTTGGTGGAACTCTCCCCCTACGATTTGACGCGGGGGCGCATCGTCTACCGTTACAAGTAGCTCGGGTCGAGGAGAAAAGGCGTCATGAAGGTCCGGACCTCGGTGAAGAAAATCTGTGACAAATGCAAGATCGTGAAGCGTAAGCGCGTGGTTCGGGTGGTCTGTGAGAACCCGAAGCACAAGCAGCGCCAGGGCTGAGGAGGCATTCCGTGGCACGTATCGCTGGCGTTGACCTGCCGCCGAGCAAGCGGGTCGAGATCGGACTCACGTACATCTTCGGGATCGGTCGGTCTCGCGCCCTGACGATCATCGCAAAGGCGAACGTCAAACCCAGTGTGCGCGTGAAGGACCTCTCCGAGGACGAAGTCTTGCGCATCACGCGCGTCATCAACACGGAGGGGCGCGTCGAGGGCGATCTGCGCAAGAGCGTCGGCCTCGACATCAAGCGGCTGATCGAAATCGGCTCGTACCGCGGCATGCGCCACCGTCGCAACCTTCCTTGCCGAGGTCAGCGCACGCACACGAATGCGAGGACCCGGCGCGGGCCGCGTCGTTCCATCGCCGGCAAGAAGAAAACGACCGGGAAGAAGGGCTAGGGGTTGAAGCATGGCTAAGGCAGCGAAGGCGCCCGGGAAGAAGGGCGGCAAGAAGGAAAAGAAGAACATCCCTCATGGTGTGGCGAACATCCACGCGTCCTTCAACAACACGATCGTGACGATCACCGACCCGAAGGGGAACGTGCTCTCGTGGTCGTCGTCTGGGGTTCAGGGATTCAAGGGTTCGCGTAAGGGAACACCCTTCGCGGCCCAGATGGCGGCCCAGGCCGCAGGAAACGCGGCGAAAGAGCACGGTGTGCGTTCGCTCGATGTCCGCGTGAAGGGCCCTGGGGCCGGGCGCGAATCGTCGATCCGCGCGCTGCAGACCGCGGGAATGGACGTCAAGTCGATCAAGGACGTGACGCCGATCCCGCACAACGGTTGCCGCCCTCCGAAGCGGCGCCGCGTCTGATGTAGGGAGGATTCATATCGTGGCGAGAACGACCGGATCGGTTTGCAGGCTCTGTCGGCGGGAAGGAATGAAGCTCTTCCTGAAGGGCGATCGGTGCTTCAAAGAAAAGTGCGCGTTCGAGCGCCGTGGGTACGCCCCCGGCCAGCACGGAAGGCGCCGCACGAAGGTCCAGGCTTACGGCGTGCAGCTCAGGGAAAAACAGAAGGTCAAGCGGATGTACGGCGTTCTCGAACGCCAGTTCCGCAACTACTTCGCCACGGCCGCGCGCAAGAAGGGCATCACGGGCTCGAACTTGCTCCAGATGCTCGAGTGCCGGCTGGACAACGTCGTCTACCGACTGGGATTCGCCTTCTCTCGTTCCGCCGCGCGGCAGCTCGTGGCGCACGGCCACATTCTCGTGAACGGCCGAAGGGTCGACATCCCGTCGAGCCTGGTCAAGGCGGGGGCGTTGATTTCCCTCAAGGAAGATTCCCGAAAGAACGAATTGATCAAGATGTGCCTGGATACGGCGAAGGGACGTGGCGTTCCCGGTTGGCTCGATCTCGACGCCGATCGTTTCCAGGGGACCGTGAAGCAGCTCCCGGTTCGTGAGGACATCGCCTTGCCGATCCAGGAACAGCTGATCGTCGAGCTCTACTCGAAGTAGGCCGGTCGTGGGGTACTAAGGCCCCGTGGGAGGTTGTTATGCTTTGGAAAGGATTTCAGAGGCCGAAACGTCTCGAGGTCGAGCGTGAAACGCTGACGCCGAAGTTCGGACGCTTCTCCGCTCAGCCGTTCGAGCGCGGGTTCGGCACGACGATCGGTAACGCCTTGCGGCGGATCCTTCTTTCGTCGGTCGAGGGCGCGGCGATCACGGCCGTGAAGATCGACGGAGTCTTGCACGAGTTCTCGTCGGTCCCCGGCGTCGTCGAGGACACGACGGACATCATCCTCAACCTGAAACAAATCCCCTTCCGTTGCCACAGCGACCATGCGGAGACCCTCGTGGTCCACGCCCTGGGCCCGCGGACGGTGAAGGCGAGGGACATCCAGGCGAGCGCCAACGTCGAGATCCTGGACCCCGAGGCGCCGATCGCGACACTGTCGGAAGAGGGCAAGCTCTCGATGGAGATGCGCCTGCGCAAGGGGCGCGGGTACGTTTCCGCCGACCGGAACTTCGACGAGGACTTGGGCATCGGCTACATCCCGGTGGATTCGATCCATGCGCCGGTTCGCAAGGTCAACTACATCGTCGAGGACGCCCGCTTGGGCCAGAAGACCGACTACGACCGCCTGACCCTCGAGGTCTGGACCAACGGAGCGATCACCCCTCAGGACGCAGTTGCGATGGCGGCCAAGATCCTGAAGGACCACATGGCGATCTTCATCAACTTCGAAGAGGCGAACGACGACGTGGTTGATTTTCCGACCACCGAAGACGAGCGGGTCCTCGACCAGTTGAACCGCTCGGTGGACGAGCTCGAGCTGTCGGTTCGTTCGTACAACTGCCTGAAGAACGCCAACATCAAGACGATTTACGACCTCGTCACGAAGACCGAGCCCGAGATGTTGAAGACCAAGAACTTCGGCCGGAAGTCCCTGAACGAGATCAAGGACATCCTGGCGGAGATGGGTCTTTCGCTTGGCATGAACGTCGAAGCGCGAAAGCTCAAGGCCCGCAGCTAGCGGCTTGAGGACGGAGATCGAACGATGAAGCACAGGGTCGCGGGCCGCAAGCTCGGGCGCACGTCGATGCACAGGATGGCGTTGCTGCGGAACCTCTCCACCGAGTTGTTCCGCCACGAACGCATCAAGACTACGCTCATGAAGGCGAAGGAGCTTCGGCCTTTCGCGGAAAAACTGATCACGCTCTCGAAGCGCGAGACCCTACACGCGAGGCGTCTCGTCCTACGGGACATCCACGACAAGGATGTCGTCTCGAAGATGTTCGACACGATCTCGTCTCGCTTCGCGCAAAGGCCCGGCGGTTACACCCGCATCATCAAGTTGGGGCCGCGCCGGGGAGACAACGCCGAGATGGCGTTGATCGAGCTGATCGGCGCGGAAGTCGGGAAGAAGGCCGCCACTCCGCCCGCGGGCGCCGCGGCGACCCCCGAGACCGCCGGGAAGAAAGAATCGAAGGCCAAGGCGCCCGCCAAGACGAAGAACGAGAAGAAGGCGAAGCCGGCACGGGAGGCGGACGAGGGAACCTCCAAGAAGTCTTCGCGGACCAAGGGCGCGGCCAAGCCGAGGACCGAGTCGAAAGGCAAGTCGAAGTCCGGAGCCGCGACCCGGAAGGTGGGTAAGTCGGGGTCCTAGGCTCATGCGCGCGAGAATCAGCATCGAGAGGGAGCCTTCGGGCTCCTTCTTTTTTTAGGGGCGGGGGAGCCACGTGCCGAAACGCACCGACATCCGCAAGATCCTGGTGATCGGCTCGGGGCCGATCGTCATCGGGCAGGGGTGCGAGTTCGACTACTCGGGGACGCAGGCATGCAAGGCGCTGAAAGATGAGGGGTACGAGGTCGTCCTCGTCAACTCCAATCCGGCAACGATCATGACGGATCCTCAAACCGCCGACCGGACCTACATCGAGCCGCTGATCCCCGAGATCCTGGAGCTCGTCATCGCTCGGGAGAGACCTGACGCGCTCCTCCCGACGGTCGGGGGGCAAACCGCGCTGAACCTCGCCGTGGCGCTGTGCGAGCGCGGTACCCTCGAAAAGTACGGCGTCGAGATGATCGGGGCGAACCTGCGATCGATCCAGGTCGCCGAGGACCGTCTCGCGTTCAAGGAGGCGATGGCCCGCATCGGGCTTCCGACATTAAAGAGCGGGACGGCGACCTCGCTCGACGAAGCCCTCGCCCTTCTCGACCGGGTGGGTTTCCCGGCGATCGTCAGGCCGTCGTTCACGTTGGGCGGGACGGGCGGGGGGATCGCCTACAACCGGGAGGAGTTCGAGGAGATCGTCGCGGCCGGGCTCGACGCCAGCCCGACGCACCAGGTCCTCATCGAAGAATCCGTGCTCGGCTGGAAGGAGTACGAGCTCGAGGTCATGCGGGATCTCGAGGACAACGTCGTCATCATCTGTTCGATCGAGAATTTCGACGCGATGGGCGTCCACACCGGCGATTCGATCACGGTCGCCCCCGCGATGACCCTGACCGACAAGGAATACCAGGCCATGCGCGACGAGGCGATCCGCGTCATCCGCGAGGTCGGCGTCGAAACCGGCGGATCCAACATCCAGTTCGCTGTCGAGCCGTCGACCGGACGGCGCGTCGTCATCGAGATGAACCCCAGGGTCTCCCGCTCGTCGGCCCTCGCCTCGAAGGCTACGGGCTTTCCGATTGCGAAGATCGCGGCCAAGCTCGCGGTCGGCTACACGCTCGACGAGATCCCGAACGACATCACCAAATCCACGCCGTCGTCGTTTGAGCCGACCCTCGACTACGTCGTGGTCAAGATCCCCCGGTGGGCGTTCGAGAAGTTCCCGGCGACCTCCGCGACGCTGGGTACCCAGATGAAGTCGGTGGGCGAGGCGATGGCGATCGGGAGGACCTTCAAGGAGGCGCTCCAGAAGGCCCTCCGCTCGTTGGAGATCGGTCGCAGTGGTCTCGGGGCCGACGAGAAGGACCGGAGCGACCCGACGCGTCTCCGCGAGAAGCTGATCACGCCGAACTGGGAGAGAATCTTCTACCTCCACCACGCGTTCCAACAAGGGATGACGCTCGATGAGGTGGCGGGGTTGACCAAGATCGACCCGTGGTTCCTCAGCCAGATCGAAGAGTTGGTCGCGCTCGAGAAGGACCTGTCGGGATTCGACCTCGCCGGTCTGCCGAACGAGCTGCTGCGCCGCGCGAAGCGCTTCGGCTTTTCGGACCGGCAGCTTGCGTTCCTGCTGTCGGCGTCGGAGGACGACGTGCGCGCGCGCCGCAAGGCGGCGGGGGTTGAGGCGGTGTACAAGCGCATCGACACCTGCGCGGCCGAGTTCGACGCGAATACCCCGTACATGTACTCCACCTACGAAGACGAGGACGAGTCACGCCCGACCGATCGTCGCAAGGTGATCATCTTAGGCGGTGGCCCGAACCGTATCGGCCAGGGAATCGAGTTCGACTACTGCTGCTGTCACGCCTCGTTCGCCCTCCGCGAGGAGGGGATCGAGAGCATCATGATCAACTGCAACCCCGAGACCGTGTCCACAGACTACGACACCTCGGACCGCCTCTACTTCGAGCCACTGACGCTCGAGGACGTGCTGCGCGTCGTCGAGATCGAAAAACCCGAAGGGGTGATCGTGCAGTTCGGGGGCCAGACTCCGCTCGGGCTGGCGCTCCCCCTGCAGGCCCGCGGCGTCGTGATTCTCGGGACCTCCCCCGATTCGATCGACCTCGCCGAGGACCGGCGGCGATTCGGAGCCCTCCTCGCGGAGTTGAAGATCCCCGCGCCGGCTTGGGGCACGGCGCGCTCCCTCGAGGAGGCGCGCGAGGTCGGCCGGCGCATCGGGTACCCGCTCCTGGTGAGGCCCTCGTACGTCCTCGGCGGACGCGCGATGTTCGTCACGCACGACGAGGAGCGATTGGCCGAGACGATGCGGCGCGCCGTCGAGGCGTCGCCGGAGCATCCGGTCCTCCTCGACCGTTTCCTCGAGGACGCGTTCGAGGTGGATGTCGATGCGTTGAGCGACGGGGAGCGGGTCGTGGTCGCCGGCATCATGCAGCACATCGAGGAGGCGGGGATCCATTCGGGCGATTCATCGTGCGTGCTTCCCCCCTATAGCCCCGTCGTCGCCGCCCAGATGGACTTGATCCGCGACTACACTCACCGCCTCGCCACGGCGCTCAACGTGCGCGGCCTGATGAACGTGCAGTACGCGATCAAGGACGGAACGGTCTACGTCCTCGAGGTGAATCCGAGAGCGAGCCGCACCGTGCCGTTCGTCGCCAAGGCGACCGGTGTGCCTCTCGCCCGCCTGGCGGCCAAGGTCATGGTCGGCAAAACCTTGGCCGACCTCGGGCTACTGGACGAGCCGAAGCTCAACGGCCGCTTCGTCAAGGCCTCGGTCTTCCCGTTCGCCAAGTTCCCCGGGGACGACCCAATCCTGGGGCCCGAGATGCGCAGCACCGGCGAGGTGATGGGCTTCGCGGACGATTTCGGTGCGGCCTTCGCAAAGGCCAGCTACGGCGCCGGCGTGAAGCTCCCGCTCCAAGGGACGGCGTTCGTGACGGTGAACGACCGCGACAAGCCGCAGCTTCTCCCTCTGGCGGGAGCGCTGGTCGCGATGGGGTTCCAGCTCGTCGCGACGAACGGCACCGCGGCGTTTCTACGCGCGAACGACTTGCCGTGCGCTCACGTTTACAAGGTACTCGAGGGCCGGCCGAACGCCGTCGACCTGATGAAAAACGGCGCGATCCACCTTGTCATCAACACGCCCCTCGGGAAGGCCTCGTACTTCGACGAGAAGGCGCTGCGCACGACCGCGACGCAGCGGGGGATCCCGCTGATCACGACGCTCTCCGGAGGCCAAGCGATGGTCGAAGCGATCCGCTCGCTTAAGCAAGGGGCTCTGACCGTGAGGAGCCTGCAGGAACTCTACCCCGTCCGATGACCGGACGGAACCCGTCGAGGAGGATTGCGCGATGAACGCAGGAGCGAGACTGTTGGGGGGCGCCATGGCGACGTCCATCGTCGTGTCGGGGGCGATCGCGGCGGACGCGCCGAAGAAGCCCTGGTCGGATGTGGCGGAGTTTGGTTTCGTCATGACGACCGGCAACGCGGACGGCACCAATTTGGCGCTTGCGAACAAATTCAAGTACGCGTGGTCCGATGCCGAGCTGACCTTTGACGCCGCCGCCCTGCACGCCGCGAGCACGACCCGCGACATCACGAATCCAGCGCCCTACGGCACCGCGGTCGTCACCGATACGACGGCGACCACCGCGTCGAGCTACGGACTGGCCCTCATGTACCGACAGAGCATCTCGGTGCGTTTCTACTGGTTCACCGGCGCATCGTGGTATCAGAACTTCTTCGCCGGCATCGACGACCGGTACATCGCAACCGGAGGCGTCGGTTACACGTTCGTCAAGGACGCCCGGAACCTCCTGAAGGGCGAGCTCGGCCTCGATTACACCCGTCAGGTTCCCCTCGAAAGTCCACCCCCCGACGAGACCTCGACGTCGGATTTCATCGGGTTGCGGGCGTACCTGGGATATGAGTTCAAGATCTCCGAGAAATCGAAGCTCACCGAAGATCTGAACGTATTCACGAACTTCGACACGACCAGCGCCTGGCGTGCGAACTCGGTCACCGCGTTGACGGCGGGGTTCACCGACAGCTTGGCGTTGAAGTTGAGCTACACCGTGCTGTATTCGAACGAGCCCTTGCAGAAGTTCATCGCGCCCGACCCGCCAGCCCTGCCCACCGACCCCAGCGCGCGCTACACATTCGAGAAGACCGATACGATCCTGGCGGTGGCACTCGTCGTTAATTTCTGAGGCGAGGCTGCTAGCGAGCGCCGCGAATCTGCGCGATCGGGTCGCGCGTGGCGTGGTTTTTCGGATCGCCTGTGATTGCGACGCGGATTCCCAGGGCCCGGGCTGTGTCCCTCTCGGGGACCGTCTCTGCGGTGTCGTCGGTCCCCTTGCAGTGGAGGTCGGGGACGAGTGTGCGCAAGAGGGCCAAACGGCCATGGCCAATGGTTAGCTCAAAGCCGAAGACCTGCAATCGATCAACAGCCTGCTGGTAAAGTAGTTCCGCTGCCGCAGCCGGCATTGCCAGCCGCGGCGAATCGGTAGAGCAGCGCACATCGTGTCCGGAAACGCCCGGCACAAGAAGGGATCGAGGAGTCAAGCGCCATGCAGGCCGTCAACGTGTTGTGTATCAAGTGGGGCCGCAAGTACGGTCCGGAATACGTGAACAAACTGCATTCGATGGTGCGGCGCCAGCTGGCCCGGCCGTTCCGGTTTGTCTGCCTGACTGACGACGCGGAGGGCATCGACCCCCAGATCGAAGTCAAGCCGATACCCAAGGTGGGCTTTTCCGAGTTCGACACCGGCCAGCCATGGACCTTTGGACACGGCTGGCTCAAGCTCACCAGCTTCGCCGATCCCCTGTACGACCTGAGCGGCCGCACCCTGTTTCTCGACCTCGACATCGTCATCGTCGACAGCATCGACTGCTTCTTCGACCAGCCCGGTGAATTTTGCGTCATCAAGGAGTGGGACAAGAAGGACGGCACCGGTAACACCTCGGTCTATCTCTACACTATCGGCGCGCGTGTCGATGCGCTGGAGCACCTGAAGAACAACTATCCCGGCGCACTGGCAGAGGTCCGCAACGAGCAGGAGTTCATCACGCAATACCTGGGCCGGCGAGGCTTGGTCAGTTATTGGCCGGCACTGTGGTGCGTCAGTTTCAAGCGCCACTGCGTGCCGCGCGGCCTCATGAACTGGGTGCGTGCACCGACGATTCCACCTGGCGCCAGGATCATCGCCTTTCATGGCAAACCCAACCCGCCCGACGCGATTAGCGGGGTCAGCGGCAAGTGGTACCGCCGGGTTCCGCCAACCCAGTGGGTGGCAGACCACTGGCGCTGAGCGCTATGCGACGGCTTTACAGCCTGCCGGCGTACTGTGCGGTCGTGCCCCTGCGGCTTCACTGCTGATGGCGCGGGCCTGGACGGTGGCCTCGCCGACGAGTGTCACGGGCGTGACGCAACGAAACCCGACGACTAAGGACACGAGTCTCTCGGGGGACCGGGCGGTGGTCCCGCTCATTGTGACGTTTCCCGTTCGAGGATCCAGGTGACGGCGGCCAGAAGATCCGCCGCGACGTGATCGGGCTGCACCGGCCAGGCGTGCGACTGATACTCCAGCTCGCCCTTGCCGTACCCGGTGAGGACCAGGACGTTCGTCGTGCCCGCGCGATGCCCCGCCTCGATATCCTTGACGCTGTCGCCGATCATGTAGGACGCGGAAAGTTCGATTCCCATCTCGTCGCGCGCGCGCTCGAGCATTCCCGGAGACGGTTTGCGGCACGTGCACGCTTTCCTGTACGTCGGTGCGCCGACCTCGGGGTGGTGAGGACAGTAGTAGATGCCGTCCAAGCGCGCGCCATGTTCCGCGAGCAGCTCGCGGACCCGATCGTGGACCTCGTCGACGAGTACTTCGGCGAAATAGCCGCGGGCGACCCCCGCCTGGTTCGTCACGACGACGGTCTGAAACCCCGCTTCGTTGGCCGCGTGGATGGCCGCGGCGGACCGCGGCAGAAGGCGCACGCGATCGACGTGGTTGACGTAACCGACTTCTTCGCAGACGGTCCCGTCGCGGTCCATGATGATCGCCCGTCGGCCCATGCCGTGTCCTCCCCTCACGCTCCGGCGGCGGTACCGTCCGGCGGCCGAGTCTTCCAACGGCGGTGCATCCAGAGCCATTGCTCGGGGGTGCTTCGCGCCCAACGCTCCACGATCGCGGTGCACTCGGCCGTCAAGCGTAAGACGTCGACATCCCGATCGCCGGTCGGCCGGCTCTCGATGACCGGCTCGATGTGAACCGAGATTGTACCGTCCGCCTCGACTCGGGCGAAAACCGGTACGATCGGTGCCTCCGTTCGAAGCGCGAGCAAGGCGAGCGTCGGCGTCGTCGAGGCAAGGCGCCCAAAAAAAGGCACGAACACGCCGTCCGCGCCCGCATCCTGATCGATCAGAATCGCAACACCCGCTCCGCGGGCCAACGCGCGCATGGTCTCGCGCACGGCGCGCCGCTTCGGGATCACGGCGTTCCCGGTCCCGCTGCGCAGTTGCGTAAGCCGCCGATCGAGGTCCGGGTTGTCCAGCGGTCGCGCGATGACCGCGAAGGGAACTCCGAGGAGTCCCATGGCGTACGCTCCCGCCTCCCAGTGGCCGTAATGTGCGGAAAACACCAGGGCGCCCCTCCCCTTGGCGAGGGCCTCGCGCGCGTTGTCCAACCCCTCGATCCTGAGGATCGAGCCGAGCGCGTTGTGGTCGAGCTTCGGGAACGCGAGGGCGTCGAACGTGATCCGGCCGAAGTGGCGCCAGCAGCGGCGCAGAACGCGCTCTCGTTCTTTCGCGGTGAGCGCGTCGCCGTAGGCCGCGCGGAGGTTGTCCCGCGCGACGGCGGCGTGGCGGCGATCGATCCGGCCGGCAAACGCCCCGACGGCGCCGCCGACGGCGAGCAGAGCGCGGCGGGGCAGCAGGCGGGCCAGTACGAGCGCCGACTCGACCAGGGCGACCTCGACGGAAAGGCGCAGCGGGTTCATCGCGAGGCGCCTCCGGCAGTTGCCGACACCGCGCCCCGCACCGCCTCGAGGAGGCGCGCCTCATCCCAGGCGACGGTCTCGATCCGCAACACGAAGAGCTCCGCGCGCGCAAGCGACGCACCGGCCGCGGCCTCGAGGCGCGAGAGGTCCTTCTCTGTCGTGACCAGGGGAACGCCGAGAGCCTTTGATTCCTCGATCAGCGCGTCCCATCCGGCCACCGTGTACGGATGGTGATCGCGAAACGCATGGAAGCCGGCAGCTAGCACGCCTGCCGCGGCAAGGTCGCCGCGGAACAGGCCGGGGTCGCCGATCCCGCAAAACGCGAGGGCGCGCTTCGGAGGCGCGCACTCGACCCCGGCAGCGTCCGTGAAGCCGGTCGTTCGGTGGCCCGCGCGAACGATCGGGCCGGAATAGCCGGCGGCGCGAACGGCCTGGATCGCGCCGGTCGCGGGGTCGCCCTCCCGCACGCGCGTCAAGACGACCAGCTGCGCTCGCGCCAGAGCGGAGGGCGGCTCGCGCAGGGATCCTTGGGGGAGAAGTCGGCCATCGTCGAAAGGCGCCCGCCCATCCAAGACCACGATGTCCAGATTGCGCGCGAGGCGCCGGTGCTGGAATCCGTCGTCCAGGAGCACGACCGCGGCGCCCGCCGTGGCGGCGCAACGAGCGCCTTCAATGCGATCGGAGCCGACGACGACGATGACGCCCTTCAACGATCGAGCCAGAAGGTGGGGCTCGTCGCCGCAGGTCCTTGCGTTGACGCGCGGCCCCTCGCCGGTTGACACCACGAGAGGGCCGGGGCCCGCGGTGCCGCCGTATCCTCGGCTGACGACGGCGGGGACCAGGCCCTCCGCCCGAAGGCGCCGCGCGATCCACGCGACGAGCGGCGTCTTCCCCGTGCCCCCCACCGCGAGGTTCCCGACGCTGATGACGGGAACCGAGGCGCGACGCGAGGCGCCGGGACGGTCGTACCAGGCGTTCCGAAGGCGCACGACCCCAGCGAACGCTGCGGTTGGGATCGCGAGCGCCACCGCGGCCGCGTGAGCCCGGCGCCTCATGCGGGCCGGTCCGACCGCGCGCGGTCCAAAACGTCGAGTACGAGGTCCGCGGCGCGGTCTAGCGCGCCGCGGTTGGCGTCCACGAACTGGCCGCCCAAGGCGACGCGCCGCGCGCGCTCGTCCGGGTGCAGCGCGAGATCCGCAAAGGAACGGCCGAGCGCTTCGGCGCTTCCGACACGCAGCCCCGCTCCCGATTGTTCGAGAGCCGCCGCGATTTCGGCGACGTGCTCGGTGTGCGGCCCGAAGAGGACGGGGACCCCCGCCGCGATCGGCTCCAACAGATTGTGCCCTCCGACGGGCACGAGGCTTCCGCCGACGAACGCCGAACCCGCCAAGGCGTACAGCGCTGCCAATTGGCCGATCGTGTCGAGAAGAAGTACGTCCGCGTCCTTGGCCGCCGCCCCCCGCGAAGCGCGCGACACCACGAAGCCGCGACGCTCGGCCTCCCCGGCCACGGAGGCGAACCTCTCGGGGTGGCGCGGGGCGAGGAGGAGGAGGAGGTTCGGCACTTCGCGACGCGCCGCGGCAAACGCGTCGAGAACGAGCCGATCTTCGCCGTTGGCGGTCGACCCCGCGGCGACGACCGGGCGATCGGCGGCGAGCCCGAATCGTGCGCGAAGGTCCGCGGCCTTCTCGATGGGCGCGGGCAAGTCGAACTTCAGGTTCCCGATGACCCGGACCGCTTCGTCGGACACCCCGAGGGCCACGAACCTGCTGGCCTCGTCACTCCCGGCCGCGCCGATGGCGTGAAGCCCGCGCAGCAACGGGCCGTAAAGGCCGGACAAGCGTCGATACCGGCCGACGCGTTCCGGGGCGAGACGTCCATTGACGACCACGACCGGGACCCGCCGCCGCTCGGCCTCGGCCAGGAGGTTGGGCCATAGCTCGGTTTCGACGAGCACGATCATCGAGGGCGCCATGACGTCGAACGCACGACGCTGCACCGCCGGGAAATCGAGCGGAAGGAAGAACGCCGCGTCGACCGCCGGAGGGGAGGGGAGTTGCGCGCGTCCGGTCGCGGTGACGGTCGAGGCCGCGAGGGGTTGCGCCGGCCGGCGCCTTCTGATCTCCCGAGCGAGGGCGCTGATGAGCCGCGCCTCGCCGACCGAAGCCCCGTGAATCCAGATCGCGCCGGGACGAACCTCGGGAAGGTGGCGCCCCAGGCGCTGGTCGCGCTCGAGCGTTGCTTCCGGGCTTCCGCGCGGCCAGATTGAGAAGACCACCGACGCGGCGCGGACGGGAAGAAGCGCTGCGTTGTAGAGCATTCTCATCGCGTAGTGTGGCGCGCGGGGCAAAACGCGGCGAGTCTATCAGGTCCCGGCGGAAGGGCCTAGCGGGGGTCGGAGGCCGACCCTATATTCCGCCCCGGCTCAAAAGCATGAGGTGCGGCCAGCGTGTTCCCTCCTAAGGCCAGCGAAGCTTCGTTGAAGTCGGAGCCGTTCCGCCCTCGTGTGCGCATGGTCTACCTGCTTCTCGCCGTATTCTCGATCGTGGCCCTCGCCCCCCTCTGTTCCGTCGCGTGGCGGTTGATCGACAGCAATCGCGAGGCGCTCAAGACGTCCCAACTCGAATACGAGGCTCTACTCGCGTCGACGATCTCGATGGAAGTGGATACCCACGTCGCGGGCTTGAGAGCGCAGCTCGTTCGCGGCTCGCATTCTCTTGGGCTGACGTGCGGGCGCACCGGGGGGGCCGAGGACGACGCCGTTCGTCGCGTGCTCGACGAGGTCGTCGACGAGCGCATGCGGTACTTGAGGTTCACCGACCTGCATGGGCATGGCGTGAATTCCAGCACGACAGAGGTGATTCCCCGGGAGCTCGAGCCCTCGTTTGTCGCCGGTTTTCGCGCGACGGCGGAGAGCCTCGCGGACCATCGCTTCGGGGTCGAAAGCGTCAGCCACTCGGATCCACTGCTCCTCCCCGGGAATCCGAAACGTGCGGCGCTCGTCCTCACGGCGCCGGTCGTCAGCGGGGGGAGGTTTCTCGGAGTCGTTTCCGCGCTCGTCGATCTCCAATCGGTTTGGGACGTCGTCGTGGCAGGTCACGAAAAGGAACCGCACACCTTCTTTGCGGTCGATGCCCAGGGGCGTCTATTCGCCGCCAAAGACCTCGCGGGGGTCGAATTGGGACGCGACATGACGGACTCCGAGATCGTGAAGCGTTTTCGCGACCATCGCTTAGGCGTGACCGTGACGATGCCGTTCGATTGGGCTCCCCGCCGCACCGCTCCCGTCGACCGCTATCTCGGATCGTACGGGGTCTCTCGAGAGGAATGGGGCATCTTCGTGCAGGCGAAGGAGAGCAAGATCTACCAACCGGTCTCGAAGATGATCGAGAGCACCGTGCAGTGGGGTCTCCTGGCCTTAGGGAGCGCGCTGGTCGCCGCCGCCGTTTTCGCGCGCCTCCTGGCGAATCCGATCAAGCGCTTGGCGGAGGCCACGCGAGCGTTCTCCGGGGGCGACTTTTCGGCTCGCGTCCAGGTCCGGTCGATTACCGAGGTGGGCGAGCTCGCCGACAGGTTCAACCGCATGGCCGCCGACCTCGAAGACTTCATCCGCCGCCTCAAGCAGGCGGCGGCCGAGAACAACGAGCTCTTCTTGGGAACCGCGCGGGCGCTGGCAAGCGCGATCGACGCCAAGGATCCATACACCCGGGGCCACTCGGTTCGGGTCAATCGCTATGCGGTGATCCTCGCGCGGTACCACGGCCTTTCAGAGGCAGACATCGCCGACATCCACGTGGCCTCGCTCCTGCACGACGTCGGGAAGATCGGCGTCGACGACGCGATCCTGAAGAAGCCGGGGACACTCACCCCCGAGGAGTTCGAGGTCATGAAGCTCCACACGGTCGTTGGCGCGACCATCATGGCGCCGATCCGGCAGATGAAGCGACTGCTCCCAGGGCTGCGGAGTCACCATGAGCGATGGACGGGAACAGGCTACCCGGACGGTCTCACGGGGGACGATATCCCTCTGATGGCACGCATCATCGCGGTGGCCGACACTTTCGACGCGATGACGACCGACCGACCGTATCAGAGGGGCAGGAGCTTCGAGGAGGCCCTCGCGCGTCTCAACGAACTCAAGGGGTCGGGGTTCGACGAGCACATCGTGGAGGCGTTCAACCGCGCCTACCTCGCGGGCGAGTTCACGCGTCACCAACAGCCCATCGCCCAAGAGCCGGTGCGGGAGTCGGCCGCGGTCTGAGTCGCGTCTCGCCCGCTACATCTCGAGCAAGGCCTGGGGCAGAACGTCGAAGCCTCTGGGCTCGCGTCCCGCGGCGAGGTCCGAGATGATGCCGTCGATCTGCCCCTCTTGCCGGCCGAAGGGCGACTCCGGATAACGCAGGCGGCGGACGCGCAGGGCCTTCAGGGTCGGAAGCGCCGCGCCCTTTTCGAGGATCGCGAGGTAAACGAGGGTCGCCCAATCCCGGCCGTCGCGGCGTATGGCGGAGAGTCGAAGCGCTCGGACCATGCGATCGCCGCCAAGGCGGCGAGCCGCCCACGCGGCGGCGGACCGAGCGCCTTGGAGCTGCGACACATCGTAGGCGGGGTCCGAAAGATGACGCTCGACCAGCTCGGCCGCCCCTCCGGTGCGCGCCTCGCCGATCGCGATCAGGACGCCCGCGCGCTCTTCGGGGGGGAGGTCGGTCCTCAGGAGGCGGGTCTTGATCGCCCGAACAGCCGCCCGCGAGCCGATCTCCGCGAGGCGCCGGTCCGCGAGTCGCCTCACGTCCAAGAAGGGCGAGACGGAAGCGGTGGCCCACGCGGCGACGTTGTCGCCGTTTGTTTCGAGGAGCTGCAACCGGCGAACGCAAGAGTCCAGCGAGTCTTTGATCACTGGATCGCTCTGCACCGCGGCGGCAGCCTTCAGGTCGTCGATGGGTTCGGTGTAGTCGAGCTTGACGAGAGCGTCCCCCCACTCGGCGATCGGGGTGCGCAGCGAGAGATCTCCCACCGGCTCGCGTACAAACGTGAGCATCGCCGACGCCACCCGAGGCGCGACCTTCTTGACCCCCATGCCGGCGAGGATCTCTCGCGCGGCGGAGGCGATGGCGCGGCGCCGATCCGAGGTTTCCGCCATCAGCGTGTCCGTCGCGCCCTCGCCCCCGATGGCCCCGATGGATTGCAGGGAGCGCACCACCGCGGGGATACTGTCGCTGGTCAGTAACGCGCGCAGCACGTTGAGCCCTTTCGTGCTGCCGATCTGGCCGATCGCGATGATGACGAGCGCCTGGTCGAATTGATCGCCCGAGCTCAGGTAGGCGCGGAATACGTCCAACGAGGCTTCGCCGCCCATCGCCACAATAGCGTTGTAAAACGATCCTCGGACTCCGGTGTCCTGCTCGACCTCGAGGCGCCCGACCATCGCTTTGTAGCAGGGCTCGGGCTTCCACCGTTCGAACGTCTTGGCGACGTAGCGCCTCTCGCCCAGAATGGCGCTCGACAACGGTGCCACCAACCTCTCGCAAATACTCGGCTCTCCCAGGCGTGACATCGCGTCGGTCGCCAGGGCGCGAACTTCAGGGGACGCGTTCGCCAACAAGGGTTCGAGCTTGGGCAGCAGGGACGGATTGCCGACGCGGCCGAGTGCGAGAAGCGTGTCTTCGAGCTTTTCCGTCGCCGCGGGATCGAGCCGGTAGGCGTCGAGTTGTTTTTCGAGCGCCGGCGCCGCGGCGGGGCCGATCAGGAGCGCCATCTGAGTCACCAACGGAAGGTCGGGGACCATCTGGGTGCCATGCGTCGACTCTCCGGTCTGCATCAGATCCATGGCGTCGGGCGTCCCGATCAGGGCCAAGCCGTAAAGAGCGTATCGCTTGCAGGCGATCCCGAATTGTCCTCCTCGCGCGTCGGCAGCGCGGATCGCTTTGCGCAGCGCGATCTCGGCGTCCGGCCCGCCGAGCCGGCCCAGGGAGTACGCGCAGAAGTGAAAGGTGCTCGGGTCCATCAGATCGATCTCGGATGCCACGAAGGGCACGACATCGGGACCTATGGCTATGAGCCTGTCGGTGACTTTCCAGAAGTATCGCGGGCGCGCTTCGTCGGTTTTTGACGGGGTCCTGACGTCCAGCCAGATCGCATCGACCTGGGGACGCACGCGCTCCATCGCAGCCAGCTGCGCCGGGGTTGGCGGGACAGTGCTCTCTTGAGCGGGGACCACGGTGGAGATCAGCAGGAAACACGACACGACGACGGCGATGCGCGGTGCTGGTCCCACGGTGAACTCTCCAGTCGGGATCGAACGCAAGACGAAGGTCGAACTATACGCCGCGTCCCTGGAGTGCGCAAAAAAGGACCGAGAGTTCCGGGAGTTCTGCTCGGAGCGTCGTTGATTTTCGTTGCGTATTCGCCTAAGCTTCGCGTGGAGGTGCACCGTGGCGCTGACACGACGACAGCGAGAAGTCCTCGACGTGATACGAGAGTTCATCGAGGCGAACGGTTATTCGCCGAGTCTCGAGGAAATTGGAGGGACGCTCGGTCTCTCGTCGGTCGCCACCGTTCACAAGCACATCACGCATCTCGTCGACAAGGGATTCGTGCGCCGGGTGTGGAACCAGAATCGCTCGATCGAGCTGGCGGAGGAGAGCCGAGGGAAAGCTCTCGACCTGCCGCTGGTGGGAACAATCGCGGCGGGGAACCCCCTCGAGGCCCTCCCCACGACCGAGACGATCACGGTCCCCGCGGACATGGTTGCCGGGAAGGGGCGCACGTTCGTTCTCAAGATCCAGGGCGAATCGATGATCGGCGAGCAGATTCGCGAAGGCGACTACGTGATCATCGAGGCGCGCCAGGTGGCGCGCGACGGCGAGACCGTCGTGGCGCTCGTCGACGGCTCGGACGCCACGCTCAAGCGCATCTACCGCGAGGGCGCGACCGTGCGGCTCCAACCGTCGCATCCGACGATGGCGCCGATCGTCGTGGCCGCCGACCGTGTCCAGGTCCAGGGTGTCGTCGTCGGTCTGATCCGCAAGTACTGAGAGACGACGCCCCGATGCGTGAGCTCGATCCGGCGCTCGACCCGGAGTCCGCGTTCGACGCGCTGCGGCGGCCGGGGGAGCCGGCTCTCCTCTTCGACGGCCGCGGTGGTCATGACGGTTCGTGGGCTTGCCGGCTCGCGCTCGAGCCGCGGGTGATTCTCGAAGTCCGCAACCGTGCGGGCGATCCCTCCCAGGTGATGAAGCCCATCGACGCCATCGTGGCGCGCCGCCGGGTGGCGGGTGGTCCCGGAGGGACCGGGGTGGCGGTGCTTTGCGCCTACGAAGCGTGCGAGATCCTCGCGCTCGAAGTCGACGGGGCTGTCGCGTTCCCCGACGGTGGCCCTCCCGTGGCCGCCGGACTAAGCGCAATCGTCGAGCGAGCGGCGTCGTCTCTGGCGCGCCGGGACCCCCTCGCCGCCGCGCCGTCGAGGCCCGCGTTGGCGTCGGGGCCGCCCCGAACGAGTCTGGGACGCGAAGCGTACCTGCGGGCCGTTTCGCGGGTGAAGGAACATATCGCGCGTGGGGACGTGTATCAGGCGAACCTCACACAGCGCTTCGACGCACCTTTCGACGCGGACCCGTGGGCTCTCTACCGCGCGATCGCGAAGGCGAGCCCAGCGCCGCGGTCGGCGTACGTCGAGGTCCCAGGGCTGGCGCTCGCCTCGGTGTCCCCGGAGATCTTCGTCGACGTCGACCGCGACGGCCGCGTGGAGACCCGGCCCATCAAGGGAACCCGTCCGCGCGGAGCGACACCGGTGGCCGATGCGCGAGCGGCGGCGGAGCTTCTCACCTCAGCGAAAGACCGCGCCGAACTCGTCATGATCGTCGATGTCCTGCGCAATGATCTCGGCCGGATCGCGCGCACGGGGAGCGTCGCCGTGCCGGAGCTGCTCGCTCTACGCTCCTACGCGGCCGTGCATCATCTGGTCGCGCGGGTCGTCGCGGAGCTCCGTGCCGGGGTGACGCCGTCCGAACTTGTGTCGGCTGTTTTCCCCGGGGGCTCGGTCACGGGAGCACCCAAGGAGCGCGCGATCGAGATCCTCAGCGAGCTCGAGCCTTGCCCGCGCGGGCTGTACACCGGAAGCCTGCTCTGGTTCGACGACGACGGGGGCATGGCCTCGAGCATCCTGATACGATCGGCCATCGTCACCGCAGGACGGGTGCACATCGGGGCTGGGGGAGGCATTGTCGCCGACTCGGAGCCGGAAGCGGAGTGGTCGGAGGCCAACGCGAAGGCGCGCGCCCTGACGCGGGCCTTGGGCTTCGACCCCGAGGAGGCGGCGTGATCGACCGACAGCCCGCAGGGCGCGCGGTGCTTTGCGGCACCCTCGTCGAGTCCGAGGCTCTTCTGCTGCCGTGGAACGATCCGGCGGCCCAATGGGGGCTCGGCGTGTTCGAGACGATCGCGGTGCGCGATGCGGCGCCCCAGCACCTCGACGAGCACTTACGCCGGCTGAGCGCCGCCGCCTTGCGACTCGGCGTGCCCCTCCCGGAGGCCACCGAGCTGATGCGCGCGGTGCTGCTCGTGGCGGAGGGCACCTCGGGCGGAAGCAGCTGGCTCAAGATCGTCGCGTCGCGCTCCGGACAATGGGCCGTTTTTGCCGGGCCGATCGATCCCACCGACGACGGAAAGGCA
>Ga0315273_10001544_pt1 | contig 26390 bp, 41 predicted proteins | sample YL17G02_0_MG_FD_205753 | JGI IMG/M metagenome (GOLD analysis project Ga0315273, IMG submission 205753) | Sediment microbial communities from Yellowstone Lake, YNP, Wyoming, USA - YL17G02_0 | ecosystem: Environmental > Aquatic > Freshwater > Lake > Sediment | place: USA: Wyoming | collected... | reverse complement strand
TGCAGCGTGTGTGGCGAGTACGTCTTTGACCGCTACGTACGCACGAAAGACGGCCAGCCGGTGTGCATCCCGTGCTCCGGCTACGAAAAGACCGTCCTGGTTGAGCGTTAAAAAAAACCATCATCTTGTTCCTCTCCCCCAAAGAGAGGAGAGAGAACCACAAGGAGATTTAAAGCATATGAAACGCGAAGATGAAGTCTATAAAATCGGTCTCGCCCTGCATGGGCACAAATGCCCGGCCATGCCGCTCGGCTTGCGCGCCGCGGAAGCTGCCATGCAGGCGCTCGGTGTGCAGCATGCGCCTGATGGCCAGTTGACCGCACTGGTCGAAATTGACCGCAATCACTGCTCGACCTGCTTTGCGGATGGTGTACAGGTCGTCACGGGCTGCACCTTCGGCAAGGGCAACATCCGCAGCCTGGGCTACGGCAAATTCGCCCTGACGCTGATCGATAACAAGACCGGGCGCAGCGTGCGCGTGGTCGTCACCCCCGAAGCCATGCGCCGCAGCCAGGAATCGGAATTCATCAAGTTCCGCAGAAACGGCGTGCCGGCCTCGCAGGTGGATGAAAAGCTGGTCGAGCCGTTGATCGATCAGGTGCTGGGCGAGAAAACCGAAGTGTTGTTCAAGGTGGAGCCGGTTAAAGAGATGAAGTTGCCGCCGATGCCCCCGCACGCTTTCGATACCATCATTTGCGCTGAATGCGGTGAAGTGACCGTCGAGCGTTATGCGCGCGTCAAGCACGGCAAGATCGTCTGCCAGCCGTGCGCTGAGAAAATCTAAATCAAAGGAGAACAAAATGAAAATCGCGGCTGTTTCCGAAGATGGCGTGACCATTAGCCAGCATTTTGGACGGGCTCCATTTTACGTGGTCTTGACCGTCGAAGATGGGAAAATCACTGCGCATGAGAAACGCGACAAGATGGGTCACAACCAGTTCAGTGGGGAAACGCACGAGGAAGCGCATGGGGCAGACCCGCGCGGGCATGGCTTCGACCCGGCTGCCCAGGACCGCCATGCCCGCATGGTGACTGCCATCGCGGATTGCGAAATCCTGCTGGCGCGCGGCATGGGTGCCGGCGCGTATGAAAGTATGAAACAGGCCAATATCCGCCCGGTGGTGACGGATGTCGCCAACATCGACGAGGCCGTGCAGGCTTATCTGGCCGGCAGTCTCCCTGACCACGTCGAGAAGTTGCATTAGCAAAAGGAGTTTTACGATGGCTGAGAAAAAGCAAGAACTGTGGCATGGCATTCCCCGTCAGGATATTCCCTGGTTCCCCGTCGTTGACGCCGATACCTGCATTGGCTGTACCTTGTGCTACACCAGCTGCGGACGCGGTGTTTATGAAATGCAGGATAACAAAGCCGTGCCGGTCAATGCCATGAGCTGCATGGTGGGGTGCAGCACCTGCGGCACGGTCTGCCCGGTGCAGGCCATCGCTTTCCCCGACCGCGACCTGATCTGGAAACTGGAGCGCGAACACAAGATCTTCAAGGTTGTGCGCCAGGAAGCCAAAGAGAAGATGGCCAAGCAGGATGCGCTCAAGGCGCGCGCCGCTGCCGAGGACGCAGTTGCCAAGCTGACCACGCGCGTGCGCTTTGAAGTCGCTGGCGAGTTTGGCGAAAAGCGCTTCCTGGTCCAAATGGAGGAAGCCGTGAAGGGAAAACCGTATGATTTCGTCAACATGCGTCTGGAAGTGCCGACTGTGAAGGGAGCCATGGAAAAAACGCCCGCCTTTATGTCCTTCGAGGTCACTTCGACCGAACAGGAAGACATCCAGGCCTTCCTGCCGGATGTGCGTGATTTGATCCGCCGCAACGGGTTGACCCTGGTCAGCGAAAACAAAATCTAATGATGAGAGGCGGCGCGCCAGTGCTTGGCGCGCCGCCGTCTACAATGGATAAATCATGGAAACCGATTCAACAAATACTTTGGAAATGCAACCCCGCCCGCAAATCTCATTATGGAGTATTTTTTCATCCTACTTCATCATCGGCCTAACCGCCTTCGGCATGGCCATCATCCAAAAGATCAGAACGATGGTGATTGATAAACACTGGCTGAGCGAGGAAGAAGTAAACGAAGGCATGGGAATGGTGCAACTCTATCCCGGCCCGTTGATGGTGGATTTCAGTGCCTACGTGGGTTATAAGCTGCGCGGCGTGATCGGCGCGATCCTGGCAACCACCGGTTTTATTCTGCCCACCTTTGTATTGATGTCGGTATTGTCAGCCTTCTACTTTTCCGCCGGCAACCTGCCCTGGGTACACTCGCTCTTTTTGGGGGTGGAAGCACTGGTGGTGGGTATTGTGCTCAACGTCACCCTGGAGATGGGCGGACGCAACATCCAGACCCGCACGCAGGCAGTCATCATGCTGCTGGCTTTTGGCGCTTTATTATTCAAAATCAATTCGATATTGATCGTGCTGGTTGCACTGGGGTTGGGGGCTTGGCTGATCCGTCCGGCAGCGGGCGCAGGAAAAAATGCTGGGGCGGGCAAACCGGCTCTGAAGGTGGAACCCATTTCGTCGAAACGCTGGGCCGGGATCGGGGCGGTGGTGCTGGTCGTCCTGGCGGTCGTTGCCTTTTCGTGGAGCCTGCGATCCGAAATAGGCGCGCTGGCTTTATCCATGTTCAAGATCGGCTCGGTGGCCTTCGGCAACGGCTATACCATTGTCTCGCTCATGCAAGCCGAAGCAGTTGAAGCCCATCCATGGCTGACGATGAACCAATTTGCGGACGGGCTTGCGCTGGGGCAGATCACGCCCGGCTCGATCCTGATCATTGCCACTTTCCTCGGCTACAAGGTGGCCGGCTTTTGGGGCGGTCTGCTGGCGACCTTTGCCATCTTTTCACCTTCGTTTGCCATGACCCTGGTATTCACCGAGGTTTTTACCCACATCCGCGATTTGAAAGTCGTGCGTGGCGCGCTCTCTGGTGTGATGGCGTCTTTCGTGGGCTTGCTGGCAGTCGTGCTTTTGCAGCTGGGCGGCGTGGCGCTCACCTCCCCGGCAGCGTTTGCACTGGCGGGCGCAGCCTTTGTGGCGGTGCGCTGGTTCAAAATTGACATCCTATGGGTCTTTCTTGGTGGGCTGGCGGTATGGGGCGGCCTACTGATGTTTGGATTAATCTAACGAAGTATTCATAAGGAGTTAAGATGAGCATTGATGTTGTAGAAACAAGTGATCTGAAAAAAGTTAAGGAACCGGCAACTTCCTTGATTGGCACTGACAAGGTGCGCGCTCTGTTGGTCAACCTGGATGCCGGACAGTCGCTACCCCCCTGTCAAATGTCATGCCCCGTGCTGTATTTCGTGATTGAAGGGCAAGGGGTAATCCACGTTGCGGATGAACAATCTAACTTGAAGACCGGTTCGATGGTGGTTGTGCCCGCCGGCGCGGTGCGCAGCCTGGCTGCCCATGAGCACTTGCGCGTTCTAGCAGTGCAGGCGCTCTCGTAAAAAACCATGATTGAGCGACCACTTACCCTCCTGGCCATTTTTGCCCACCCCGACGATGAGACCTTCCGTCCCGGCGGGACCCTGGCTTTGCTTGCACAACATGGAGTGCAAGTAGAAGTGCTGACTTTTACACACGGCGAGGCCGGCTCCTGTGGCGACCCACCGCTGTGCACGCTCGAGGAGCTGCCTGCTTTCAGGGAACGCGAACTGCATTGTGCCTGCGCCGCGCTGGGCATCCAGCCGCCGCGGCTTTTAGACTTTTCCGATGGCCATTTAGCGGAAGCCGATTCCGAAGCAATGATTGCGCAAATTCTGTCTGTTGTGGACGAAGTCAAGCCGCAAGTGCTGCTCAGTTTTGGTCCCGACGGACTCTCGGGTCACCTCGATCATATAGCCGTCGGTCAATGGGCGAAGGAGGCGTTTCGCCGCGCGGATGGAATTGCTGCCCTGTACACCGTTGCCGTGCCGCATTCTCTGGCGCAAAGGCTGGACATGCGCCAGGTGCATCCGGTCCCGGATGAAGCAATTGCCCTGACCGTGGATGTCTCGCCGGTCTGGGAGGAAAAACAGGCTGCCATGCGCTGCCACGCCACGCAGGTCAGTTCATCGCCGATGATGAGCGCGCCCTCAGAGCGCCAGCGGCTCTTCTTCGGGCGTGAATATTTTGTGCCTGCCGCCCTGCGTTCATCCGCCGAGGACTTCCTGCCCGAAATTCTCAAAGGATATTTACCATGATTGAAGCAATTCAAGTTGAAGGATTGACCAAGGTTTTCACCGCCGGCAAAGACCGCCCGCCCTTGCGCGCCGTGGATGGGATTGATTTCACCGTCCATGAAGGCGAGGTATTTGGCTTCCTGGGTCCCAACGGCGCGGGGAAAACCTCCACCATCCGCATGTTGACCGGACTCTCGCGCCCCACAGCGGGAAAGGCACACGTGCTTGGCTTGGAACTGGACAAAGACTTGCCGCGCATCAAGAAACGCATTGGCGTTGTGCCGGAAGCCTCCAACCTTTACGACGAACTGACTGCTTTCGATAACCTGGTCTTTACCATGCAGTTGTACGGCGTGCCGCGCGCTGAACGAAAAGCGCGCGCCGAAGCCCTGTTGCAGCGTTTTCGCCTGGGCGAAAAACGCGACGCACCTTTCGCAAAACTCTCGCGCGGTATGAAGCGCGCCCTGACCATTGCCGCTGGCCTTGCGCACCGTCCACCGCTTGTCTTCCTCGATGAACCCACCACCGGCCTGGACGTGATGAGTGCCCGCAACCTGCGAGGAATGATTGCCAGTCTGCGCGACGAAGGCGTGACCGTATTCCTGACTACGCACTACCTGGAGGAAGCTGAGCGCCTGTGCGACCGGGTAGCGGTCATTGTTAAGGGCAAGATCGTCGCCCTGGATACGGTGGCAGGCTTGCGCTCCAGCGCACAGCAAAAAACTGTCGTCGAGATCACGCTGGAAGATTTGGACGGTCGTCAGGAAAAAAGACGGGTCGAATGCGAGGATGGGGTTGGACCCGCCATCCAGAAACTGCTGAATGAAACCAACGGGCTGCGCGTGCTGGCAGTGGATACCCTGCGCCCTTCGCTGGAGGATGTGTTCGTCCAACTGACCGGCCTGAGCGCCGAGGTGATGTTGTCTGAGAAAGGCGGAAAAGGAGGCGGAAATGCTGGCGGATGATCTGCGAGGCATGTACTACATTGCCCTGAAAGACTTGAAAGCATATTATTTCAAAGCGCCCAATATCAGTTGGGGCATCCTGTTCCCGTTTGCCTTCATTCTGGCGTTTGCCATCCGCAACCCGGGTGACCTGCGCGCCTTGGTTCCCGGCCTGCTGGCGCTAACCATACTGTTTGGCACGAGTTCGATGGAAGCCATTGTCATCGTCTTCGAGCGGCGCATTGGCTCGCTGGAACGGTTGTTCCTGGCCCCGCTGCGCCTGCCGGCTTTGCTGGCGGGTAAACTGCTGGGCGGGATGGCTTTCGGCCTGACGGTGACGCTCGTGGTGCTCGTGGTTTCAATAATTATATTCGGGTCAACCGGGACAAATTGGTTGATGCTGATCCTGGCGCTCCTGCTCTCGGCAACAGCATTTTCTGCAATGGGCGCATTTATCTCAGTGGCTGTAAAGGAAGTCTTCGAGGCGCAGACGCTGGCGAATTTCTTCCGCTTCCCGATGATGTTCCTGGGCGGCGTGTTCGTGCCGCTGGCCTCCATGCCGGCCTGGCTGCAAGGTATCGCCCGCCTGTTTCCATTGACTTATTCCGTCGAAGCCCTGCGCGCTGCGCTTTCAGGTGGAACGTGGGCTACTGCCGGTCTCGACCTGGGTGCGCTGTCGGCTTTCAGCGTTGTTTTATTCCTGTTGGCCGTGCGCACGCTGGCACGGCGTATTGATTGAAAACTGTGAAGTAATCTAATTCTTTGCGCGAGGTACATTTCATGAATCCAACCGTTTTGCTTCTCATCAAAGTCCTGGCAGCAAGCCTGATCGTGGGCTTTGTGACTGCCTCCATCAAATCCTGGGTGGACCGCTTTTTCCTGGTCATCCTGCTCACCAGCCTGGTGGGACTGCCCATCCAGCAGTCGATCATCATCAACCTGGTGGTGGTCGCGCTGGCCGCGTTGATGCTCGCACTGCGCCAGGGCGAGGCGCTGAAATCGGTTCGTGAAGACTGGGCCATGCTCATCATACCGGCGGTCTTGGGCGGAATCCTGGGACGATTGCTCGGCTTGCAGACGCCTGCACCAATTTTGATGATCGCCTTGGGTGCGTATGCCATCCTGGCCGGCTTGCGCATGGTGCTGATTAAACCCCTGCCAGAGCGAGATGACAAGGCACACCCGGCCTGGCTGGCGCCAGTGTCGTTCCTGTTTGGCGGGCTGACCGGCCTGCTTTCGGCGGGCGGGAAGCCTTTCAGCGTACCAATTTATAACTGGGCGATGGGACATCACCCACAGCGCGCCTATGCCCTGGCCTCGGTGGGCGTCACCGCAGCTGCCTGGAGTGCGATCGGGACACAGGTGGCGACGGGAACCTCGCTCGCTCCCGGCGACCTGGGGCTGGCGGTGTATGCGTTCATCCTCATCACGCTAACGGCATTGGGCGTGAGCCGATTCTGGTCGACTCGCCTGAATCAGGTCGTCACCTGGATTATCGCCCCCTTGCTGGTGCTGATTGGTATCCGCTTTGTGATGATGGGGCTGGCATGAGTACGTCAGCTTACTCTGCGAAAGGTTTGGCAATGAAAAAAACGACAAAAAATGACGTGATGAACGCCCTCCGGCAGGTGATGGACCCCGAATTACACCGCAGCGTGGTGGATCTCAACATGGTTCGCGGTCTTTCTATCAGCGGAGGTATCGTGGCATTCACCCTGGCGCTCACCATTCCGGAATGCCCGCTGCGAGATCAAATCGCTGAAGATTCACGTATTGCGGTCCAGGCTTTACCCGGTGTGCAAGAAGTTCAGGTGACGCTCGGGGCGATGACAGATGAGGAACGCCGCGCCGTCCTGGGGGCAACGAATGAACCGCCCGGATTGGCCGCGGCCAACAACCGGATCGAGCGCGTCATTGCCGTGATGAGCGGTAAAGGTGGGGTGGGAAAATCTCTGGTGACCGGCCTGCTTGCTACTGCGTTGAAGCGCGCCGGTCAGCGGGTAGGCATCCTCGACGCGGATATCACCGGTCCCAGTATTCCCAAACTCTTTGGCGTGAAAGGTCCGCTAAAAGGAGGGGAGAGCGGGGTCGAACCTGCACTAAGCCGGACGGGCATTAAATTGATGTCGATCAATTTCCTGTTGCCGGATGAAGGGGAAGCGGTCATCTGGCGCGGTCCAATGATCTCCGGCGCCATCAAACAGTTCTGGGGCGACGTGCAATGGGGCACCCTGGATACCCTGCTGGTCGACCTGCCGCCCGGCACCTCGGATGCCGCCCTGACCGTAATGCAAAGCCTGCCCATCAACGGGATCCTGATGGTCACCACACCGCAGTCTTTGGCGAACATGATTGTGCGGAAGGCCGTCAGGATGGCGCAGGCGATCAACGTGCCTATTCTTGGCGTGATCGAGAACCTGGGCGGGTTTGTCGCACCCGATACGGGCAAGCGCTACGATATTTTTGGCCCCAGCCATGCCGAAGAAGTGGCTACGCTGGCGGGAGCACCGGTTTTGGCGCGATTGCCCATTGACCCACAGGTGGCAGCGCTTTGCGACGCAGGAAAGATCGAGGAGGTTTCCCGGTCCGAAATGGATACCGTCATCGCCGCGTTGAATAGGAAGTAGTTCTTTGTTGGCGCTTTGAGGAAAACAGTATGACTCTAAAGAACAACCATCCAGCCCAGGGTTATCGAGTGACCGTCACCCGCCAGGATGAAAGTCATGCCCTGGCCGAAGCGCGCGGCCACCGCCTGACCATAAATATCAAGAAAGGCGCAGGTGAGGCGGGCTTCAATGCCGCTGAGACCTTGCTGGCCGCACTGGGTGCCTGCATCCTGACCAACGTCAACGCCATCGGCAAAAAGATGCACCTACAAATCGACGCGGCCCGCATGGAATTCGAGGCTGCGCGCCGCGACGAACCGCCCGCCCTGACCGAGATCCGCTATAAATTGGTTCTTAAAAGCCCCGAGCCGCGCGAGAAACTGGAAGAACTGCACGCCCTGTGCGTCAAATGGGGCACGGTCACCAACACCGTCATCAACGGGCTGATCCCGCGAGGTGAACTGGTGATCGAAGAGACTGGTTGAGAAAGCTGCATCAGAACGAGTATCCGGTGCAGAGGAGAAATAGACCATGTGTCGTCGTAGCCGCAGAATGCGATCCATGTGTTGTGGGCATCCATGCAGGCGTGGTCCTGGCAGAAAACGTTCACCCCCAGGGAATGCTGTCGTCTGACCGATTCCATCAACCCTATCAAAAAAGGAGTAACAAAATGGCAGAACCCGAAGCCCTCAAGGATTTCCTGGGCATCCCCCGCAAGCTGATTCCCTGGTTCCCGACCATCGACGACGAACTGTGCAGCAATTGCGGCCTGTGCGTGAAGGCCTGCAAGCACGGCACGTATGCTTTCCTGGACAACTCGGATAAAGTCGTCGTCGTCAACCCCTATCATTGCGAAGTGTACTGCGAAAGCTGCCGGTTCCAGTGTGCGGTGGAGGCGATTTCGTTCCCGGATCGCAAGGCGATCAAATCGATTATTCAAGAACTGCGATCGCAGTATCCGCCCGCCGCATAATTCAACCTTTCAAGGAGAATCCCATGTCAGAAGAAAAACTACCTCGCTTTGTACAATGCATGTGCCGGGGTGACTGCCCGGGCTTTACCCAATTGAACGTCTGGAGCCTGGTCAACTATGTGCGCGGCGAACTGGACGTGGAGTACGCCATCGTTCACCCGCAGCTGTGCGTGGACGACGGCGACCGTTTCTGGCAGGACATTGCCAAACCGGGCGTGACCTACGTGGTCGGCGGCTGCGATCCCAAGATGCAGCGCAAGATGTACAAGGACGCACTGGCCGCGGTGGGCGCAGACTTTGATAAACAAGTCATTGCCCTCGACCTGCGCAATATGCCAACCGAAGAGGCCATGAAAAAGGTTGCTGCCGCATTCGAGAAACTCGGCGTACCTCAAGCCTGACAGCACCCCGGCTGGACGCCGGCAAGTCGCTGGTGTCCAGCCTCCTCGCAAGGAGTTTAAGTCTTATGAAAGATCGCCTCGCCCGCTGGATTTCTGTGCTCTTCGATAGTTCGGTTCTGTCCCTGCCCATCTTCCTCGCCTTGGGCTATGTCTCCGCTCAGGCTTTGGGGCTGATCTGGGCAATTCTGACGCTTCTCATCGTGACAGGAATTCCGCTTGCTTATCTGCTGATTGGACGCAAATGCGGCTGGGTCAGCGATATGGAGCTCTCGCACCGCGAAGAACGCCCGCGTTTTATTCTCGTCAGTCTGAGCAGCGATGTGCTGGCGCTGGCGGCATTATGGCTGGGGAACGGCCCGCACCTCCTGCGCTTGATTGTGTTGACCTACTTCAGCCTGGCCATCGTCATGTTCAGCATCTCCAATTTTTGGAAGATCAGTATGCACATGGCAGGTGTGGGCGGGTTTTCCACCGCGCTGGTCTTTGTTTTCGGCGGGCCCGCCCTGTGGGCTTTTCTCTCCCTGCCGTTGGTGGCCTGGGCGCGCCTGCACCGTCGCAAGCATACCATCCCGCAATTGATCGCCGGTGCGCTGGCGGGAGCGCTGATCACCGTGCTGGTATTCGGCTGGTTGGTAACACTCATTTAGGAGACAAAACATGCATCACACATTACTGGTAGTCACAGCCCACCCTGACGATGAAAGTTTTCCGATGGGCGGCACGATTGCAAAATATGCCGCCGACAACACACGCGTCGTACTGGTTTCCGCTACACGTGGCGAGGCGGGCATCCCCGCCCTGAGCGCCAAAGAAACCGCCCGCATCCGCGAAGCCGAACTGCGGACCGCCACCCAGGTATTGGGCGTGAGTCGCCTGGAGTTTTTGGATTACGTGGACGGGGAGTTCGACCAGGCGGATAAAGAGCAGGTCATCGCCAAACTGCTGGCAATTTTCCGGCAGGAGAATCCTGACGTTGTCGTCACTTTTGGTCCGGACGGCATTTCTGGGCATCCTGACCATGTGGCAACGCATCGATTTGTAACGCCTGCCTTCGAACGTGCCAATTTGCTGGGGCGGTTGTTCTATCTCATGCCTTCCGAGGCCACCCAGCAGGGCTGCGGCATTCCACCGTCTGAAGAAGCTGCTGGAGGGCCGGTTGCGACGATTGATGTGGGCGCCTACCTGGTGACCAAAGTGCGTGCCATGCAGGCGCATGCCAGCCAGGATCCGCCGTACCCCGGTGACCCCGTCGAAGAAGCGGGCAAGCTGGCCTGTCACGAATACTTTACCCTGGCGCGTCCCATCACCGCGGACGGCGAGATGAATGATCTTTTCACCCATTAGAGGAATCCATGTCCCACGACCACACGACTGAAATCAAAGAAAACCGTTTTATCCTTGCCCTGGCCCTGACCGGACTGATCTTTTTCGCGGAATTAATCGGTGGCTTCTGGACACACAGCCTGGCGCTGCTCTCCGATTCAGCGCACGTCTTTATGGATGCCTTCGCTCTGGGTTTGAGTTATCTCGCCATCCGCGCTGCCAAACTGCCTGCAGACGATAACCACACTTACGGCTTCCACCGCATGCAGGTGCTGGCTGCACTGACCAACGGTGCAACGCTCTTCCTGATCGCCTTCGAGATCTTACGCGAAGCCTGGAATCGATTTCAAAACCCCGAAGCTGTGCAAGCCGGCCCGATGCTGGTCATTGCCGTCATAGGCCTGATCGTCAACCTGGTGGTGGCCTTCACTTTGAGCAAACACGACCACGACGACCTGAACACGCGGGCCGCCTTCCTGCACGTGGTGGGGGATGCGCTGGCCTCGGTGGGTGTGATCGCCGTCGGCGTGATCCTGCTGTTCGTGAACTGGACCTGGCTCGACCCGCTGGTCAGCGTGTTGATCGGGGTGTTGATCCTGTTCAGCTCTGGACGCGTGCTGAAAGAATCTGTCCACATCCTGGCCGAAGGCATGCCCACAGGCATGACCGCCTCTGCCATCGCCGACTCGATGCGCAAAGTGCCGGGTGTGAGCCAGGTGCATGACCTGCATGTCTGGACGGTCGCGCCTGGCTACATTGCCCTGAGCGCCCACGTCACGGTGGATGACCAGTCACTCAGCCAGACCGCCGAGGTGATGTCTGCGCTCAAAGAGACCCTGCACGAGAGCTTTGAGATCCAACACACCACCATCCAGTTCGAGTGCGGCAACTGCGGGCAGGGGATGGTTGCCTGCCTGGAGCTGCCTGAAACGAACGAAAGCTGAACATGACCCGGTTGGAAAGGAGTAAAACAAATGAACCTGAATGAAAAACACCTGACCGTGATCGGGGCCGGAAACATCGGTCGAATCCTTCTTGAACGCTTGCGTGCTGCCGGCATCCCTGCCGATCACCTGGTCATCTGCGACAGCGACCCGGAGCGTGCGGGAGCCATGGTGGAAAAGCACGCTGTCCTTACTGTCTCTCTGAACGACGAAGCCGCCTGTGCGGCGGATGTCCTCCTGATCGCCACCTCGCCCAAAGCGGTGAGCGAAGTGCTGGGGGCGCTCTCCGCCCGCCTCCATCCGGGGCAGGTGGTCATCTCGTTTGCCGCGGCCGTCCCCTTGTCCCGGATCGAAGCGCTGCTCCCGCCTGGTGTCGCCGTTGTGCGCGTCATGCCCAATGCGCCTTCGCTTGTTGGGCAGGGCATGAATCCGGTCGCTTACGGGTCTGCTGCCTCCCCTGAGGCTCGAAAACTGGTCGAAGCCATCCTGACTACATTGGGCGAGACGGTTGTTGTACAAGACGACCAGATGAACTGGTGCGTGGGCCTGACCGGCGCGGCGATGCGTTCACTGCTGCCCTCTCTGGAGGGCATGACCCGTGCCGGGGTCGAGGCTGGTTTTACCGAGCCCGAATCCCGTCGCATGGCTGCCCAGGTCATGCTGGGCACGGCGGCGCTGGCCTTGAAAGCGGACCTGACCTTCGAGCAGATCAAGGCCCTGACGCCCATGGAAACGTTGGACGAGGCAGCCCTGGCGCAGTTGTTCTACGACGCGGTGCGGGCTGCGCAAGAGAAAATTGTCTCGGCACAGCGGAAATTGTGGCCTGAACCGACCGGTTAATTGGAATGGGAAACGCAGGTGTCCGATGAATACCAATCTACAGCACGCACTGCTCTTTCAGGCGCTGGGTCACCCGGAACGGCTGCGCATCCTGGAAATCCTGGCGCGCGGCCCGGTTTGCGTGTGCGATCTGGTCAGGCTGACCGGCAAACGCCAGCCGTATATCTCGCAGCAACTGGCAACCTTGAGCGAAGCCCATCTGGTTTCCGCCGAAAGATTTGGCCGCAGCATTCTCTATCATTTGAATACAGACGAAGTGGAGGATGCGTTGAATGCGCTTCAGCCTCTCTGCCAGACAAAATCATCTTCTCTAGAAAAGAATAATCTTCATGTCTGAAAACAAAACCCCCAACCTGTGGCACGGCATTCTGCGCGAGGAAATTAAGTGGTCTCCCACCATCGTCGCCGAGCGCGAGGCGGCTCTGAGGGTGGTCAAAGGCTATTTTGCCGAGATTGCCGATGAGATCAATCTTTCGCTGGGCGTTGAATTTTCCACCCTGGCGCAGGCAGTCCGAGCATAGGAGAATTTCATGACACTGTTTCATGGCATCTTCATGCCGGGCTTGTTGATCGGCTTCCAAGAGTTCACTGCGGCTGCCGTGATTCAGCCTTCCGGTCAGACGCAATCGAATGGTTTTCTCCTGGCCATCGTGGTCCTGGCAGGCATGATTCTCTCCTCGTTTTTCGCTTTTGGATACTTGCTGCTCGGAGTATTCAAAGAGAAGCTCATCGTTCCCCTGCCTGCATGGCGAGACAGGCTGATCCCGCTTCTGTGTGCGATCGGCCTGGGCGTGGCGGGTTACCTGTCCTACGTTGAGATTACGTATGTCCCGGCCATGTGCGGGCCGGTGGGCGACTGCAACTCGGTGCAGCAAAGTTCCTATGCCCGCCTGTGGGGAATGTTGCCCATCGGGGTGCTTGGTGCAGTGGGTTATATCGCCATTCTTGTTGCATGGTGGGCTGCGCGCCAAAAATGGGGCTGGCTTTCGTCCTATGCACCGATTGCCTTGTTTGGCATGACCTTCTTTGGGACGGTTTTCTCCATTTACCTGACTTATCTCGAGCCTTTTGTGATCAAAGCCGTGTGCATCTGGTGTATCAGTTCGTCCATTCTTATGACCCTGCTAATGCTCTTGAGCGTCGGACCGGCGTTGGGCAGCCTGATGGGAGATCCCAACACCGAAGAGACAGTGGAATAAGGTATCCGATCCGCCCAACGTACCCCGACCATGGCCTGGGTGGTGGTTTTCGTCTTTGTTCTGCTGATGATCAAGACAGGTGGCAGATGGCTCAGCCGCTGGTGGTGGCAGCCGGCTTCACCAGCTGCGAGGCTGTAAACCGCCGGACTGCGGTCGAGTTCTTTCCGGCACGTGACAACAGACCCAAGCGGTGATGACATTTGGCACTAATCTGCAAGATAAGCTGCGGTACAATACATTCACCATGACGAATATATCGGCAATGGAAGAAACCGCGTCCCTGTTCCAAGCGCTTGGGCAGCCCACCCGCCTGCAGATCTTGCTGGCACTTGGGGTGGGCGAAGCATGCGTCTGCCACCTGGAGGCTACCTTTGGCTGGCGGCAGGCCTATCTCTCTCAGCACCTGATGGCCCTACGCAAAGCGGGGATCGTCACCTCCAACCGGGTGGGGCGCAACATCCATTACCGCTTGAACAATCCCGAACTGCTGGGGTTGATCCGCCAGGCCGCGCTCCTGATGGGACAGTCGCTGCCGGAACCCTGCGCTTCCGCGGATTGCAATTGCCCGGATTGCACCAGCCGGCGGGAAGCCTGTTCACCTGCATCGCTTTATAAGTAATGACTTCAAGGAGTCCATGTGAGCATCAGCGATAAAGATTTATGGAGAACCGAAGAGGATGACCAGCCTATCTCCAAAGATGAGTACTGGGCGGTTGTCGATGAGAACGACCGGCTGATCCTCCCCCCGGCGGTAAGAGAGCACTATGGATTCCGGGCTGGGGCTCAAGTACTGATAAAGGAAGGTTCAAAAGGACTGCACTTGCATCGCCCGATCACGCAATTGGCCAAGGTCTACGTCGAACCGACCAGCCGCTGCAACCTGAACTGTCGCACCTGCATCCGCAATGCCTGGGAGGAGCCGCAGGGTCATATGTCGCCGGAAACCTGGGAACGGGTCTTGGAAGGTGTAAAAGCACTGCCGTCCCGGCCAGTGATCTTCTTTGGCGGGTTCGGGGAACCATTAATGCTCACCAACATCGCCGCAATGGTGACGCAGGCAAAAGCGGTGGCAGGAAAAGTGGAATTGATTACCAATGGGATTCTGCTCACGGAGCAGCATGGGCGTGAGCTGATCAAATCTGGACTGGATACCCTTTGGGTATCGGTGGATGGCGTCACCCCGGAAAGTTACGCCGATGTTCGCATCGGGGCTGCCCTGCCGCAGGTGCTGGAAAATATCCAACGCTTTTCTTTATTGCGTCATGAAACCGCCCGCAGGCCGGAGATCGGCATCGCTTTTGTGGCGATGCGCAAGAATATCAAGGACTTGCCAGCCTTGATTCACATGGGCCCTAAGTTGGGCATCTCGCGCTTTATGGTGACCAATGTGTTCCCGTATACCGAAGAAATGTGCAAGGAAATGCTCTATACCCGTTCTGTGGACGGTGTGGACTCAACTCCCTCTCCCTGGGCGCCACAGATCGACCTGCCTCGCATAGATCTCGATGATGCCACCCAGGATTCGATTGTGAAAACAATTCGCAACCGGCACAATGTCCGCTGGAACGGTGTGACACTTGGGCAGGAGCGCGGGCGTTGTCCTTTCATTGAAAGAGGGGCAATCGCCATCTGTTGGGATGGGTCGGTCAGTCCCTGCCTGGCCCTGATGCACCAGTACAATACCTTCCTGCACGACACCCCTCGTTCCGTCCAACGCCATGTTGTTGGAAACATCAACGATCAGGATCTGGGTTCGATCTGGAACCAGCAGGAGTATGTCGATTTCCGTAAGCGTGTGGGAGCCTTCGATTTCTCTCCCTGCACTTGGTGTGGCGGCTGCAGATGGTCGGAGGGGAACCTTGAGGATTGCTTTGCCAATCCCTTCCCGACCTGCGGTGGCTGCCTGTGGGCGCAGGGTGTCATCCAGTGCCCGTAGAACGATAATGTCAAAGGAGTAGATCATGTCTGATTATTTGGAAACCACCGTCGATAAATTTACCTTCAAGGTTGCGACAGACCGGCTTTACACGTCGGAAGGAGTCTGGGCAAAGGAAGCGAACGGAAGGGTCCGCATCGGGCTGTCCGACTTTGTCCAGCAGCGCAGCGGGGATGTGGCCTTTGCCGATGTCAAGCCGGATGGCACCCTTCTGGCCGCCGGGGACGAAGTGGCGGTCATCGAGACGATCAAGGTGAATATCACCTACACTTCGCCCGTGAACGGAAAAATTGTCGGGGTCAACCCGGCGATGAGCGACGCACCCGAAGCCATCAACCAGGACCCATATGGCGCCGGCTGGCTGGCTGTGATCGAGGTCGCCGACTGGGATGCGCAGAAGGGGAAACTGCTCACCCCGCAGGCGTACTTCGAGATCATGAAGGGCCAGGCGGAAGAGGAAGCCAAGAAGCTATGACAAAACCGACTCAAAAAGTCATTATCGTGCCCTGCAGTGGGATCGGCAAACCGTACGGGACCGTCAGCCGCGAAGCGGCCTACGAGGTCACCGACGAATTGCGTCCCCGAAAGACCCAACTCGTGCCGCTGGCCTTGTTGGTGCTTGGAGACGAAGAATCCCGGTCGGTCGTGGCGGGAAATCCGGCCATCACCATCGACGGCTGCAAGCTGGCCTGCGCCGCCAAGATGGTCCGGCAGAGCGGGGGTACGGTCGCGCAGGAAATTGCGGTCCTGGATGTTTACCGCCGGTACAAAGATCTCAAGCCTCTGGGCATCGCCGAACTCAACGAGGGCGGGCAGAAACTGGCGCGTGTCCTGGCAGAGGAAGTGTCGTCCATGGTGGACGGTATCGCCACCGGGAAACAGGGAGGCGAAAATGCCTGAGCTGCCCAAGAAGAAAATTGGCATCGTTTCCTGTTCGGGGGAGGAACTTGCAGAAGGCACTGTCACCCGCCTGGCTGCTTTGAAGGTCCTCGAGCAGCTGCGCCCGGCGGACACAGTCACGATCTGCCTGCCCCTGTTCCTGGCCGGCGGGGAAGGCGACCGGGCCTTTGCGAAATTCTACCCGACCATCGCCATCGACGGCTGCGACAAGCGCTGCGCGGCGCGCGGCACCGAGATGTACTCTGGCAAGCCTGCCGCCAGCATCGTTGTTACCGATCTCGTCGCCGAACGGGGTATGGGAAACCTGGAAGGGAAGCGCCGCCTGAACGAGGCCGGTCTCCAAGCAGTGGATGCGACCGCAGCAGAGATAGCGGAGCTGGTGGACGAGCTGCTGCAAAAACACTGGAACCGTACGTCAGGGGCCGTGGAAGAAACCGGCGTTCCGGTCGTCCAGGAACCAGTCCAGGCGACCTGTTCCTGCGGTTCCGGGATCCCGATCCAGGATGTCATCGTCAACGGGCAGACGGTCACCCTGATCGCCCTGCCGCTCATCTTCCAGCAGTTGCGTGAAGCCGGCAAACCCGCCAGCCCGGATACGGCGAAGGAACTGCTCGATGAGGTGAAAATCTACAACCCGATACCGACCGGCGAAGACGAAGCCTATGCCGCGGTGCTGTCGCATGAATATGCACTCTTCTGCGAGAAGGAAGGAGCCACCAAATGAGCCGCACTGCCACCTACAACACCACCGTCGTCTGGAAGGGCGAACACTGGGGCCATATCGTCATGGGGAACGGACCGGAGATGGACTTCTCCGCCCCTCCGGATGCCCAGGGGCATCCCGGTGTCCTGACCCCGGAGGATGCTTTCGTGGCCGCTGCCAACACCTGCATCATGATGATGTTCATCTGGGCGACCGAACGCTATAAGCTTAACCTGATTTCCTATGATTGCCGGGTGGAGGGCACCAAGTTGATCGAACTGGACCGCACCGAGATCTTCACCCATCTGCGTTTCTGGCCGGTTATCCGCGTCTCGGCTGGCGGGGAAGAACCCGGGAAGGTGCACGGACGGATCGAGCGCGCCCTAAAATCGGCCCAGAAATACAGCCTGGTGGCCAATTCGGTCAAATCCGAGATCGTCATCGAGCCGAAGATCGAGGTGGTGGCATGAAGCCAGTTCTGGACGAACGCAAATGTCCCGCCATGGAGACCTGCCCGGCGATCCCAGCCTGCCCGGAGGGCGCCATCCGGCATGTTTCAGATAAAAACGCCAAACTCGGAGGGCGGATCGTATTCGAACTTGCGATATGTAACGGCTGCGGCGATTGCGTGACCGCCTGCTGCGGGAACGCGATTGCCCTTGTAGAAGAAGATCAAATCCCCGAAGAAATACCACAAGAAAAAGGAGAATCGAACATGCTCACGATCAAAGTACTGGGCCCTGGATGCGAAAACTGCGTGAACCTGGCCTCCCGGACCCAACAAGCGATCGCCAACCTGTCCATCGAAGCCAGGGTGGAGAAGGTGACCGACTACGCCGAGATTATGAAGTACAAGATCCTGGCCACGCCCGGGCTGGTCATCAATGAAAAGGTGGTCTCCGCCGGCCGCGTACCAACCGAGGCTGAAATCACCACCTTCCTTACCAATGCACTGATGGAGGTGTAACCATGACCGATACCAGTACGACCAAGAAACTCTCTTTCCTCGACCGCTTCCTGACTCTGTGGATCTTCCTGGCCATGGCGGTCGGCGTGGGGATTGGTTTCTTCTTCCCAACTGCAGTCCAGAAGTTCAGTACGGCTGTCTCGGTCGGGACGACCAACATCCCGATTGCCATCGGCCTGATCCTGATGATGTACCCCCCACTTGCCAAGGTTCACTATGACGAGCTGGGCGACGTCTTCCGCAACTGGAAGGTGCTGGGTCTTTCTCTTCTGCAGAACTGGGTCATCGGCCCGATCCTGATGTTCACCCTGGCGATCATCTTCCTGCGCGGCTATCCTGAGTATATGACCGGGCTGATCATGATCGGGCTGGCGCGCTGCATCGCCATGGTCATTGTGTGGAATGAACTGGCAAAAGGTGACACCGAATATGCCGCAGGCCTGGTGGCCTTCAACAGCATCTTCCAGGTGCTGTTTTACAGCGTCTATGCCTATGTCTTTATTACTGTCTTGCCCACCTTGTTTGGCCTCTCAGGTGCGGCGGTGCATATCACGATCGGCGAGATCGCCAAGAGCGTATTCATCTATCTGGGCATTCCCTTCATTGCCGGGTTCCTTACCCGCCTGATTATGGTGAAACTCAAGGGCAAGGATTGGTATTACGGCAAATTCATTCCGAAGATCAGCCCGCTTACCCTGGCAGCGCTGCTCTTCACAATCGTGGTGATGTTCTCGCTCAAGGGTGAATACATCATCAAGCTGCCGCTGGATGTGGTGCGCATCGCCATCCCGCTGCTGATCTACTTCGTGGTCATGTTCCTGGTCAGCTTCCTGATGGGCAAGGCGGCCGGCGCGAACTACAAGCAGACCGCAACACTCTCCTTCACCGCCGCCAGCAACAACTTTGAACTGGCCATCGCGGTTGCCGTGGCAGTCTTCGGGATCTCCTCCGGGCAGGCCTTCGCGGCCGTGATCGGTCCGCTGGTGGAAGTGCCGGTGATGATCGGTCTGGTCAATGTGTCCTTCTGGTTGAAAAAGAAGTTGTTCGTAAAAGAAACTGCATGACAAACGAGCCTCCCACCCAAAGGGCGGGAGGCTCGTTTCAACTTTGAATTGAATTCTCTGAACAGAACAGCCTGTCAGTTAGGAGGCGATCATGTACGAAGCTGGTACTGAAGTTTTCAAGAATTACAAGAAATTCGCCCTGCTCGGTGTCTCGGCCGACCACGCACGCTTCGGCTACGAGGTCTTTGAAGCTTTTCATAAGAATAACATTCTTCTTATGCCTGTCAACCCGAAATACCCGGATATCGATGGACATCCCTGCTATCCTTCGCTGGCCGCATTGCCCGAACGCCCGGAAGTCGTCATCGTCGCTCTTGGTCCGGCCGTGACCGAGAAGGTCATGCCCGAGGTGATCGCCTCTGGAGCCCAGGTCATCTGGATGCCGCCGGGCTGCTTCAACGAAGCCGCGGTGAAGATCTGCCAGGATGCAGGAGTGCGCGAGCTGCACGATATCTGCCCGGTGTCCACCCTGGGTTTCATGTGCGCAAAAGCCTGATCCAGGTTGAAGAAGGACGCTCATGACAACCGATTACGTTGAATACCACAAGCATCTGGAAGAACGACTGGCGCAGATCGGGCAGGAGATCCCTGGCCCGATGAGCGGGTTCGCCCGCCTGCACAAAAAAGCCGTCGAAGCGGGCGCCCTCGACTCGAAGACGAAGGAACTGATGGCCTTGGCCATCAGCATTGTCGTGCACTGCGAAGGCTGCATCGCCTATCACGTTCACGATGCCGTCGCGGCCGGGGCCACGCGCCAGGAACTGTTGGAGACCATCGGGGTCGCTCTGATGATGGGCGGCGGTCCCGGTTCCATCTACGCAGCCCATGCGATGGACGCTATCGATCAGTTCCAGCCCGGGAGCGAACATGCCGAAAAGAAGTCAGCGTAAGCCATCGCGTTGGCCGCAAATCCTGGCAATTGGTGGCCTGGCGCTATTTGTCGTTGCTGCCCTGGTGTTGAAAGGCAAACCCCAGGAAGTTGTGCCTACCGCTGGCGCCGGAGATCTTCCCAGCGCACAGCTTGAAAGTGCCCTGGCTGAGCACCAGCCCACCCTGGCCTTTTTCCACTCCAACAATTGCCAGCAGTGCATCGAGATGATCGGTATTGTCGAGCAGGTGTATCCTGAATTTTCCGACATCATCGTCCTGGTGGACATCGATGTGTACGATGCGCGCAATGAACCGCTCCTGCAACAGGTTGGACTCCAATACATTCCCACCCTGATTTTCTATGACCGCGGCGGGCAGAGTCAGGTCTCTGTTGGCGTCATGGAAGCGGAACTGCTCCGCCAGACCCTTGCAGCGCTCGCCGAAGGAGACTGAGTTGCCCTTCGATCTCGAGTCGCTGCAGTCTGTATCCCTGCTGGCCTTCCTGCTTGTCTTTTCCGGAGGGGTGGTGACGAGCCTGGGTCCGTGCAATATCGCCACCATCCCGCTCATCGTGGGGTATGTGGGCGGCAGCCGCGACCTGCCGCGCCTCCGTGCCTTCCAGCTTTCGCTGGCTTTTGCCACGGGACTCGCGCTGACCTTCATGCTGCTGGGTGTGGCGGCGGCACTGATCGGCGGGATCCTGGGTGCCTCTTCGCACTGGTGGTATTACCTGGTGGCCGGGATCTGTTTTTTGATCGGTCTGAACATGCTCGGCGTGCTGAAGCTCAACCTGCCGATGGTTTTTGGCGGGCTGCGTGAGCGCATCGGGCTGAAGGGCATCCCCGGAGCGCTGACCCTGGGCCTGGTTTCCGGACTGGTGGCTTCGCAGTGCGCCACGCCGGTGCTGGCGGCCATCCTGACCTACGTCATGGCAAAAGGGGCGTTGGTCTATGGCGCAGGATTGCTCTTCGTCTACGCCCTGGGACGGGGCGTGCCGGTGGTCCTGGCTGGCACGTTTGCCGGTGTGCTGAAGAGCTTCCAGAAACTGGGGCGCTGGTCCGGAATTATTGAGAAAGCCAGTGGGGTGATCGTGATCGGAGTCGGCCTGTATTTCGTGTGGATTGCATGATGGAGACAAAACGCGCCCGGCGCTGGTGGGTTTTGCTCCTGCTGGCGGGTCTCTTCCTGGGACCGCTGGTGCTCAAGGCTGTGCAGGAAGGCTGGTTTGAGCCTCGCCTGCCGTTGGAATTGAACAACCAACCCGCCCTGGTCTTCTTTACACTGTCGCGTGGCTGCGAATGCCAGATGACGGTAGTGGCGCACGCTGAAGCTCAATTGGCTGCCTGGGAATTCCCGGTTCAGAGGCCATTTCGTGTGATCCGGGTGGATTTCAACCGCCGGCCTGACCTGGCCCAGCAATATGGCGTGGCGCGTGCCCCGGCGCTGGTGCTGCTGGACGACTCGGGACAGGTCGTTTGGAAGCAGGATGTTGGCCTGAGCGATGATGCGCCGCTGGACCTGGATCTGGCTGAAATCTGGATTGAAACGCTGGTGCAAAAGCCGTAATAATGAGCGAGGGAGAGTTCCATGTTAATAGAGAAATACGATGTAGAAGTCTTCACTCCGCCCTGTGAGCCGGGTGCGGAACGCTACGCGGCCAAAGCACGCCTGACCGCTGACATTTCGGAAGTCCTGCCCTATCTCAACGCAACCTTGCGCGGCGCGGTCTATCTGCCCGAAGCGAAGGCATTGACGTGGAAGAAGGGTGGGCACAACATTGCCTTCCATGATTATGAAATCGCCACCAGCAACGCCGAAGACCGCGACGGCGCAGAAAAGGAACTGAGGGGCATCATTGACTTGGTCAACCGCACCTGGGAACGCCGCGCTGAGATCACGCCTGATACGACCACGCGCCAACGTCCGACATCCATGGCGATTTACAAACTGCTCCCCAATATCAATTGTAAAAAATGCGGCGACCCTACTTGTTATACGTTTGCCCTGAAATTGGCGGCATCGCAAAAGAAACTGAGCAACTGCCCTCCGCTGTTTGAACCACAATATGCCGAAAAACTCGCCGCATTGGAGGAGATTGTCATCGAAGCGCCTGCGATTGGATGATGAATGATCTATCTTGATTCCATCACCCTCACCAAAACCATCCCCTGCCTGGCTGAACCGGGTCGGATCATCGTCATCGGCAAGCCGAACCGCGCATTGGATGAGGTCATTCCGTACCTTGCCACCCTGCCGGGTGTGATTGCTTACAACCCCGAAACGCGCACGCTCACCTTCCGACGCCCGCATGGTTTCATGACGCTGTATAGCGACAAGGTTTACATTACGCAGGTTGTGGACACCAATGAAGGATTGGAATTGTTCGCCGCGCTCAAAGAGGCGGTCAACGCGGTCTGGGAAAAACGCGCCGAACTGGTGGCCGTCACCGCCAAGAAGCGCGCCCCGCGTCACCTCGACATTTGGGAATTGCTGCCGCGTACAAATTGTAAGGAATGCGGCGAAGCCAGTTGTTTGGCATTCGCTGTTGCGGTGTTGCAGCATAATCGGCTTTTGAGCGAATGTGTACCATTGCAATCCGACCCGTCCTTCGCCGACCGCAAGGCGACCCTGGAGGCGATGCTATGAAGAATGTCCCTGCGGAGAAGACGACCCGCTCGCTGTGGATCACGCTCGAAGCGACGGAAATCATCGAACTGAAACGCATCAATCAGGACCGCGATGGAGATGGCGCGCTGGATTTTTTCCGCAAGGTGGTCGCGCCGCGCGTGCGCGCCGCCGCCCGCCAGCGCGGTCTCGCCCTCGACCTGTTGCCAGAGGAGGCTCACGATGAGCGCTTACCTCGATAACGCCGCCACGAGTTGGCCCAAACCCGAGTCGGTATACCGGGCGGTGGATCATTTCATGCGCGAGGTGGGCGCGACGCCCGGACGCGGCGGTCACCGCCGCGAGGAGGAAGCCGCCCGCATCGCCGATGAAACCCGCGCTGCCCTGGCTGACCTCTTCCACGCGCCTGATCCCAGCGGCGTGGCCTTCACCATGAACGCCACACAAGCCATCAACATGGCGCTCAAGGGATTGCTCAAAATGGGCGACCACGTCATCACCTCATCCATCGAACACAACGCCATGTGGCGTCCGCTCAAAGCGCTGGAGCGGCGCGGGGTGGAAGTGACCGCCGTTCCCTGCGCGCGAGACGGGTTGCTCGATCCCGCCGAGGTCGAGTCAGCCATCCGTTCGTCCACGCGGCTGGTCGCCATGTTGCACGCTTCCAACGTGCTGGGGACGATCCTGCCCATCGCCGAAATCGGCGCGCTGGCTCGCAGGCGCGGCATCCCCTTTTTGGTGGATGCCGCGCAGACGGCGGGCGCGTGTCCGCTTGACATGCAAGCCATGAACATTGACCTGCTGGCCTTTCCCGGTCACAAAGGACTGTTCGGGCCGCACGGGACGGGCGGGCTGATCGTCCGCCCCGGCCTGGCGCTGGAGACGTGGGTCGAGGGTGGCTCAGGCACGGAGTCGGCGCCGGAGACCATGCCCGAGTCGCTGCCACTGCGCCTCGAAGCCGGGACGCAGAACGCGGCGGGCATCGCCGGCCTGTTGGCTGGGACGCGCTTCGTGCTGGAGCAGGGAGTGGAACGCATCCGCGCCCACGAAATGGAACTGACTGCCCTGCTGATGGACTTACTGCGCGGCGTGCCGAACCTGACCCTGCTCGGTCCCGCCGACCCTGCCGCGCGCACGGCGGTCGTCTCCGTGACCATCGAGGGCTACGTTCCCGAACAACTGGCGATGGTGCTTGATCAGGTCTTCAACATCGCCACGCGCGCTGGCCTGCATTGCGCGCCGCAGGCGCATCGCACGGCTGGCACGCTGGAGGTCGGCGCGCTGCGCTTCAGTCCCGGCTATTTCAACACAGCGGATAAAATTCACGAAGCCACCGAAGCGTTGAAGAGTATCTTGTAGTGCAAGATTTATCTTGCTGAGGCAGACATGGCAAAAGACCGTATCGAAAAAACGCTGGTCGTTCTCACTGAAGAGGAAGTACGCCAAATCCTTGAACTGGCACGGCGCGACGACAACGAGGAAATCTGTCATTTCATGCTGAAGGTCTTCATCAAAAAAGTCGAGCAGATCCTGCGCCGCCGCTGCGGATGAAAGGAAGCCATGCAACATCCCATTCTCATTTTAGCCGAAGCCATCCAGAAAAAACAACCTGTCGTTCTGGCCACGGTCATCGAGGTCAACGGCGCTTCGCCCGCCAAGGTCAGCGCGCAGATTGTTTTACGGGATGACGGAACCACCGCCGGGACAGTCGGGGGCGGCAACCTCGAGGCGGCCATCCTTGCGGATGCACGTCAGGCTTTGTTGGATGGCACTCCTCTCTTGAAGCACTATCGCCTTACCGAAAAAGGCACTGACGCGGTCGGGACAATATGCGGCGGGGAGGTCCGCGTCTTCCTCCAGCCCTTTCTGCCCCCACCGCAGCTGATCATCGTCGGCGGGGGCCACATCGGGCGTCCACTTAATGTGATGGGGGAAGCGGCGGGCTTTGATGTGCTCATCGTGGACGTGGAGCCGGGTCGCGCCGATATCCTGGAACTCGGATCGGTTCCCCTGAAGTATGATTCGCATGTCGTCCTGATCACCACGGACCATGTTTCAGATGAGGCTGCCTTGCGGATTGCCCTGCGCTCGCCTGCGCGCTATGTTGGGATGATCGGCAGCCGCGCCAAGTGCGCCACGATCCTGAGTCACCTGAAAGCGGACGGCCTCACCCCGGAGGCCCTTGAACGGGTGTATGCCCCCATCGGCCTCGACCTGGGTGGACCCACGCCGGAGGAGATCGCGGTGGCGATCCTGGCGGAAGCGATCGCCGTGCGGCGGGGGGGCAAGGGCGGCAGCCGTTCACGAATGAAGTAACCCTCCATCTGCGACCTCCTTCCTTGACAGGTAACATTTACGGGAATATAATTCAATATATGTTGAACTATTTACCCCCCAAACCCGCCTCTCCTCCGGTCGACCTGGAGCGCATGGCGAAATGGTTGAAGGTGCTCGCCGAGCCGAACCGCTTGCTGATCTTCCATTACCTGATGGAAGGCGTCCAGTGCAACTGCGAGCTGGGAAGCGACCTTGAGATGGCCCCGAACCTGATCTCCCATCACCTGCGGGTGCTGCGCGAGGCGGGGCTGGTGGATGTGGAGCGGGATGCCAATGATGCGCGTTGGATGTATTATTCGATCAACCGCCAGGCGTTGGATGAACTTAACCAGGTCTGGGGCGCCTTTTTCGACCCCCAGCGCATCAAGCCGCGCCGCCTGACCTGCGGACCCAAGGGCGAGTTCATATGCCTCGACATTGTGAAGGAAAGTTAGTTTTTTTACCCATATACTTCAACGGAGACTGAATTACCATGACGCAACCCATTCCCATCTCTGATCTATTCCAACCACAGGCTGCGAAGGCCGATGTGGAGATCTTCGATCCGCCCATGTGCTGCCCGACCGGCATGTGCGGGCCGACCATCGACCAGACTCTGCTTGACCTCGACGAAATGCTAAGGGGCATCCAATCCAGGGGCGTCAGCGTGGTGCGCTACCAGATGTCCAGCCACCCGAACGCCTTCCTCGCCAATGCCGAGGTGATGAAGATCGTGCGCGACCGGCAGATGGCAGCCTTGCCCATCGCCGTCGTCCACGGCAAGGTGATCAAGGTCGGTTCGTATCCGACCCTGGCAGAGATCGAACAGCGCCTGCAGGAGGCGGCATCATGACCCAATACATCTTCTTCTCCGGAAAAGGCGGCGTCGGCAAGACCAGCATGGCCTGCACACACGCCGTACGCTGTGCCGATGAAGGCAAACGCACCCTGATCGTCACCACCGATCCGGCGTCCAACCTTTCCGATACCTTCGAACAGGAGATCGGTCACCAGATCACACCGATCAGCGGTGTACCCAACCTGTGGGCGATGGAGATCGACCCCGACAAAGCCACCCAGGAATACATCGACCGCGCCATGGCGCCCATCCGCGCCGCCTTCCCACCGCAGATCGTCCAAGTGATGGAAGAGCAGATGAGCGGTCCCTGCACGGCGGAAGTGGCTGCTTTTGACCGCTTTACCGATTTTCTGGAAACACCGTCTGACACCGGCGCAGCTTTCGATGTGATCATCTTCGATACAGCGCCCACCGGCCATACCATCCGCCTGCTGGAACTGCCCGCTGAGTGGAGCCAATCCATCGATGCGGCCAGCGCCGGGAACGGGCAGACCTGTCTGGGCCCCGCGGCCGCCATCCAGGATGCGAAGCACAAGTACGAGCGCGCCCTGGCTGCGATGCGCGAGAGCGCCCAGACCACCTTCGTCTTCGTGCTGCACCCAGAAGCCATCTCCATCAAGGAAACCCGCCGTGCGATCACTGAACTGGGTAAACTGGGCATCCAGAATTACCGCCTGATCATCAACGGCATCATCCCGCCGGAAGCAGCCCGGAACGCCTTGTTCGCTGCCCGTGCTGAAA
>Ga0315273_10001543_pt1 | contig 26398 bp, 20 predicted proteins | sample YL17G02_0_MG_FD_205753 | JGI IMG/M metagenome (GOLD analysis project Ga0315273, IMG submission 205753) | Sediment microbial communities from Yellowstone Lake, YNP, Wyoming, USA - YL17G02_0 | ecosystem: Environmental > Aquatic > Freshwater > Lake > Sediment | place: USA: Wyoming | collected... | reverse complement strand
GGTGCCCCATCACCGGCATCACGACCGCTCCGGTCTACGGCAACATCGGCTCGAACTCCACGACTGTCATCAACGTTGACGGCTGGTGGGTCGGCACGGCCGATACCATGACCGGCTCGACCCCGGCATCGACGAACGGCTACCACATCGGTCGCGGCGGCGGCCCTGCCCGTTTCATCGGTCTCACGACCGACACGGGTGGTCCGGCCACCACCGATACCGTCTTGACCTCGGAGACGGTCGCATCCGGCCTGACCCGCGCCAAGGGCACGTTCGCCCACACTGGCGGCACGACGACGTTCACGGTCAGCAACACGTTCGCCGCAGGCGCGACGCTCGCCAACATCCACAAGGCGGGGCTGTTCACCGCAGCCAACACGACCGCCGCGGGGATTGACGTGGCGAACACCAACCTGAACGCGGATGCCTCGGTCACGTCCGGCGACTCGCTCGCCGTGACCTGGACCTGGACACTCCCGGCCGCTGGCTGAGATTGATCGATGAGGGCGGCCCGAAGGCCGCCCTCATTGCCGTCAATGCAAGGGAGGCACCATGGATAACGTTGTCGCGCCCGGCCTGCTGAGTCCCGAAGCCTTTTATCGCCACGTAGGAGACCTCACGGAGAGGCTTACGCCGCCGACCGGTCCGATTGGTTACTACCATGGTAAGGCGATCAATCCAATCACTGGCGCAAGCGAGAAGCTTTACATGCTTGCGAACAGTTCGCTTGCAACGGTAGCAGCGCCCGTCGTCCAGCCAACAGGAACGGCAATCAGGACGATGCTTCAGATTCAGGCTCCTTCTACAAAGAGCCTCACCGTTGTTGAATGGGGCATCAGCCTCGACGGTACAGTTTCCACGAATCCGCCGGGAAAGTGTGAGTTGCTGTCAACGACGGTCGCAGCGACGATGTCTACCGCATCGGTCCTTGCGGATGTCACGAGCTACAACGGACCCGCAGACGAAGGCACGCTCATTACCTTTGGAGCGACGACCAATACCGGGTTCGCGACGGCGGCGGTCACCGAAGGGACCATAGCTAACTACCGTCTTGGTGATCTACAGCAAATCCCGCCGACCAGCGGGTGGGTAAAGCAATGGCCGCTCGGACGTGAGTTCGTCGTGCCGTTGTCCAAGTACCTGCGCGTTCGTGTGACGTTCTCCGTAACCGTGAACGCATACATCTACGTCGTCTGGTCTGAGTAACCGAGATGCCTCGGACTCCGCCAATCGCTTTTCGTTCTGCCCAAAGTAGCAGTAATGCTGCGGGTGGAACGTCTATCGTAATGGCGACGCCGGGGCATCTGTCCATCTCACTGCGCGGTACGCCGACCGCCGGGAATAATGCTGGCGGTGGGACGACACTCACGGTCGCGTTCCCTACGGGCCTTGTGGCGAATGACGTGCTTGTCCTTTCGGTGACCGTCGTCGGCGGTAGCGGGATAACAATCACGCCGCCGACCACGAACGGCACGTGGGCGCTTCTGTCGCGCGTCAATAGCACGACTAACTTGGCACAGGGTCTTTACTGGAAGGTCGCCGCCGCAGGTGATGTTACGGATGGTCAGGTCGTTGTGACCATCACCTCCGCCAAGGCGAGTGGGACAGTCGCTGCCTTGGCGAATGCCAGTTCCACTGAGCCGACTGCTGCCTATATCCGGGGTCAAAACAACGCTTCAAGCCTGACGATTACCGTGCCAGCCAGTGGAACCATCACCGCAGGCAATGGCATCGACATTTGTATGACCGGGATGGAGCGCGGCGGCAACGGAATTGGCACGAACGCTAGCTATACCCATCATGCGAATAGTGAGTCCACGGGCGGCAGCGCGGCCACTCGTTCAGCCAGCCATGTTTCGAGTCGCGTGTTGACGCCGTCAGGGACTTCAATCGCCTCGTTCACCGAGGTTTGGACCGGTACCGCCGCGGTCAACATCGGGCAGGCGGTCTACATCCAAGAGGCCACGCAGGCAGCAGTGGCGGTAGACGGCGACGTGATGGTCATGGGAATCACAGATAGTGGGACCGCGACTATCGAGCCACCGGGGATGGTCTGGACCGAACGAGCCCATTGGGGGTTGAACAACAATCAGACCGGTATTGCCTACGGCAACGGCCATTGGGTCACCGTGGGGCAAACTCACGTGATCAGCACCAGCACCGACGGTACGACGTGGATCCAGAATACATCCGCAGACGCTGTAGTGATTATGAACAGCGTTGGCTACGACGCCATTCACGACCTGTGGGTTGCCGGAGGTTGGCATGGTGAACTCTGGACAGCCACAGACCCAACAGGGACATGGACCAAGCAAACGAGTCCTCTCCCTGCTGACTCTACCAGCGTTCCTAGCGTTGTTTACGGTAACGGTGTTTGGGTGGCTGTTGCTAATGGTGGAGCGTCTAATGGTGGATTGGCTACGAGTACCGATGGGACTGCCTGGACTCTGTCATCGAGCCGACCGGCGCACTCTACAAGAAATTACGTCCCGAATAGTCTGGCGTACGCAAATGGCTACTGGGTCCTGCTGGACGAGTGGGTTATCTACACCACTACTGACCCGACGAGTACGTGGACGACCTCAGTGGCTGACATCACTGCATGGTCTGGTTGGAGTTCAGAGACAGATAGCTACGGACCCACGTGGGACGGAGCTAAGTGGATGGTCCTTGGGGAATTCGGGCATGTAGCAACAGCAAACGACCCAACGGGTACATGGAACACCGCCGCCGCCGTCATTACGTTGCCAGACACGACTGCGCAGTTTTATGCTCTTGGATACTACGGTGGGTTTTGGGTCGCTGTCGGTTGGCGGCCTACGACTGCCAAGGCAATCGTCGCGTGGAGCGACAACGGAGGCGTCAACTGGCTCGTAACTAGCAGTACGAGTGCGGATCAAACCAAAGCCATTGCGTCGAATAAAAACGATAAGTGGGTATGGGTTGGGTATAACGGCAGTGTCAACTCTGCGCCGACGCCACCGACGGACTACTGGCATCCTGTCTCCACGATTCGGTCAGCGACTTCAATCATCCAGTCAATCTTCTGGAAGATTGCTGCGAGCGAGCCGAACAGTTACACCGTTGTGCTCGCGCCCACGAACACAGCTTCCGGCGTGGTCATCGTTCTGTCGGGTGCCGACTCGACTCGACCTGTTCCGGCTGGATACGGAGGTCAGGCGAACGCGTCATCTGCGACAATCACGGCCCCGGCACTTGGTACGTTCGCCATAGCAGATGGCATTGACGTTGGCATCTTCGGTGTGCTTGGGGCCACCACCATCACGCCTCCGGGGAGCTACACCGAACCAGCGTCAGCAGACGTAGCGGCGACTGGGGGGCCAACAACGGAAGGTGCCTATCTGGCGTTGTCTACGGTCGCCACGGTTAGCTCTATTGCCGCGACGGCCGCAGCGGCAGGAATCAACGTCGGCCACCATGTCTTCATAGCCGAACCTCGTGGCAAGAAGCCTGTGAAGCCGCCGAAGCCGGGTAGCGGCGGTGTTGATGCTGGCGGCGGTAATGTTTCGATGGTTTCACAGGCGGTCAACCGCGCAGCGACCTACTAATGCCTACTTTCAGTAGGCGCAGACTATTCGTTCGTAGTCGGAATCGTCTCTTTCCAGTTGCCGCTGGTGGCGGCCCACAAAACCTGACCGCAACAGCCGCTGATTCTGTCTCATCCATCACCGAGGCGGCAGTCCGGCCGGGTACGACGTTTACCCGAGCCTTGGCCGAGACGTTATCCTCTCTGACTGAAGCCGTCGCTCGCGCTCTGACGTTCTCTCGGACCATCGCCGACAGCATCTCTAGCATCACGGCTGCTGTCACTCGGGCGGCGATGACCCAGACCCGGACGGCATCTGACTCGTTGTCAACCCTGACCGAAGCGGCCGTTCGCACTGCCATCGCCTATGCTCGAACCATCGCTGACAGCCTATCGTCAATCACTGAGGCTGTTGTCCGAACGCCTGTCTTCAACCGAACTATTGCCGATAGCATTTCTTCCATCACTGCGGCGGTCGCTCGGGCGGCGATGTCCATTACTCGGACGACTACGGCCACGGTTGCGACCTTGACCGAAGCGGCAGCCCGAGTCTTCACCGGTAGTCGTACGGCGGCTGACTCGATCTCGTCTATCACCGCAGCCGTCGCTCGGTCGGCCATGAGCGTCGCGAGGACGACGGCTGACTCGATTGGCAGCCTGACGGCTACCGTGGCGAGGGTATTCACGGGTAGCCGTACCGTCAGCGATTCGGTCTCGACCTTGACTGAAGCCGTTACGCGGGTTCTGACCTACGTGCGAACGGCCACGGAGACCGTTGCATCGCTGACTGAGGCCGTTGTTCGAGCGGCGATGTCGATGGTGCGGTCTGTGGCCGACAGCATCTCGTCCATCACGGAGACCGTCTCTCGCGCGGCGATGTCGATCATACGAACCGCAGCCGACTCAATCTCAACGCTGACCGAGGCGGTCGTTCGAGTCCTGACCTACAACCGAACCGTTGCGGATAGCCTGTCGTCCATTACCGAGGTCGTCACTCGGGCCGCGATGACCGTCACCAGGGCGATCGCGGATAGTCTCTCAACCCTCACGGAGTCCGCCTCACGGGTAGCGACATACGCCAGGACATCCGCCGATAGCCTCTCATCCCTGACCGAAGCGGCGAGCCGAGCGGCGGCAACCTTCACGCGATCCGTGGCTCAAACCTTGGGGGCGGTCAGCGAGTCGGTCAGTCGAGTCTGGACTGGAACAAGGACGGCAGCCGACTCCATCGGGTCTTTGACCGAGGCTGTCGTTCGGGCGGCGATGACAGCGACTCGGGCAGTTGCCGATAGTCTGTCTTCCCTGTCCGAGTCCGTCTCGCGAGTCTTTACCGGTTCGCGAACGGCCACCGACAGCTTGTCCTCGATCAGTGACGCAGTCACTAGGGTCGCGACCTACATCCGTTCGGTTGCGCAGACGCTTGGCTCCATCACGGAGTCGGTCGCCCGGATCCTCATCTACAACCGGACGGTTACAGATTCCGTTGCGACCTTGACCGAAGCGGTCACTCGCGTCCTGTCCCTGGTCAGAACGGCTGCTGAAAGCATCGGATCCCTGACCGAATCTGCGGTGCGTGTCTTCACTGGTTCCCGATCCGTGGCCCAGACACTCGGTGCCATCAGCGAAGCGGTCACGCGTGTTCTGACCTTGCCGCGAACACTGGCTGACAGCCTTGGTTCGCTGACTGAATCCACGACACGGGTCGGAACATTCGCACGAGCTGGTGCCGACAGCATCGGCTCCTTGACCGAAGCCGTCGCTCGAATCCTGACGTTCGCCCGCACGGCCGCTGACTCCCTGCCGTCCTTGACTGAGGTCGTCACACGGGTCGGCACGTTCGCTAGGACTGTGGCCGACGATGTCTCGTTCATCACTGAGGTCGTCGTCCACGGCGCGCTCGTCATCATCCGCAGCGCGCAGGACACCGCGGCGTCCATCACGGAGTCCGTCAGTCGAGTTTGGACCGGCACACGAACTGGATCCGACAGCCTGTCATCTATCACGGATGCGATTGCCCGGGTCCTGACCTTGCCGCGAACGGTGACTCAGAGCCTTGGGTCGATCACCGAGACAGCAACCCGAGTCTTCACCGGCTCGCGTACGGCCGCCGACGCACTGGCGACCTTGACTGAAACCGTTGTTCGCTCGGCGATGGCGGTTACCCGTTCGACGGCCGACTCGCTCTCGTCCCTGACCGAAACGGTTACCAGGGCGGCGATGTCGGTCGTCAGAACGGCTGCCGACAGCATCGGGTCCATCACCGAATCGGTCGTTGCTCAACTCGCGACCATCATCCGCACCGTCAGTGACTCGATCAGCTCAATCACGGAGTCGGTTTCACGAGTCGGCACCTTCGCCCGAGCGGCGGTCGAGTCTGTCGCCACGCTGACCGAGACTCCATCGCGAGTCGTCGCCTACATCCGAACGCAGGCTGAGAGCCTGCCGAGCATCAGCGAATCGGTCGCACGGGTCGGTACGTTCATTCGCACGGCGACCGAGTCCGTTCCGTCCCTGACCGAAGTCGTCAACCGGACGCTGTCGCTGATCCGGTCCGTGGCGCAGACGCTGGGTTCGATCACCGAATCGGTGACACGAACATTCACCGCGAATCGAACGATCACCGATAGCATCTCGACGCTGACGGAGTCGATCACCAGGATCGTCTCTCTCGTACGAACCGCCACTGAATCCGTTCCAACACTTACTGAAGTCGTCACCAGGGTCGGGGCCTTCGCTCGTTCCGCGGCCGACTCGATCGCCAGCATCACCGAGTCCGTCGTTGCCCAGATTGCCACCATCTACCGAACGGTATCCGACAGCATCGGATCACTGAGTGAGTCCGTAACCCGGACGTGGTCCGGTAGCCGGCTCGTCGCTGACAGTATCGCCACCATCGATGAGGCCGTAACCAGAGTCGCATCAGTCGCTCGGTCGGTTGTCGACTCGATCGGATCGATGACGGATTCGGTCACACGGGCATGGACCGGGGATCGCTCAACGACGGACGACGTATCGGCTATCAGCGAAGTCGTCACTCGCGTCGGGACGCTCTTCCGGTCCGTCGGTGATTCCATCTCGAGCATCACCGAAGCGGTCGTCGCCTTCACCAACATCATCTACCGCACCGCATCTGACTCGATCAGCACGATCAGTGAAACGGTGTCCAGGACATGGTCGGGACTCCGGTCGGCGGTTGATACGTTGCCGACGATCCTGGAGACGGTCGTCACTGGTGCCGCCGCTATCGGGCGTGCCGTTGGTGGCGCGGTCGCATATGTCAGGCATCGAGTCGATGTCGAAGTCGAACTGCGCATCTCATGGCGTATCCGCGAGATGCTCGAACGAGCACTCGAGCTGACCTATCGGACAGCGGCGATCCTGGGCATCGAGGTCATGGGCCGCTGGCGCGTCGGCGGTCTCATCGATGACGATATGGAACTCACCTGGCGGATCCAGGAACTGGACGCCATCACCAAGTCCAACCGATATATCCTCGCGATGGAGATCGACCCGGATCTATCGATGATCAAGAAGAAGCGACGCTAGGAGTGGTATGTACGCCGGTAAGAGAGTCGTTGTCTGCATTCCCTATGGTCGGAAGCAGACGGTCGGGATCCTGCTCAACTATCTCCGGCGTGATAGAGCGATCATCGACGAAGTCCAGTTCTGGATGAATACCGACCCGCACCAGGAAGACGACGTGGTGTGGGCCAAGCAGCAGGCGGAGACCTTCCCTGGCTGGATCAGATGCATCCCACGTCCGATCCCGTTCAGTGAACCGCTCCGACCCAAGCAGCTCAACACCGGGCTGTTCTATGCCGGGACCCGCGATCACGACACGATGTACTTCCGGTTCGATGACGACATCATCTATGTCCACCCGGACTACTTCCGCAACATGATCGACTTTCGCCTGGCGAACCCCAACTACTTCCTCGTCATGGGGAACATCTGGAACAACGCCATCTTGAGCTACATCCACCAGCAGGCCGGCCGCATCGGGACCGAGAACGGGATCGTCGAATCGGCCTACTGCATGGATCCGATCGGCTGGACGAGTCCCAAGTTCGCTGTTGCCATCCATGAACAGATGCTCGGCATGATCGCAGCGGGAACGACCGATACGTTGCTGTTCGACCGCTACGACTTGCTTGAGTACAAGCGCTTCTCGATCAGCAACTTCCTGTGGACTGGTGAGCAATGCGACGCGTGGGGTGGGCGGACCCAGGAGCTCGAGGAAGAGAACTGGCTGACCTGGCAGTACCCCAGCAAGATCAACCGGATCAACACCATCTGCGGCGGCGGGCTGACGGTCCACTACTCGTTCTTCGATCAGCGGCCAACGCTTGAGACGACCGACATCCTCGCTCGCTACAGGGCGCTGTCGGAAGACGCGTTGTCCGCCGCCTACTACGCCCTCCTTGATACAGCGAATGAGGCTGCACGATGAAGTCGGTCCTAGTCACCGGAGGCAACGGCTTCATCGGTCGCTACGTTGTCGAGCTCCTGCTTGAGCGCGGGTATGAGGTAGCGGTTCTGGATACGCGCTGGCGGGAGCCAGTCAACGGAGCCAAGTTGGTTCTCGGGGATCTGCGGGACGCTACCGCCGTAACCGAGGCCATTGCTCACGCCGATGGAGCGATCCACCTGGCCGGTGTTCTTGGGACCCAGGAGACGATCAGCAACCCACGGCCCGCCGCAGAGACGAACATCCTCGGTGGTCTGAACATCCTCGAAGCCTGCGCCCAGTACAACGTTCCGTTGACGAACATCGCGGTCGGCAACTACTGGATGAACAACACCTACTCGATCACCAAGAACACCATCGAGCGGTTCGTCGAGATGCTCAACAAGTACCGCGGGACACGGATCACCACGGTGCGAGCACTCAATGCATATGGCCCACGGCAGGTGGCAGCCGCTCCATACGGCCCGTCCAAGGTCCGCAAGATCATGCCCAGCTTCGTCTGTCGGGCACTATCCGGCCTGCCGATCGAGGTCTACGGAGACGGCGAGCAGGTCATGGACATGATCTACGTCAGCGATGTGGCCAGGGCCCTCGTCAACGCCCTCGAGTACACCAACGAACACGGGGCAGTCGGATCAGTCCTTGAGGCCGGCTCAGGCCGCACAACGACCGTCAATGAGATCGCGACCCTTGTCATCGAGGAAGTCACCAGACAGACCGGTGTCGTCTCGAGTCTCGTTCATCTTCCGATGCGGGCCGGCGAGGACGAACACTCGATCGTTCTGGGTGACCCCAAGACTCTCACGCCGATCGGACTCGATGGGTCCGACTTCATCCAACTGGAACAGGGAGTCGAACGATCGGTCGCGTACTTCAAGACGATCCTGTGAGCGTCGCGATCCTGGTCCCGTCGCTCAACCGACCGCACCGGATCCTGTCGCTGCTCGCCAACATCCACGACGTCACCCAGGCTGACCACCGCATCCTGTTCTGTGTCAGCGATCCAGAGTCATCGGCCATCCTGGCCAACGGTGCGTACATCGATGACTCGGCAGCCGATGACCATCGATATGTCACACGGATGAACAAGTTGGCCAGACTCGTCGATGAGGACTACATCTTCTTCGGCAGTGATGATGTCCTGTTCCATCCGAACTGGTTCGAGGCTGCGGTCGAAGCGATGGGTGATACCTACGCTCTGGCCACCGTCAATGATCTCCATCAACCAGTCGGAACGGCGGCACTCATCAAGACGTCGTACCTAGACCGTGCGGTATTCGATTCACCCGGTGATGCGTTCCACTCGGGATACATCCACAACTTCGCAGACAACGAGCAGTTCCTGACCGCCGCGTTCCATGGCCTGCACGTCCATGCGATCGACTCGATCGTCGAGCACCTGCATCCAGCCTGGGACAGGTCGATCCCCTGGGACTCAACGTATCTGAATGCACAGAGTGGGTGGGACCATGATGCTGCCTTGTTCCACGAACGCATGGCGAGACTGAACGCGTCATGAAAGTCAGCGCCCTGATCTCGACGTACAACCGCAATGACCTGCTGTTCGGCCGATCGCTTGCATCGGTCCTACGTCAGTCGTATACGAATCTGGACATCCATGTCGTCGCTGACGGAATGGTCGGTGATCAGCTCGACGAGCTCGAGGAGCGGATGGCCGCACTCAACGACCCTCGAGTCAGGCTATGGCACATCCCGCGCCAGACGTACCCCACTGATCCTGGCCAGAAGTGGTGCGTGCTCGGACTCAACGCTCGTAACCATGCGCTCGACCACGCTGAAGGCGACTGGGTCGCCCCGCTCGACGACGACGACGAGTGGACGGACAACCACGTGGAACTCCTGCTCGCGGCGGTCATCAACGGGCGCATGGACTTCGCCTACGGGAAGTCGAAGTACCACTGGCCAGATGACCGGGCCCAGTACGCCGGCTCGTGGCCGCCAGGGATGGGCGCGTTCTGCGATGGTGCTCAACTATATAGAAACGGTATGGGTTATAGGTATGACCCGGAATGTATAAGTCGGGGGCTCCCGGAGGACGGCGACATGTGGGTGCGGATGGTCCAGGGTGGCGTCCGGTTCAGCTTCGTCCCGGAGATCGTCCATCACTACTACCCGAACCCGCGATGAAGATCGATACCGACTGCTGGTGTTACGGGGTCGGTTGTTACTACTGCTGGTTGAGCTATTGGCGGCACGTATGATCCCAGTCCTGGGCGTGCCGGTGCTGAACCGTCCCGATCTGCTCGATGAGATGTTGGCCACGGTCGATGTCGAAGTCGGGCGACTGATCGTCATCGATAACGGTGACGTCGTCGGGGATATCCCCAAGGCCGAGGTCATCAGGCCGGGCCATAACCTTGGCGTCGCGGCGAGTTGGAACCGCATCATGGCGGAGGTTCCAGAAGCGCCATGGTGGGCGATCATCGGGTTCGATATCACCTTCTCACCGGGTGATCTCGCACGACTCGCGCAGACGATGAACGATGCCACGACAGCTACCCTGGCCCTGCTCGGGACCTTCTCGGTGTTCGGGATCAACCAGGCGACGATCGATCTCGTCGGTCGATTCGATGAGAACTTCCACCCGGCCTACTTCGAGGACAACGACTACGACTACCGTTGCCAACTGGCTGGCGTGCCGATCACCGGTCTGCCATCTGGCTTGCTCCATCGAGTGAGCTCGACCATCCAAAGTAGCCCGGTATACAGCCGCGAAAATAGTCGGACATTTCCGTGGAACCACGCGTACTATCAAGAGAAGTGGGGCGGCTCGCCCCGCGGAGAACGATTCGCGTCTCCATTCAACCGAGGAGGTGGCCCAGCCGATTGGGAACTGGACCAGGATCGCATCGCCGATCTTGCCTGGGACCGCGGATGATCAGAGGCTGGCTGCTATGGTTGGTCAGTCGGTTCGGCATCTATGAATCGGGTCACCCCAAGGGCCCGCTGTCATGCTCGAGATACGGGCATCACACCCATCTACCACTCGGTTTGGTCAAGTGGTACCTATAGGAGAAACGAATGGCTGCATCTATCGCGATCGTTCCCGCATCGGGGAGCGTCATCTCCGTCGTAAGCGCGTGCCGCGTCACGGTCAGTGGCGCGTCGACCAACGACATCACCACCTACAACCCGGTTGCCATCCCGTCCGAAGAGGCGTTCACGTATCGTCTCGTCGGCTCGTTGACCGGACAGCGGGATCTGGTCAGCGCCGAGTTCCAGGTCGGTTCGACCGGCCACTGGGTCTGGGACAACATCATCTTCCCGGCTGCTGGAGCCTGGACCATCTATCTCATCGATCAGAGTGACGACAGCGTCACCACTACCCTGGCCGTAACGGTCTCCTAATCGATGGGTACCGACCCCGGAGTGGCCGGTGCTACGTGAGCAAGATCAAGCAGGCCGTCCGCTATGAGCGGGCGCTCAACGACGCCAAGGTCCTCGCCCATGTGGCACTCACCAACGCACAACTGGCGCTCACCGCAGAGCGGAGCGCGGGACACAAGTCACTCGCCGATCAGGCCATCGCCTACGAGCGCAAGTACACCGATGGGCAGTTCGGGCAACTCAACATCGTGGCCCAGGAGCACCGCATCTTCCACGAGAGGGAGCACGAACTCTACGAAGGAGCGATCGAGCGCGCATCGTCCGCCATCATCACCCAACTGCGCCTGCTCGAACTCGATGTCGAGCGCCTGCGTGACGAAAGCCACCGGTACATGAGCGTTGATCGCTTCGAGCGTGAGCACGAAGCCCTCGAAAAGGTCATCGAAAGCAAGGTGGCGGGGGTGACAAGCAAGGCTAGCGACGACCACGAACTGCTCGTCAAGCTGCTCACGCAGATCGGCACCGTGCGCGGTATCGCGGTGTTCGTCGGCTTGCCGGGCATCATCGCGCTCATCTGGACGTTGCTCGCCGCATTCAGCAACCAGACCGTCACTGGCCCCGGAGGGCTCATCCCGTGATCATGCGCTGACACCTTGCGCCAGCGTTGCTGGTCGTCTATCCTCCGGCGAGCGGAGCGCTCACACGTGTAAATGAGCCGAACAGGCTCGATGGGTCGAATGGCGACTCGGATATCCGAGCTTGCACCTCCCCATCACGTTCCCCGTGAATCCCTTTACCTCGTCACCGAGGGAGGCGCATGTCCAGGATCCTTCTACTGGCTGATGCCGGGGCTACGACCGGGTTCGGTCGAGTCAGCCATTCCATCGGCGATCGACTCATCCGTGATTACGGTCATGAGATCCATTGCCTGGCCGTCAACTACGACGGCGATGCCGGTCGGTGGGACACGGCAATCAAGCTGTACCTGCCGAACAAGAACCGCCCGACAGACATCTACGGTCAGGGTCGGTTCATCGAGATGCTCGCCGAGGTCATGCCTGATCTCGTGATCATGATCAATGACCCGTACGTCATCCTGAAGTTCCTCTTCCGAAACAAGTTCGACCCGGACCTGATCCTCGTTCGGACTCGTCCGATCATCGCGTACATGCCGGTCGATGGAACGAACCAGCCGCCGGCCTGGGGCCACATCCCGGAACTTGTCTCTGGCATCGAGCCGATCGTTGGCGGAACGGGCCCAAAGCTCTACCCAGTCGCGATGACCAAGTTCGGTCAGAAGCTCTTCGGACAGGACATGATCTACCACGGGGTCGATCACGATCGGTTCCGTCCGATCAGCGCCGAGGACCCGCTAACCCTCTCGACCGGGGTGACGATCACCTCGAAGGAAGAGGCCAAGGCCACCTTCGGTATCCCACCAGATGGGCTGCTGGCACTGCGGGTCGATCGGAATAGCGCTCGGAAGAACTTCGGTGATACCTGGCGTGCGCTGGACCCGGTCATGGAGCGTCACCCGAACCTGTACGCCTGGTTCCACTGCAAGGCTGAGGGCGACCAACTCGAGTTGCCGCAGCTCTTCAGTCGGAACCCTGCGACAGCCCAGCGCTACTACTACCCGGGCAGCTTCAGTACGAAGTCTGGCTGGCAGGAAAACGATCTCATCGCGTTGTACAACGCAGCCGATCTCTTCGTCTCCACCAGTTGGGGTGAGGGATTCGGACTGACTCTCGCTGAAGCGTCGGCCTGTGCGCTACCGATCGTGGCCCAGGACGTTTCATCCATCACCGAAGTCGTCGGACCAGGCGGCATCCTCTTGAAGCCAGAACGACTCACGGCTGTCGAGTCTGGCCAGGATCAGTGGCTCCCCGATGTGAAGAAGTTCACGATCGCCATCGAGCGACTCGTGGCATCGGCGGGGTTGCGGAAGTCACTCGGCGAAGCAGGCCGCTCGCACGTTGTCTCCACGTTCAGTTGGGATGAAGCGGCCCGCAAGTTCGACGAGTTGATTACCCGGGTGGCTCAGGAGAACCCTGTGACTCCCACCTTGGAACTGAATGGAGACGACGATGCCCCCGACGACGACCCTGGAAGCTGACGACGAAGTCCGGCCGACAGCAGCAACCTTCAAGATCTTCTCCGGTGCGCTCAAGGCGTATGAGAAGGACGGCGACCTGCGCAAGTACCTGCGCTGCACCGCCAGCTCATCCACCGAAGATCTACACGGCGACCGGATGACCGAGGAGTGCGTCCAAGGCATGGCCCCACAGGCCAAGGCCAAGGGCATGACCATCTTCCTCAACCACAGCTACAAGATGCCGGAAGACGTCTTCGGCAAGACCGTTGACGCCACCGTGATCAGCCGAGCGCATGACGCCAACGGCAAGGCCATCTACGACCTTGACCTTGAGATCCAGCTCAACGAGGCGAACCCTCGCGCGGTCGAGACCTACGCCTCGATCAAGGAGCAGGGCATCAAGGCCGGCGTGTCGATCGGCGCGATGATCGAGGACTACGCCTTCATCGATGAAGACGCAGGCTTCTGGGGTGGCCTCGAGATCAAGGAGGTCAACCTCCTCGAGGCCAGCATCGTTGGCATCCCGGCCAACCAGCGGTCCTGGGTGGTCAACGCCATCAACGCGCTCGGTGCCCCCAAGGCGATCATCGCCAAGGCGCTCGGCAAGGACTACGACATCGCCGCTGACCCGCGGCTGGCCAAGGCCGCTGCGGCGGTCATCGAGCCGGAGCTGCACGAAGTCACCTTCAAGTACATCTTCAATGGCGAGGATGTCACCAACTCGATCACGGTCGAATCGACCGATACCATCATCACCGAAGACCCGGATGCTCCAGAAGAGGAGACTCCATCCGAGGAAGACGGCGAAGGCACGGATGCGCTTGACCCGGCGGATGACGAGACTAAGGCCGTTGCCACTCTCGCCGATGCCGAGACAGCTCTCGCCAGCATCAAGGCCACCGGCGTCGACGGCGCACTGCTGGACATCGTCCTGGGATTCCTCGAGGGAGCGACTGAGGAAGTCGTCAGCCTCCGGAAGGCCCTGGAAGACGTCACCACACAGCGGGATGCGCTGCTCGAAGACGTGAAGGCCGCTGCTGAGATCGTCGAGACACTCGCGTCAACACCGCTCGGACGGAAGACCCAGTTCACGGGTCCCGTCAACACCTTCCGAGTCAAGTTCGGAGGGCTTTATGACGAGGGCTTCTTGAAGGCTCTCGATGGAGACGAAGACGATGAATGAGGACTTCTCTCGGCGGCTGAAGGCCGCCCTGGAGTCCCTGGAGCCAGATCTCGGGAAGACGGCCGCGCCGGTCGGTCTCGATGATGGCGAAGCTGCGGGTCGGGGTTACCTGACTCTCTCGGACTCGATGGAGATGAAGCGCAAGCTCAAGAAGTTGAGCGGCGGCGAGATCTCCGGCCTGTTCGGGCACCAGCTCCGCAAAGAGGGCCAGGGAATCCCGATCGATGTCTGGATGCGCTCAGGCGGCGGCCGAGCCATCGAGACCCTGCTCGACGGCAACCCGACGATCCGCAAGGCGTTGGATTCGACCGCCGGCACAGCCCTGATCCGCCAGGATCTCGAGCCGCTCCTGTACGAGCTGTACATCCGGGAGTTCCCCGCGTGGGACCGCTTCCCGAAGGAGCCGGCGAACGGCCTGGTCCACGCCTATAACCGGCAGACCGGTTATGGCGACGCCCAGTTCATGGGTGAGCTCGGAACCGTCGTGGACGACACCGGGTCCTATGAGCGGGCGACCACGCCGATCAGCATCATCGCGACTCGTCGCGGTGTCACGCTGAAGAACCAGTTCGGTACGCTTCAGAGCGGTTCCGGGTTCAACCCCGAGCAGCTCGAGCTCCAGGCCGGACTGCGCTCGATCGCGCACCGCATGCAGACCACCATCTTCCAGGGCAACGCCACAGTCTCGTCAGGCTCGGCCTCCACGGAAGACGGCGCGTATGACGTCAACGCGTTCGATGGCCTGCGCCACATCCTCAAGGGCGGCGGTGGCAACACCCCGGTCGACGTGGATCCGACTGGCGCAACTCCGGAGAACATCCGGGCCGCGTTCAACGAGGCGATGATCAGCACCACCCAGGCCGCAGGTCGGCCCGGCGTGATCTACATCGACCCGGTGGCGTCCGGTCAGTTCGACACGCAGCAGGACGACCTCGTCCGGTACATCGAGCGGGATAACATCTCGGTCGGTGTCACGGTCCAGTCGGTCGCGACAACGATGGGGCGACTGCCGCTCTTCGTGGTCCCGGGCGACTCGATCGGTCAGTACACGCATTCGGTGCAGACCGTGTCGGACGCGTATCTGATCGATGAGACCGCAGTCAGCCTGCCGTTCCTCGGGTCCGATGGCCCGACCGTGCTCGATATCCCGATGGGTGTCAGTGGACAGCTCACCCGGCTGTTCATCATCTTCGGGATGTGGGGCTTCGCGGTGAAGGCCGTGCAGTTCCACAACAAGGTCCGGATCCGCAGGGCCTAGTCCCCGCCTGAACCTTGACGTTGCGGAGGTCTCGACTTCCCCCGGCCGGGGCCTCCGCAGCAGTTCTTTGGAGTGCGCTGTGTACATGACGCCAACCCGATATCGGTCAATGGGAACTGGCGTCGACCTGTCCGGTAAGACGGACGCCGATCTCCAACAGCTCCTGTTTGCCGCTTCCGTTGCGGTCAACGCACAGTGCCATGTCCCGAGTGGGTACACGTTCCTTGGTGGCCACGTCGTTAGCGAGGAACACCTGTGGAATACCGGCAATGCGTACAAGCGTGGATCAGGTCGAGTCTGGCCATACATGCGGCCACTCATCACGGTCGATAGCGTCCGGATCAACGTGACGCGCACGCAATACGTCGAGTTCGATACCACGCAGATCTTCGTCGAGAAGGCTCTTGGCTACGTCGAGCCAGTCGCAGCCCCGACGACGACGGCGTTGTTCACCTCCGTGCCGCCCTGGCTGCTGACCTCGCCGGTGGCCTATGTGACCTACGACTACGGCTTCAACGAGTCGGTCATCGATGAGGTTCCAGCCTCGCTGTCAGGAGGGATCCTCCAGGCGTCCAACCAGTTCTGGTTCACCGATGAAGAAGTCATCCTCAAGATGAATGGGTCGGTCGTCGCTGCCGGTAACTACGTGGTCGATTACATCGAGGGCTGGATCACGCCAACGACACCACCCGCTGGTGAGGTCTATCAGATCAGTTACCACCATCGAGTGCCGGCTGGAGTCGCCCTGGCGACTGGCTGGGTAACGACCGATCTCATCGGCCAGTCGAACATCGCGGCGGCCGGGATGCTCGGCCTGTCGGGGATCAAGGTCGAAGAAGTCGAACTCCGACAGAGCGCCAAGCTGAACTTCGGGGTCCAGCCGGTCAATGCCGCAGCGCAGCTCGTCCTGGCTCCCTACGCGACGATGTTCGCGTCGATGCGCTGATGTCGCCACTCGTCTCTCCAGCGCAGCTCACGGCGTTACGGGGTGTTGCGTACCACGGGCTCGACTCGACGGCGACGGTCACGCGCCAGACACAAGTCGAGACAGCCTTTGGGTCAGAGTCGTCATGGACGACGATCTCGACCGGGACCCCGTGCTGGGTCAGGGGTGTGAACATCCCGAGCGTAGTCACCACGGGTTCGATGCGAGAAGTCGTCATCGGTGCATTCCGGATCCACTTCGAACAGGACGCCGACGTTCGAGCGAATGATCGGGTCACCGTGGACGGTGACGGCTCGGTCTACGACATCATCGATATGAACCGCGAGAACACGATCCAGATCTTCAGAACGGCTATCGGGAAGAAAGTCGAATGAACGCGGTCATCGTCAATCTCAAGGTATCTGGATTCCACGTCGATGAAGAGGCGCTTCTCAACCAGCTTGCTGGGCGTGTCGAGAAGCACTTCACTGAGCTCGGCAAGCATGTCGCTGATGTCGCCTCGGCCCGGGCCCCGGTAGGGAAGGGGCAGGAAGCAGCCGCCGAGGCTGACCCGGTTTCGTTCGGGATTGCCCCCATCGGCCCACCGATGGCAGCCAACCCCCACCCGAAGTCCTTCCAGCGGATCCAGCTTAGGCCGCTCAGCCAGTTTCCGGCCGGGCGGACGGGGTCCAATCGCCAGGCTCGGCGTGAGCAGTTCGAGCGTATCCAGGATCTTGGTCGGGCAGGTCAGATCAGTGCCGTCAAGAAAGTCGGGCGTCTCACTGATCCTGGGTTCTTGAGCTACTTCCAGGGGACCCGCAAGGGCGGGACGCTCGGACGATCGCCGACCCAGATTCGGGTCATGGGCAGAACTCTTGTCGGAGCATTCCAGCACAAGCCCGGGACGCTTCGTAAGAGCATCAAGTTCGAGGGCGTCCGTCGAGAGGGAGACACGGTCACCGCGGTCATCACGGCACATGCACCGTATGCCTGGTACGTCCATGAAGGATTCAATCACTACAAGGGCTCGGCGGTCGCTGGGCGGCCGTTCCTCAAGAATGCCCTGATCAACATCCAGAGCCGGCTTACCGATGCGTCGGCATACGAGGGTTAGCGATGACGACAGGAGTCGCGCCCGTAAAACAGGCCATCGTCAAGGCTCTCCGCGATAACGGGGCTCTGAAGGCCCTCGTTGGATCGGATGGCATCAACGAAGGCACCGAACCGAGAACCGTGGATTACCCGTACATCGTCTATTCGATCGTCCATACCTACCGGGATTGGGACGGCACGAATGTGACGCTGGTCACGGATGTGGATCTGTGGTCGATCTCGGACTCCCAGGTCCAAGCCCATACCTTGGATCAGCTCGTTGCCGACTCCCTCGAGGAAAAGGTCCTCGACTTAGGGTCGTCCGGGCAAACCAGCATGCTCTGTCGACGCATCGGCGATCTGTCATCGCTCGACATCGATGGGGCAGGCACACGGATCTACCAGATGTGCGGGATCTACCGCGTCTGGACAGATCAACCACGTACTGCCTAAACCGGCAGAAGGATGTACCTCAAATGGCGAACTCGGGAACGAAACTTCACGGCAAGAATGGTGCGATCTATCTCGGCGGGGCAAAGGGCGCTGGCGGGGTCAAGGTCGCTACCAAGTCCTCGTGGACCCTCCAGCGAAACCGTGACTACGTCGATGCCACGGTCTTCGGCGAGTCGAACAAGACCTACCTCGCCGGTCTTCCGAACGTCCAGGGCTCGTTCGCGGGCATCCTCGACGTGTCGGGCGATCTGCTCCTGAACGCGGCCACATCTGACTCGCAGCAGATGTACCTGTACGCGGACGACAATCCCTTCACCACCACCTCCGAGATCCTCGTGGCTCACGGGCCGGCGCTCATCGATGCCAACATCGATGCGTCGAACACCGATGCCGTCCGGATCACCGGCGAGTTCCGCGCCCAGGGCTCCTGGAGCATCGACCTGTAACCCACCGGGCGGTTCCGCCCGTCCGGTCACTCAACCACCTACCGCAAGGGGTGACTGAACTCGTGAACATCACACACATGACAGGGATCGAAGGCCAGGTAGAACTGGTCGGCTACAAGGCTGTCGTGGCGATGTTCCTTCGATGGACGCTCGAGAGGCGTGGAGAAGACGGATCGGGTAACCCGGTCTGGACTCTCCACGCCTCTTTGTCGTATCAGAAGGATTCGATGCTGCTCAACCAGGCGCTCAAGAAGAAGATCATCATCCGGTACCCAGGTCATGAATACGTCGCAGAGCCGGTCGTCGGCGCTACGCCGTACATCGACAAGAAAACGGACAAGTTCGTAGTCGAAGGAGTAACCCTATGGCCAGTCGAAGCGAAGCGGTCGTGAAGTTCCCGGAGCGCGATCCGTTCGACTTCCCTCCGAATACGGACAAGGTGTCGTACATGGGCGTGGACTACCACTTCCGTGAGTTGACCGTCGCTGAGACGGACAACGCTCGTGAGATGTCCATCGATGGCGACAAGTTCGATGGGCGGCTCATGACCCGACTCATGATCACCACGGCCTCGACCGAGCCGAAGATCGACTTCGAGCAGCTCGCGAAGTTGCCGCAGCGCCTCTACTCGGCCATTGTCGACCTCGTCAACGAGCTCAACGATCCCGAGGCGCTGAAGGCCGTCGACCCGGGAAACTCCTAACGGTCGATGACGTCGAGCGGTTTGAGATCGCTCGGTTGTTCTCGACCGATCCCGGGACCCTGCGTCATATCCCACTGTCCGAGTACCGCAAGCGTCGTGCGTACTGGATGGTCGTCAAGAGCATCAACCAGAGAACCGAGACCGGTCCTGGAGGCGTCGTCATCGAGCACACCGGGGCAGAGCTCGAAGCTGGCGCTGAGATCATTGGTGAGTAGGTCCTGATGGCTGGCGAAAATGTCGTTGATGGCGGAAAGGCGACCGTCATCATCACCGGGAAACTGGTCCTTGATACGGCGGAAGCCAAAGAGCAGATCGCCAACGTCGCCAATGATGGCGGAGATGTTTCCACGCCCGACGCACGGCCGGCGGGTCGCAATGGCCGTGGTCGCACCGGTGGTGGGACCGGTACGAGTGAAACAGTCGACGCCAAGGTCAAGACGACCGTCACGGGCGATATCGCGAAGGACATCCGGGCCGCGATCGACAAGGACATGTACCAGCTCACCATCGATACGGGGAGTATCCGTGAGCAGATCAAGAACGCTCTCAAGGCTCCGTTCACCATCACTATCAATGCGGAGATCGAAGGTGCCCTGAAGTCCGCCGATGTCGGGACGAGGCACGGCCCAGCGGTAGAAGCTGGCGCTCCGATCGGTCGCGGTGCTCCGCCGCCCGAGGTAACCCAGCTCTTGGCCAAGGAGAGCGGCAAGCTTAGCAAGGCCATCGATACGCTCTATCGCAACATCAATGAAGCATTCTCGGCCGCCGGCAAGGGTAGCTTCGGGTCGCAGAACCCAAGTATCGGTACTGGGCACCAGGCCGAGAAGGCCCTCGAGTTGATGAACCAGTTCGGGGACAAGTTCTCCGACATGCTCCAGCTCGATCCGATGAACAGGGCCACTGGTGGAGCGATGTCACCCAAGTCGCTTGGCGCTCTTCTTGGTCTCGATCCAGGGCATGAATCGCTTGGGGTGATCACGACGAATGCGACTGGGCTTGGTACTCAGACGGGCGACAAGCTGGTTACCAGGACCGCCGACTCGCTGTTCTCGCTCCTTCGGAAGTGGGACCAGTCTGCGCCATTGACGGCCGCACCTGCGGCGGCGGCTGAGGCGGCGACGACTGCGGCGCGTGAGACGGTTCGGGCTGAGACGCCGATCATGCCGACGCGGGCCGACAAGACGCCGGTGCTCGAGAAGTACGCCGAAGCGGCCAAGCTGCTGCGAGCCGAGCAAAGCAAGATCACCACCGAGCCCTTCGACGCTACGGATCTCCTCTCCAAGTACCCGATCAACCGGAAACGAACGGCGCGCACGGCCAAGCCGATGGACGACGCCACTCGGGACAAGCTGATCGAGCAGTGGGAGGCAGCCGACCAAGACATCCGAAACCTCGATACCGGCCTCGGTACAGCTCGTGGTCTTGGGTCTGGTGACGGACGTCCGATCAGCCTGTCTCAGTCGGACCGAAAGGATCGGATGCGGCTGTTCGATGCCCGTGATGCCATCGGGCGACAGCTTGACTTCGCCGACGACATCGTCCGAGAGAAGTTGGCCGGTGGGTTGCCGACTCCCCCGCGAGCGAGTGACGACCCTGCGGCTGATGCCCGAGCGTTCAATCAACTGACCGGTTCGACTGCCCGCGGCAGCGGTCGGGCGACGATGATCGGCGGGATGCCGCGTCGTGTCATCGGGGGCATCGATGTCACGGACAAGATGGAGTCCCTGCTCAAGGCAGCTCGCGGCGAGGGGGCCGACGAGGGTGAGTTCAATAGCGTCATCCGTACGGAAGAAGGCAAGCTCGAACGCTTCCGCCCATCGAGCGAGGAAGAGGCAGGCCGAGCCGATCTCGCCCGCAAGAACAAGCGCGGATATACGATCAACGGGAAGCGGGTCACGAACGTCGGTCCGACCGAGGCGTTCTGGGACCAGGTCTCTCAGACCTTCGATGCCGACATCGCCGGGGAGCTCAGGGCTGACCCTGAAGTCGCGAACCTGGCACAGCGATCACTTCGACAGGGCGGGGCTAGGCGACCACTGGTCACGCCACACGTCCCACCTCCTGGGCAAGGTGGCGGCGATTCGGGTGGGATCTCGTGGGGCAGTGGTCACGGTCTTGATGCCGGAGTGCGGGCAGCCCACGAACTCCTGACGGTCCTTGAACGGATCGCCACGCTCTCGGCTGAAGTCGATGCGAAATGGACCAGGGCAAGTCAGCGGGACCTGGATCTTCTCGAGGAGAAAGCCCGTGGCCTCGCTGGCCGAGCGGCGGATATCGACAGTCCGCGCCTGCAAGCCTTGTCGGCCTCGGCGACTCGAAGCGATCCGGTCCTCAAGGCCGCACAGATGGTCCAGAACGCTCGCGTCCGGGAACAAACGGGCGGTCGTGATGTCAACCTCAGCCAGTACGCGGTCAGTCACGACGTTGGGCTGACGCCAGAAGAGTCACTCAAGAAGTTCCTGTCCGACCCCAAGACGAAGGGTGCGGCAGGGCGCGAACTCGGTCTGGGTGGTGCCCAGAAAGACATGCTCGAACGGATCATGGCGAAGTTCGATGATCCCGAGTACGCCACATCAGGGGAGAACAGCAAGCAGGCACTCCAGCGTGCCGCGAGAGAAGTCACCGGCCCGTTCCTCGCGTCGCTCAAGGAAAAGGGGACTGACCCTCGGGTCAGAAGCCTTGGCGAAGAAGCGACCGGCGATGTCTATCGGACACTCTTCGGCGAGAAGGACCGGTTCGAACGGGCACCGAATGCGCCACAGGCTGTCGATTCGAGAACGCGCACCGGTGGGATCCTTGACCTTGCCAACAAGGATGCGAACGACGCCATAGACCGGCGTGAGTCTGGGGCTGGTCGAGGGTGGGTTGCCAGGGAGTCTGGCGGGACCCTCACGGGCCTCTCGACTAACCAGGGCAGGCCGGAAGTCGAGCCAGGGTACGTGCAGACGGCGACCTCGCTTGACGCCGAGCGACAGGCGATCCTTGGTCGAGTTGCCAAGGAAAAGGAAGAGCGAGCCATTGCTGTTCGAACCGCACGGCAGGACGCTGAGCGCGCCGCTGGTGCCAGGTTCCCTGGTGTCCGCGTTGGATCGAATGGAGGGGAAACGTCGTACCTCAGTCCCGTCCGAGCGGACGGTGGTGGTGGCCAGGCCGAGATCGACGCGTACAAGAAGTTCGCCGCACGGAGTACCGCTTCGCGACTCGCCAAGATCCCCAAGGCTGAAGACCCTTCAGCCAGACTTGCGGAGATCAAGGCTACGCAAGCCCGTGCTGATGAGATGCTCACGGCTGCGTACGGGGCAGCCCCGGATGACGTCAATAAGCAGCGTGAGATCGTCGGACGAGGTGGACGACGAGGGAGAGTCCAAGACGACGCCGCACGCAGCGAGGCACTGGAGCTGCTTCAGCACCGAGCAGCAGGGCCGATGGTCGAGGGCGTGCAGACAGCCCGACTGCCAACGGGTCTTCGCAATACCAGGGATCCGGCGTCTGGTGATGAGAACCGCGAGATCTTCCTCGACAAGAAGGGCATCGGTACCGGGACAGCCGGGACGAAGCAGGCTGGCTGGGGATATCGGCCCAAGGAGATGTGGGCGTCTGATGGCATCAGTGCATCGCAGGGCACGATGCACGTCATCATCGCCGGCCAGACGGCTCCGGTCACCGTTTCGCTCGCGGGATCCGCTGGTGGCTCCGACGGTGGCGGTCGTCCACCCCGCGGTAGGACTGCCGCAGGTGGTGATGAGCAGGGGCCGCCCAAGGATGAAGCGCCGAAGCAAGGGCCTCTAGCCAACCGGACGCTGTACTCGGCGACTGAGGGATTTGACAAGCAGTACGGCGGCCGTGATCCACTTGGCACCAGGAAGCATCGAGGCATGGGCGTCAAGCGCACGGCGCAGGATATCGCCCAGGAACGCTCCGAGCGCGAGCAGGCGGCTCGTGAAAAGTCCGCCGAACGGTACATGGCTGGGGCCAGCCCGTCGGCGGCCGAGAAGGATTTCCTGGCAGCCCTTCAGGTTGCCAGCAAAGCGAGCGCCACTCCTACGCCCGGGGCACCGGGCCGGAGATACGGTCCATCCCTCAAGATCGTTGACGGCATCGAGAAGCAGCGCAGGGCTGAGCGCGAGAGTCGCGGGCCTGGGATGTTGGAAATCAATCGGTCCGAGCAATCTCTGGCTCGCCAACGAGCCAAGGAGGAAGCCGCGGCTGCGGCCGCTCCTCCGTTGGTTATCGACCGCCGCGAACAAGCCATCAATCAGCAGCGTGTACGACAGGCGGCAGCGGACAAGGCGGAGACTGATCGACAGGCACGCAAGGATCGTCGCGCCGTAAGAACGAACGATCCACTTGGCCTTGCCCAGAACCGCGATACGTCTGACGACGAGCTTGAGCAGATGCGCGGCCAGAACCGGCGAGTGCAGCGCTTCGTGCCGCGTCGTGGATTTGGTGCCTCTCTCGTTGACTTGGTCACTGCGAGTGTCGGTGGCAAGGGTTTCGAGAAGCAACTCGAGTCAGCGGACCGCGCCCAGCGCGAACTGAATGAGATCAACTCGACCGCCGAGAAGCGCAACATCTCGAAGACGCAGCTTCAGGGCACCCTCAAGGCGGCTCGTGCAGAGCGCGATCCGGCTACTGGCAGAGTCAGCGAGCGCGGCATAGCGCTCTTTGCCCAAGCTCGCGAGACCCAGCAGGTCATCCAGGGCCAAAATGCGGCGATCAAGGAATCGTCCAAGCGGTTCAAGGAGAACGCCGAGGCAGCAACCAAGGCTTCGACAGTCCTCGCGAGCTTCAGCTCCGCGGCTGTTGGCTCGATCGTGTCGACCACGATCGGCGCGTTCACAGTCGGTCTTGGCATGGCCGTTGCTGCGCCGATCATCCAAGGTGTTACGACCGGCATGCAGGCTGCCCTCGGGCCGATTGTCGAGCGGGCCGGTGGATTCGCTGGCACGACGAGTCGGGTCACGAGCGGATTCGCTGACGTCTATCGCCAGGGCGGTGGTGCTCCAGGTGCGATCGCTGGTGCTGCTGCGCAGACCGGAATCTCGGCGGCGGCGTTCGCTGACATGCAGCCCCTGATCGAACCACGAGCCCAAGCCGAGGCAGGCAACAAGGCGATCCAGGAGCAGCTCGATCTCCTGCACACGAGCCAGAACCTACTCAACGACAAGGCTCAGTTCCCCGGATTGGACAAGAACATCACCAAATCGACAGGTGGTGTTCTGTTCGGTGGTGACCTATTCGGCATCCCATCGACGGCACAGCAAGTCACCGGTGAGCTGGACGCGATCCCATCGGTCGAGAAGCGGGCGATGCTTCAAGACCAGCTCAACAACACCGCGCAGCTCATGGCTAATGGGAATCCCGATGCTAAGACGATGGGTGAACTGGCCGAAAAGGCCGACAGCTTCATCGCCGCTCTCGCCAAGGGAGATACGACGCTCAAGTTCTTCAGCGACCAAGCAGAGAAGGGTGGATCCAAGCTCAAGCTTGTCTCCGATTCAGCGGAATCGGCTAACTCGGCGCTGCTAGCAGAGGCGGCTGGATTGCCTGAACTCGCGGCGTCATTCCGGAAATCCGGCACAGGCGTGGCTGGGGCAACATCTACCACTGACATCGGCGAATTCCTCGCCGCCGTGAATCGTGGGGCCACAACGCCGGATCCCGGCCTGTTGCTTCAGGCCGATAGCCGCTCTATCCAGGCCCAGATCCAGGGCGAGGATCTTCAGCGGCAGTTCCAGATCGGAACGGTCAATCCGCAGACCTTCGCCATGGGTGAGGCCACCAACCCGCTGCTGCCTGCGGCGACTGGTATCGATACGACCGGACTGAATGCGACGGATCAGAAGAAGATCAACGATGAGCTCGGGCAGACCCAGAAGCTGTACGACCAGATCAACTCGGACGTGGCAGTCGGCATCACGCAGGCCAAGGACTTCGTCAAGACGACGTTCTCGTACGACCCCAAGGTCGGCGAGGACTTCGCCACCAGCCTCGACAAGGTGGCGGCGCTGGGCAAGGAGATCTCGGGTATCCAGATCGGCGTCCAGACCAAGCAGGCGGCCTACGCCGCAGCCCAGTACAGCCAGCAGATCTATCTGGCCAATCGCTCCCTCAAGGACGCCAAGGGCCTGACCGGTGAGATCACCAAGCAGAACGGCGACAACCTCGGCGTCATCGAGCGCCAGACGTTCCTGCTCCAACGCCAAGGTCAGGCACTCGGGCTTGGGTTGTCACAGAAGCAAATCAACTTCCAGCGAGCCCTGGCCAACTTCCAGTCTCCGGGGCTGACCTCGGAGGAGCGCGAAGCCCGCAAGGAACAGGCCAAGACCGAAGCTGACTACGCCCAGAAGCAGCTCGACATCCAGAAGAAGCTGTACGGGCTTGGTGGCCAACAGTTCAAGATCGGTGCCTCGCGCGGGGTCAAGGATCTCGTCCGCCAGATCGGCCTGCTCGAACGTGGTCGTGAAGTCGCCCTGAGCACGGCCGCCGCAGAGAAGAAGATCCTTGCCCTGACCAAGATCCAGGCCAAGGAGAACAAGAACGTCCAGACGTTCTACGACGCAGCCATCCAGCGGACCGGCGACATCCAGGGTGAGATCGTCAAGCTGGCGGCGGCTACCGGGAAGTCGATCAGAGATGTGGGCGACATCGTACTCAAGGAGTTCAAGGCGAGCTACGACGGCTTCATCGATATCCTCAACGGTGGAACTGGCCAGCCATCGAGCAAGCCAACGGGGCCGCCGAGGCGGCGGGAGTCCGCGGCTGGGTTCCTTGGGTCGGTCAGTGGCGCAACATCCCTCGGCAAGTGGGGCGTGGCCGGCGAGGCGGCTGGCGAAGCCGTCGCCATCCTCAAGGATCCGCAGAAGCTCGTCAGCCCGAT
>Ga0315273_10001541_pt1 | contig 26415 bp, 26 predicted proteins | sample YL17G02_0_MG_FD_205753 | JGI IMG/M metagenome (GOLD analysis project Ga0315273, IMG submission 205753) | Sediment microbial communities from Yellowstone Lake, YNP, Wyoming, USA - YL17G02_0 | ecosystem: Environmental > Aquatic > Freshwater > Lake > Sediment | place: USA: Wyoming | collected... | reverse complement strand
ATCGTGATTCGGAACTTCGTCACAGTGGCTCCTTTCGGGGTTATGCGTTGCATCGTGCTCACCGGCGCCCGCGCCCGAATCGGGATTTCCCCACAGTCGGGCTACGGAGAACTGCGCCTCGTCCACGGCGCGATCCGTAGTTCCTGCTGATGCGCTGCCGCGAGCGCGGCCTGACGCGGCGGCGATGGACGTGCGGGACGTCTCGGGCGACCGAGACGACGGCGACGGACTGCGCGCGCGGTCCCTCCGTCCCCAGGCGAACTCCGGCCTGGTGGACGCGGCCGCAAGCACGGTTGTGCGCCCGCCGCGCCGCCATCCGTAGGAGATCCTGATTCCGGCTAGCGAACGATGAGCGCGAGCAGCGCCTTCTGGACGTGGAGGCGGTTCTCCGCCTCGTCCCAGACCGCCGAGCGCGGGCCGTGCACGATCGCCTCGCTGATCTCCTCGCCGTAGTGGGCGGGGAGGCAGTGCAGCACGAACGCGCCGGCCGGGGCGAGCGCGAGCAGCGCCTCGTCGAGCGCGAAGGGAGCGAGATCGGTGCGGCGGCGCTCGGCCTCGTCCTCGAAGCCCATGCTCGTCCAGACGTCGGTGACGAGCACGTCGGCGCCGCGGACGGCCTCGGCCGGGTCGCGGACGATCTCGACGCCCGGCACGGAGGGCTCGTAGCCCGGCGGGCACGCGACGACCGCGGAGGCGCCGAGCGCCGTCGCCGCCTCGAGCAGCGAGACGCAGACGTTGTTGCCGTCGCCGAGCCAGGCGATGCGCACGCCCTCGAGCCGCCCGAGCCGCTCGCGGATCGTCAGCACGTCGGCGAGCGCCTGGCAGGGGTGCGCGAGGTCGGTGAGCGCGTTCACGACCGGGATGCCGGCCTCGGCGGCGAGCTCCTCGACCGTCGCCTGCGCGAAGGTGCGGATCACGATCGCGTCGAGGTAGCGCGACAGCACCTTCGCGGTGTCGCGGATCGTCTCGCCGCGGCCGAGCTGCAGGTCGCGGCCCGCGAGGTAGAGCGCCGTGCCGCCGAGCTGGGCGACGCCGACCTCGAACGAGACCCGCGTCCGCGTGGAGGGCTTGTCGAAGATCATCCCGACGGAGCGCCCCGGTAGCAGCGGGTGCGGCTCGTAGCGCGCCTGCGCGCTCTTCAGCTCGTCGGCCAGGTCGAGCACCGCGAGGAGGTCGGCCGGGCTCCAGTCGGCGATCCGCAGCAGGCTCTTGCCCTTCAGATGGCCGGGCGAGCGCCGTTCGAGTGCCTCGAGCGACGGTAGCGGGTGTGGGAGGGTGGTAGCCACGAATTGCATATTACGCACAGAACTGCATAATACGCAAGAGATGACTACGACAGCGATCATCGGCTGCGCGGGCTATTCGGGTCAGGAGACGCTCGACCGCGTGCTCGCGCACCCGGGGCTCGAGCCCGTCGCGCTCGGCTCGGACTCGCTCGCGGGGCTGCCGGCGTCGGCGCTCGACCCGCGGCTCGTCGCGGCCGGGCTGCCCTCGTTCGTGCCGAACGAGGACGCGCTGGCGAGCGGAGCCGAGCTGATCTTCCTCTGCCTCGGCCACGAGCAGGCTGCGGCACTGGATCCGCCGGCCGATGGGGTTATCATCGACCTCTCCGGCGCGCATCGGCTCCAGGATCCGTCCCTCTATACGGATTGGTACGGGTGGGCGCACCCCTTCCCCGAAGCGCTCCCCGACTGGAGCTATGCGTTGCCGGAGCTCTATCCGCCCGAGGGGCGGCTGATCGCCAATCCGGGCTGCTACGCGACCGCGGCGCTGCTCGCGCTCGCGCCGCTCACCGAGGCGATCGCCCACGAGGGCGTCGTCGTGGACGCGAAATCCGGCGTCTCGGGAGCGGGGCGGGCGCTCAAGCCCTCCTCGCACGCGGGCTCCGTGCTCGAGAACGTCGCGCCCTACCGGGTCGGCACGCACCAGCACGCGCCCGAGATCGCGCAGGGACTGGGCTTCCCGGTCTGCCTCGTCCCCCACCTGCTGCCGGTGCGCCGGGGCCTGCTCGCCACCTGCTACGTCCAGGCGCTCGACGACGGCCTGCGGGAGCGGCTCGAGAGCGCCTACGCCGCCACTCCGGCGGTGCTGCTGCTGCCGGAGGGCGTGTCGCCCGAGCTCGCGCGCGTCGCGGGCACGGACGCGGCCGAGGTGGCGCTGTTCCAGGACCAGGCGACCGGCACCGCGATCGTCGTCTGCGCGCTCGACAACCTGGGCAAGGGCGCCGCGGGACAGGCCGTGCAGAACGCGAACCTCGCCCTCGGGCTCGACGAGACGCTCGGGCTGCGCCTCCAGGGGGTGATGGTGTGAGCGTCACCGCCGCGAAGGGCTTCGTCGCCGCCGGGGTCGCGGCCGGAATCCGCCGCCGCGGGCTCGACGTCGCGCTCGTGCGCTCGCTGGGGCCGGCCGTCGGCGGGGCGATGTTCACCGTCAACCGCGTCCAGGCGGCGCCGGTGAAGGTGTCGCGGGAGCACCTGGAGCTGGCGGAGCCGCAGGCGATCGCGATCAACTCGGGCGTCGCCAACGCCGCCACCGGCGCCCAGGGCGAGGCGGATGCGCGCTCGACCGCGGCCGAGACCGGCCGGCTGCTCGGGCTCGAGCCCGAGCAGGTGATCGTCCTCTCGACCGGCGTGATCGGCGCGCCGCTGCCGCTCGATCGGCTCCTGCCGGGGCTCTCCAACGCCGCCGCCGCGCTCTCCGAGCAGGGCGGCGCCGCAGCCGCCAAGGCGATCCTCACCACCGACACGAGGCCGAAGGAGGCGACGGTCACGGGCGCCGGCTTCACCGTGGGCGGGATGGCGAAGGGCGCGGGGATGATCCACCCGAACCTCGCCACGCTGCTCGCCGTCGTCACGACCGACTACCCGCTCGAGCCGGGCGAGGCGATCGAGTTCCTGCGCCCCGCGGTGGACGAGAGCTTCAACGCGATCTCGGTGGACGGCGAGTGCTCGACGAACGACGCCGTCGTCCTGCTCGCCAACGCGGCCAGCGGTCTCAGGCGGACGCCTGTCTCGGACGTCGAGTTCGCCGCGGCCCTGCGCTCCGTCTGCGCCGACCTCGCCCGGCAGGTCGTCGAGGACGGAGAGGGCGCGACGGTCTTCGCCGAGATCGCCGTCACCGGCGCCGCCTCGAACGAGGAGGCCAAGGCGATCGCGTCTCGCATCGCGACCTCGCCGCTCGTCAAGACCGCCCTCTTCGGGCGCGACGCGAACTGGGGCCGCGTGCTCGCCGCCGCCGGCTCGGCGCCGTTCAACGGCGGCTACGCGCAGGTCGACGCCGAGCGCGTCTCGCTCGTCTACAACGGCACCCCCGTGCTCGTCGCGGGCGCGCCGAGCGAGGACGAGCCGGACGTCTCCTCGCCGAGCTGCCTGATCGAGCTCGACCTCGGGCTCGGCGACGGCGCCGCGTCCTACCTCACGAGCGACCTGTCCTACGACTACGTCCGCATCAACGCGGACTACCGCTCGTGAGCAGGATCGTCGTCAAGTGCGGCGGCGCCGTCGCCACCGAGAGCGCCGCGGCGATCCTCGCGCTCGTCGAGGCCGGCCACGAGGTCTGCGTCGTCCACGGCGCGGGCAGGCAGATCTCGGCCCTGATGGAGGAGCGCGGGCTGCCGGTCCAGTTCCTGGGCGGCCGCCGGGTGACAAGCCGGGAAGCGATCGTGGTCGTGAAGGAGGCGCTCGACGCTCTCAACGCCGAGCTCGTCGCCGCGCTCGGCTCCGGTGCTGTGGGCCTGCACGGCGACGAGATCGGACTGAGGGCCCGGCCGGTCGCGACGCTCGGCCTCGTCGGCGACCCGCTGCCGAGCCGCCCCGCGGCGGTCGAGGACGCGCTCGCGGCGGGGCTCGTCCCCGTCGTCACACCGCTGGCGCGCGGGCCGCTCAACGTGAACGCCGACGAGGCCGCGGCCGCCCTGGCGGTCGGGATCGAGGCCGAGCGGATCGTCTTCCTCACCGACGTGCCGGGCCTGCTGCTCGGCGGCGCGGTCACCGCGGTCGTGCGCGCCGACGAGGCCGAGCGGATGCTCGACGCCGACGACTTCGAGGGCGGGATCGTGCCGAAGCTGCGCGCCGCGATCACCGCCGCACGGCTCGGCGTGCGCGCCGAGATCGGCGAGACGGCGGTGCTGGCGTGAGCATCACGGCTCACGACGCGCTCCTTCCAGCCTACGCGCGCGCCGACGTCACCTTCGTCTCGGGCGAGGGCTGCTGGCTCGTCGACGCCGACGGCAACCGCTACCTCGACCTGCTCGCCGGGATCGCCGTCGTCTCGCTCGGCCACTGCCATCCCGCCGTGACGCGCGCGGCGCACGAGCAGCTCGACCGGCTCTGGCACACCTCCAACCTCTACTGGACGGAGCCGATGGAGACGCTCGCCGAGCGGCTCTCGGCCCGCTTCGGCGGCGCCGCTGCGTTCTTCTGCAACTCGGGCGCGGAGGCGGTCGAGTCGGCGCTGAAGTACGCGCGCAAGGCGACCGGCAAGCCGGGCGTCGTCGCGCTCGACGGGAGCTTCCACGGCCGCACGCTCGGCGCTCTCTCGGTGACCGGGCAGCCGGCCAAGCGGGCCGCCTTCGAGCCGCTCTCGCCGGGCGCCTCGTTCGTGGCGCGAAACGACGTGGAGGCGCTGGCCGCTGCGGTCGGGCCCGAGACGGGCTGCATCCTGCTCGAGCCGATCCTCGGGGAGGGCGGGATCCACCCGCTCGAGCCCGAGTTCCTGGCCGCCGCCCGCGCGCTCGCCGATCGGGAGGGCGCCGTGCTGATCCTCGACGAGATCCAGTGCGGCGTCGGACGGACCGGCAGCTTCTTCGCGTGGGAGCAGCTCGGCGTGCGCCCCGACGCGGTCACGCTGGCGAAGGCGCTCGCGAACGGGCTGCCGATCGGCTGCCTGCTCGTCGCCGCCGGGGCCCCGGAGGGCTTCGTCCCCGGAGACCACGGCTCGACCTTCGGCGGGAACCCGGTCTCGTGCGCCGCCGCCGTCGCAGTCTGCGACGCGCTCACCGACGAGCTGCTCGCAGACGTCCGGGAACGGGGGGCGAGGCTCACCGCAGGGCTCGCCTCCCTCCCGGCCGTCACCGAGGTGCGCGGCCGCGGCCTGATGCTCGGGGCCGAGCTCGACCGCCCCGCGGGCCCCGTGGTCGACGCCGCCCGCGAGCGCGGGCTCGTCGTGGGCTCCGCCGGCGAGACGGTGCTTCGCCTCACCCCGCCCTTGACGATCTCGACCGGCGAGCTCGAGCACGCGCTCGAGCTCCTCCAGGAGGTGCTGCAGTGAGCAAGTTCGACCGCCAGGGCGCGATCCTGCGCCTCGTTCAGGAACGTCCGCTCGCGACCCAGGCCGAGGTGGCCGAGGCCCTGCGCGAGGAGGGCTACGACACCGTCCAGGCCACCGTCTCGCGCGACATCGCCCAGCTCGGGCTGATGAAGGTGCGCAACGGCGACGGCCGGCTCGTCTACGCGCTGCCGGGCGCCGCCGACCTGACCCGGCTCTCCGAGCTGACCGCGGCGCTGCGGCGCTGGACGATGTCGATCAGCGCGAGCGGCAACATCGCCGTGCTGATCACCCATTCGGGCTTCGCGCCCGCCCTCTGCCAGGCGATCGACGAGGCCGTCCTCCCGGACGTGATCGGCACCGTCGCCGGCGACAACACGATCCTGCTCGTCGCCCGCGAGGGCCTCACCGGCGCGGAGCTCGCCGACGAGCTTCGCCACCACATCCAAGGAGACACGTAAATGGGCAAGACCGCTGTGGTCGCCTACTCGGGCGGCCTCGACACGAGCTGCATCATCGCCTGGCTGAAGGAGCTCTACGGCTACGACGAGGTCGTCGCCGTGCTCGTCGACGTCGGCCAGGACGCGAACTTCGAGCCCGCGTTCGCGCGCGGCCGCGCCGCGGGCGCCGACGACGTGATCCTGCTCGACCGCAAGGAGGCCTTCGCGGACGACCAGGTCGCGAAGACGCTGATCGCGAACGCGCTCTACGAGGGCAAGTACCCGCTGATCTCGGCGCTCTCGCGCCCCGTGATCGCCGAGGCCGTCGCCGGTCTCGCGCTCGATCTCGGCGCCGAGGCGGTCGTCCACGGCTGCACCGGCAAGGGCAACGACCAGCTCCGCTTCGAGCTCGCCTTCAAGGCGAAGTTCCCCGGCGTGAAGGTGATCGCGCCGCTCCGCGACAGGGTGTGGACGCGCGACGAGGAGATCGCCTACGCGGAGGAGCACGGGATCCCGGTCGAGGCGAAGCAGGCCTCGCCGTACTCGATCGACGACAACCTGTTCGGCCGCGCGATCGAGGCGGGGATGCTCGAGGACCCGTGGGTCGCGCCGCCCGAGGACGCCTTCGTGCTGACGCGCTCGCCGGCCGACGCGCCCGCGCCCACCGAGCTCGTGGTCGGCTTCGAGCAGGGCGTCCCCGTCTCGCTCGACGGAGCGGAGCTGCCGCTCTACCGGCTGATCGCGGCGCTCAACGAGCAGGCGGGCGCATACGGGATCGGGCGGATCGACATGATCGAGAACCGCGCGATCGGGATCAAGAGCCGCGAGCTCTACGAGGCGCCGGCCGCGATCGCGCTGATCGCCGCCCACGGCGCGCTCGAGGACCTCGTGCTGACGAAGGCCGAGGCGGTCGCCAAGCGCGAGCTCGAGCCGCAGTGGGCGAAGCTCGTCTACGACGGCCTCTGGTTCAGCCCGGTCCGCCGCGCCTACGACGCGTTCTTTGCGAAGACGCAGGAGCTCGTGACCGGCGAGGTGCGCCTGCGGCTCCAGGCCGGCGCGCCGGCGGTGGTCGGCCGCCGCTCGGAGTACGCGCTCTACGCCGAGACGCTCGCCTCGTACGGCACCGGGGAGACCTTCCCGCACGCCGCGGCGGAGGGCTTCATCCAGATCGCCGCGCTCGAGGTCGAGCTGGCCGCGGCGAGGGAGCGCAAGCTGGCCGAGGTATGACGCTCTGGTCCGGGCGCGTCGGGGACGGGCTTGCCCCCGAGGTCTGGGAGTTCCTACGGGCCGACGACGCGGAGCTCTTCCCCTACGACTGCCGGGCGACCGCGCTCCACGCGCGGCGCCTGGCGGCGGCCGGGATCCTGACGGGCGCCGAGGCCGCCGAGGCCGAGCGCCTGCTCGCGTCGTTCGATGTGCTCATGAGCACAAGCGAGGACGAGGACGCGCACTCGGCGATCGAGCGGCTGCTCGGCCCACTCGGGGCGAAAATCCACGCGGGGCGCTCGCGCAACGACCAGGTCGCGGCGGCGTTCCGGCTCTACGTCGAGGACGCCTGCGCCGAGGCACGTGAGGCGATCCTCGCGCTCGCGGGCGTCGTGCTCGACCGCGCCGAGGGCGAGGCCGAGACGCCCATGCCCGGCTACACCCACCTCCAGCGGGCCCAGCCGGTCACGGTCGGCCACCACCTGCTCGCGTGGGTCGAGATGCTCGAGCGGGATCTCGCCCGCTTCGCGTTCGCGGCCGCGCAGGCCGAGCCCTCGCCGCTCGGGTCGGGCGCGCTCGCGGGCTCGACGCTGCCGCTGCCGGCCGCGGAGGGCGCCGGGCAGCTGCGCAACTCGCTCGACGCCGTCGCCGACCGGGACTTCGCGCTCGACTACCTCTACGCGTGCACCGTCCTCTTCACGCACCTCTCCCGGATCGGCGAGGAGCTCGTGCTCTGGACGACGACCGAGTTCGGCTTCGCGCGCCTCCCCGAGGCGGCGGCGACCGGCTCCTCGATGATGCCGCAGAAGCTGAACCCGGACGTCGCCGAGCTCACCCGTGGCAAGGCCGGCACCGCGATCGGCCGCCTCACCGGCCTGCTCGCGGTGGTGAAGGGGCTGCCGCTCGCCTACGACCGCGACCTGCAGGAGGACAAGCGGCCCGTCTTCGACGCGCGCCGCGACACGGCGCTCGCGCTCCCCGCGCTGCGCGTGCTGCTCGCCGGGCTCGAGCTCGACCGAGACCGCCTCGCCGCGGCCTGCGCCGACCCGCTGCTGCTCGCGACCGACGCGGCGGAGGCGCTGGTGCGCGAAGGGGTCCCGTTCCGGGAGGCGCACGAGCGGGTCGCCGCGCAGGTGCGCGAGGGCACGTTCGTGCCGCCTGCGGAGCCGGGCGAGCGTCCGACCCCCGGGCCAGGCGGAGCGCGCGAGCAGGCCGCCGCCGCCCGCGCGCGGCTCTCCTAAGTAGTTCCCCCGAGCCGGATCGGCGCGCGCCCCGATGAACGGGCGAACGGCCGGCGCGACGATGAGCGCACAGACTCCCGGAAGGGGGTATCGGGCTTGGACGGAGAGGAGCTGAGCGTGATGCGCAGGGTGATCATCATGGGCGCCGGAGGGCGCGACTTCCACGACTTCAACCTGGCATTCCGCGAGGACATCGACGCCCGCGTCGTCGCCTTCACGGCGGCCCAGATCCCCGGGATCGCCGACCGCTTCTACCCGGCCTCGCTCGCGGGGCCGCTGTACCCGCACGGGATCCCGATCAGGCCCGAGGAGGAGCTCGCCGACCTGATCCGCCGCGAGGACGTGGACGAGGTCGTCCTGGCCTACTCGGACCTCTCGCACGAAGCGGTGATGCACAAGGCCTCGCTCGTGCTCGCGGCCGGGGCGGACTTCCGCCTGCTCGGCCCGCGCTCGACGATGCTGCAGGCCTCGAAGCCGGTCGTCGCGGTGACCGCCGTGCGCACCGGCTGCGGCAAGAGCCAGACGAGCCGCAAGGTCGGCCGGATCCTGCTCGACCACGGGCTCAGGGTCGCGCTGGTGCGGCACCCGATGCCCTACGGGAACCTCGAGCAGATGGCGGTGCAGCGATTCGCGTCGCTCGGCGACATCGACCGCTCGCACCCGACCGTCGAGGAGCGCGAGGAGTACGAGCTGCCGGTCGGGATGGGCATGGTGATGTACGCCGGGGTCGACTACGGCCGCATCCTCGCGCAGGCGCAGGCGGAGGCCGACGTCGTGATCTGGGACGGCGGCAACAACGACTTCCCGTTCTTCGCGCCGGACCTCTTCATCACGGTCGTCGACCCGCTGCGCGCGGGCCACGAGCTGAGCTACTACCCCGGCGAGACGAACCTCCGGCTGGCCGACGTCGTCGTCGTGAACAAGATCGACAGCGCCACCGGGGCCGAGGTCGACCGCGTCCTCGCGGACATCGCCTCGGTCAATCCCAAAGCGACGATCGTCCGCGCCGAGTCGCCCGTGACGCTCGAGCCCGGCCCCTCGCTCGAGGGGAAGCGGGTGCTGGTGGTCGAGGACGGTCCGACGCTGACGCACGGCGGGATGAGCTTCGGCGCCGGCACGGTCGCGGCGCAGCAGGCCGGAGCGGCCGAGCTGGTCGACCCGCGGCCCCACGCCGTCGGCTCGATCGCCGAGACGCTCGCCCGGTACCCGGACGTCGGCAACGTCCTGCCGGCGATGGGGTACGACGACCGGCAGCTGCGGGAGCTCGAGGCGACGATCGACGCCGCCGACTGCGACGTCGTGGTCACCGGCACGCCGTTCGACCTCGGGCGGCTGATCACGGTCCGCCACCCGCTTCGCCACGCCACCTACGAGCTGCGCGAGCTCGGCGAGCCGACGCTCGAGACGGTGCTCGCCCCGATCATCGCGCGGCAGCCCGTGCCCGTCGGCTGAGAGAAAGGACGCACGATGGCACCCACGACAGTCACCGCACCGCCGACCGACCTGTTGCGGATCTCCGACCTGAGCGCCGCGCAGGCCGAGGCGCTGCTCGAGCTATCCGCGCTGATGAAGCAGGACGAGCACCGCCACGACTTCGTCCACTCACTCGAAGGCGAGACCGTCGTGCTCTACTTCGAGAAGCCCTCGACGCGGACCCGGGTCTCGTTCGCGGCCGCGGCCGAGCGGCTCGGCATGGCACCGCTCGTGCTGCGCCCCGACGAGCTGCAGCTCGGGCGCGGCGAGACGATCGCCGACACCGCGCGGGCGCTCTCCGGCTACACGGCGGCGATCGCCGTCCGCACCTTCTCGCAGAGCCTCGTCGAGGAGCTCGCCGCGGCGGCCACGGTGCCGGTGATCAACGCGCTCACCGACGAGCACCATCCCTGCCAGGCGCTCGCCGACCTGCTCACGATCCGTGAGCGGTGCGGCACGCTCGAGGGGATCAAGCTCGCGTTCGTCGGCTCGGGCACGAACGTCGCCAACTCGCTCGTCGAGGCGGGGGCGCTCACCGGGCTCGAGGTGGTCGTCGCCTCGCCGGCCGGCTACGCACCGACCGTGGCGGGCGCGACCGTCGTCGACGACCCGCGGGCGGCGGTCGAGGACGCAGATGTCGTCTACACCGACGTCTGGGTCTCGATGGGCGAGGAGGCAGAGCAGGAGCGGCGCCGGCACGACCTGGCCCGGTTCCAGGTGAACGACGAGCTGATGGGGCTCGCCAAGCCGGGCGCGATCTTCCTCCACTGCCTGCCCGCGCACCGCGGCGAGGAGGTCACGGCCGCGGTGATCGACGGGCCGCGCTCGGCGGTCTGGGAGCAGGCGGACAACCGGCTCCCGACCGAGGAGGCGCTCCTCTATGCGCTGATCACCAAGGACTGGCGCCGGTGAGGATCGTCGCCGCCCTCGGCGGGAACGCGCTCCTGCGGCGCGGCGAGCCGCCCGAGGCGGCCACCCAGCGACGACACGTCGCCGAGGCCGTCTCGGCCCTCGCCGCGCTCGCGGACACGCACGAGCTCGTCGTCACGCACGGGAACGGCCCCCAGGTGGGCCTGCTGTCGCTCCAGGCGGCGGCCTACCGCGACGTGACTCCGTATCCGCTCGACGTGCTCGGCGCCGAGAGCGAGGGGATGATCGGCTACCTGCTCGAGCAGGCCCTGCGGAACGAGCTGCCCGGCCGCGCGGTGGCGACGCTGCTGACGCAGATCGTCGTCGACCCGGCCGACCCGGCGTTCGACCGCCCGTCGAAGCCGATCGGCCCGATCTACACCGAGGAGGAGGGGCGCCGGCTCGCCGACGAGCGCGGCTGGGCGATCGCTCCCGACGGGGACAGCTTCCGCCGCGTGGTCGCCTCGCCCGAGCCGCTCCAGGTGGTCGAGCTCGAGGCGATCCGCCTGCTCGTCGCGGCGGGCGTGCTCGTGATCTGCGCCGGTGGCGGCGGGATCCCGGTCGTCGTCGACGAGGACGGTGCGCTCTACGGCGTCGAGGCCGTGATCGACAAGGACCTCTCGGCCGCGCTGCTCGCCCGCCTGCTCGAGGCGGACGCGCTGCTGATGCTGACCGACGTCCCCGCCGTCGAGCGGGACCGGGGCACGCCCGAAGCGGCGCCGATCCGGCGCGCGACGCCCGCGGAGCTGCGCGAGCTCCGGTTCGCCTCCGGCTCGATGGGCCCGAAGGTCGAGGCGGCCTGCCGCTTCGTCGAGTCGGGCGGCCGGCTGGCGGCGATCGGCGCGCTCGACGACGCGCCCGCGATCCTGCGCGGCGAGGCCGGAACGGTCGTGGCCGTAGAATCGCCTCCGTGGATGAGCGCCTTCTCGGCCGCACCGGCATCGCCGTCTCGCGCCTGATCCTCGGCTGCGGCAACTTCGGCGGGATCGGCTCGTCGCCCGAGTTCTTCGGCCGGGGCGAGAACGAGGCCGAGGCGTTCGCGATCATGGACGCCGCCTGGGAGTCCGGTATCCGGGCGTTCGACACCGCCGACGCGTACGGCGGCGGCCGCTCGGAGACGGCGATCGGGAAGTGGATCGCAGCGCGGGGCGTGCGGCCGACGCTGACGACGAAGACCTTCAACCCGATGGGACCGGGCGCGGATCACGGGCTTGCGCCGGCGCGGATCCGCCGCCAGCTCGAGTCGAGCCTCGCGCGGCTCGGCGTCGAGCGCGTCGAGCTCTTCCTGACGCACGAGCCCGACCCCGACACGCCGCTCGAGGACACGCTCGGCGCGCTCGACGAGCTCCACGCGGAGGGCCTGATCGGCGCGTTCGGCGGCTCGAACCTCGACGGCGCGACGCTGCGCGCCGCGGGCGGCCGCTACGCGTGGGTGCAGAACTCCTACTCGCTGCTCGACCGCGACGCGGAGGCCGAGGTGCTGCCGCTGTGCCGTGCCCAGGGGCTCGGCTTCACGCCGTTCTCGCCGCTCGCGGGCGGCTGGCTGACGGGCAAGTACCGCCGCGGCGAGGCGCCGCCCGACGGCTCGCGGATGACCATGCGGCCCGGCCCGTACGAGCATCTGCGCACGGACGCGGTCTTCGACGGGCTCGAGGCGTTCGCGCGGGCGGCGGACGAGCGCGGTGTCGACTCCGCCACGCTCGCGTTCGCGTGGCTCCTGTCGAGCCCGGACGTGACCGCGGTCGTCGTCGGCCCCCGCCGCGGCGCGCACCTCGAGCCCGCCTTGCGCGCCCTCGAGCTCGAGCTCTCCGAGACCGAGCGCGCCGAGCTCGCCGCGCTGCTGTGATCCTCGCGCACCTCGACCTCGACGCGTTCTTCGCCGCCGTCGAGGAGATCGAGCGGCCGGAGCTGAAGACGCTGCCGCTCGTGGTCGGGGGCGACCCGCGCGGCCGTGGGGTCGTCGCGACCGCGAACTACGTCGCGCGCCGCTTCGGGATCCACTCCGCGATGAGCTGCGCCGAGGCGCTGCGCCGCTGCCCGCAGGCGGTCTTCGTCCGCCCGCGCGGCCAGCTCTACCGCGAGTACTCGCGCGCGGTCTGGCAGGCCGTGCGCGGGGTGACGCCGACCGTGGAGCAGGTCGGGATCGACGAGGGCTACCTCGACATCGGCGAGATCGCGGGGGACGACTGGCTCGAGGCGCGGAAGCTCGCCGAGGCGGTGCAGGCCTCGGTGCGCGGGGCGACGAGCCTCTCCTGCTCGCTCGGGGTCGCCACGTCGAAGGTGGTCGCGAAGGTCGCCTCCGACCGGCGCAAGCCGGGCGGGCTCACGGTCGTCCGCGCCGGCCGCGAGGCGGCGTTCCTCGCCCCCTTCGACGTCCGCCTGCTACCCGGGATCGGCCCGAAGGCCGAGCAGCGGCTCCTGGCGGCGGGCGTGCAGACCGTCGGCGCGCTCGCGGCCCTCTCCGACGAGCAGCTGAAGGCCCTCGTTCCGGGCAAGTGGGGCCGGCTGATGCGCGAGCGGGCGCAGGGGATCGACCCACGGCCGCTCGAGGGCCCGTCGGAGGCCGTCTCGATCAGCCAGGAGGAGACCTTCGAGCGCGACGTCTCCGACCGCGAGGCACTGCACGCAGAGCTGCGCCGGATGGCCGAGCGCGTCGCCGAGCGGCTGCGGCGCGACGGGCGCTGCGCGCGCACGGTGACCACGAAGCTCCGCTATCCCGACTTCTCGATCCGCAGCCGCTCGCAAACCGTGCCGGCCGGGATCGACGATGCGGAGACGATCGGCGCGCTCGCCTGCGCCCTGCTCGACCGCGCACTGCAGCAGCGGCCGGGAGCGCTGCGCCTCGTGGGCGTCGGCGTCTCGGGGCTCGAGCCGTTCCAGCAGCTCTCACTCGTCTAGAACAGCCAAGGCCGGGTGCCTGACCCCGGGACAGGTCCGTCAGGGCGCGAGGCGCTCGATGCGCCAGCCGCCGCTCTCGCGCTCGTAGCGGAAGCGGTCGTGCAGCCGGTCGTCTCGGTGCTGCCAGAACTCGTACGCCTCCGGCGCGAGCACGTAGCCGCCCCACTCCGCCGGTCTCGGCGGGTCGGCGTCGCCCTCCAGCGCGGCCACGCGGGCCTCGAGCTCGGCCCGCTCCGCGACCGGGTCCGACTGGCTCGAGGCGATCGCGGAGAGGCGGCTGGGGAGCGGCCGCGAGCGAAAGTAGGCGTCGGACTCCTGCTCCGGCACGCGCGAGACCTCCCCCTCGACCCGCACCTGACGCCCGAGCGGCTGCCAGTGGAGGAGCAGCGCCGCGCGCGGGTTCGCCGCCAGCTCACGTCCCTTGCGGCTCGCATAGTTCGTGAAGAACACGAAGCCGCGCGCGTCGAAGCCCTTCACCAGCACCATCCGGAGCGAGGGGGCGCCGTCGGGCGCCGCGGTCGCGAGCGCCGCCGCCTCGGGCACGGGCACGCCCGCCTCGCCCGCCGCGGCGAACCAGGCCGCGAACTGGGCGAGCGGATCCGGGTCGAGATCCCTGCGACGCAGCTCCAAGGGCACAGAGCCTAGATGCCGACTTGACAGATCCGTGCGTAAGTGATTACTTACCGTAAGTGATGGCTAACGCAACCACAGCGATCCAGGCACTCGCCGATCCCACGCGGCGGGCGGTGTTCGAGGCGCTCAGAGCCGGCCCGCGGCCGGTCGGCGAGATCGCAAGCGGGCTCCCCGTCTCACGGCCGGCCGTCTCGCAGCACCTGCGCGTGCTGAAGGGAGCCGGCCTCGTCAGCGACGAGCGCCAAGGGGCACGACGGCTCTACCGGATCGACCCGGACGGGCTCGGCGCCCTGCGCGCCTACCTCGACGGGTTCTGGGACACGGCGCTCGGCGGCTTCAAGGAGCTCGCCGAGCAAGAGAAGGAGGACTAGATGGCAGTGGACACGATCGCGCCGGTCATGCGCTCGATCACGGTGGAGCGCTCCCCCGAGGACGCCTTCCGGATCTTCACCGAGCGGATCGCCGACTGGTGGCCGCTTCGCACGCACTCCGTCTACGGCGCGGAGGCGGCGAGCGCCGCCGTCGAGCCCGGCGTCGGCGGGAGGCTGCTGGAGCGCTCGCTGGCAGGTGAGGAGTCGAGTTGGGGCGAGATCCTCGTCTGGGAGCCGCCGCACCGGCTCGCCTACACGTGGCACCCGGGCTACGAGGAGGGCGACCCCGTCACCGAGGTCGAGATCCGCTTCACCGCGGTCGGCGAGGCGACCCGCGTGGACGTCGAGCACCGCGGCTGGGAGGCCCTCGGCGAGCGCGCCGAGGAGACCCGCGCCGGCTACGCCGAGGGCTGGCCGCTCGTGCTCGCGAGCTACGCGGCCGCGACGACCGCCTGATCCCCCGCCCGGTACGGAAAAACACCGAGTCGAAAGCCGCGCCCGCCCCGATCCAGGGGCGGGCGCCGCTGATAAGACTAGGACCAGCATGAGCGCTGCAGCCGACGTGCGGGACGTGATCCTCAGGGACGGCACCACGCTGCGCCTGCGGCCGCCCCGGGCCCAGGACGCCGACGAGATCGTCGAGTTCTTCGCCACGATGTCCGAGCGGAGCCGCTACCTGCGCTTCCACGGCCTCCCCGCGCTCGGCCGCGGCCTCGTCGAGCCGTGGGTGGAGCCCGACTGGAGCGACGTCGGCGCGCTGATCGGGGCCCTCGGCGAGCCTGGCGAGGAGCGCGTCGTCGCGCTCGCGAGCTACGCACGCCTGCGGGAGCCGGCCACCGCCGAGGTCGCCTTCGCGGTCGCCGACGACCTCCAGGGGCGCGGCGTCGGCACCCGCCTGCTCGAGCAGCTGGCCGCCCTCGCCGGCGCGGCCGGGATCGAGCGCTTCGTCGCCGTGGTGATGCCCGAGAACCGGCCGATGCTCGCCGTGTTCGAGGACGCGGGCTTCAAGATCGCCCGCGCACTCGAGGGAGGCGAGATCGAGGTGCGCTTCCCGATCGCCGCGACGGAGAGCTACCAGGAGGCGGTCGACGAGCGCGACCACGTCGCCGTCACGGCCTCGCTGCGGCCCTTCTTCCGGCCGGCCTCGGTCGCCGTGATCGGCGCCTCGCGCCGCCGCGGCTCGATCGGCGGCGAGCTCTTCCGCAACATCCTCGCCGCCGACTTCACGGGCGCCGCCTTCCCGGTCAACGTGAAGGCCGAGCCGGTCGCAGGCGTGCGGGCCTACTCGAAGATCGCGGAGATCCCGGACGAGGTGGATCTGGCCGTGATCTGCCTGCCCGGCGACAAGGTGCTCGAGGCCGCCGAGGAGTCGCTCCAGAAGGGAGTCCGCGCGCTCTGCGTGATCTCTGCCGGCTTCGCCGAGATCGGCCGCGAGGGGATCGAGCGCCAGGCGCAGCTGCTCGCGCTCGCGCGCGCACACGGCGCGCGGATCGTCGGCCCGAACTGCCTCGGGATCGCCTCGGCGGCGGTCAATCTCAACGCCACCTTCGCCCCGCGGGCCTTCCCGGCCGGGCGGATCGGCTTCTCCTCCCAGAGCGGCGCACTCGGGCTCGCCCTGCTGGAGCGGGCAGAGGCGCGCGGGCTCGGCCTCTCGGCCTTCGTCTCGATCGGGAACAAGGCGGACGTCAGCTCGAACGACCTGCTCGAGTGGTGGGAGGACGACCCCGAGACCGACCTCGTCCTGCTCTACCTCGAGTCGTTCGGCAACCCGCGCAAGTTCGCGCGCATCGCGCGGCGGCTCGCGCGCACGAAGCCGATCCTGGCGATGAAGAGCGGCACCACCCGGGCGGGACAGCGCGCGACGGCCTCGCACACGGCGGCGCTCGCCGGGTCGGAGGCCGCGGTGGACGCGCTCTTCCACCAGGCCGGCGTGCTCCGCGCCGGAACCCTCGGCGAGCTGCTCGACATCGCGTCGCTGCTCTCGAGCCAGCCGGTGCCGCGCGGGCGGCGCGTCGCCCTGATCACGAACGCCGGCGGCCTCGGCATTCTCTGCGCCGACGCGTGCGAGGCGGCCGGGCTCGAGCTGCCGAGCCTCGCGCCGGACACGTGCGACGCGCTCGCGGCCATCCTCCCGAGCGAGGCGAGCGTCGCCAACCCGATCGACATGCTCGGCTCGGCGACCGCGCAGAGCTATGCGAAGGCCCTGCCGCTGATCCTCGCCGACCCCGGCGTGGACGCGCTGATCGCCCTCTTCGTGCCGCCGGTGGCCGTCAACGCCGACGACGTCGGCGCCGCGATCGCGGCGGCGGCGGCGGCAGGCCCGCCCGAGAAGCCCGTGCTCGCCTCGATCATCGCCGCGGGCGGCGCCCCGGCGACGCTCGGCGGTGTCCCCTCGTTCGCCTACCCCGAGTCGGCTGCGAAGGCGCTCGGCCGCGCCTGCCAGCGCGCCGACTGGCTGCGCACCTCGACCGGCACCGTGCCCGTGCTGCAGGGGATCGACCACGCCGCAGCGGCGGAGATCGTCCAGCGGACGCTCGAGGGCGCGACCGACGCGTGGCTCCTCCCCGCCGACGCGCGGGCGCTGCTCGAGGCCTACGGGATCCCGTTCGTCGGCGAGCGGGTCGTCGAGAGCGCCGACGACGCCGTCGCGGCGGCCGCAGAGCTGGGCTACCCGGTCGTCGTCAAGACCGCGGTCGCGGGCGCCCACAAGACCGAGGCGGGAGGCGTCGCGCTGGACCTGGAGGACGAGGACTCGGTGCGCGGCGCGGTCGAGCGGATCGGGCTCCCCGTGCTCGTGCAGCCGATGGTGAAGGGCTGCGCCGAGCTGCTCGCCGGCATCGTGCAGGATCCCGTCTTCGGGCCGCTCGTCGCCTTCGGCCCGGGCGGCGTCTTCGCCGAGCTGATCGGGCAGGCGGGCTTCCGGCTCGCGCCGCTGACCGACGTGGACGCCGAGGAGCTCGTCACCACCGGCAAGGCCGGCACCCTCGTGGCCGGCTTCCGCGGGCGCCCGCCGTCGGACGAGCGCGCGCTCGTCGAGCTCGTGCTGCGGCTGGCCCAGCTCGCAGAGGACCTGCCCGAAGTGGCCGAGCTCGACCTCAACCCGGTGCTCGGGCTCGAGCGCGGCTGCGTCGCGGTGGACGCGCGCGTCCGCGTGAGCCACGCCTCCGGGCAGGCGGCCCGCCTCAAGACGTGGTAGCTCCGGGGGGCCCGGGATGAGGGCCCGCCTCCTCGCGCTTGCCGCCCTGCTGTGCGTCGTCGGCGGCGGGATCCTCTACGCGCTCGGCTACGGGACCGCCTCGAACGTCGTCTGGGCGGCGGGCTCGGCGATCATGCTCGTGCCGCTGACGTGGTCCGTGGTTCGCACGCTGTTGCACCGCGACGTCGGGGTGGACGCGATCGCGCTGGTCGCGATCGCGGGCGCGCTCGCGACGGGCGAGTACTTCGCCGGCTCGGTGATCGCGCTCATGCTCGCCGGCGGCAACGCGCTCGAGGAGCTGGCTGCCCGGCGGGCCCGGCGAGAGCTGACAGCGCTGATCGCGCGCGCGCCGCGCGTTGCGACCCGCCGGCGCGGCGACAGCCTCGAGGAGATCCCGGTGGAGGAGCTCGTCGTCGGCGACGTCGTCGTCGTGCGCGCCGGCGAGGTGGTGCCGGTGGACGGAGTCGTCGTCTCGGACGAGGCCGTCGTGGACGAGTCGACGCTGACGGGCGAGCCGCTCCCGAGCACGATCCGCCGCGGCGGCATGGCACGGAGCGGCACCTCGAACTCCGCCGACGCCTTCGAGCTGCGCACGGCGCGCCCGGCGGCCGAGAGCGCCTACGCGAACCTCGTCCGCCTCGTCCGCCAGGCCGAGACCCAGAAGGCGCCGTTCGTGCGCCTCGCCGACCGCTACGCGGCGATCTTCCTCCCCGTCGCCCTGCTCGTCGCCGGCGCGGCCTGGGCCGCGAGCGGGGACGCGACGCGCGCCGTCGCGGTGCTCGTCGTGGCGACGCCGTGCCCGCTGATCCTCGCCGCGCCGATCGCGTTCATCGCGGGCGTGTCGCGCGCTGCCCGCGCCGGCGTGATCGTCAAGGGCGGCGGCGTGATCGAACAGCTCGGCCAGGCGAAGACCGTCCTGCTCGACAAGACCGGCACGCTCACGCTGGGCACGCCCGAGGTGGAGGAGGTCGTCGCGCTCGACGGCTTCGCCCCCGACGAGGCGCTGAGGCTCGCCGCCTCGCTCGACCAGCTCTCGACCCACCCGCTCGCGGCCGCACTCGTGCGCGAGGCGCAGCGCCGCCGGCTCGACCTCACCTTCCCCGAGCAGGTGGACGAGACGGTCGGCAAGGGGATCACCGGGCTCGTCGGGGGCCTCCGCGTCGCGGTGGGCAGCCCCTCCTGGCTCGACCCGGCGCGCGCAGACGACGACGCGAAGATGCTCGTCTCCGTCGACGGCAGGCTCGTCGGCACGGTCGCGATCGCCGACCGGCTCCGGGAGGATGCGCCGAGCCTGACGCCGGGCCTGAAGGCGGCCGGGATCCTCCACGTCGCCCTCGTGACGGGCGACCGGGCCGCCGTCGCGGACGAGATCGGCCGCCAGGTCGGCGCCGACCGCGTCTACAGCGAGCAGACGCCCGAGCAGAAGCTCGAGGTCGTCCACTCGATGCAGGCCCGGGCCGACCTCCGGCCGGTGGTGATGGTCGGCGACGGGATCAACGACGCCCCGGCCCTGGCCCTCGCCGACGTCGGGATCGCGATGGGCTCGGCGGGGGCGACGGTCTCGTCCGAGACGGCTGACGCGGTGATCGTGGTCGACCGCGTCGACCGCGTCGCGGATGCGATCCGGATCGGCCGCCGCTCCCTCCACATCGCCCGCCAGAGCGTGCTGCTCGGGATCGGCGCGAGCCTGGTGGCGATGGGGTTCGCGGCGTTCGGCTACATCACGCCGGTCTACGGCGCGCTGCTGCAGGAGGTGATCGACGTCGGCGTGATCCTCAACGCGCTGCGGGCGCTGCGCTAGATGGTTGATGCCATGCCCGGGCAGGTGTGGCATCAGCCATCTAAGTACGATCGCGCGGTGGGCGCCTGCAATGTGATCGACGAGCGCGGCTCGACCCCGATCAGGTTCGACCGCCTCGCGGTGGAGGAGCTGCGCGCCGCCGGCCGGTTCTTCTGGCTGGATCTCGAGCAGCCCGGCGCGGAGGACTTCGACGTCCTGCGCGACGTCTTCTCCTTCCATCCGCTCTCGCTCGAGGACTCGGAGCACTTCGGCCAGCGCGCGAAGCTCGACGAGTACGACGACTACGTCTTCCTCGTCGTCTACGGCGCCTCCCCCGACGACGACCGCCTCGTCGAGGTGCACTGCTTCTACTCGGAGCGCTTCCTGATCACCGTGCACAGAGACGACTGCCCCGCGTTCGCCGAGCTGCGGGCCCGCTACGCGAAGCGGGAGGCGCCGCTCGGGGAGCCCACGCTGCTCCTGTACCGGATCGTGGACGCCCTCGTGGACAGCTTCTTCCCGATCCTGTCCGAGCTGGACGACCGGATCGACGAGCTCGAGAACGCGATCTTCCTGCACGCCGACGAAGCCCAGCTCCAGGAGATCTTCGCGATGAAGCGGCTCCTCGTCGGGATGCGCAAGGCGGTGTCGCCGCAGCGCGACCTGTTCGCAAGCCTGACGGCCGGAGTCGCCGCGCTGCCGGGGATGAGCGCGGACGGCCAGCGCTACTTCCGCGACGTCTACGACCACCTGATCCGGATCAGCGACCTGATCGACACCTACCGCGACCTGCTGACCGGGGCGATGGACGTCTACCTCTCGACGGTGTCCAACCGCCTGAACGTGGTGATGAAGCAGCTCGCGATCATCGCCACGATCTTCCTGCCGCTCACGTTCATCACCGGCTTCTTCGGCCAGAACTTCGCCTTCATGATCCGCCACGTCGCCGGCTGGCCCGCCTTCGTCGGCCTGGGGATCGGGATCGAGCTCGCTGCGCTCGCGGGGCTCCTCGCCCTGTTCCGGCACCGCGGCTGGTTCTAAGAGCTCCGTAATCGGCCGCACCGCGGCTCGGCGCGGCCCCCGATGCAGGGCGTGCCTCCCGGCTCGATGCTGTAGCTGACCAAACAGCTTGGAGGAGCCATGAAGATCAACGACGTGATGACGAAGGACGTGCTCACCGTTCCCACGGGCAAGACGCTCAAGGAGACGGCGCAGCTGCTCGCGGAGAAGGGGATCTCCGGCCTGCCGGTCGTCGACGACGACGGCACCGTGGTCGGCGTGGTCTCCGAGGCCGACATCCTCGTCAAGGAGCGTGGCCCGGAGCGGCGCCACGGCGGCGCGTTCGCCTGGCTCTTCTCCCCCGACACGCTCGAGAACGTGGCCAAGCTCGACGCGCGCACCGCCGGCGAGGCGATGAGCTCGCCGCCGGTGACGATCGGCCCCGAGCGCCCGCTCGGCGAGGCGGCCGCGCGGATGCTCGACGAGAGCGTCAACCGGCTCCCGGTCGTGGACGAGGACGGCAAGCTGATCGGCATCGTCACCCGCGCAGATCTCGTGCGCGCGTTCACGCGCCCGGACACCGAGATCGAGAGCGAGATCCGGAAGGAGCTCGTCGGCCGCACGTTCTGGCTCGCGCCCGAGAACCTCGACATCAAGGTGCAGAAGGGCGAGGTCATGGTCGCCGGCGAGGTCGAGACGAAGAGCGACGCGGAGCTCCTGCCCGAGCTGATCGAGCGGGTACCGGGCGTCGTGTCGGTCGACGCGCGTCTCACCTGGAAGGTCGAGGCGAAGGTCCGGTAGCGTCCCGGAGGTGCACGCCTTCGGGATCAGAGAGGCGCAGCAGCGCCTCGCCGCCGCCGGCGGCGGCTACGAGGTCGTGCACGTGTCGCCCGGGCTCGAGCTCGGCGTCTACGTGCTCGTCGCGCCCGAGCCCGACCGCCAGGAGCCTCATGCTGACGACGAGATCTACATCGTGCTCGAGGGCCGCGGCGTCCTCGACGTCGAGGGGCAGCCCGTGCCGGTGAAGGAGGGCGATGCCGTCTTCGTCGAGGCGGGCGCGGACCACCGCTTCTCGGCCTACGAGCAGCTGAGCGTGCTCGTGATCTTCGAGAAGACGCCGGCCTAGGAGCCCGCGCCGAGTGACGCGAGGAGCTCGGCGATCTCGACCACCACGCCGGGGCCGTTGAGCGAGGAGACGTAGAGCGGCTCGCCGCGCCGGCGCCGGAGCACGAGCGCGGGGCGGCCCTGCAACCGCTCGTCGGGCCCGCGACCGACGTGGACCTCGACGAGCTCCTCGTAGCGAACCGTCTTGCGGGCCGAGCCGCCCTCGAGCGTGAGCGCGTCCGGGCCGAGCTCGAGCTTGCCCGCGTGCACGGCCCCGATCTTGCCCCGCCACGTCACCGCATAGGTCCGCATGGCCGAAGTCTGAGCGCGGCGCCGCCGCGACGCATCGGTATCCAATCCGTCATTCGCCTGCGGAAAAGCCGCAAGGCCTCGAGCCGCCGCCCCGATGTTCGGACGGTGCTGAGCGAGCAACACTTAAGCGGGTGGCGTGCTCTCGTAGGTAGTCGGCCGCACTCCGCTCAGCGACCGTGAAGGGGTGGCTTTCCTGCTAGACGCGCCGAGCACCGTCCCCGATCCGCGCGAAGCGGTCGAGCTCCTCTTGCGTGAGCTGCGAGCGCGTCCCGATGGGCTCTCGAGCCGCGAGGCCGAGCGCCGCCTCGTCGCCTACGGCCGCAACGAGCTCGTTCGGCGCGGCGGCGTCCGCTGGCCGCGGCAGCTGGCGAAGCAGTTCACCCACCCGCTGGCGCTTCTGCTCTGGCTCGCGGCCGGCCTCGCCGTCCTCGCCGGTGCTCCTGTCCTCGGCGCCGCGATCCTGGCGGTGATCGTCCTCAACGCCGTCTTCGCGTTCGCGCAGGAGCGCCAGGCCGAGCGTGCGATCGAGGCGTTGCGCCGCTTTCTGCCGCAGCAGGCGCTGGTGCTCAGGGACGGGCAGCGAGCGACGGTCGAGGCAGGCACGCTCGTCCCGGGCGATGTGCTGCTGCTCGCCGAGGGTGACCGCATCTCCGCCGATGCACGGCTGCTCGAGGGTGCACTCGACATCGATCTCTCGACGCTGACCGGGGAGTCGCAGCCGGTCTACCGCTCGGCCGAGCTGCGCGACACGACCGGGCCGCTGATCGAGGCGCGAGACCTCGTGTTCAGCGGCTCGTCCTGTGTCGGCGGCGAAGCGACGGCACTCGTCGTCAGGACGGGAATGCAGACGGAGCTGGGCCGGATCGCAGCCCTGACGGAACGGGTCGAGACCGAACTGAGCCCGCTCGAGCTCCAGGTACGCCGCGTTGCGTGGCTGATCGCCCTGGTCGCGGTCCTTGCCGGACTGGCGTTCCTGCCGATCGCCTGGCTCGTTGCCGGCCTGCCCCTCGACGACGCGTTCAACTTCGCGATCGGCCTGATCGTCGCCAACGTTCCCGAGGGGCTGCTGCCGACGATCACGCTGGCGCTCGCCGTCGGGGTGGCGATGCTGGCGCGCCGCGGCGCCCTCGTCAAGCGGCTGAGCGCGGTCGAGACGCTCGGCTCGGCCGACGTGATCTGCACCGACAAGACCGGCACGCTGACCGAAAACCGGATGCGGGCGCTCAAGCTCTGGACGCCGCTGGGAGAGCTCGACCTCGAGGGCGACGGCAACCTCGCGGCGGCCGCAGCCGAAAACCCGGTATTGGCCCTGCTCGGCCGCGCAGCCGCCTCGTGCGGCACCGCCGAGGTCGATCCCGGCCGGAGGAGCAAGTCGCGTGGAGAAGCGACCGAGATCGGGATCCTCGAAGCCGCCCGCGAGATCGGCATCGACGTCGCATCACGGCGCCGAGAGCGCCGGCGGCAGAAGCTGTACCGCTTCGACCCGACGCTGCGGCTCATGTCCACGGTCGATGCGCGCGAGGACGGAACGCTCACCGTGCACGCCAAGGGCGCGCCGGAAGAGATTCTCCGCCGCTCCACCCGCATCGGCGGGCTCGACAACCACCGGCCGCTGGAGGAGACCGACCGTCGCGAGGTGCTGGCCACCTTCGAGCGGTACGCGTCGCAGGGGCTGCGCGTGCTCGCCGTCGCCCGGCGGCGCCTGCCCGACGGCGCCGAGCCCCCGGCTCGTCGCGAGGACGCCGAAGCCGAGCTCTGCCTGCTGGGCCTGGTCGCGCTCTTCGATCCGCCGCGGCCGGAGGTCGCCGACGCGGTCGCCCGCTGCCACGCGGCGGGGATTCGCATCATCGTCGTCACGGGCGACTACGGGCTGACCGCGGCGGAGATCGCGCGCCGGGTCGGCATCGCCCGTGACGGGAGCCAGGTCGTGACCGGCGCCGAGCTGGAGGAGCTGAGCGAGCGCGAGCTGGACGAGCTCCTCCGCGAGGGCAGAGAGCTGATCTTCGCCCGCAGCTCGCCGGAGGCGAAGATGCGGATCGCCGACGCGCTCCGCGCCGAAGCGCACACCGTGGCCATGACCGGAGACGGGGTGAACGACGCACCTGCGCTCCGGCGCGCCGACATCGGCGTCGCCATGGGCCTGACCGGCACGGACGTCGCCCGCGAGGCGGCGACGATGGTGCTCACGGACGACAACTTCGCCACCATCGTCACCGCGGTCGAGGCAGGACGTCAGGTCTTCGACAACGTCCGCAAGTTCATCCTCTACATCTTCGCCCACGCCACGCCCGAGGTCGTCCCCTTCCTCGTCTTCGCCCTCTCGGGCGGCCGGATCCCGCTACCGCTGACGGTCCTGCAGATCCTCGCGATCGACCTCGGCACCGAGGTCCTGCCCGCGCTCGCGCTCGGACGCGAGCCCGCCGAGCCGGGCCTGATGGACCGGCCGCCGCGCGCTCGCAGCGAGGGTGTGATCGACCGCTCGCTGCTCTACCGCGCCTGGGTCTTCCTCGGGCTGATCGAGGCCGCGCTCGTCCTCGCCGGGTTCTTCTGGGTCCTCCTCCGGGCGGGCTGGAGCCCCGGCGACGACGTCTCGAGCGGCAGTGTTCTCCACGACGCGTACCTGCAGGCGACGACGATGACCTTCGCCGGGATCGTCGCCTGCCAGATCGGGACCGCGGTCGCCGCGCGTACCGAAAGGGCGTCGTTACGTTCGGTCGGGTTCTTCACGAACCGGCTGCTGCTCTGGGGCATCGCCTCGGAGATCGCGTTCGCCGCGCTCCTCATCTACGTGCCGCCGTTGCAGAGCGTGTTCGGCACCGCCGCGCTCGGGACTGCCGAAATCGCCTTCCTGCTCCCCTTCCCACTGATCGTCTGGGGCGCCGACGAGCTCCGGCGCTGGCTCCTGCGGCGTCGAGCCATCCCTTCATACTCGGCCTGACCGGTGGGCGGATCGGCGGCGCAGCGTCGGACGCGGACTACGCGTCCCCGGCCTGCTGGGCCTGGTTCCGTGCCAGCGGCCCACCCAGAAGAGACACGCGGAAGGGGTGCAGCTCGGCCGCCATGACCCCGGCCTTCACGGACGGGTCGCCCCTCATGAAGGCCAAGGCCTCCGGCTCGTCGGTCGCCCGGAAGACGATGATCCCCGGGAACTTGCCGTCGGTCGCCGGCCCCGCGAGAAGGACGCGGCCGCAATCGGCCGCGTCCTTCAGATACGCGTAGTGCGCCCGCATCGCAGCGACCTCCTCGTCGGTCGGCGCGTCGAGGAAGCCCTCACGCGTCGCCCGGATCGCGTAGAGCCAGTCGTTCACTCGGGCTGTGACCTGAGCACCTGGGCGAGCATGAACGGGTTGCCGTCGGGGTCGTAGAACGTCACCAGCCTGACCTCCTCGGCGATGTCGTACGGCTCGCCCTCGAACCGTCCGCCCTTCGACTCGATGTGGGCCTTCGCCGCCACGATGTCCTTGACGCCGAACGTCGGCACCGTGCCGCCGACCTTCTGCTCCTCGGTCTGTCCGAGCCCGATCGAAAGGCCGTCGATCGCGGTGGCGACCTCCGCCCAGCCGTACTCCTCCATCCGGTAGATCTCCGTGAACCCCAGCGCCTCGCGATACCACTCGAGCGATCGCGAGAGATCCGACACGTTGACGGAGACGACGCAGTTCTGCGTGTACTCGAACGGGGTCTCGGTGGCGACGGGTTGAGTCTGCTGCTCGGTCATTCCTCCTCCTTGCTGGACATCGGCGAAGCTTGTTTTTATACTAAGTTGCGTTTCGATGTCAAGTCTCCCTTCCTTCCTCCACCATCGCTGGGCCGCGGCGGTGCTCGCAGAGCTCGACCGCACACGCGGGAGCCGGTTCGTGACGCTGACGAACCGGCTCGGCATCTCGCACGAGTCCTTGCGCCGAACGCTGACCTCTCTTGTCGACGACGGGCTCGTCGCGCGCAACCCCGGCTACGGGCACCCGCTCCGCCCCGAATACGTGCTCACGGCCCGGGGCGCTCGGGTCGCGCCCGTCTGCGGCGATCTCCTCGCCGATCTCCGCGAGCTGGGCGTCGAGGAGACCGGGCTGAAGAAGTGGTCGCTCCCTGTCGTGCTCGCGCTCGGCGGGCCGGAGAGTTGCCGCTTCTCGGCGCTCCTCGGTGAGCTCCCCGAGCTCACGCCCCGCGCGCTCGCGCTGACCCTGAAGGACCTTGCGACCGCAGGTCTCGTCGACCGCGCGGTGACCGACGGCTACCCGCCGGCGAGCGCGTACAGCCTCACGCGGGCCGGCGCGCGGCTCCTCCCGGTGTTGCGGCGGCTCGAGTCCGCGCTCGAGGAGCCGCCGCCCCGGCCATACCCGCTTCCGCTCGCGCGTACCGGGTGACTGCGCCGAACCTACTGTTCAACAAAGGCATAGGGGGCCCCTGCTGCGTGGTGGTGCCTCGAAGGTGTCGAATCCGTGTTCGGATCCGATCACCAAACTCGACACCTCGGCCAGCGCCGGCTCACCGGCGACGTCTCGTACGACCGCGCGCACCGGGGTATCGTAGGTCGCACACTTCGAGGGAGGACAGTGATGGCAGTCAAGCTCCACCGACCCGGCGGGCT
>Ga0315273_10001539_pt1 | contig 26418 bp, 40 predicted proteins | sample YL17G02_0_MG_FD_205753 | JGI IMG/M metagenome (GOLD analysis project Ga0315273, IMG submission 205753) | Sediment microbial communities from Yellowstone Lake, YNP, Wyoming, USA - YL17G02_0 | ecosystem: Environmental > Aquatic > Freshwater > Lake > Sediment | place: USA: Wyoming | collected... | reverse complement strand
GGGTAATGTGCTATCAAAACGAAACCATAATGCTAGAGTTATGACAAATGCAATCAGGCTGGCTGACAAAGCAACCCAGCGGAGCAATTTGGGTTTCGCGGATGGCAACACCAGCAATAACACCCCACCCAGTGTTGGCACGAATAAAATCAATGTTAGCAAATGAGCATTAATCCATTCCATTCCGTGCTCCCATGCCAGCCTATAGCAGGCCAGAACTGAATAAAAAGAATATGGTACCGAATAAGACCAATATGGCAATAGCTATCACCATATACTGCTGCACCCGGCCTGTTTGTATCACGCGCAAAACCGAACCAAGCCCGCGTGTTCCTTCAGCCAAACTATCTCCAGTTTTATTCACCACTGGTATATCAAACCAATTGCGGAGACCGCGACCGACCCATAAACCGAATCGTCCGAAGGAATGTAATATCCCATCGATTATCGAGCGGTCCAACCATTCTGAAGTAAAGGATGTGGCTAACCAAAATGCAGGTTTTATAATCAGAAATTGATACAACTCATCAAAATAGTATTTGTTCTTTAAGACCGAATAAATCTTACCTAATGCTTTTTGAAGCGGGTCAGGTTGACCAGATTTCACCTTTGAGTAGACCAACCACCCCAACGTAAGACCACCTAATGAAACAACCAAAGAAGTAGCTAGCGGAACCAGGGAATGAGAAATCACCTCTTCCCCATGCCCGGATTCAATCATGCTCCCCACAAATTCCTCGAACCATGGCGGTATCAATCCTCCTAAAACCGGAAACGCCTTGGGAATGCCAGCCCATCCGACAGAAACTGCAAAGACCGATAATATGACCAGGGGTAGGGTCATGGTCCATTTTGATTCATGCGCGTGCTCAGCAGAATGTGTGCGCGGTTGCCCCAGGAAAGTCAGCGTAATCTGGCGCATTGTATAAAATGCGGTTAACAGAGCAGCCAGGGCCAGGGTGATGAACACTGCCATGAAGCCGCCGCTGAATGAACCGGTAAGGATCTCATCCTTTGACCAGAACCCAGCGGTGACCAACGGAAAACCTGCCAGAGCCAAGCCGCCGATCAGAAAAGTCCAGAACGTAAAAGGCATCTTATTCCGCAGCCCCCCCATATTGTACATGTCTTGAGGATCTATCTCTTCGCCGGTATGCAGTACGCCATGTTCCATCCCATGGATCACGGACCCGGAGCCAAGGAAGAGTAACGCTTTGAAGAAAGCATGGGTTACCAGGTGGAATGCGGCTGCGCCATATGCTCCCACACCAAGAGCAGCCACCATGTAACCCAATTGGGATATCGTGGAATAAGCCAGTACTCGTTTAATATCGTTTTGTGCCAGGGCAATGGTTGCAGCAAACAGGGCGGTAAACGCGCCAATGAATGCCATGACCGTCATGGTCGTCGTCAAAGCTTCTCCCGGAACCCAACCCGCCGAGATTATCGGGAAGAAGCGTATGACCAGATATACACCCGCAGAAACCATCGTGGCCGCATGAATCATCGCAGAGACTGGGGTAGGGCCTTCCATGGCATCTGGTAACCACACATGTAGTGGGAATTGAGCGGATTTTCCAACAGTTCCAATAAACAGCATCAAGCCAATAAACCCTGCCCAGGATAACCCCATTATTGGGGAAGCATTAGAAGTGAGAAGCTGCAATGACGCCTCTGAAAAGATCTGGGAATAACTCAGGCTGCCTGTGATTTTATATAAAGACACGAGGCCAATGAGCATAAACATATCGCCGATGCGTGTGGTGAGAAAAGCTTTCACGGCTGCCTTTCGAGCTGAGTCCTTGCCAAACCAGAAACCGATCAACAAGTATGAACAAAGACCCATGATTTCCCACCCTACATAAAGGGCAAGCAGATTATCGGTCAACACCAGAGTGAACATTCCAAACGCGAATAATGCGACAAATCCAAAGAACCGGGAATACATTGGTTCCACCGAAGGCACACGATGTTCGTGTCCGTGTTCATCCTTTAGATGAGCACCATGTGGAGGCAATCCGGGATGATCATGATCACCCAGGGGCTGGCCATAATTGTGATAACCCACACTATATATGAAGATCATCAGGACAGTCCAGGCCACAAAAAACAGGGTGACCACGGTAAGAGGATCCACCTGTACTCCCAATTTCAACCAGGTATCCGCAGTGGGCAACCAGTTAATGGAAGAAATGATCGGATTCTTACTCAATTCCTCCCGGCTTATCGCGGTAAAGAAAACAACCATACTCCCCAGCCATGATAACCCTGCGCCTGATAAAGCCAGATAGTGGCTGAGACCACGCCAGCGGTTGGCAAACAGCGCAATCAGGAAGAAAGCCACCAGCGGAGGTAAGGGAATTAACCAGATCAAGATTTCAGTTGCCATAACACCTCGTTGTTTCTTGAAGAGTAACCTTGGATAATTTCATCTTCTGATTAAGGTTAATTTGCTTCATCCCTTCAACACATTCATATCCTCGGCAATAACCGTATTTCGTCGCCGATAAGCAGAAATGATCAAAGCCAGCCCAACGGCGGATTCTGCTGCCGCAACAGCAAAAACGATGGTTACAAATACCAGACCACTCATTCCATCAGCATAAAGGTAGCTCCAAAAAGCGAGCAAATTCACATTCACTGCATTTAGCATCAACTCCAAGCCCATGATGATGGCAACTGCATTTTTCCGGGCAAGGACGCCAAATAAACCAATGCAAAATAACCCAATCGAAAAAACTAGATACCAGGACATCGGAATTGAATTCATCCTTTGCCTCCTTTGCGCTCGGCAGCAATGAAAACAGCGCCAATCAATGCGGCTAAAAGTAAAACTGAGACAATTTCAAAGGGGATCATGAACCCAGAGGGGTCAACAAAGGCAAAACCAAGTTTTTGCAAATCCTCCCCCCCTGGACCAACCGCGCGCTGGGTGGTTGTAAAAATTGGCCAGGTGCGCATCACCAGCACCATTCCTGTAAATAAGCCGATCGTGGCAAGTGAAGCGATCCACCAGCTCCGGTTCAGTTGGGGTTGGTCCTCGCTCATCACATGCCGGGTCAACATGACCGCAAAAAGGACCAGAATTGCGATTGCTCCCACATAAACAACAACCTGAACTATTGTGAAGAAACGGCTTTCCAGCAATGCAAATAAGATGGCGACCCCCAATAGGGTCAATATCAACCAGAGAGCGGCATGAAACATCCTGCGGGTGCTGACCACCATCACCGCGGATGCCAGCGTAACAGAGGCAACCAGAAGGAAGACAATTTGCATGGGCGTCATCAATCCACTCCAGAATAAGATCAGGATTAGGTCCTACCGCCGGGCAACGGGGCGCGGGGTGGGCGCAACCACAGGTCGCGGCCGGCGAGAAAGTAGCTTCGAAAGTAACAATGAAATACCAACCAGCAAAATGACATTCAACACCAGAAACCCTCCAACCCTCAGGATTGGCTGGCCTGCCGGCAACAATTTGTCCAGGAGAGCTGTTGTCATCAAAATGACCAATGCCATAGGGGTGAGGATTTTCCAATTGAACGCCATCATCTGGTCAATTCGAAAACGGGGAAGGGAAAACCGCATCCACAGATTTACGAAATAAACCACCCAGGTCTTCAGGAAGTAATAAACAAATCCCAAAATTGGGTATTGTTCGGCGTAAGGCCCACGCCATCCTCCCAGAAAAACTGTGGCAAACAATAATGCCATGGTAAAAGCATGTAGGAAGTCGCCGACGTAGAAAAATCCAAATTTTAAGCCGGAATATTCAATATTTACTCCTGCGACAATTTCGGAATCAGCTTCAGCCAAATCAAAAGGAGCACGGCTATTTTCTGCCATCAGGCAGATAAAATAAATTAATCCGGCAACGGGGGCCAGGACGATATTCCAAATATGCTGGGAATTTACAACCTCGTTCAATGCCATCGATCCAGAGAGCATTACCGGGATTAATAAAACCAGTACCATGGGAACTTCATACGAAATTAATTGTGCCAGAACGCGAAATGATCCCAGTAGTGCATATTTATTATTGGAGCCCCATCCACCAAATATTACACCCATTTCTCCCAAAGATCCAATCGCCACAACAAATAATATGCCGATGCTGATATTTGTGCCGGAAGTGGTCGAGTTGAAGGGCAGAACCGCCCAGATCATGATGGTGGATGCAACAATCAGAACTGGCGCCAGATTATACGGGACCCAGTCTACCCCTTTGGGGGTGATTAATTCCTTGGTAAAGATTTTCAACATATCTGCAAATGGCTGGAATAAGCCAAACGGGCCAACTCGATTAGGCCCAGGCCTTTCTTGAAAACGACCAATCCCTTTTCTTTCCACCCAGATCAAGAAAATTGTCCAGAATAATGCCAGAAGCGCCAGCACTACTGCCCCGATCAGGAGCATTAAAAAATTCAACCATTCAGCCGAAAGCCCCCATCCAGCCAGGAGGCCTTGAAGCCAGTTTGCGAGAAAGGCTACCGGATCAGTGATAAAACTCATGTGCATTCTCCCAATCGGTTCTAAAATCTACTGCCACTCCAACGCCCCTTTGCGCCAGGTATAGATTAATCCCCCAAACAGGATTATCACAAAAAGAATTGCTTCAAGCACCCCAAACAGGGATAATTGATTATATGCCACTGCCCAGGGGTATAAAAATACAGTTTCAACATCAAAAATGAGGAATACCAGGGTATATAAATAATATTGGGGTTTAAATTGAACCCAGGTCTCACCCACAGTTTCAAGCCCGCACTCGTATGTCGATGTTTTAATGTGATTTGGTTTTTTGGGAGCCAGGATACTGGCTATCGCAATGGCAACAATGGGAACAATCAATGTAATCAACAAGAAAAGACCTATGTATAACCAGTCATTCAGCATAGAAACTCCTCACCCAGATTATCCGCGAAGTTTTTCTTGCCCCTTAACGAAGTGATTTTATCATATTAATCAATCAAAACCAATAAACGTCCCTCATGACTTAAAGGGGTAATTCTTCTTAAATTGTCATAAAAACGTAAAAAAAGAGGTTTCTAAATGGAAATGAAATATTTATCCCCACATATTCATTTACCAGCCCAATTATTTAGAGAAGTTACTCGTGGATTTTCGAACAAAAAACAGGATCAGGCTAAATACTATACCCAACCCACCCATCCACCTTACAACCTGAATGGAAGTATCCAGTATTGCCACACATTCTATAGCTAGAGGATAGGCCAGCAAAGGTCGCCTTTCTACGTCCACTCCGTTTGAATCAAATAAGTGGTAGACCACCCAGATTGTTCCCGAAAAAGTACCCGGTTCATTTGGTGAGAGCTTCCAGCTTGTTTGGATATCACGAGCTTTAAGCATTGGCTGGTTTTCCACACCCGGAGGGTCAGAATTAATTCCTTGTATATCGAGATAAGATTCAACCACCACATGGGGAAAGCCACCAGAGTTATGCGAACTCGGATTTTGCCCCGCACTGTCTGGTTGTTTCTCCTGAGCCGATTGCATTACAGACAACTTGATGGTCATCGTGCTTGTTTCCCCCAACTTCAAAGTTTCAGGCCAATCGATGAGTAATTTCCGATCATCGATATAAGGTTCAATACTTTGAAGGATAATCGTATGCTGCTTGCGATTGACCGGCCAGAATGAAACCACAAGCAGCGTGATGGATATCAACTGTACTAAGAATGCACTTATCGTCCGCCATTTATCCCGTAACAACATAAAGGCATTATACCGGGTTTATTTTATGCGAGCGATTTTCACGGGAATGTTCATCCACCAAGGGCTTCTAATAACTGATCTGCCTGTTCAACAGTTATTTTTTTCTCTTCCAACATTTTTAGAACGATTAAGTATTCCTCTTTTGAAATTCCGCCAGAAGCGGCGGATCCCGTAGCTGTTTGGGGTGCAATTGAATCGGCCTGCAATCCAATACCAGTTAATGCCATTTTTATCCGTTCCTCTGCTTTGCGGATGGCTTCATGGGTAAAACGTCGATTAATCCTATCGGTTACATCCGCGTCTTTTACCCCTGGTTCATCTGGTTTTTCCCAGCGGGTTTCAATATGTTTCCAATCCCTGTCCACTCCCATAAAATCTCGTGAGAGATCAAAATCTCCCCATTTCTTGTCCGATACCAACACATCACCCCCCGCATCAATGCTGATTTTTGGTCCATCTTCGCTTAATTTCAGGAAATAACTCCAGTCTTCAACTTCATCTGAAACTGTTTCAGTATCGATCTGGATATCTCCCCGGCTGGTGATATCGATTTGCCCATGAGCATCTTGGGGGATGAATAAATCAACATCACCTGAGGAGTGCAGGTTCACTTCATTTATTGAGGAAGTATCGAGTGAAATTTTCATATCCCCCAACGCACGAATCCGTGCTCCTGCCATGACAGCTTGTAGCTCAACATCTCCCGCAATATGATCTGCACGGATTGAATCCTGAATATGCTGACCTGAAAGATCTCCACCCACCCATCCCAACTCTAATGGCCCTTGAATATGCTGGATGGAACAATCCCCACCAATACGGTCCACGTGCGTCTGAGCAGTCCTCTGAATAGTAATATCCCCGCCTACTTTCTGAATCTCAAGGCTTCCAACCAGACCACGGATATGGGTATCACCACCCACTCTCTCAATCTGCACCATTGCTCCAACCGGGACTACAAGATTACAGTCTTCCAGGCACAGAATACGTACCTCGTTCCCAATTTGTTTGACATTGAAAGACCGGCTGCGTCCATACATTAGCGCTTCGTTGATCTCATCACCCTGCAAGTTCAGATCACCGTGGGCTTTGATAATTATTACGGCATGTTCTGGCACGGGAAAACTCTGTTTCTGCATGAATACCACTCCTCATAGGATACAAATGATTATTTAAAGATATTCAACCGTGGCTAATAATTCTCATATATTTTAGCATTTAATTTTGGAAAAGTCAATACTCTATTGAATATTATTGATATTTTAGATCACATTATTGATTATTATTAAAGTCTTCTGGAGATTATTCAAGTTGATATTTAAGTTATTCCATATTCGGTTTTAATAAAGGAGTACTCCGCTCTATTTCCTTATACTATTCCTGCTTTTTTGCTTCTTCCCAGAGGACATCCATCTCTTTGAGGGTCATTTTTCCGAGATCAAGTCCTTGCTGCTGTGCCTGTAGTTCGATATAGCGAAATCGCTTGAAGAATTTGAGGTTGGTCTGGCGCAAAGCGCTCTCAGCATCCACCTTTAACCATCGCACAAGGTTTACTACCGCGAATAATAAATCGCCGAGTTCAGAAGCGCGTTCCGCATCATTCTTTGCATTCTTAATTTCATCCAGCTCTTCATACATTTTATCCCAGACACCCTGGATATCATCCCAATCAAATCCCACTCTGGCTGCCCGGGATTGGTATTCTTGTGCCTGGTTTAAGGCAGGCAATATTTTCGGAACTCCATCCAATAAACCCCGGGAGGATTCCTGCCCATTGGTTTTTCTTTCGGCTTCCTTAAGTTTTTCCCAGTTTTTCAGAACACCCTTGACACCTTCAACCTTAAGATCGCCGAACACATGTGGGTGGCGGTGGATTAGCTTCCGGTTGATCGCTTGAATGACATCCTCCATTGTGAATTCCCCATCTTCGAAAGCGATCTGGGCATGGAGGACTATTTGAAGTAACAGGTCACCCAGCTCTTCTTTTAAACTATCGGGGGCTTCAGCATCTAAAGCTGCCAGAACTTCGTAGGTTTCTTCCAACAAATTAGTACGCAGGGTCTGGTGAGTTTGCTCACGATCCCACGGGCATCCATGCGGGGCACGGAGGTGGGCAATTGTCTCCTGAAAAGATTCAAAAGAAGTATCCGGTGATAATGGGGGAATATAGATAGTGCTTAATATATCAATATGCCGGCTCCGGTCAATTTCATACAATGGAAGATCTTCAACAATCTGATTCTCTGTCCCTGCTCCATGCACAAGAATGACCGGGTGATCATCCGGGAATACCTCCATCAAGGTCATCTTTACCTCGGAAGCAACCTGTCTGGAATATAGCTGGGCTATCAACGCGGGAATACCTGGTGGAAAGGCGGGGTGATTGGCGTTTGCAAGATCAAGCGCATCGATTAACGTTATCTGCGGAAAAGGGTCTATCCCAAGGGCAGTCAAAACCGGCTCCAAAAAGCTCATCCCCTCAATGACATGGACAGGTATATTCAACTTTTTCGCCCTTTTAATAATTTCGGGACAGGTGGCTTCGGCAACAAACGGATGCCCCGGGACTGCATAAGTTACCCCTTGCGACCGTTTCCCCAGATCCAGGATGTTTTGAATGATCATCTCATAAACCTCAGAGAAGTCTTCAGATTGTTCATAAAGATGATCAAAGGAATGGACAACCAGTGATTTCGGCAAACCATCCACCACGGGGTGTTTACGAGTTCGCACATACACCTCGGAAATACGCTGCAACCAGTCAAATGCCTGTCTGGTAAGGTAATCTGCACTGGCAGGTCCGAGACCAAGAATGGTAATACCAGGTATATTTTGGGGCATAGGTTTCCTCCTGATCCTCTCCATTACAGTTGGAATAAAGGGGTATTAATTTAATGTTGCCGCAACTGAATCGTTGCGGCAACATTAGATACTTCCATTCTCTTTCCCAATAGTGGAAAATAGAAAGGGTTATAAAATACTCAAGCGCTTTAGCGTTTGGTGTAGGTTGGCGCCTTGCGAGCCCGCTTCAGGCCAGGTTTCTTGCGCTCTTTCACTCGCGGGTCACGAGTCAGCAAGCCCTCTTTACGGAGCATTGGTCCCAATTCCTGGTTCATCTTAACAAGTGCACGAGCCAGTCCCAATTGAACGGCTTCTGTCTGCCCGGTTACACCGCCACCTTTTACATGAACAGACACATCGTAGGTTGCACGATCAAAACCAACAGCACCAAACGGCGCCAGGATTGATTCGACATCCCCGCCACGGGTAAAAAACCCTTCAACCGTTTTATCGTTTACAGTGAAAACACCACTTCCACTGTTCAAACGGACTCGGGCAATGCTTAATTTGCGACGTCCAATACCTTCATAGAATTGTGTTGCCATAGATTTCTATGCTCCTAACTTGATAGACCGCGGATTTTGAGCAACATGAGGGTGCTCATTCCCGGTATAGATTTTCAGTTTTTTGATCAACCGCCGGCCGACCTTATTGTGGGGCAACATACCCCAAACAGCCAGGCGAATCACACGATCCGGATGAGATTTCATCATGTCACTCAGCTTGACGGTCTTTAAACCACCAGGGTAATTGGAATGATGCTGATACACTTTTTCATCCAACCGTTTCTGGGTGAGGTTCAAACGCTTGGCATTGATCACTACAACAAAATCGCCCATTTCCACACCAGGGGTGAAGGTGGGCTTATGTTTTCCAAGCAAATAATGGGCAATACTGGTTGCCAGGCGTCCTAACGGTTGTTCATTGGCATCGACCAATAACCACTCGTTGACTGGTTTTCCCTTGATTACATATGTTTTATCCACAATCATTTTCTCCACTTACTGACAAAATCTCAAACTATCTGCGGTATTGGTTCTTCTGAATAACTTTTATGATCCGAATACCACTTCGACAAGCTCCAAACCTTGCGGCGGGGCTATGCCTGGGTTAAGAGGTTTGCTTGCCTCAACCCCGGCCCGGAACTCTTCCAGAGTTAATTTTCTTTGCCCAACCAGCACCTGTTCAAAAACCAGTCGCCGCACCATATGGTATAAAAATCCATTCGCACTGATTTCAAACATCATTTCTTCGGGGTTCTTCGTCCAGAAACTTTGGAACACCTGGCGAATGGTTGTTCCTCCCTTGCGGGGAGATGTACCAAACATACTGAAATCGTGCGGACCAACCAGCATCTGAGCCGCCTCATCGACCTGGGTTTGGTTTACCGCAGGCCAGACCCTCCACGCGTATCGCTCTTTGAGTGGGTTGCGAATATCACTGCAAAACAGGCGATACCTGTATGTGCGGCTTACAGCATCATAGCGCGGGTGAAAATCAGACTGAACTACATTTACCGATCTAACCGCAACATCATGCGGCAGATTGGCATTCAAAGCATCACCCAACGCTGCCGGAGTGTGCTGCCAGTCCAGGTCAAAAACGACCACCTGGCCTGAAGCATGCACACCCGCATCAGTCCGCCCGGCAGCTATTATCGAGCGCTCCTGCCATCCCAATTTGTGGAGGGCGCTTTCCAGAACTGCCTGGACTGTGCGGGTTTCCTTCTGACGCTGGAAACCCCAGTAATCAGTGCCGTCGTAGGCAAGGATAATTTGGTAACGTGCCATTCCATTCCGGATTCAAACCGGATGGATTAACCTTCAACCAGTTCTATTAATACAATATCAGCAGCATCACCCAAACGGGGACCCAGCCGGTAAATGCGCGTATAACCACCATTACGGGTGGCATAGCGCGGACCGATATCGTCAAACAACTTTTTTACCACTTCTGCATCACCTAAACGGCCTGCTGCCAGTCGACGGGCATTCACTTTCTCTATTTCGCTGCCTTTGCTGCTGTTACGTGCCAGAGTGATTAACCGTTCAGCATCCCCGCGGATTGCCATCGCTTTTGCATGTGTCGTGCGGATACGCTCATGGGTAAATAGTTGTTTTATCAAAGTTCGCCGCAAGGAATTGCGTTGACCTTTACTTCTTCCAAGTTTATAACCAGCAACTTGATGTCGCATCTTGCTTACTCCGTTGTAGTTTCTTCGTGCAGGAAGCCTTTTTCCCGCATTTTCTGCCGTAATTCATCCAGACTCTTCTCGCCAAAGTTGCGGATGGACATCACCGCTTCGTCACCTTTTTCCAGGAGTTCCAGAACATCACCAACTGTGGTGATTCCAGTCCGTTTCAGGGAGTTGAAAACTCTCACAGATAGATCGAGATTTTCAATGGGTGTTTCAACAGCCTCACTGGTCAGACGGCTGGTAGATGCGATTTGCTCCACTCCAACCAGAAGAGTTTCTTCACTCAGACCAGCAATGAACCTAAGGTGATCAATAAGGACTTTTGAAGCGGTTCCGATAGCCTTTTCAGGGGTTACGGTACCATCTGTCCAGATTTCCAAAACCAACTTGTCGTAGTTTGTGCTCTGGCCAACACGGGCTGCCCCAACAGACCAATTCACTTTCTTGATTGGACTGAAGATCGCATCCACTGGCAGCTCACCAATTGGCAGGTGTCCGCTGCGTTCATTGGCGGGCATATAACCTCTCCCGCGTTCCACGGTCATATCAACTTCCAGGTGAATTTTATTGTCATCCACGGTAAATAAATATAATTCAGGATTGACAATTTCAACCTCGGCAGGTACCTGGATATCAGCAGCAGTCACCTCGCCCGATCCATGAACATCCAGATGGAGATGGGCGCTTTCCACATCGTGCAGTGTAACGCGCAACTGTTTGACCTGCAGCATCACCTGAAGCACATCTTCACGAACACCTGGAATGTCACAGAATTCATGCAGCGTCTCCGATATGCGTATGGATGTTATCGCCGCCCCTTCCAGGGAAGAGAGTAAGACTCTGCGTAAAGCATTGCCCAGGGTAACTCCATAACCACGCTCCAGTGGGTGGATTACAAATTTACCATAATTTCGAGCGTCGGCTTCTCGTTCAACTTTTGGTGTTACCATATTTCGTAAAGCAGTCACGCTTCACCTCTTTCCGATGCACCCTATAGTCCCGTGCATCTGCTAATTGTCTTAGCGGGAGTAATACTCAACAATCAACTGCTCGTTCAGATTACCATCAATCTCAGCCCGTTCCGGTATCCGTAGCACACGACCGGACAGGGTATTAAGATCGCGTTCCATCCAGACAACACATGGGTTCTTCTCTGCAAAATCGGGGAGCTCTTTAAAGAATTTCGAATCTCGAGAAGCCTGACGAACGGCAATCACATCACCTGGTCTGAGCAGCATGGATGGCACATCGGAACGAACTCCATTGACCGAGAAATGACCATGATTTACCAACTGCCGGGCTTGCGCACGATTAGGGGTCATCCCCAAGCGAAAGACCACATTGTCCAGGCGCATTTCCAAGGTTTGTAACAGGTTTAAACCTGTCAAACCACGTTTACTCGATGCAATGGAAAAATAACGGCGGAATTGCCGTTCCAAAATTCCATACTCGCGACGCGCCTTTTGTTTGGCACGCAGTTGGCGACCGTAATCGGATACTCGCTCACCACCAGTTTGCTTTGTCCGCCCATGTTGTCCCGGAGCGTAACCGCGCCGTTCAAACGCACATTTTGGCGTAAAACAGCGTGCGCCTTTCAAAAATAGTTTTTCACTTTCGCGCCGGCATAATTTGCACGCCGGTCCTATATATCTAGCCATACCTTCCCTCTCCTTAAACGCGGCGTTTCTTTGGTGGCCGGCAGCCATTATGAGGAACCGGTGTCACATCAGAAATCGAACGCACTTTAACTCCCGCTGCCTGTACTGCGCGAATGGCCGATTCACGACCCGGGCCGGGACCTTTAATAATCATATCCACTTCTTGAACACCCATTCCCATTGCGCTTTTCATAGCCTGTTCAGCAGCAAGGCGGGCAGCAAAAGGTGTGCTTTTTCGAGACCCTTTGAAGCCAGATGAGCCTGAACTGCCCCAACATAGTGCATTGCCCTGTTGGTCCGTAATGGTAACAATGGTATTGTTGAAAGAAGCAAAGATATGCACCTGCGCAGAGGACAGCGTGCGCTTTGATTTGCGCGCGGCACTACCGCGCCGCGCCGAACGTACAGTTTGAGCCATATATCCTCGCTATTACCTCATCATGCTTTTTTCGATAATCTTTGAAATCCTGTCCGGTCAGTTTGCCGCGGGGAGGGAAGGCCCCAACCAACCGGAACGTGGACTCAAAGTTTATTTCTTCGCTGCTCCGCGTCGGCGACCACGACCAGCCACAGTCTTCTTCGGTCCCTTACGAGTGCGCGAATTGGTCCGTGTACGTTGCCCGCGTACGGGCAGGTTTCGCCGGTGACGCAAACCACGGTAACAACCAATCTCTATCAGCCGTTTTATATTCATCTGAACTTCGCGGCGGAGATCACCTTCCACCTTGTAGTTCTTCGTAATACACTCACGCAACGAGCTGACTTCATTTTCAGTCAGGTCTTTCACCCGGGTATCCGGATTCACTTTTGTCGCTGACAGTATACTGTGAGACCGGGTTAGCCCAATCCCAAATATGTATGTGAGCGCCACTTCGACCCGCTTATTACGCGGAAGATCAACACCTTCAATTCTTGCCATAATTCACTATCCCTGTCGTTGTTTATGCTTTGGGTTTTCACAAATAATGAATAACACACCGTGCCGTTTAACAATCTTGCACTTTGAGCACCGTTTCCGTATAGATGGAGAAACTCTCATAATAAACTCCTCGTCAATATCCAGTACAGACAGCAAAGGTTCAATTATACCGATTCTTCTTTATATTGTCCAGTAATCTTGCCAGGACTGGTACAATCTGGCAACAATGTTAATATCCATGGTCCATTTTTTGTGACCGCAATGGTATGCTCAAAATGTGCGGTTAACGAACCATTCGCTGAAACCACGGTCCACTGATCTGGCATCACCCGTGTATAGGGTGTTCCGACCAGTACCATGGGTTCCAGGGCAATGGTCATACCTTCTTTCAAGATCATCCCATTCCCAGGTGTTCCGTAATTGGGGACCTGTGGACCTTCGTGCATCTGCTTGCCTACTCCATGACCGGTGTACTCACGAACAACAAAAAAACCATTCTTTTCAGCAACGCTTTGGATCGCGGTAGATATGTCTCCAATCCGGTTTCCTACCACCATTTTTGCTATTCCAGCGTAGAGGCTCTGTTCAGTCACTTCCAATAATTTCCTGGCATCCGCAGATATTTCGCCAACTGCCGCAGTAAAGGCCGAATCACCTACGTAGCCTTCGTAGACTGTACCACAATCGACTGATACGATATCACCTTCCTTAAGCTTCCGTTTCCCAGGAATGCCATGTACCAGTTCCTGGTTCACGCTGACACAACAACTTGCCGGGTAAGGGTATGGTCCCGGGTAGTTTTTGAATGGTGAAATAACACCATGTTTGACCAGAATTTCTTCTGCCGCCGCGTTGATATCTGCCGTAGTGGTACCCGGGCGAATCACCGCATATGCCGCTGCCAACGCCTCGGCATTGATCTGGCCTGCAACTACCATGATTTCAATTTCCGGCAGGCTTTTAATATTTATGCGACGCTCCCAGGAAGTCATATGGCTTTCTTGACCGTTTCGAATAATAATGAGGCAACCTGGTCAATCGGCCTGGTACCATCAATTTCTGCAAGGAGACCTTGTTGCCGATAATGCTCAATCAATGGTGTTGTCTGTTCCAGGTAGACCCGAATACGTCGCTCAACAGTGGCGGGTTTGTCGTCTTCTCTTTGGTAAAGATCTGAACCATCTTCGTCACATTTACCGGCAACTTTCGGCGGATTAAACTTCGTATGAAATACATGTCCTTGTTCTTTGCAGGTCCAGCGTTCGCTCAATCTTTCGATCAGAATTCCCTGGGGGACTGCAATATAAGGAACGCAATTAACCTTGCTCTTCCATTCAGCCAACATTTTTTCCAGTGCCTCAGCCTGAGCCGGTGTGCGCGGAAAACCGTCCAAAATGGCTCCCTGTGAGTAATCCGGCTTTGTCAAACGATCTTTCACCATGGCTATGGTGACATCATCCGGCACCAATTCACCCTTGTTGATGAACCCTTGAGCCAATTTACCCAGTTCAGTCTGCGCTTTCAGGTTCTCTCGGAAGAGATCGCCAGAAGAGATATGGGCCAGACCAAACTTTTCTGATATGATATCAGCCTGGGTACCTTTACCGGCACCGGGGGGACCGAGCAAGACGATGTACACTGGCATGAAATTCATTAACCTTTTATGAGACTCTCATCGTAACCGTGAACTTTCAGCTCGGTTTCGATTATGGTAAAGGTATCCCGCACAACGCCAACGACAATCAGCAAGCCGGCGGAGGAGAGTAAGAACAATCCGGCATGAGTTGCGGCAGGTAGAAAATTACTTAATACGTACGGTAGCACGGCTACAATTCCCAGGAATAGAGCACCGGGGAAAGTAATCCGCCGCTGCACTCGCGTAAGGTATTTCTGTGTTGCAGCTCCGCGAACAACCCCGGGTATCTGGGCGCCTTGCTTTTTCAGATTATCTCCATAGTTCTGATTGGCAAATAGTACATCAGTATAAAAGAATGTGAACAGGACAACACTGACAAAGTATAAAATCGAATACACTGGGCTTCCGCCACCAAAAGTACGGTAAATACCCCAGGCAATATCGCTCACCCATTGGGTTGAAGAATTGACAAAATAGCTTGAGACAATCGCCGGGAAAGTGAGAATGGACTGGGCAAAAATCAGCGGGATCATGCCTGCCATATTCACCATGAGAGGAAGGTTGCTCCGAACGGGCATCGACATGCGATTCCCAACGCGTCGTCCGGGGAATAGAACAGGCACATTTCGCCGTCCCTGCTGTACAAAAACAATTGCAAATATTGTCAGCCCCAGGATCGCCAGGATGATCAAGGTTAACCACCAGCCGCTCTGCTGGTCACTTAAAATACCACCCAGGTTCGAAGGAATTTGAGAAACAATGCCTGCAAATATGATCAATGACAGACCCTGGTTAGGAATACCATATTCCGATATGAGCTGCCCGACCCAGATACCAAACATGGTACCAGCCATCATACTGAGCAGTGAGGTGACTGTAGGTAACCAGGTGTCAGCAGTAAACCCAAATTTAAAGAGGACTGATCCTCCTCCTGCCAGGCTGTTAAAGATCTGGATCTGGCCAACTGCCGAAAGCAATGCCATCGGAACAGTCAGAATCACTGTCCATTTTTCCATCCACTTCTGGCCCCCACGCGGGTTTTCTTTCAGTTTTCGATCCAGAGCCGGGATGATCGGAGCCAGAAGTTGCAGGATAATCTGAGCAGTAATGTAGGGATAGACACCCATTGCAAGAACTGAGAACCTGGCAACTGTCCCACCTGACAAAAGGTTCAACAAGGCAATCAAATTGCCGGTTGCATCTGTCCTCTGGGTTAATTGTGCCAGTACATTCGGATTGATCCCGGGCACCGGGATGTGTGCGGCGATGCGGTAGATCATCAAAAGAGCCAGGGTAATCAAGATCTTCTTGCGAATATCTTCTGACTTCCATAAATAACGCCATGCTGACCGCTTCATCATGAGTAAGGCTCCTTTTCTGGCATCCTGCTCAAGCAATTAACTCGATACTGCCACCAGCAGCTTCAATTTTGGTACGGGCTGTATCGCTCACTCGATGCACCCGAACTTTGAGGGAGACTTTAATGTCGCCACACCCCAAAATGACAATTGGGTTTTCTGAACGTCGTACCAACTTAGCTTCAGCCAGGGTTTCAGGGGTGATTTCTGCACCGGCCTTAAATTTTTGTAATTGGGCCAGATTCACGATACAGTATTCGACACGATTCGGAGGGGTAAAACCCTCACCACGGAGGAAGGGTAAACGCCTGAAAAAAGGCAGGTTTCCACCCTGACGATAGGTATGACCCTGAGAGCCCGAGCGTGAATTTTGGCCTTTGGTACCACGACCACAGGTTTTTCCTTGTCCCGCAGACGGGCCATGCCCCATGCGTTTTCTTTTTTTCGTTGCGCCATAATTCGGCTTGAGGTCATTGAGTTTCATGTCTCTACCTACTCTTCTATTCGAACCAGGTGTTGAATCTTGTAAATCATCCCGCGCAGGGATGGAGTATCCGGATATTCCACGGTTTTATTTAATCGTCGTAAACCTAACGCCCGTGCGGTAGCCTTGTGACGTTCTGAATAACCAATGGTGCTTTTCACCAGGGTCACACGCACCATTTTCACGGCTTGAGCTTTCTTAGGCATGCTTCCTCCGTTCCCAGAAAGGCAAGAGATCCTGAAGAGGCTTGCCACGCCGGTTTGCTTCTTCTTGTGGAGATTTAATCTGGCTTAATGCCTCGAAGGTGGCTTTGACCACATTTAGAACGGTTGCGCTGCCCAGGGATTTTGTCAGGATATCCCGGACACCCGCAGTTTCCAGCACTGCCCGAACCCCACCTCCGGCGATCACACCCGTTCCCGGAGAGGCAGGTTTGAGTAAAACAACAGCCCCACCAATTTTTCCAGTTACTTCGTGCGGAATTGTGGTGCCGGATAAAACAATCGGGCGCATACTCTTGCGAGCATAGTCTGTTGCTTTGCGCATGGCATCTGGAACCGCATTTGCTTTTCCAACGCCCAGGCCAACTTTGCCATTTTTATCTCCAGAAACAACCGTTACCCGAAATTGGAAACGGCGACCGCCTTTTACAACCTTTGCCACCCGAGCAATTTCAATTACTCGCTCTTCATATTGTGTTTCAAGTGATTGATAATCCTTCATTTCCATAATATAAGGCCCTCTATCTTATTTCTATGCTCGCCTAGAATTTAAGGCCTGCCTGTCGAGCCGCCTCGGCAAGGGCTTTCACGCGACCCGAGTACTTGAAACCACCCCGGTCAAAAACGACCGTTGAGATTCCTTTAGTCAATGCACGTTCAGCGACCATTTTCCCAACCGATTCAGCCTGTTCGGTTTTGGTCTTCCCCTTCAGTTTTTCGCGCAATTCTTGATCAATGCTCGATGCAGCAGCCAACGTATGACCGGCATTATCATCGATCACCTGCGCATAAATATCCGCCAGGCTGCGATAGACATTCAGGCGCGGACAGGCAGCAGTGCCGAAGACATTTTTACGAACGCGGGTATGCCGCTTGATACGAGCCTCACTACGATTATTTTTTGCCATAACCCATCACCTTACTTCTTTGCTTTCCCAGATTTCCCAGCCTTGCGGCGGATCTTTTCACCCTGGTAGCGGATGCCTTTCCCTTTATAGGGTTCGGGCGGGCGGACTTTACGGATATCTGCGGCTATCTGGCCAACTTGTTCAATATCAAAACCCATTACTCGAATCTGACGGGCTTTCGTATCCACTTCAAATGATATATTTACGGGAGGTTCAACTTCAACCGGATGAGAATATCCCACATACAGCATCAGGTTATTGCCATTCATTTCAGGACGATAACCCACTCCTTCAATTTCCAGCACTTTAGTAAACCCGGTGCTGACGCCAGTTACCATATTTTGAATCAATGCACGGGTAGTTCCATGCAGGGCGCGAACAGTGGGTGCATCGGAGCTACGTTTTACGACAATCTGCCCATTATCCATATCAATTGAAACGTGAGGAGAAAACAATCGTTTCATTTCACCTTTTGGGCCCTTTACTTGCAGCTCACTGCCTTGAATATTCACCTGCACACCTGGTGGAACCGTTACAGGTAAGCGACCAATACGAGACACAGTACAACCTCCTTTAACGTCACCAGACTTTACACAGGATTTCGCCGCCAACTCCAAGCTGGCGAGCACGTTGACCTGTCATTACACCCTTGGGGGTAGACAGGATAGCAATACCAAGTCCAGATAATACCCAGGGGATATCTTTCTTATGGGTATATATGCGGCGGCCGGGTCGGCTGATCCGCGTCAGTCCTGTGATTACAGAACTGCGCTGGCGACGTTCACCGACGTACTTGATTTTTATCCGCAATACTCCTTGCACCGACCCCTCACCCTCAACACCATCATAGCTTTCGATAAATCCCTCTTCTTTTAGAATTCGGGCAATCTCAATCAATAGTTTTGAGCTGGGCATCGCCACCAGGTTTTGTTTATTTATCAAACCGTTGCGGATGCGGGTTAACATATCAGCAATTGGATCATTCACGCTCATTCTCAATACCTCCAGGCTGTTTTACCAGGATGCCTTCCAAACGCCGGGGATTTGCCCTTTTAGGGCCATTTCACGGAAACAAATACGGCATAAACCAAATCGCCGGATATATCCACGCGGTCGTCCACAGATTTTGCAACGGTTGCGCACTTTAATTGGATTACTGCGCCGCATTTCACGATACATCATACATTTCTTGGCCATATTATCCCTTCCTGAAAGGCATTCCAAGCAGTGTAAGTAGCATGGTTGCCTGATCATCCGAAGGTGCGGATGTCACAATTGTGATCTCCATCCCACGGACTTTATCAATCTTGTCATATTCAATTTCCGGGAAGATTAATTGCTCACGTAAGCCCAGCGTGTAATTACCACGGCCATCAAATGAATCGGGGGAAACACCCCGAAAATCACGCACACGTGGGAGAACAATGTTCAAAATTCGATCCAAAAACGCCCACATCCGCTCACCACGCAGGGTTACTTTGACGCCAATTGCCCTGCCTTCACGCAGTTTAAAATTTGCAATACTCTTGCGCGCCTTGGTGATGATGGGTTTTTGCCCGGTCACCTGGGTGAGATCAGATACTGCGGCATCCAAGGCTTTTGGATTGTCCAGGGCTTCACCCACACCAATATTCACCACAACCTTTTGTACACGCGGCACCTGCATAACATTATGCAGACTTAATGACTTCATTATCGCGGGCACCACTTCTTTTGTATACTGTTCTTTCAACTTATTCATTTTCTTGCTCCAAAGTGGTCTATTCGTCAATCATGGATTCGCACTCTTTGCACCTGCGCGAAACCTTCTTGCCATCCCGCGAGATACCAACCCGGGTTGGTTTGTTGCATTTAGGACACACCAGCATCACATTAGAAATGTGGATGGGTGCCTCGAAGCGCACTTTACCAGGTTTTATCGTTCTGCCCTGAGACTGAACCTGTTTCTGGTGCTTGGTAACCAGGTTCACACTCTGAACTACCACACGTTCTGTATCTGGCAGGACTTTAATAACCTCTCCGCGCTTTCCTTTATCTTCCAAATCACCGGCGATCACTTCGACTAGATCGCCCTTTCGAATCTTTACCTTCATGACTTTGCTCCTGTCCTCATAATTAATCCTAAAGTACTTCCGGAGCTAACGAGACGATTTTCATGAAACCTTTTTCGCGTAATTCGCGTGCGACCGGCCCGAATATACGTGTACCTTTGGGATTGGCTCCATCTGTGTCCAAGATGACAGCGGCATTGTCATCAAAGCGGATGGATGATCCATCTTCCCGTCGCCATTCTTTCGCACAACGGACAATCACGGCTTTGACTATATCACTTTTCTTGACAGAGCCCTGCGGGGTAGCAGATTTTACAGTGGCCACGATCACATCACCCACACGACCATATCGGCGCTTCGATCCACCCATGACATGAATTACCAGAAGCTCACGCGCCCCGGTATTATCGGCAACTTTAACACGAGACTCTTGTTGAATCATGATTTATTCTCCAATAACGGGTTCTTCAGCGTGCTTTTCAAGTTTTATAATCGTCTCAACAACCCATCGCTTTTCGCGAGATAACGGCTGACTTTCAACGATTTGCACCCGATCACCAACCTGGCATCCCAGTATGTCATGAGCCTTGAAGCGATTGCTCGAATGAACTACTTTTTTATATAGCGGGTGCCGATATGTACGGCTTACTTCTACTACAACCGTCTTCTGCATTTTGTTACTCACCACAACACCATTAAATCGACGACGTTCACTCATCATTCACCTTCCTGCTGGATGTTCAATTCACGCTGACGGAGCATGGTCTCGTAACGGGCAATCAGGCGGCGGGTAATCTTCAGACGGCTGGTATCGGTTAATTGACCGGTAACCATTTGAAACCTCAGATTCATCATTTCTTCCTTTGCATCCGACAGTTTAGTCTTCAGCTCTTGAGCTGAAAGTAATCGAATTTCCGAGTTTTTCATACCTGCTCTCCTGCATGTTCACGGATCACAACCTTGGTTTTGATCGAAAATTTGTAGGAGGCCTGATGAAGCGCTTCAACGGCAATCGTTGAGGGCAACCCGCTTATTTCGAACATGACCCGACCCGGACGAACAACCGCCACCCAGTATTCGACGTTTCCTTTACCCTTACCCATACGCGTCTCTGGCGGTTTTCGAGTGTAAGGTTTGTCCGGGAAAATTCGAATCCACAATTTTCCACGCCTTTTCATCCCACGCACCAGGGTACGCCGGGCGGCTTCAATTTGCCGTGCAGAAACCCACCCTGGCTCCAGAGCCTGGAGACCGTACTCACCGAAGGTTACTTCGGCTCCGCGCATCGCCCGCCCTCTCATGCGGCCACGGTGCTGCTTGCGGTATTTAACACGCTTTGGCATCAACATAGTCGTTACCTCATTCTAATTGGTTCTCGGCCAGCATAAATCTATGCGCTGACGTATACACCTTCGGTGGGTTCAACTTTTTCTTCCGCCTGGGGCAATACTTCACCTTTGTATATCCAGACTTTGACCCCGATCTGACCAAATTGGGTCAGGGCTTCTGTCAGGGCAAAATCAATATCTGCACGAAGAGTCTGCAAGGGGACTCTACCTTCGCGCATCGAAACACTGCGGGCCATTTCAGCGCCACTCAGACGACCGGCAACCTCAATTTTGGCACCCAAGGCTCCCTGGCGAATTGCCTGCTGAATGGCTCGTTTCATCGCCCGCCGGTAGCTTACTCTGCGCTGTATTTGGCCAGCAATATTCTCGGCAACCAGAAATGCTTCCAAATCCGGATTTTTGATCTCTTTGATTTCAAGGTCAATTTTTTTCCCGGTCATTGCTTCCAGGTCCTGGCGCAGCTTCTTAACCGCTTCACCTTTGCGACCAATCAGAATGCCCGGTTTTGCTGTGTGGACAACCACTTTAACCTTACCAGGGAAGCGTTCTATTTCCACCCGCGAAATACCGGCTTTTTCTGCATCGTTTCTAATCATGTTACGAATAGCAAAATCCTGATGCAATTGTTCAGTGTAATTGCTACCCTCGGCATACCAACGTCCTTCCCAGGGTTTGTTGATATTCAGACGAAATCCAATCGGATGAACTTTTCGGCCCATAATTACTCCTGGTTATCTTCCTTCTCGTTTACTAATCGTCCTGCTCATGTTCCATTCTCACTTTACAGTAGTCGTTCGTTCCCGTAAAACAACGGTGATGTGTGATTGCCGTCTCAGAATCGGCTTGAAACGACCACGGGCTCCAAAACGGCGCCATTTGCGGGTAGGAGCTTCGTCAGCGGTGATTTTATAAACAAACAGGTCATCCCGGCTTACACCAAAATTCTCTTCAGCATTGGCAACCCCCGAGGATAACAAGCGATGCACATGGCGAGCAGCAACTTTGGTCGTGAATTTTAACACGTTCAACGCATCCACTGCCGGTCTGCCACGCACGGTATCAATTACCAGGCGTACTTTCTGTGCAGAAACACCACAATATCTTAGTTTTGCATGAATATCGGTCGCCATGATTTACTTCCTCGTTGCAGATTTATCCGAGCCCATATGGCCGCGAAAATGCCGGGTAGGAGCAAATTCACCCAGACGGTGCCCGACCATATTCTCGGTAATGTAAATCGGTACATGCCTGCGGCCATCATGCACAGCTATGGTATGTCCTACCATCTGAGGGAAAATTGTGCTGTCCCGGCTCCACGTCCGGATGACTTTCTTATCGCCACGGGTATTCATTGCTTCAATTTTCTTGAGAAGCTTGGGGGCCACAAACGGTCCCTTCTTCAGCGATCTTCCCATGTTATTCTTACCTTTCTCTCACTAATATTCCAAAGGCATTTTGCCGAAGACTACCGGCCGCTGCCCAAATTGCGACGGCGGACTATGTACTTATCGGTTGATTTATTTCGTCGGGTGCGATATCCACGAGTAGGTTTGCCCCAGGGACTCTTTGGACCAGGCATACCTATAGGCTGGCGACCTTCACCTCCGCCATGCGGATGATCGCGTGGAGACATTGCAGTTCCACGGACGGTTGGGCGAATGCCCAGGTGCCGCTTACGACCTGCTTTGCCTAATTTGATATTGCCGTGGTCTACATTCCCAAGTTGTCCAATGGTGGCATAACAGGCCTGGCGAACCAGGCGCACTTCATCAGAGGGCAAGCGAATTTGAGCATAATCCCCTTCTTTAGCCAGAAGTTGGGCTGATCCTCCAGCAGAGCGCACCAGTTGTCCACCTTTTCCTTCTTTCATCTCGATATTATGGATCATCGTTCCCACAGGAATACTGGCAATTGGCAGACTGTTACCCGGACGGATTTCGGCTTTGGGTCCAGACAGGACAGAATCACCTACTTTAAGCCCCACCGGAGCGAGGATATATCGTTTCTCTCCGTCCCTATAGGTGAGCAATGCCAGGCGGGCTGTGCGATTTGGATCGTACTCAATTGCACTAACCAGTGCGGGAATATCACGTTTATCGCGCTTGAAATCCACGATACGGATAAACTGGCGGGAACCACCCCCACGGTGGCGTACTGTAATCCTGCCGGTAAAATTGCGTCCGGCATGTTTCTTCTGTATCACAACCAGAGACCGCTCTGGTGTAGATTTGGTAATTTCATCAAAGGTGTAACCGGTCATACCACGTTGGCCGGGTGTAATCGGTTTATAAATCTTGACAGCCATTACTCCACTCCTTCAAAGAATGGTATGCGGTCACCCGGAATGAGGGTAACAATTGCTTTCTTATATGAAGCCTGATGTACAACGACACGGCGGCTACGGCCTTTGCGCCCACGTTTTGGGGCAGTATTGATCACGTTTACGCGCAGGACTTTCACTTTGAAAATCGTTTCCACAGCCTTTTTCACCAGGGTTTTTGTAGCATGATCTGCCACTTCGAATTCGTACTGGTGGAGGCTGCTCATCAGATAATTTGATTTTTCGGTTACCAGGGGACGGCGGAGCACATCATATAAAGTAGGCATATTTCTCCTCCTAACCCAAATTTGTTGTGATCAGATCCAACGCAGCAAGCGGAAGGATTAGCTTTTCAAATGTCAGCAGATCACGAATGTTGAGATAACTAGCCAGCAATGTTTTTGCATCTGGTATGTTATTGGTTGAACGGATCACCGGTTCATAAGCAGCTTTTTCCGGAATCAACACCAAGGCACTGGCAGACCCACACAAAACATTCAAGGCTTGCGCCATGAGCCGGGTTTTGGGTTCAGCAAGCTTGAGCTCATCGATAACAATGATATTCGCCTCGGCAGCTTTTGCAGATAGGGCTGACCGTAGAGCCTGCTGTCGCATTTTGCGCGGCATGGCAAGGGTATACTTATGCGGGTGGGGTGTATGAATCTTACCGCCGCCTTTCCATTGAGCCGCTCGGATGGAACCCGTCCGAGCCCGACCGGTACCTTTCTGGCGCCATGGCTTTTTGCCACCACCAGAAACCTCACTACGCACCTTGGTGTCGTGCGTTCCCAGGCGGGCATTGGCCATCTGGCGAACAAACGCCTGGTGCATCAGGTCTACAAATATTGGGGCCTCAAAGATGCCAGTGGGCAGTTCCACTGTGCTGACTTTCTGGCCTTCCATGTTCAAGACATCCACTACCATAGTTGCTTCGCTCCATAATTCTGGAAAACAGGTTTGGTAATTCCCAATTACTGTTTTCGCGCGACTTTGATCACGACCAAACTATTGCGCGAACCAGGTACTGCACCGCGCACTCCCAATAAATTCCGCTCCGGGTCAATTAATACAACTTTTAGATTCTGCGCGGTGACCCGATGATTACCCATGTGACCGGGACCGCGTGACCCTTTGTATACCCGCCCAGGAGTGGTTCCAGAACCGCGAGAACCTGGTGCCCGTTCCCGGTCTGACTGACCGTGAGTGGCTGGGCCACCCGCAAAATGATAGCGTTTCACTGCACCGGCAAAACCACGACCTTTGCTGGTGCCAATTACATCAACATGTTCGCCCAAATTAAAAATTTCAACGCCGACTTTATCCCCTTCTTTTACTTGAATTTCCTTGGCGCGAAACTCGCGCAAGAAACGGAGTGGGGAAATATTGGATCGTTTGAGGTGCCCTAATTCACCACCAGTAAGACGCTTTTCGCGAATTTCCGAAAAACCCAACTGCACAGCCGAATAACCATCATGTTCTGGTGTACGAACCTGGGTAACGAAACATGGCCCAGCTTCGATCACTGTTATAGGGACTGCTAATCCCTGTTCATCGAAAATCTGGGTCATGCCGATTTTCTTCCCAATCAGCCCTTTAAACATCTCGGTTTTCTCCTATCTATATATATTTATTAGAGACTGTCATCCTGGGCCAGGATGCATCATCTCTGACGCAGTGCAGTCAGTTGGTCTGAGGCTACACCGTTTGGTTGGGCCGTGCGCCTGCAAACAAACTCTTACACTGCCATGGATTTGAGTTTTATCCCAAACCTGACAATTATACCGCTATATTTTGATAACGCAAGGGTGGAAAATAAATTCACCCTGTTAACGTTTTACTGCTAACAGCTCAGATCTTGATTTCGATATCCACACCAGCAGGCAGGTTTAACCGCATGAGCATGTCGATTGTCTTCGAATCTGGATCCAGCACGTCGATCATTCGGTTATGCGTGCGGATCTCAAAATGCTCATGTGAATCTTTATCGATGAACGTCGAACGGCGCACAGTAAATCGCTCAATTTTGGTGGGTAGCGGTACAGGACCGACCACCTGAGCACCGCTTCGTTCTGCAGTCTCGACAATCCGTTTTGCAGATTGGTCCAGAACGCGATGATCATAAGCCTTCAGACGGATACGAATTCTTTGTTTTGCCATGCTCTCAACCTATTCCAGAATCTTGGTGATCACACCGGAACCAACCGTCAGGCCGCCTTCGCGGATGGCGAACTTGGAACCCTGTTCGAGGGCTACCGGCACAATCAGTTTTACTTCCAGGTTTATGTTGTCTCCCGGCATCACCATCTCCACACCTTCTGGCAGAGTGATATCGCCGGTGATGTCCATCGTCCGAATGTAGAACTGCGGGCGATAACCGGTGAAGAACGGCTTGTGCCGCCCACCTTCTTCTTTCTTCAACACGTACACCTGGCTTAAGAAGCGCGTGTGCGGCGTAATGGATCCTGGTTTGGCAACCACCTGCCCGCGCTCCACATCTGCGCGCTCTATCCCCCGCAGCAGCAGACCACAATTGTCGCCAGCCATGCCTTCATCCAGCGTCTTGTGGAACATTTCCACTCCGGTCACCACCGAGGTCATGCTCTTCTCACGCAGCCCCACGATCTCCACCGGGTCTCCCGTGTGAATCCGGCCCCGGTCAGCTCGCCCGGTCACCACCGTGCCGCGTCCCTTGATCGAGAACACATCTTCGATCGGCATCATGAACGGTTTGTCCACCGCC
>Ga0315273_10001538_pt1 | contig 26427 bp, 33 predicted proteins | sample YL17G02_0_MG_FD_205753 | JGI IMG/M metagenome (GOLD analysis project Ga0315273, IMG submission 205753) | Sediment microbial communities from Yellowstone Lake, YNP, Wyoming, USA - YL17G02_0 | ecosystem: Environmental > Aquatic > Freshwater > Lake > Sediment | place: USA: Wyoming | collected... | reverse complement strand
TTTCAATTGCAGCAATAAAATTTTCAATGTTAAGGCAGCATCCAAATAAAAATATTATCTTCCGGAAAGAAGATGCTTTAAACTTCGAGGGAGATACAGGCCCTTATTTAATTTACAGCTATGCAAGGGCAGGCTCTATTCTGAAAAAGAGCAAAAAAGCATATAAAAAATTTGAAATTGGAAATCTTGAAGAAAAAGAAAAAGAACTTATTGCAAAACTCTCGCAGTTTCCAGAAGTTGTTGAAAGTGCCTGCAAAAATTTAAACCCGTCGCTGATTGCAAATTATTCTTACCAGCTCGCCCAGATTTTCAACGAATTTTATCATTTATGTAAGGTTATTGGCTCAGAGAGAGAAAATTTCAGGCTTGCTCTGGTGGAATCTTTCAGACAGGTTCTGAAAAGCTCGCTTTGGCTCTTGGGGATTGAAACTTTGGAAGAAATGTAAGCAAAAACTATATAAAACAAAATTTCTTATAAAAGATAGAGTTAAAAGGAGGTTGAAAATGGCTAAACAAGGAAAAGTTTTGAATTTCATTGCTTGGTTAACCGGAGTTTTGGTTTCGTTGTCAGTTGGTTTTGCTATGATTGACGGAATATTAGCACTTCCAACATGGCTTGGCGGAGTTACTCTGGCAATGATTGTAGGATGGATTGTTGTTATAACAACAGTTGTAAGCGCTATCATGGCAATCCTGCAGAAATAAGTTTAATTTTTATTTTTTTATTTTTTTATTTAATTTTATGTGATTTTTAGAGTTTTTTGTCCTATTCTTAGGGTTGCCGTAAGCTTTATATTTGGCAAGAATTTTTATTAATCATGATTGATATCCTGAAAATTATTATCTTCCTGTATGCATGTAACGGGGTTTTTGTCATAATAGGATATTTTCCAACAACAAAGGATTTGATGAAAAAGAAACAAAGTGCAAACATATCCTCTTATGTTGTCTGGACATTCACCTTCATAGTTACTTTTCTCTACGCTCTTTTTATAATTAAAGACTTGCTTTTTGAAATTGTAACCGCATTAAACTTAATTTGTTGTGCAGTAATTCTTTTGTTATCTCTAAGACTTAAATACAAAATTCTTATTTAACCTGTTTCATTTCTTTCCAGGCAAGCTCAAACAGCTGCTCTAAAGCCTGTGCGAAGAACTCTGTGTTTATCCACACACCAACATCATAGTTGGGGTGGAATTTTTCATCATCCAGAAGCATGAACATAATTTGGTTTGAGTCAATAATCATAAATCTTGCTTTGAACTTTTCAAGATTTCTGACTTCTGCAACTTTCTTCAAATCTTTTGCGACTTTTATGTTATTTTTTGTTATTGGTGCAGCGATTCTTATTTTTACTCCTCTTTTCTTGCATTTTTCAAAGCTTGGCAGCAAAACCTCTATTTTTCTGTTTAATCCCTCTTCTGTTGTAATTATAGTAACTGTTTTCTCAGCATCTCTTATCATCATATCCATATGATTGTAAAGATTTTGTCTTCCTTTGATGCTTCCCGATAAATCAGAAGGCTCAACAAATTTAATTCCTTTAGTGAAAAGGGAATCTAATTCATCAAGAACCTCATCTCCTCTTAAGGTCTCTAATCTCTTGGACCTTTCTTTTGCATCAACCATAAGATTTTTCTTAACTCTTTCAACAACTTCTGCAGGTTTTAAAGCCACAAATTTGATTGGCTTTCCAAGCTTCATTATTATAAATCCCTTTTTCTCAAGGCTTTCAAGAATGTCATATGTCCTTGATCTTGGAACATCAGAGATGCTGCTTAACTCCCCTGCTGTTGAGGTGCCTCTTGAAAGAAGCGCTGTCCAGACCTTTACTTCGTATAAATTTAGGTCAAAAATCTTCCTTAGTCTGCCCAAAAATTCTTCTTTTACTATCATTTTCTTATTTTAAATAACTATCTTCACTTTTAAATATTGTTATGATAAAAGAGTAACCCCAATGGTCTTACCGATTAGTAACGATTATCGCAATCTCTCCCCTTTTATCTTTAACTGAAAAGCTGGTTTGATTTTTAAATGTTTGGTTGGCTTTTGTAAGGATTTCGACTTTTTTTGAATTTGTCCTGTCTTTTATGAATTTTTGCTGGGTTTTCAAGATTTTCGCAAATTCACTGTCGGTGATTATATATAATTTAATCGAGTCTTTTTTCTGCAATCCGAGGTCTTTTCTAAATCCTTGAACAAGGCGGGCCAATTCCCTTGCATATCCTTCTGCTTCAAGCTCGGGGGTTTGGGTTGTATCTAATTTTACGGCTAAAGAATCTAATACATCTACTTTATCAAAATAAACATTTTTAACATTTAACTGGGTTTTAACTAATTCATGGAAATTCTTATTAAGATTAAATTTAGCAGTTATGTCTACAGATTTTAGGGGCCATTTTAGGCCGATTTTTGAATAATCCCTCTCTTTTAATCCGCTAGAAACTATCTCCCTAATATTTACCATCTCAGTTAAAAGTTTATTATCAATCTTTTTTTCATTAAATTTTGGATAATCTTCGAGATGCACAGATTTACTATTTCCCTTAAGAGATTGGTAGATCTTTTCAGAAACAATCGGAAGTATTGGTGCAATTGCTTTTGAAAGTTCTCCCAAAACATATCTTAATGTTTCTCTTGCAACTTTTTCTTCTTCAAGTCTATCCCTATTTATTCTTACATACCATGTGGATAAATCTTCAGCAAATAATCTTATTTCTTCACAAGATTTTATTGTGTTGTAATCTTCCAAATATTTATTCATGTTTTTTAAAAATTCATGCAGTCTCGAAATAATCCATTTGTCAGTTAAATTATTCGTTTTTGGAACTATTGTTTTTTCATTTCCTTTTACGGTTTCATAAAATCTTAATGTGTTGTAAAGAATTAAAATAACTCGCCTATAAGCTTCATCAACGCCCTTGTCTGAAAAATTCATGTCTTCTGCATTCATTACGGGGCCAGACATCAAATAAAATCTAAGGGCATCAGTTCCGTATTTATCCATTATGAGCATAGGGTCTGGAAAATTATGTTTGCTTTTACTCATCTTTTGTCCGTCTTCAGCAAGAATTGTTCCTGTTGTTGCAACATTCTCGAAAGGAATGTCATCAAATAATATTGCAGACAAAACGGCCATGTAATAAAACCAGGTTCTAACTTGAGCAATGTATTCGGCAACAAATTGTGCGGGGAAATTTTTCTCAAAAAATTCTTTATTTTCAAATGGATAATGGAATTGTGCAAAAGTCATGGCTCCCGACTCAAACCAACAATCCATCACCTCAGGGGTTCTCCTAAATTTTTTCCCGTTTTTCTCTAACACAACATTATCTAAATAATCTTTATGTAAATCTATTTTACCCCTTAAATTTTTTGCATATTTTTTCAATTCCGCAATACTACCTATAACTATTTTTTCTCCGTCTTCAGATACCCAGACCGGCATAGCACTAGCCCAATATCTATTTCTTGAAATGTTCCAATCAGGAGCCGTATCTATAGTGTATTTAACTCTACCTTCTTTAAGAAATTCAGGATACCAATTTATTTTTTTATTTAATTGCAAAAGTCTAGGCTTTATTTTTTGAATATTAACAAACCATGCCGGAATAGCTCTGTAAATTAATTTTGTATCACATCTATAACAAAAAGGATATTCATGTTCGGTCTTTTTGATTAAAACAATTTTATTTTGTTTTTTTAAGAAATCGATTATTATTCTATTGGAATCATGAACAAACATCTCCTTAAAATCAGGAACTTCTGAAGTAAATTTACCCTTATCATCTACTGGTTGTACTATAGAAATCCCATATTTTTTGCAAATATTATAATCTTCTTCTCCAAACGCCGGGGCAGTATGTACTATTCCCGTTCCATCTTCAGAGGTTACAAATTCTCCGAGCAAAAATTTAAATGCGTTTTTTTGATTCTTGAAATAAGGGAATAAAGGCTCGTATTCAATTCCCTCTAATTTTTGTCCTTTAATTTCTTTGATTATTTCATAATCTTCTTTATTTTTGAAAAAATCTCCAAGAACCTTCTTGACAATAAGGTATATTTCTCCATTTGATTTATCTTTTACATAAATATAATTTAAACTAGGATTTACTGTGAGTGCTAAATTAGAAGGTAAAGTCCAAGGAGTTGTTGTCCAGGCTAATGCATAAGTTTTTTCTCCCTTTAATTTAAACTTGACTACAATAGATTCTTCTTTGATGTTCCTATAAGAATTATCCATTGCAATTTCTGCTTTAGCTAATGGTGTAGAACATCTTGGGCAATACATCAGGACTTTTTCTCCCTGGTAAATATATCCTTTTTCCCATATTTGTTTGAACGCCCACCAAACAGATTCAATATACTCATTGTCCATGGTCTTGTAAGCTTTTTTCATATCAACCCACCGCGCAATTCTATTAACAAATTCTTCCCATGCATGTTCACATTCCATAACTTTGCTTCTGCAATAATCATTAAATTTCTTGACCCCTATTTTTTCAATTTCATCCTTAGAATTTATGTTCAACCCTTTTTCAGCAATATTTTCAATAGGTAATCCATGGCAATCCCAACCCCATACTCTTTGGACGTATCGCCCTTTCATAGTCCAGAATCTACCATAGATATCTTTAGTTACCGAGCCAAGAATGTGTCCATAGTGTGGAAGCCCTGTGGCAAATGGGGGTCCATCATAGAAGATATACGGTTTTTTCCCCTTCGTTTTTTTCAATGACTTTTCAAATGTTTTATCTTTTTTCCAGAATTTAAGTATCTCTCCTTCAATTTCTTTTATTTCCATAATATCCTTTATCGTTTAATATTTTTAAACTAATTCATTTGGAGATTTCAATATACTAAAAAATGTCCATCTGGTTTTACAATTCTTTCTAATTGAGGTATTAGCAATTTTTTTAGTTTTTCTGATTCAATTCTAGTCATATCTTCAAGAGTAGGTGAATCAAAAAGCATAGAAGCATTAGCAACATCAATAGAACTAGTTTCTAAAAATTTAAGTGCATCTGGTTCTAATAAGTTGATGCTATAATGTTCAAATTTTTCTCTATTTAAACTTCCAATATCTATTCCAATTGGATTTGCACCAAGCTCCATTAATGCTCTGCAAAGCCAGGGTTCATATCTTCTTGCAGTATCCCACGTCGATTCTACTGTTCTATTACCATATGCCCCGCATCCAAGATCCAATATTCTTTTTTTATCGACAGTCCCTTCTAAAACAGTATAAATCTGAACAAGTTGATGATTTAATTTTATGAAAATATCTAAATCTCTAATAACTTCATCATAACTTTCTCTTGGAAAAACACCATGATTTTGTACCAACTTTTCTATAAAATCTTTAGATAAAATTCTATTTACTTCTACAAGGGCCTCTTTACTTGGTTTTACATCTTTGTATTTGATTGTTTCCATTTTTTGCTTCTTCCATTTCAAAAATTTTCCGATCATGATTTTAATAAAGTCCGCTTTCCTTAAACCAGAAATCTGGGGTCTAATTAATACTGAAAAAACTTATTTTGTAAAATATTCAATAGGTAACGAAACTCTAAATCCATGTTCCTCCCCAATTCTTCTTAATCCTGTTAACCACTCTTCATCAATATTTTGTATATCTTCATCACTAACACCCTTTAATAAGACAACAAGATCTTTTCCTCGGTTTCCACCAATTCTGTTAAAAAATCTCTCAATTTCAAATCCCTTAGTGAATCCCGCATAGGTATGACTATCAAAATATTCCTGTACACCTTTTCTTAATCTTTCTGCCGATTCTATTAATTTTATCATAAAAATAATATTAGCTTTTGCTTTATAAATGTTTCGTCTTTATTACCACTATTAAGTTACTCTAAATAGGAATGTTTAAATATCATACTTTTCATCAGTTTTTATGAAATTACTTTATCACGGAACAGGTGTTGGTTCAGCACTTCAAATAGCTGTAGATGGAGCTATATTATGTCCTTGGGAACAGGAAATTAAAAGAATTAAAGCGATAGAAAGATTTAGGAATTTATCAACTCAAGAGTTAGAAGAAATGGTTTTAAAACACGCTAGTTCTGTTTATGCAGATCATGAAGTAGGTCACAGAGTTATGGCAATAAGCCTAGCGCCATCTTTGTCTGCTTCAAGAGATTATGCAACACATTTTGAACAATTTCCAAGTACGGGTGGAGGAGTTATTTTAGGATTTGAAGCTGATAGAACTTTATTAAGTAGGATTCCAGAAGACTGGGAAAAAAGAATGGTTGTCTATATTCCAAGAAAAATGGAAATTGAGAATTTAAAAGAAATTTATCTTTTTCCAATAGCAAGAGCATATGATTCAGTAATTAGAGAAGCTTTTGCTAAATATAATCCGCAAATGTTTCATTTCAGAGAGGTTTAATATGGCAAAACTAATTGAAGATTGCTCTGGAGCGAAATAATATGGCTTTTTTATATGGTTATTCCCCCAAAAAAATCTATCTTAGATGGAAAGTTAATCAAGACGAGGTGTTTTTGATAAAAGAGGGGCTTAGAATAGCGCATGAAAATGGATTAGAAATAAATGTTGCGACAGAATATATTCTTATTCCTTCTGAAACAAAAAAACAGATTTATTTTCCTCCGCAAAAAGGTGGTATTGATGTAACTCCTTTAATTCAATTAGGTGCTGAAAAATATCCTGAAAGAGCAGAAAGATGGTTAAAAAATAGAGAAAAACTTACTCAATGCTCATAATTCCGCTTTCTAAAACTTGATTCTCCTGTAGCTAATGCTGTTAAAATACTATAATAAGTTCCATCAGGCAAATCTCCATTGTGTTTGGGTATATCTGTCAAGATTGTTCCATCTGGTTTAAAAATCCTATATCCTTCTCTCCCAGCATCTCTTCCTTCATACCCCATTTGACGGGCAAGTTTTTTGAGTTTTTTTGTACTAAGTCTCGCACCACTTTTCAATATTCTTTGTGCTCTATTTTCTAAACCTCCTTCTTTGCTTTCTCTTCTGTCTGAAGCTAAAAGCACTAAGCCTCCAAGAAAAAGAATTAACCCAAAAATAAAACTAGGAGTTGTACTTATTTCTTGAGCAATAGCAAACCCAGTAATCCCTGAAAAAGAATTTAAAATTAAAACAATGCCAATTAAAAGAGAAATACTACCAATTAGTTTCCTTTTCATTCCTTAATATAGAAATAACAATTTTTATATATTTCTAATGTTATTGTTTTTTTAGAATATGAAAAAGATTTACTCTAAAATTTGGGAATTAGCAAGGCCCTATTATAAAAAAGGTCGTCTAATGGATATTGAGCATATTGAATGGATGATGAATGATGCGATTTTAGTTTGTAAAAAAGAAAATCTTGATGATTCTTTATTACTTCCATTAGTTATTCTTCATGATGTCGGATACGCAAAAGTTCCTAAAGATAATCCATTCAAAATGGATATTAGGAAAGCACATATGAAATCAGGTGCGATAATTGCTAAAAATATACTTGAAAAAATTAAATATCCTAAGGAAAAAACTGAAAAAATAGTTCATTTAGTTTCAATACATGATAATTGGGCTTTTGGAGAAAACGATATTTACAAAAATGATATTATTTTGGGAGTATTTACTGATTTAGATTATATGTGGATGGCAACGCCAAAAGGTTTTCCAGAATTAATGAAAATTCTCAAAAAAAATCCTAAAGAAATGATTGAATATTTAGAAAAAGATGATAAACCTAAATTAAGACCTTTTTCAACAAAAACAACCAAAAACCTTTATATAGAATATTTAAACAAACAAAAAAAGAAAATTGTTTAGTACTTTTTCTTACTGCCTTTCCATTCTGTCAATCTACCAGCTTCAATCTCAAGGGGAATAAGTTTCTCCAATATACTTTCTAAGTGAATCTATCATTTTTGGTATTTCTTTGATGGCTTCAGAAACTGTTTCTTCACTTATATCATCACCATAATAATTAATTCTGTTTCTTAATACCCTATATCTATCAAATTTTATTGATAATGAATGTTCTTTCAAGATATCTTTAAGAAATAAAGTGACTTCTTCATGAAAAGAAAATTTATAGCCTTTAATATACCCTATGGCTTCGCAGAATTGTCTTAATCCTTCATAAAGCTCCCTCAATATAGTTTTTTTATTTGTTTTATTTATAGTCAAATTTGAAACAGATTTAATGGCTTGCTGAGAAGACCTAATAAGACTTTTTGCTCTTATGTTGTTTGGTTTTATTCTACTTAATTTCATCAAATAACCTCCAATTCCCCTGAAAGAACTATCCCATTGCAAATACTATTAATCAAATTTGGATTTTTCTTTTTTGTATTATCCCATTCTTTTTTGTTAAAAATATGCAAACTAATATTCCCCTTTAACTTTTTTTCATATTTTTTTAAATCCAATTCTCTTTTTACATTTGAAATAATACATAAATCTATATCACTATTCTTTCTGTCATCTGCCTGTGCATAGCTTCCAAATAAAGTTATTGTGGGAATCTCAAACTTAGATAATAATTCCTCAATCAATCCAGAACTCCATATCTTATTAAGGTTGTAATAAATTTTTAGATTGATATAATCTCTTGAAAGATGGGCCCTATAGAAAGAAGAATGTCCAAATTTGGTCTTTATTAGCAAACCTTCGTTCACAAATTTATTAAGATATTTTCTAACTGTGATATGATTTATCTTAATAAGCCTAGATAATTCTCTTATTTGAAATTCCCGATCAGGATCTTCAAAAAAAGATCGCATTATGGTAATTTTTGTTTCCATCTGGTAGTATATATTACCAAGTGTTTATAAATATTTCCATCTATCTTTTCTTTTCGTTTTTCTTCCATTCAGTCAGCTTTCCAGCCTCTATCTCAATCTTATCTGCTTTTCTTAAGCCAGCAATCTGGCTTTTGTTAAGTATCTTAAAATGTTTTACATTAGCCAGATACTCGGGAATTTCCCACAGCTCTTCTTTAGAACTCATCCAGTTGAGATGATCAAATCGCGATAAATCTATGGGAAGAGAATAACTCCTTAAATTTTTCTTTCCATTGTCATCAAAATATTCATGGAAAAAGCTCATAACAAGCTCTCTTATGTCTTTGTATATTGGCTCCCTGTACCTGAGAACAGCATGATTTGTTTTTCCTATAGCGCCCCATTTTCCTTTTCTCTTGAAAACACAGATAACATGGTCAAAATCTTTTTCATTAGCTGTTAAATCAACTATGAACGGTTTTTTTCCATTAACTCTCAGGGCAGCTGCAGCAAGCATTGCTCCTTCCATACATTGGGCTTTATTTTCTTTCAGAACAGTTCTCGGAGATTTGCAGGTGTCTCCTTTTTCCTCAAAATTTATGGGAATCTTGTTCAGAAAATCCTGAATTTTCTTAGGAGTATTCAGTTTCTTTAAAATTTTCAGCTCTTTTTCATTTAAACCAAACATGAATTAATCAAGGAATTTCTATTATTAAAATATTTGTTAATTGATATGGAAAACGCCAATTTTAGAAAAAGTTTTAAGGTAGCCCCCCTTAATTTGTTCATGATAAAAATAAGAAACCATTTACAAAAAGACATTTCTTATCGGGTTAAATGGTTAAATAATCCGAAGGTAAACAAGTTTGCGGGGGATAGAATTTATAAGAAAACAACTTTAAAAAAGCAAAAGAAATGGTTTTCTGATTATAAAAAGAATAAATTCAAGAAATTTTTCACTATATGCTGTAATTCTAAACCAATTGGATTTATGGGGTTGTCTAATATTAGCAAATTAAACAAAAATGCAGATTTATTCATTGCCATAGGAGAAAATGAATACAGGGGCAAGGGAATTGGAAAAATTGCTATGAAATGGATAATTAATTATGGTTTTAAAAAATTAAAACTTCATAAGATTAACCTAATTGTTATAAAAGACAATATTCCGGCGGTTAAATTATATCAGTATTTAGGGTTTGTTATTGAGGGAGAAAAGAAAGATGAAATGTTTTATAGGGGAAGATTTTATAATTCTTTATCGATGGCAATTTTTAATAAAAAATAATTTAATCACTTTACATCCTGAAATGTTCCAAAAATTCTTTTTCAAGAAAGTGCATTTTAGAAGGAATGACAAAGCAATAAGGAGCAATTATCCATCTTATTTCTTTTAAATTTTCAATTTCTGAATAAATTATTCTCTGCCGTTTTGTTCCCAATGCCTGGCAGACAACAAGCTCTTTGATGCTAAGGTTGTTTTTTTCAGAAGCTTCCTCAAGCTGCTTTAATGCATCTTTAAACTTAAGCCCTATATCAATAAGAATTAGGCTGTGTGCTCTCATAGAGAAATTATGCTGAATTGTTTCAATAAAGCTGTCTGGAGTAAAATTTTTTTCCCATTTAGGCATGCTTGTTGTTTTTCCAAATTTGTAAAGCTGAAGTCCTGTTCCTGCAACAGCATCTAGTACCGAAGCATTGTGGATAACAGCTGTTTTAACTTTTGATTTTTTAGCTTCTTCTAAAAGAGCGATATGGGTGGTTGCTGTTAATGGGCTTCCATAAACAAGAAGAACAACATCCATATTTGTTGCTTCATCAATAAGTTCAAGACTTTCTACAAATTTTCTATCTGCTATTTTAATTTTTTTCCCAATCATTTGTTCAAGTACGCTTAAAGCATAGGGAAAATCAACAGTATAATTTTCAACATAAATTCTTTTGCATCTTTTTGCTATTTCCAGACCCCGCTTTGAAATGCTGTCATGGTCAAGCCCCAACCCCACTAAGTATAACATTTTATTTTTTCAAACTCCTGCTTGTGACTATAGCTATAAAAGCAAACGTAAACATTAAAGTATCATTTCCGAATATCAGGCTGATTATTACCCCCATAAGGCTTAAAATAACAATGCGCTTAAACCATTTTTTCCCTGATTTAAGTTCTTCTTTGGTGAGCATTGCAAGGTAATTTCCTATTGGAATTCCTATTAAGAGAACCAGAATTCCTATGAACAGTTTTATTGATTCTTGCATGATAATATTTAAGAAAGGTGGTTTTTATAATTAATCATGCCATATGAGAAATTTTTGATAGTTGCAAGCAAGCTGGACAAAGCAGGGATAAACATAACAACCCAGCTCAGCCAGTTTGGAAACTTCAGGTTCTATCTTGTTGATAAAGAGGTTATTTACACAGAAAACTTGAATTTGGAAAAAATAAACTCTTACGATTTCATAATTTTTGCTTCAAGGCACCAGTCTCAGAAAAAAGAGAAAACCCTTTCAATTCATGCACCAGGAAACTGGCGCTTGGCAGAGTTTGGCGGAGAGAAAAACAAAGTTTGCAAAACTTCTGCGCTTTTTATGAAGCAAATGTTTGAAAAATTGAATCAAAATGCAGACCAGTTTAGACTAACTGATTACAAAATAACCCTGGAAGCAACACATCATGGCCCATTAATAGACAAACCCTGCGTCTTTATTGAAATCGGTTCTACAGAAACAGAATGGGCAGACAAGCTTGCAGGATTTGTGATTGCCCGCACAATCTCTGAAACAATTGAAAGCTTTAAGGAAAATCCTTATCATGAAATAGCAATTGCTATAGGGGGAACACATTATTGCCCTGGTTTTAATAAAATTCAGCTAAAATCTAATATTGCTATTTCCCATGTAATTTCTCAGTATGCTTTTCCTGTAACAGAAGAAATGATTGCAGAAGCAGTAGCAAAAACAGAAGAAGAAATTGATTTTGTGCTTCTTGACTGGAAAGGTCTGGGAAATGCAGAGCAAAGGGACAAAATTATTGAAATTCTAAAAAAACTTTATTTAGATTATAAAAGAACAAGCGATATAATCAAGGAATAAATCTATTTTTGATAAAATGAGCAGCCTATTTGGAATAAAAAAATCAAAAGTCTCTGGAAAAGGTGTTTTTGCAAATAATAAAATCAACAAATTTCAAACTATTTGCTTTCTTGAAGGGGAAGTTATGGATATTAAAGAAATGATAAAAAGAGTTGATGATGAAAAAGAGAGAGGGTCAGACTCTTTAGGAATAGATAATGAAATATATTTGGATTTAAATGAGTTATCACGAACATTTAACCATTCTTGCAATCCAAATGCATTTATCAGGGGGAAAAATGAGTTAGTTGCATTAAAGAACATAAAAAAAGGAGAAGAAATAACCTATGATTATTCAACAACAATGAATGATAATGAAGAAAAAATAAAAAATGAAGGTGAAGGGGGAGAATTGTGGACCTGCAAGTGCAAATGTGGTTCTGATAATTGCAGAAAGATTATAGACCAATTTAAAACACTGCCTAAAGAAACCCAGGCTTTTTATATAAAGAATAAACTTATGCCAGATTTTATGTTAAAAAAGTTTAAGTTATAATTTGATTATTTTAACTCAAGTTCCCATAAACTTAACTTTTCAAAGAATAAACTTGTCGAGGTAACTTCTTTAAAATTATAGCCAAATTCATCAAAATTAACACCCTGTGAAAGCGAACTTGTTATAATAAATATTTTACCGTCGCTGTTTATGTAATTTTCCGCCTGTTTTAGAAATTTAATCATAATTTCATTGCCTTTTTTTCCGCCTGTTGTTGCAATTCTTGAGGTTTTCGGCTCTTTTTTGTCCAAAGGCAGATAAGGGGGATTGAAAATGATAAGATTAAACTTTTGTTCAGGAATTTTGTCAAATAAATCGCTCGTTATGCAATTAAACCCCAACCCGCGGCAATGTTCTACAGCATTAAAATTGACATCTGTTCCCAAAATATTTTCTTTTTTAACGCCCGCTGTTCTTGTAGTTACTAAGTTAATTCCAGAACCAACCCCAACCTCTAATAACTTTAATTCAGGATTAATCTTTAACAATTTTGGAATTTCTTTTTTAAGAAAATCAGACATTAAGTAAGAATCTTCCTGTGGTTCATAAATTTCAGGCATGTTTGTATTTATTATTAGTTTATTTTATTATGAATTTTTTATAATTCCATATATTCTAACAATTATTGTGGTATATGATAAGTTATTTGGCATTAAACAACGTAGGCTTTTACTATGATAACATCTTTTAGTGGTCTGTCTTCAGAATTTGTTTCAACTTTTGCAATTTCATCAATAACATCCATTCCTTGTATAACCTTTCCAAAAACAGGATGTTTTCCGTCGAGGAAATTATTATTAACAAGATTTATGAAAAACTGGCTTCCGCCTGTATTAGGACCTGCATTTGCCATTGCAATTGTTCCTCTATTGTTCTTATCAAGTGCAGAATTTGTAAATTCGTCTTTTATCACATAACCAGGTCCGCCACTTCCTGTGCCAGTAGGGTCTCCGCCCTGAACCATAAAGTTGTCAATAACTCTGTGAAAAATCACTCTGTCGTAAAAGCCGTTAGAAACCAGCTTTTTGAAATTGCCTGCTGTAACCGGCATTTTATCATATAATTCTATGACAATTTCTCCGTGATTTGTTTCAAGTTTTACTTTTGTGGTATTGCCAGATGCCATTTTGATTATTCCTATTAGCACAATTAAAAAAATTACAGCTATTATAAAGATTGTCTTTTTTTTGATAATCATGTTTGAAAAACATCTACATCTGACCAGGCTTGGGCAAATGTCGTTTAATGAAATTAAACGCCTCAGCCAGGAATCGGACCTGGAAGCCCCGAAGGGCCGAGATCTTTGCCTTTATTTGCGAAGCACATCTTTAGGAGATGTCATCGTAGAAGAACCTGGGTTCTTCCCGTTAGCAATCTCGTGCTCTACCATTGAGCGACTGAGGCTTACTTTGTTCACCCTGTTTCGTTTCAAAAAACAAACCAAGGCACAAAATCCACTATTATCCTAAGAATTTAAAGTTTTGGATTATAAAAAATAGCAGTGATTGGATTTGAACCAATGATCTCAGGGTTTCCTATGCGAATAGCGTAGGAATGGGAATTCCACGAATTCACTTATGGGCCCTGCGAGGACTCCAAGCTCCTCCACACTGCTCTAAGAATTGATAAGTATATTCGCTTTTAAAGTTTGTCTTTACAATTTTTGTTAAAACCAGTAGTTCCTATAAAATTAAACAAAGAATATAAAAATTGCAATATGTTAGGTACTCTGTTATGGGGAATACTAAAGCAGTTGCAGAATGTGTGGGGTTATGGCTTGCCGAAGGAGATCAAAATTCTAAGTCAGAAATAACCTTTACTAATAATTGTATTGAATTAATTGAGCATTTTATTAATACAACAGACTTATTATTCAAAAATTTACAATATAATAAGAGAATTTATGTTTATACTTCAGATGGTTCTAAACCCGAGACCCCATTTAAGAATTGCCAAATAAAATATTATATTCATAAAAGAGCAACAAAACCTTATTTTATATTTAGAATAGCTTCAGTAGGGATTGTTAAGAAATGGAAAGAAATTGTTAAAAGTTTATTGAATAAAAATGAATTTTATCCGTTTATTCTTAGAGGATTTTTTGCAGGAGAAGGAAATATACATGAAGGCAAGAGGAGCGTGCGTATAATAAGAATTTCTCAAAAAGAAAGAAAAAATTTTATTGATAAATTTTTAAATTTTTTAAGTTTAAATTATAATTTTACAAGTAGCAATAGAATGTACAATATTTCTAATAAGAGAAATTGGGATATTTTTGCTAAATATAATCTAGCGGATTTACATCCAAAAAAGAAAGAAAAATTTTGGAGACTTTATAATAGTTATAAAGAAGAACATTATCCTATAAACTATCTTATTAAAGAAGTCTACGCGGTTCTTAATAACCCCACATCGACTAGGGAATTATCTAAAAAATTCAATAGATCATTCGCAAGAATTCAAGATGTTTTAATCTTATTAAAAAAGCAAGGAAAGATATTTAATTATAGAGTAGGAAGTACAGATTATTGGACAAAAAATAAGAGCTTAATTATTATATCAAAACTTAAAAAGGAGTATCTCTTATTTTTAGATAAACCGAAGCAAACTTTTGAGTTCGCGAGAAATTTTGAAGTTGATTGGAGGTCATCATTTAATAGGCTTAAAGAACTTGAAAAGTTAAATTTAATAGAAAAAGATAAAACTGGAAAATGGATAAAAACCCAAACACAAAAGGACATTCTGGTAATTTAATATTGGGCATTGACGATTCTGCTCGCGGTCCCGTAATAGGTCCAATGGTTCTTGCAGGCTGCCTGATTACAGAAGAGACAGAAAAAGAATTTAGAAAGCTTGGGGTGAAAGACAGCAAACAGCTCACTAAAACAAGAAGAGCTTTTCTTGAAGGAGTAATTAAGGAAAAAGCAGAAGCATTTGCAATTCAGGTAACGCCGGCATCTGAAATTGACGGAAAAAATCAGTCTGGAATAAATCTGAATGATATAGAAGCGCACATGGCTGCAAAAATTATTAATGAAATAAACAAGGGCTTTGCAAAAATAAAAGTTGTTATAGATTGTCCTTCTACAAATCGCACTAATTGGAGAGAAGATGTAAGAACACATATTGAAAATCTTTCTAATCTTGAAATAGCCTGTGAGCACAAGGCAGATAGAAATCATATTGCTGTTTCAGCTGCATCTATACTTGCAAAAGAAGAACGGGAAAGGCAAATGGATATTTTAAGGGAAAAATACGGAGATGAAATTGGCTCAGGATATTCATCTGACCCGAAAACAACAAAATTCCTGGCGACAAACATAAAAAAATTAGAGCATCACGGGATATTTCGAAAAAGCTGGAAAACCTGGAAAAAGGCAAATCATGATTCAGGTCAGAAAAAACTTTGCTAAATAGTCGCACCAGTTCCTATTTTGTTACCTTTTTAAAGTAGTTCCAAAATAGAAACATTTAAATACTTCTATAATTGTGAATTTTTATCAGAAATTATTAAAAATTAATATGAAGCAAGTAATAAGCATAGCTCTTGATGAAGAAACCTTGAAATTGATAGAATCCTCTTTGAAAAATGGAATTTTCCGAAATCGTTCTCATGTAATTGAATTCTTAATAAATAAAAATTTAAAGCAGGAGAATAAATAAAATGACTAAGGATATTTCAGAAAAATATGAGCTTGGGGCACCGATAGCAGAAGGTGGGCAGGGTTTGCTAAGAAGGGCAAGAAGAATAGAAGACGGTCTGGAAGTTGTTGTGAAAAAATACTCTCAAATGACAGATGCCAAAAGCTGGGATTCTTATGAAGAGGGGGAAGTTGGAGCTGCAAGAGAGTTGGCTTTTCTAAGAAGAGCTAATAACGAAAGTATTGAAGGAGTTCCCAAGTTATTAGAATATGGTGAAACAGGTTCTTGGAAAGAACCTATTGCGGTGTTTGAACCAATTCCGGGAAGAACTATTGAAGATGAAGTCTCTGCTTTAGATTACAATCCTTCTTCAGAACGAATAAGATGGTTTTTTGACAAAGTCAGGGCGCCTTTAGAATATGCTCACCATTCTAATGGAGTAAAGCCAACTGTTCACAGGGATTTAAAACCCGAAAATGTCATGATAAATGGAAAAAGTGTTGTTGTTATGGACTGGGCTGCTGCAACACCAACAAGCGGAAAAACTTATCACGGAAAAACAAGAGTTTTAAGCCTCTATTACACTGCACCAGAGGTTCTTGCAGGAAGTCCTTTTGACCAAAGAGCAGATATCTATAGTCTTGGAAAGATATTGCAGCTAATGTTCTTAGGAAAAAATCTTTTTTGGGAAACAGAGGGAATGCCTTCAAGAAAGGATTTTGAAAAATTAAATATTCCCGAAGGAATTGCAGGAGTTTTGGAAAAAGCAACTAGTGAAAAACAAGAGCAGAGATACAGAACAATAAGAGAATTTCATGATGCTTTTGAGAAAGCTTACAGAATAGTAAGAACAAATGTTCCTGCAAGAAATACAGGGCATGTTTCAGTTTCTGAGAGTTTTAGACCTTTATCACTCATCAAAACCCCTGAATTTTCAGAAGCAGTGATTGTTGGAGGAAATTTAGGAGAAAAATTCATGGAAATTTATGCTGAAAAAGCAAGAGAACTTGGAAATCCAAAAGTTCTAGATGTTCTTAAATTAAATAGGAAGTTCTTCAAGCCATGGCAAAGAGTTGTAAAAGGCGGAAATTCATTTTCAGGAGTTCTTGCAAACCAGGCTTTGAGAGAATTGGGATATAGAGCAGTTACAAGACCTGACCTTGAAAAAATATTGGCAGGAAAAATGCTAGATTTGGGTTTAAATTATGTTGATTTTGGAGTTGCTTTGACGCACGCAGGAGACTCTCATGCTCCAAATGATTTGCTCGCTAAAAAGCTTGCGCAGCAATTAAAGCACAGAGGAATATCTCTTGGAATAGGAAAATTATTTGGATTTAATGCTTTGTCTTTGGAGAAAAATCCTGAGTCTACTTATGGGCTTGTTTATAATTTAAGAGATGAAGCAACAGAAGATGATATTTTGGATTTAAATTCTTTCAAATGGGATTATAACAGAGAAGGATTGTCTGGTGCTTTTCTTGGCTGGCTCAGGTGCTGGGGTGCCGACAGGTACCTTGAGGGCTCCTATGGCGATGGTCGGGTGGTTGCTGTTAGTGGCGGAGCCACTCGCGATAATTTAGGAGTTGATACAGCAGCTGAAGAAGATATGGATTAGGAGAATATAAAAATTCTCTTTTCTTTATAAAATTCCTAGTCAACATTTATTTTATATAAATGCATGGCTGGGCCACACGCCAACTAACTAAGACATTATTCAAATTTATTTTAAGTCATAAAATTCAGGAGCGACTTGCGAGAAGCTCCGGTGTGCAAATTAAATTTTTGCTATTTTTCACTTTAGTGGAAAGCACAGCAAAATTTCTTATTTTGCTCTGTTCAGGCGGGATTCCTGCCGTGATTTTTTCACGAGGTTAATTGGCTACAAATTGTCTGGTGCTTATCTTGACTGGAACAGGAACTGGAATGCCAACAGGAACCTTGAGAACTCCAATGGCAATGGTCGAATGGCCCAGCTAACTAGGGATTTGCTATTTGATGTTTTTTATTTATGACTTCAAAAATAAATAAAATTTAGAAGACAGATTATTAGATTACTTTGCTGAATTAATTCTAAAGTCCCTGTGAGCGACCCCTCTTTGAAATATTCTTCATTAAAAAATCCCTGATTTTTTCAGCTTCTTTAACATCAACTGCGGGAAGGTAACCCTCGGCAGCAAACCCCTTACCCCCTGCCGAATATCCTGCTGTCTGTATATTTACTGCTGAGAAACCAAGCATTCTTGCAATTATGCCTCTTCTTATGTCAACATTCTGAACTCTTTGATAAGGGACATTGCTATATCTTTTGAAAATAACTCCCCTTTCTATTTTTAAATTATCAGGAGTGAATTCATAAAACCATCTGTCATAAGAAAGCTGAATCCATACTTCTATAAATATAATCCAGAGTATTAAAAGAACAATAAAGGTTATTAATATTTTATAAAAACCAAAGCCGATAGATAGAAGTACAGCAAAAATAGAGATAACAAGGAAGAATGCAAAAATGATAAACCCAATATAAGCAGATATTCTCCAGGAAACCTTTACTCCAGGATGCAACTTTTTCATTAAGTTATTTAGCTCGGATTATTTAAAAAACCTTCGGGTTAGCTTAATCTTTAAAAACTTGTTAAACTATTTTTATTCATGATTTTAAAAGGGGGTACGGTTAAGGGAAAAGGTGTGAGAGAAAACTGTAGGTTGTCTTTATGTCTTATATAAAAAAACTGGTGATGCACGGGTTCAAAAGTTTTCCCAGAAAAACAGAGGTTCCTTTTACTCCTGGAATAAATGTTATTCTCGGTCCAAACGGCAGCGGAAAAAGCAATATTTCAGATGCAATATGCTTTGTTCTTGGAAGAATGAGCATGAAATCCATGAGAGCTGCAAAAGCCAGCAATCTTATTTTTTCCGGAAGCAAAACAGTTGCTCCTGCAAAAGAAGCTTCTGTAGAGATAGTTTTTGACAATTCCCAGAAAACTTTTTCTCTGGAAACTTCTGAAATAACAATAAAAAGAATTCTCAGAAAAAACGGGCAGAGCATATACAAAATAAACAACGAGACAAAAACAAGGCAGGAAATTTTAACTCTTCTCGCGCAGGCAGGAATAGATCCTCAGGGATTTAATATAATCCTTCAGGGAGAAATTCAGAATTTTGTCAGAATGCAAGCAGAAGATAGGAGAGAAGTTATTGAGGAAGTTTCTGGCATAGCTGTTTATGAAACGCGAAAAGAGAAATCTCTTCACGAGCTCGAAAAAACAGATGAAAAGCTTAAGGAAATAACATCTATTTTAAGGGAAAGAACGGCTTATCTTAATAATTTGGAAAAAGAAAGACAGCAGGCGCTGAAATACAAAAAGCTGGAAGCAGACATAAAAAAATTAAAAGCAAGCATAATAAATTTTGATTTAGTAAAAAAGAAAAAAGAAACAGAAGTCATAGTTTCAGAAATAGAAGGAAAAAACAAAGAGCTTGAAAAAGCCAGAAAAAATATTGTTAGTTTTGAGACAGAAATAAAAAACACAGAATTAAGAATTTCATCTATAACCAAGCAAATTTCTGAATCAACAGGATTAGAGCAGGAAAAGCTTAATTCAGAGATAGCAAATCTAAGGGCAGAGCTTGCAGGACTGCATGTAAGAAAAGAAAACTACACCGCGAAGCTTGCAGAGCTTTCGCGCCAAAAAAAAGATTCGCAGGAAGCACTGAAAGAGCTTGAAGAAACAATAAAGCAGCTGAAAAAACAAACTCCCACTTCAGAAAACAAAACAAAAGATATAGAAAAAAAGAAGCTTGAGCTTGAAAAGCTCGAAGCGCTTAAAAAAAGATTTTACATGTCAAAGTCAGAGCTGAAAAGCGTAAAAGAAAGACTCGAGGACAAAAATGCTCTTTTTCAGACATATGCAAATGAATCTGATTTTCTTTTAAAGCAGATAGAAACAATTTCTATTGCATTATTTGACAAAAGGTCTTCTTCTGAAAAATTAGATGCTCTTAGGCATTCACTTGCAGAAAAAAGAGATTCTGTGACAAATCTTTTAAGAAAAGAAATAGAGCTGGAAAAAAAGAATTATGGAAACGAATCAGAGATAGAAAATCACAATAGGATTCTTGAAAAAATTTCAAAGATAGATGTCTGCCCTGTCTGCAAGAGCAAAATAACTAAGGAACATATGGAAATAATAAAGAAAGAAATGCTGCCGAGAATAGAACTTCTGAAAAAAGAAATTGCAGTTTCTGATAGAGAACTCAAGGAAATCTATAATAAAAAAGAACTTTTAGGGGCAGATATAGAGCAGATTTCCCAGGAAATTTCCAAAACAGATTCTGATTTAAGCAAGCTTTCTTCTGTAGAGGAGAAGAAAGAGCAGATAAAAGCTCTTCAGAAAAAATCAGATGAAATAAAAGCTGAAATTTCAGAGTTTGTGAAAAAAGGAAAAAAGCTGGAGGAAGATATAGAGAATAATTCAGGCATAGAGGAAAAATATGAAACAATGAGAATTGAGATTCAGGAGATTTCCATAAGGACAAAAGAAACCCTTGGCTCAGAGGTTTCTTTCAAGGAAAGGGAAACAGAAAGATTAAAAATATTCCTTAAGCAAATTTCGGGAAATGAAGAAGAACTTGCTGAAGAAAATTCTTCTCTGGAAGAAACTATTGAAGAAAAAGAGGAAACACTTGAAAAAAAGAAAATTCAGGAAGAGCAATTAAGCCAAAAATTCCACAGGCTTATTTCTGAAAGAGAAAACTTCCAGAAAAAAATAAGAGATATCGAGCTTGAGATATCAAAAAAGCAGATTGATGTTCATAATATAGAATCTGCAATCAATGAATTAAAAATAGACAAAGCAAGAACAGATGCAGAAGCAGAGAATCTTCAGACAGAGCTTGCCGGATTTGGAGAAATAGAAATAATCAGGGCAGGCAAAGAAATTCTTTCTGAAAGGCTTGTTAAATCACAGGAAATATTCGTAGGCATTGGCTCTGTTAATTTAAGGTCGCTTGAAGTTTATGACTCTATTAAAAAAGAATACAATTTGATAAAGGAAAAAGCAGAGATAATAAACAAGGAAAAAGAGGGAATTATGAAAATAATCCACGAAATAGACATTAAAAAGAAAAAAGTATTTATGCAGACTCTTAAAACTCTTAACGAGCTGTTTTCAAGAAACTTTTCTCAGCTTAGTGTCAAAGGCCAAGTTTATCTTGAGCTTGAAAATCCGCAGGAGCCGTTTGAGCCAGGAGCAGGCGTCCAGATAACTGTAAAGACAGGACATGGAAGATATTTTGATGTTAAATCTCTTTCAGGAGGGGAGCAGACACTTGTCGCGCTTTCTCTTATATTTGCAATTCAGGAATATCGTCCTTATCATTTTTATCTTGTAGATGAAATAGATGCTGCTCTTGACAAGAGAAATTCAGAGCGCCTGGCAGGTCTGCTGAACAAGTATATGCAGAAAGGCCAATATATTGTTATAAGCCATAATGATGAAGTTATCTCACGTGCAACAAACCTTTATGGAGTTAGTATGCATGAGGGAATTAGTAAGATTATAAGCCTAAAAGTATAATGCATAAAACTCCATCCAAGCGTGGCTGTCGTATGCATGAAGGTATAAGTAAGATAATAAGCTTAAAGGTTTAACTTCCTCCGCTGCCACCAACACCACGAGGATGATTCTCCTCATTTTCTAATCTCAAATCTTCAGAAGTGTATTCTCCTCTACCAACTGTAATAAGTCTATCATCTTCTACAGCATTATCTTCAACAGTGTATTTAAATGAAGCAGGAACATTTTCAGAGTGTATTTTGCGGGGTACATATATTCTTCTTCCCACAATTGTTGAATCTGCTAAAGTTTTTTTTAAACTTTCATACTGACGAATCTCTTTTGTTATAAGAATTTCAAGTTCAGAACCCATTTGTCTAAATCCTTCCGGGTTGAGGGAAACTTGCTCTCCTATATCATATGTCACTTTCATGGTTCTAATTCCAGAGAAAATCTGTTTATAAGCATTATTGTAATTTTTAATATATTTAAATTCCAAGAACTCTTTGAAAGTATACAGCAGAAACCTTTATATATCAATTGATATATTCTATTATATGGAAAATAAAAGCATAAATCCTCTTGCAAGAAGTCCTACATTAGACACTGTTTTAATGATAGAAAAAACAATAGAAAAATATAATTCTGAGCTCAACAGAACAGAACTTTGGAAGAAATTGCCTAAAAAAGTGATGTGGCAAACTTATCTTATTGTATTAAGTTATCTTGAGGCCATAAATAAAATTGGTTTTGCCAGAGATGGAATAATAGTTTATCTTTGGAATCCAGAATTATCTAAAAAATATATGAATATGAAAGGTGTTAACTATAATAATTAGAAATGAATAAAAAAGTAATTGTAAAGTTCAAAAGCCCCTTATTAAAAAAGAGTTTTGATGGTCTTTCTGAAGAAGATCCTTTAAAAAAGAGAATTAAAAGAGCTATTGAAGGAATAAAACAAAATCCTTTAGGTTACGGTCAACCAATAAGTAAAAATAAAATTCCAAAAATATATTATAATGAGGGTTTTACTAATGCTTTTTGGGTTGACTTAAGTAAGTCATGGAGGCTTATTTATTCTCTTGCACCGAATAATGAAGTTGAGATATTAGCAATTATTTTGGAATGGTTTACAAAACATAAAGATTACGAAAGAAGATTTAACTATTAATTTTTAAGTTGCTCAGAATATATTTAAACCCCTGAAGTTTTTATAAGGAATAAGCCGATTATATTCGCCTCACTTCGTTGGTTATATTAAAATTTTAATGCAAAATAAAGATGGACAAGAGTGAACTAATAAAAAGTCTTGAAGAAAAGAAATTTTCTAAAGAAATAGTTGACGCTTTTTCAAAAGTTGAGCGTCAGGATTTTTTGCCGCATTCGCTGAAAAAAATGGCTTATGATGATACACCACTTCCTATTGGTCAAGGACAGACAATTTCTCAGCCATATACTATTGCGATAATGCTTTCTGAGCTTGACCTGAAAAAAGGACAGAAGATTCTAGAGATTGGCTCTGGTTCTGGTTATGTTTTAGCACTGATTGCTGAAATACTCGGTGAAACAGGAAAAATATTTGGATTAGAAATAATTCCCCAGCTTTTCAAGAAATCAAAGGAAAATCTTGAGAATTACAGGAATGTAAAAATATACAAGAGAAACGGCTCAAATGGTTTTCCAGACGAAGCAAGATTTGACAGAATTCTTATCAGCGCAGCTCTTCGGGAAGTTCCTGAAAAATTGATGGCTCAGCTGAAGCATAAAGGAATTCTTGTTGCTCCGCAAGGCTCCCGCTTTGAGCAGGAAATTATAGTTATTCAAAGAAAAACAGAAACAGAGTTTGAGATGATAAAACGGCTTCCCGGCTTCATCTTCGTGCCGTTTGTTGAGGAATAGAAAGGTTTAAGTACATACAAGTATTACAAGTATTACAATGGATAACACGATAATTTCCTTAAGAATAGATAATGAACTTAGAAAAAAAATGAGAAGCCATGAAGAAGTTAATTGGAGTGCTGTTTTAAGAAGAGCCATAATCGAAAATCTGGAGAATAAAGAAAGAGTTGACCTTGAAAAGAGGAAAAGAGCCAGCGAAGAAATGGATAAAATACGTAAATCAGGAGTTTTTGATGGGGGCAAGGACAGCACTTTAATAATAAGAGAATGGAGAAACAAGAGAAGGTAATTGATGCTTCAGTTGTTGTTAAATGGTTCTCTAAAGAAAAAAATTCTGATAAAGCAGTAAAAATAAAGGACGATTTTTTAAAAGGAGAATTATCTTTAATTGCACCAGATTTAATAATCTCCGAAGTATTAAATGCTCTTCGTTACAAAAAAAAGAATGAAAAAGAATTAATTTTTACAAATAAGACTCTCTGGGATTTTGGTCTTAAGTTAGAACATATTAATCAAGACGTAATGTCAAAAACGGTGGAAAATTCTGTTAAGTATAACATAACTGTTTATGATGCATTGTATATCACACTGGCACAAATTTATGGAACATTTTTAATAACTGCAGACAAAGAATTATACAAGATTCCAAATGTCATTGCTTTGGAAAAGATTTAAGGGTTTTTGTTTTTGTGCCGTTTGTTGAAGGATAAATGTGGTTACTTGCAAAACCATATGGTAACCAAAATATTTATATAGTTACATAAGTTACCATAGATATGAAAAATAATATAATAAAATTGAATAAATTTGAACAGCTAGAATTAAATCAGGGTTTGTTAAGTATTATTTATTGGTTTTTTGCTTATCCAGAGGTAAAAATTAGTTTGACTGATCTTTCAAAGGAACTTAATATTTCTAAAAAAACTGCAAGCAGAGTGGTTAATAATTTAGTAAAAGAAGGATTCTTAGAATTGGAGCAAATAGGTAAAGCCTGGAGAATACATTGTAATTTGGAGCATCGTCACAATAGAACTATAAAAATAGGCTATAATCTTGGTCTCATTTATAATTCTGGGATAATAGAAGAAATTTACAGAATAATTGGAAATCCTAAAGCAATAATTCTATTCGGAAGTTATAGGAAAGGGGACGATATAGGATCTAGCGATTTGGATATTGCAGTAGAAGTTATTGGAGATAAAGAATTAGAAATAAGAAACATTGGAACAATCCTTCAATTAGGATTTAGAAAAAATGTTCCTGTAAACATTCATATTTTTACAAGAAACAAGATAGACTTAAACCTCTTTGCTAACATGGCTAATGGAATAGTCCTAGATGGATTTTTGGAGGTAAGGCCATGACTATTAGATACAAGCGTCCTGATCATAAAAATGCAAAAAGCTTAGTTTTGGCTGCTAAAGATGAAATGGATTTTACTTTATCAATGCCAATAAACGAAAAATCAGCATCAACAATTATAAGAAATGTCTATGAAAGCTTCAGAATGATTGGGGATGCCCTTTTAATTAGTAAAGGAATAAGTTCTCAAGATCATGTTGAATGCATTAATGAACTACTAAAGTTGAAAATTGAGGCCAAAAGACCAACGGGAATATTAAATAACCTCAGGATATTAAGACATAGTATAAATTATTATGGATATAAGCCCAAATTGGATGAACTGAAAGATACTCTTGCACTAGCAAAAACACTCTTTCCCCCAATTTATAGTTCAGTTTTGAAAAAAATAGAAAACTAATTTTCCATTTTCTTTTTTTTGTCTTCGTGCCGTTTGTGGAGGAAGGGAATTAATAATGAAAAAAGAAATAAATTTTCAAAATGAGAAAGAAGGTATTTGTGATAAACCACAAATTAAAAGACTTTTTGGAACCTCTTCTTCATTAAAAGGAGTTAAAGAAAAAAGAGTTAGTATAGTTAAAGACAATGGGGAAAAAGTTCTGCAAATAAAATATTCTAAAAATAAAGTCGGTCCTAAGGAAGGTGGGGCTCAATGGAAATTAAGGTTCAATAAGAGTTACAATGATTTTTCTGTTCAATACAAAGTTAAATTTAATAAAAACTTTGAATTTGTTAAAGGAGGTAAACTTCCTGGTTTAGTAGGAGGAATTATGCCTGTGGGAGGAGAAAAATCTATTGGTGGATTTTCTGCTAGAATTATGTGGAGAAAAAAAGGAGAGATATCACAGTATGTTTATTATGAGGGAAAAAACAAAGGAAAAAGGTTCGGAGAAGATTTTTATTGGAAGATTAATGATAAGTCAGTAAAATTCCAAAAGAATAAATGGCATATTTTAAAGACAAGAATAAAGATGAATACCCCCGGAAAGAAAGATGGTATAGTTCAATCTTGGTTTGACAATAAATTAGTATTAAAAAAGAAGATAATGTTAAGGGCAAAAAACAGCCATTTTGGTATAGATGCTTTTAATTTTACAACTTTTTTTGGAGGCAATGATAAAACCTGGGCCCCAAAAAAAGATGAATATGTGCTTTTTGATAATTTTATTATTTCAGATAAAAATTCCCAAGTATAATTTCCCATGCTCTCCTAATTCGACGCGGGGGTATTCTTTTTATCTCTTTACTAAATAGGTCTATCTAAGTATACAAACATTTCCAAGGTTTATCGAAGGTAACAATAGACTTTTAAATTAAGAAAAGTTATTTAAAATAGAGATTAAAATGAAAAATAACAATTCATCATATTTATGGAAGCAATTTATAAAAGATTATTGGATGCTGTTAGAAGGAAGAAGAAGAAGATTTATATTCCACACAGCAATTGTATCTATATCGGCAGCAATTCCTTTTGCAATAGCTTTTTTATTGGGAAAAATAATTGATTTCCTTGTAATCCATAATCCTGGAGATTCATTAAATCAATTTTATTTTCTGGTCATAG